>Ga0256835_1000591_pt1 | contig 25836 bp, 21 predicted proteins | sample PIR30metaG_FD_185972 | JGI IMG/M metagenome (GOLD analysis project Ga0256835, IMG submission 185972) | Hydrothermal vent microbial communities from East Pacific Rise, Pacific Ocean - PIR-30 | ecosystem: Environmental > Aquatic > Marine > Hydrothermal vents | place: Pacific Ocean: East Pacific...
TGTAGTACCTACCGCTTTTCATTTCTCCCCCTTGCCTTGATCACACTATAGGGGTGTCCAAGGTGGGGGGCGCGTGTCCTCCCCGGGCGACCGAGGCTATTAGCCGAGGGAGATCCGGGGTCCATGCCGGGCGATAAGCCGGCGTTTCGTTGCCGTTGATTGCCCCACCACAAGCCACAGGCCACCCACCACAAGCCGCCTTTATTCGTATCCCCGGGCGAGCCCGCGAAGGGGGTGAGACCCGGGGTCCATGCTGTAAAGAAAGCCGAGATTTCGTTGCCGCTGACTGGTCAACCACATGCTACAAGCCACCCGCCACAAGCCGACTTTATTCGTATCCCCGGGCGAACCCGCGTAGCGGGTGAGACCCGGGGTCCATGCTGTACGAATAGCCGGGATCAGGTTGCAGCTTGCGAATCCGCGGCAAACCAAATCGACAACGGACATTTGGCTCAGGCATCGCCAACAACCCCCACAGGCCCTACCCCAAGGGAGGGAGAAAAACGACGGCCGTTAAATACCAAAGCGATGCGGCCATGAGCAGCAACAGGCCTCCCCCTCGGGGAGATGGCCGCAAGGCGGCCGGAGAGGGTTTGTTTCGCCCTGATTTCGTATCCCCGGACTTGATCCGGGGTCCATGCCGGGGGCGGAGCCGAGATTTGGTCGCGGACAGCAAACCCGTTGCAGGTTACGCAACAAGAGCAGAGCGTTTAGTCTTTACATCACCAACAACCCCACCCCGGCCCTACCCCAAGGGAGGGAGCCATATTTCGCGACGATTGAGCCGTGGAGTCCGGGCGCAGCATGGGTCCCGGCTCGCGGGCGCTACCTGCCCTTTAGATCAATAAATTAAACGTGAAATCAGTGTGTCTCACTTGGCAACCAGGCGGCGGCTCTCCCAATGGGCTTTTCCCGGCTATAGCATCATAAAGATAGTGTTGCGAACCCGTATGCTTCCGCTCCCATGGATCGTGGCCTCTTCTGCGATCTCGGAGTTTGGTGATTGGCTGGTTTTCCTATTCGCGGCCACAACGCTGGCGCAGAACGCGCATTCCGCGTACTTGTTGGGGGCATTTTTTAGCATTACTTCGCTAATCAGTATTGCCGCTGCGCCGTTCGCCGACGCGGTTATTAAACGGATAGGGTACCCGCGCCTTTTGTTTTGGGGCAGGTTGTTGCAAGCGCTCTTCGTTTTGCTCATGCTGAGCGCGGCTGTATTTGCCAAGGGAGAGTGGTTGCTCCCGGTTTACATATTGGCCGTATTCCCGCTATTAAAAGTGGTCGATTTGTATACCGGAATTGGGTTTGTGGCTCTCCTGCCTGAAATTTTCCCGGACGATCAACTACTGCGCGCCAATGCTGCCATTGCAACGGCAGGCAATCTGCTGTCTGTTATTGCTCCGGCGGTTTCGGGTTTGCTAGTAGCCGCTTTGAGCTTTCACTATGTACTTGCTTTCGACGCACTCAGCTACTTTATTGCGGCGGTAGTGTTACTCCCGATACTGCCGAGGCTTGCCAAGCTTGGTACGGCGGAGAAAAAGGAGAGCGACGCAGCTACGGCTACCAGGTTGGGCGTGAAGATAAAAAGTTTACTCGCAATTTTTCGAGCCCTTCCCATTGCACGCAATGCGGCCCTGATCTCCATTCTGTTTATTCTGAGCGGCGGTGTGGTGAATACGATTATGCCCGCCTTTGCCCTCATGATTGGTGATGCCACAACCTATGGTTTTATTACGTCGGCAACGGGGCTGGGTTTTCTAGCCACCTCGGCGCTGCTCATGATCTTCTTCAACCGAGTGAGCGCCAAAAGCCTGGTTATCGCGGGCATCGTGATTATCGCTGGTGTGGACGCGTTTTGGGCGTACACCCATAGCGCCAGCGCCGCCGTTGTGGCGGCATTAATCAACGGTGTGGGCAACGAGCTGTACGGCCTGGGTCTGAAGACGCTTTTGCAAACGCACATCCCAGCACCCCAGCTAGTTAGGGTGTATTCAGGTCTTACCATCGTCGAGGAAAGCACCGGTACGGTTTCGCCCATGCTGGGCGGGATCGCAGCCGCAGCTTTTGGTGTGAGGTCGGCGCTGGTATTGGCAGCCGGGCTGGCGGGCGCTGCCCTGGTGGCGTCACTTAGCATCCGCGAACGAAATAATCGAGGGTTCGGGGACCCGCTGTCTTGAAGGACACTAGCATTAACATTTAGGCGATCTACCGTGGCCCCCACTTCACGAGCTTCGGCTAGCCGGGGTCGAGAAATGTTTGCCTGGCAAGTATCCTACCAGTGGTAGGAAAACATATGCTACCATAACCTTATGCCAGCGACGAAGAGCGCCAAAATTAGCATAAGTCTCCCCGAAGAGTGGCTGCGTTACTTAGAGGAGTACCGCCGGCACCACGGGGCCGAGACCCGGAGCGAGGTTGTAGTACGTGCATTGCAGGCTTTGCGCGAGGCTGAGCTGGCTGATGGGTACCGGCAGATGGCGCGGGACTACGCCCAAGAAGCGGACGAGTGGGTGGATTCCGGGCTCGGAGAAACGCTGGATTTAATCGACCGGGGGTAGCCGGTGGACTTTTTACGGGGTGACGTCGTAGTGGTCGATTTCGACCCGGCGCGCTCGGGGGAAGCGGCCAGGCTGCGCCCGGCCGTGGTGGTGTCGAATAACGTACTCAACACCGCCGCTCCGGTAGTCGTCGTCGTTCCCCTAACCACGAACCTGAGCCGCGTCTACCCCAGCGAGCTGGTGCTGCCGGCCGCGCGCACGGGCACCCGCAGCGACAGCAAGGCCCAGACCCACCTGATCCGGCACGTGAGCAAGAATCGCGTGGTCAGGGTAATTGGCCGCGTTCCCGCGGACCTCATGGAAGCGCTGGACGGACGGCTAAGGGAAGTGCTGGAGCTCTAGCCAACCGGTTGCCGTTGGCGTGGCCGGCAGAAAAGGGTGGCATTAGTCTTTTGAAAATAGGCCCCCCTAAGGGGGGTTGTTTTTGCAATGACTGAACCGTGGAACTATGACGCGGCATGGGCCCCGGCTCGCGCGGCTCAACGTGACCCGCTTGGCCGGGGACACGAAGCACTTTCACTTTCTCGTGACAAAAGACGTATCCCCGGACGAGGCAGCATTTTGCTGCCGAGATCCGGGGTCCATGCTGTACAAACAGCCATGATTAGGTTGCAGCTTTGAATCCGCGAAAAACCAAATCGACAACGGGCATTTGGCTTGCGCAGCACCTACAACCTCCAACCCGGCCCGCCCTTAGGAGAAAGAGAAAAAGATTCTGATCGCAAAAAACCAATCCTAATTTGGTGACTCGGTCTGGACCCCAGCTTTCGCTGGGGTGACGGATTTGGTCGGCCGAGCGTTTTGGCTTTTATTGGTCTTTATTTTGTTTAAGGCAAAGCCGTTAATCTATCGCGGTTCCTTCCCCCGCTCCACCCGCTTGCGCTGGCCGGGGTCGAGGATGGCCTTGCGCAAGCGCAGGCTCTTGGGAGTGACTTCGAGCAGTTCGTCCGGGGCCAGGAACTCCAGCGATTCTTCCAAAGTCATCTTGCGCGGCGGGATCAGCTTGATGTTCTCGTCGGAGCCGGCGGCGCGGACGTTGGTTAGCTTCTTGTTCTTGGTCACATTGACGTTCATGTCGCCCTCGCGGGAGTTCTCGCCGACGATCATCCCCACGTAGACCTCGGTTCCGGGCTCGATGAAGAAGGTAACCCGCTCCTGCAGCTTGAAGAGCGAGTAGGCGAAGGCCACCCCGTTCTCCATCGAGACCGCGCTGCCGCTGGTGCGGGTTTTAAGTTCGCCGGCGTAGGGGCCGTAGCCGTGGAAGGTGTGGCTCGAGAGGCCCTCGCCGCCGGTCAGGCTGAGCAGCTGGCTACGAAAGCCAAACAGCGCTCGCGCCGGCACCACGTACTCGGCGCGGATGCGGCCGCCGCTGGGTTCCATCTGCTGCATCTCGGCCTTGCGCTGGCCCAGGTTTTCCATCACCCCGCCGAACTTGGCCTCGGGCACGTCGACCACCAGGTATTCGTAGGGTTCCAGCTTCTGGCCGTTTTCGTACTTGAAAAGGACCTGCGGCTGGCCGACGGTGAACTCGTATCCCTCGCGCCGCATCTGCTCGAAGAGGATCGCCAGATGCATCTCGCCGCGGCCGTGCAGCTCAAAGGTGTCGGGCCGGGGCTCGACCAGGCGCAGGGCCACGTTGGTCTCCAGCTCGCGGTAGAGCCGCTCGGCGATCTGGCGGCTGGTTACGTACTTACCCTCGCGGCCGGCGAAGGGCGAGGTGTTGGGGGTCAGGGTGATTGCCACCGTTGGCTCATCGACCACCAGGCGCGGCAGCGGCTCGGGGTGGAGTTTGTGGGTGATGGTGTCGCCGATCTGCACCCCCTCCATGCCGGCCAGCGCCACGATGTCGCCGGTCAGGACCTCGGTCGTCTCCAGGCGACTGAGGCCCTGATGGGTGAAGGCGGCGGTCACCTTGACCTTGCGCGGCTCGCCGGCGGCGCCGACGATGACCACCGTCTCGCCCTTCTTCACCGTGCCCCGGTGGACCTTGCCGATGGCGATCTTGCCCAGGTAGCTGGAGTAGTCCAGGTTGGCCACCCTGAGCTGAAAGGGGCCTTCTTCCACCCGCGGCTCGGGGATGTGCTGCAGGATCGTCTCGAAGAGCGGGGTCAGGTCGCCCGGCTTTTCGCCCTCGCGCCAGGCCTGGCCCTGGCGGCCGATGGCGTAGAGGTAGGGGAAGCTGGCCTGCTCGTCGCTCGCCCCCAGCTCGACCATCAGGTCGAAGGTCTCGTTGAGCACTTCTTCAGGCCGGGCCTCGGGCTTGTCCACTTTGTTGAGCACCACGATGGGCAAGAGGCCGGCCTCGAGCGCCTTTTGCAGCACGAAGCGGGTCTGCGGCATGGGCCCCTCGGCGGCGTCTACCAGCAGCAGCACGCCGTCGACCATCGAGAGCGCCCGCTCCACCTCGCCGCCAAAGTCGGCGTGGCCGGGGGTGTCGACGATGTTGATCTTGACGTCGTTCCAGACCACGGCGGTGTTCTTGGCCAGGATGGTGATGCCGCGCTCGCGCTCGAGCTCGCCGGTGTCCATGATCAGTTCGTCGTCTTCGTGACCGCGCCCCAGAGCGTGGGCCTGCTTGAGCATCGCGTCGACCAGCGTCGTCTTTCCGTGGTCGACGTGAGCAATGATGGCAATGTTGCGGAGTTCCATAAAACAACGCATCTTAACAGACGCAAGTGCCTTTTGGTGAAATCATAGCCGGCAGAGCGAGTACGCAATTGCCGCCCCCGGCGATAAAGCGGTTGCAAGAGGCGCTGCCGGGACCGCCGGAACAAAACCGCAGCCGCCTGCACAATCCTGCCCTGCCAGACGGGACGGCTAGGGGGTGGTAAAGCGCCGGCCCGGTAGGCCGCGTCCAGAACTAGACCGGCCTTTCGCGGCGACGGAAACAGCATGAAGCGGGTTTGTTTGTTTTCGTGGAATTCGGCGGACGTCAGGTTGTGTTTCAGCGCAACCGCGTACCAATTCTGCTCTTCCCCGCTCGCTGGATAAGTCCCGGCAAAGCCGTAAAGCCCGCTGAGATCCGGCGCTTCGAAAGCGGCGGCACCCTGCAGCCAGGCGGTGCTGACCACGCAGAGGCGCAAGCTGGCAGTTGGGGCCACGGTGGGGAAGAGGTAGTTGCTTACGCCGGCATCCGGGTGATTGGTGGGGAAAACGGCGCGGTCCGCCGCGGCGACGGCGTAGGTACCGGGGAAGGGCTCAATCGCAAGCGGCAAATCTATGTTTCCCATGTCTGCGGCATCGATTGTTTTGATCCCAACCAGACCCTGAACAGACCCAGATAGGGCGTAGATCGTCAGCTAATAGAGGTCCCCTTCCCGGGTGCCGGTGAGATCCCTGACGGGGCCGCCACTTTCGCCCCCGTAACCAAAGAGGTGCCTGTCGACGATCATGGCCCCGCCGGCGCTGTGCAGCCGGAGCCGATAGCGATCGCCCCAGCCACTGGGTACGCCAAAGGCATTGTAGCTATAAGCAATCAGTTTGTCCGCATCATTCAGAGAAATATCGGCTAGCTTCACCTCTCCGCGAGCGCCGCTACCGCGGATTATCCTGGCGGCGACCCCCTTGCCGCTGCTATCGTAGGCCCCAACGACAATCTCGGCCCGCTCGCCAGCCGGAACGTCGAGTTCGTAGTTGATAGCGGTGGCGTTCGATCCCCCATCATCGCTTTCCATGGCGCTTATGGCCCGGCTCCTGGCGGCACCGGTCACGCCGCTGGTGACAAGCTTCCCGGAAACCCTGGCCGCCTCACCAAAAGCCGTATAGCTCAAACGAGGGGCGGTGCTCTCATCGGTGGTCAGCAAATAAACGCTGCCAACTGAATGATTGACCAAGGCTAACATATCTTCACAACGAATGGCTATTCCATAGCGCTTTTCGCCGGCGGGCACGTAAAAGCTAAAACCACCGTTCTTGCCGGGTCCAAGGGGCTGCCACTCACCGTTACCGGTTTGGTACGCGGCGGCCGCTATAAAAGCATTAGAGCCGTCGTAATTTTCGGCGCTGAAAGTCACCTTTGTGCCCGGATTCCCACCACAGGCCGGTATGGCTAGCAAAAGCAGCACCGGCAACAGCCTAAACAGGGCTTTTTTCACGAATCGCCTCCCCGCTCAGCCTACCTGCCACCTCGCAAAAATGAGGTGCAAATAAACCTTCAACCTTCGCAAGGCGCGGTTTGCGGCACTAAACGGCCTGTTGGAACCGGTCGCGCCGCCCCGGCCAACCAGATTGGGCGCCCCGGCAGCCAAACTCCGGTCGCAGAAAAAGAGAACCCCCGCCGCACGGCGGGGGTCAAAGACGGGCAAACAGGCTAGCTATCCTTCACCCTCTCCTGCCGGCTCCGCGGGAGCCTCTTCCTCGAGTCCCAGGTCGGCCAGCAGGTCGCCGTAGAGATCACCAAGTTTGACGCTGGTGTTGCTCTCGCCGCCGACGAACGAGCCCAGGTCGGCCCCCTGCGCGGTGGCGATGCCGGGCAGGTCGCGGTCGCGGCGCGGCCCGCGGGGTCCGCCGCGCTTGGGCCCGCCCTTGGCCTTCTTCTGGCGGGGGCGGCGCTTCTTTTCCTGCTCCTCTTCCTCGGTCGGCACCGGCGGCGGCAGCAGGCGCTTGCGCGAGAGCGAAACGCGCTGGTCGGTGGCGTCGATGTTGAGGACGACGACCTCGAGCTCGTCACCTTTCTTGAACCTCTCGGCCGGGTTGTCGATATGTTCGTAGTCGAGCTCGGAAATGTGCACCAGGCCCTCGATGCCGTCTTCAATTTCAACGAAGACACCGAAGTCGGTAACGCCGGTAATCTTGCCGCCCACCACGGTGCCCGGCGGGTACTTCTCGGGCAGTTCCTTCCAGGGATCGGGCAGGGTCTGGCGCAAACCCAGGCTGAGACGGCGCTGTTCGGGATCTATGCGCAGCACCACGGCCTCGACCTCTTCACCCTCCTTCAGCACTTCGGAAGGGTGGCGCGGCCGCTTGGTCCAGCTCATCTCGGTGATGTGGATCAGGCCCTCGAGCCCCGGCTCGATTTCCACGAAGGCGCCGAAGGGCGTGAGTCCCACGACCTTGCCCTTGATACGCTGGCCCACCTCGTACTTCTCGGCGGCGGTCTGCCAGGGGTCGGGGTTGAGCGCCTTGATGCTCAGGTTTACCCGCTCGCGCTCGCGGTCCACCGAAAGCACCTTGGCTTTTACGGTGTCGCCGACCTTGACGACCTCTTTGGGGTGCTCGAAACGACCCCAGGATAGCTCGCTGCGGTGAATCAGGCCGTCAATAGCGCCCAGGTTGACGAAGGCCCCGAAGTCGGTAACCTCTACGACCTTGCCCTCCACCTCGGCGCCGGGCTCGAGGCTGTCCAGCACCTCGGCGCGCCTCTTTTTCTGATCTTCCTCCAGCAGCACCCGCCGCGAGAGGATGACCCGGCCCTTCTTGCGGTTGATCTCAGTAATCTTGACCGGGATCGTCTGACCCACGAACTCGTCGAGATTGGTCACCCGCTTGATATCGACCTGCGAGGCGGGGATGAACGCGCGCACGCCCTCCAGGTAGGCCACCAAACCGCCGCGCACCTTCTCGCGCACGGTCACCTCGACCGGCTCGCCCTTTTCGGCCAGCTCTACGATCTTGCGCCAGGCCTTGTCGGCCTCAGCGCGCTTCTTGGAAAGGATGATGACGTTATTGGGAAGGTCGACGCGCACCACGTAGACCTCAACCTCGTCTCCGGGCTTGAGCATGTTCTTGAGCTCTTCTTCGGAGAGGGGTTCCTCGGTCAGCTGGTTGAACGGAATGATGCCTTCGACCTTTGCGCCTACGTCTACCGCCACCCCTTCGCTGCCAACGAAGACCACGCGACCCTTCAGCACCTGGCCGCGGCGCACCTTGGCGCCCAACCGCTGCTCGGCCTCCTGCAGCGCCTGCTCCATGGTCATCTCGGCTTCGGGAGCCGCTTTGGCCGGGGGCTCCGCTTCGGCGGGCAGCGCCGCGGGCGCGGTTTCCTGCGCCGCGGCTTCAACCGCTTCGGCGGCGGGGGATTCCACCTCGGCCGCACTCGACACGGTTTCTTCGGGGGTTTTGGTTTGGGGGTTTTCGGTTCCGGCCTCCGCCGGGGTCATGGGTTCCTTGTCTTCCATCCGCCTATATCCTCCTGAACGCCGCCCGCGGGCGGCCGCGTCGCGTCAGATCCCCCAGAGGGTGCTCCCCCTTCAGCGCACGGCGCTTGGACTATAGACCCGGGGTCTGTTGCGACGCTTGGCCCCTGTAGGGCATACCAACCATTTATAGCACATCCAGCCCGGCGTGACCACACCCGCACGGGGGTAGTAGGCTGCGGTCGAGGTGGCGCGATATGAACCCCGCACCCGCCGAAAACTTATTTCTTGCCGTCGACCAGGGCGGCCATTCCAGCCGCGCCCTTTTGTTCGACGGTCGCGGCCGCCAGCTCTACCAGGCGGTACGGCCAATCGTCCCGCGCCGACCGGACCCGACCCGGGCCGAGTACGACGCCGGCGAGCTCTGGATCTCGATCGCCGGGGCGGTGGCGGAGATCCTGCGGGCGGCCCCCAAACCGCCCCTCGCCGCCGGCCTGGTCGCTCAGCGCTCCAACGTCGCCTGCTGGGACCGCACCAGCGGCGAACCGCTGGGTCCGGTCATCAGCTGGCAGGACCGCCGCGCCTGGCGGATGGTGGAAGAGCTGCGGACGCACGAAAAGCTGATTCACCGGCGCACCGGTCTCTTTTTGACACCCCACTACGGAGCCAGCAAGCTGCGCTGGTGCCTGGACAACCTGCCGGAGGTAAGGCGGGCGTACGAAGAAGGGCGCCTCGGCTACGGGCCCATGGCCGCCTGGCTGGCGGGACGGCTGGCCGGAGGCGCGGTGCGCGGGGCTGACGTGGTGAACGCCAGCCGCACCCAGCTGGTATCGCTGGAAACGCGCGACTGGGACAGGGAGCTTTTGCGCCTCTTCGGCCTGCCGCGCGGGCCGCTGCCCCCGGTGGTGCCCAATACCTGGAACTACGGCCGTATGACGCTGGTGCCGGAGACGCCGCTGGCGCTCGTCAGCGGCGACCAGAACGCCGCCCTCTTCGCCTACGGCGAGCTGGGTGAGGAAACCGCCTACGTGAACGCCGGCACCGGGGCATTCGTGCTGCGGGCTACCGGAGAGCGGCCGGTGCGCCCCGAACGGCTGCTTGCCGGGGTGCTGCACGATGACGGCGAACGGGTGGAATACGCGCTCGAGGGCACGGTAAACGGCGCCGGCGCGGCGCTCGACTGGTTCGCAGAAGAATACGGGGTAAGGAGTCTGCTGGAGAAGCTCGGCGGCTGGCTGCAAGAAGCGCCCGCCAGCCCGCTGGTCTTCTTGAACGGGGTTTCCGGACTCGGCTCGCCCTTCTGGCGGGCCAACTTTCCCACCCGCTTCGTCGGCGCCGGCAGCCTGGCCGAAAAAGCGGCGGCCGTGGTGGAGAGCATCGTCTTCATGCTGGCGGTCAATCTGGAGGAGCAGGCCCGCTACCTGCCAACACCAGAGCGCATCCGCCTGACCGGCGGCCTCGCGAACCTGGACGGCCTGGCCCGGCGTCTGGCCGAACTTACCGGGCTCGTGGTGGAAAGGCCCCCGGGGCTCGAGGCCACGGCCCGGGGCACAGCCTTCCTGCTCGCCGGGCGACCGGCGGGATGGGAACGGGGAGGCGCACCAGAAGTTTTCGAACCGCGCGCGAACCCGGGGCTCGAGGCGAACTATGCCCGCTGGCGCCAGGAGATGGCCAAAGAACTTGGCTGGCATAGCCGGTGAGCCGCATTCAGAAAAACCGGCTTATCCGCAGCGCCCGCACCCTGCAACCCAGGCGCGAGGGCCGCGGCACGACGGGGTTTCCACCCGGCCGCACGTCCGCCGCGCAAGCAGTAACCGCATACCCAAACCACCCGGTACAGTAAAGCTGCGGACACATCTAAACTGGAGCACAAGCATATAACATAGATTCATGCAAGAAGACCCGGGAGGAGTTGCGGAACGGCTGCTTAAGGAGGTGGACCATGCTGCTTGGTAGAACGATCGCGCTGGACCATGACCTGTTGAACCGCATGCGCAAGGCCTTTGACCCTAAAGACTTGAAGGAGGTAGAGTCGCAACTCTTTGAATTAATGGCTGATCCAGCCAAAGCGGAAGCTAAGCTGGAAAAGAAGCATGGGGGGTTCTTTGTATTTGATTTGAGCAAGGCGAGGCGTGCGATACTCGTCGAAGCTGGAACTTCTTTAGTGGTCGTATACGTAGATAACCACGACGATGCTTATAAGTGGATCGATAATAGAAAAGTTGAAATTCACCCTGAAACCCAGGAAATCCAGATTGTGCGAGTATTCAAAAGCGAAAAAGAAGTCGTTGTTGAAAAAATAGTCGAGGCCCCTCTGCGCGCTTTCTCAGCCGAATACCTCCACTCGTTAGGCGTGCCCAACGAGTATATCGAGCCAATGCGGAACGCAAGTGAAGAAGGCCTGTTCGACCTGCTCGAGGGGCTGCCGCAGCCTGTACAGGAGCGCATACTGGCCATACTGGAGGGTAAACCCGTTGCGCCGCCACCGAAAGTGCGCGTTGCCGACCCTTTGCGTCATCCCAACAACCGCTACCGCTATCTTCTTATCGAAACCAAAGAGGAGCTCGAACAAGCTCTCTTTGGCGATTGGGAAGACTGGATGGTCTTCCTTCACCCCGCACAACAGATAGCGGTCGGGCAGAACTACAAAGGACCGGCCAAGGTTACCGGAGCAGCGGGCACGGGCAAGACGGTGGTGGCCGTACACAGGGCCGTGCGGCTGGCGCGGGAGAACCCCAATGCCGAAGTTCTGCTTACCACCTTCAACAAAACCCTGGCCAGGGTAATCGAAACGAGCGCCAAAAAGCTTGCTCCGGAGCTGAGAAACCTAACGGTTAGCAACCTCGACCGGCTGGCCGTTGGCTGGTATCAGAAGCTCTACGGTAAGAAACCGAAGATGGCGCGAGACGACGACGTAAAAGCTGCGCTCGAGCAGGCTACGCGCGAGCTCGGACTGCCGGAATGGGCTTCGCCAAGCTTTGTCAGCGCGGAATGGAGACGAGTAATAGACGCCTGGGGAATCAAAGGAGCCGAAGAATACCTCAAGGTGGACCGCAGTGGTCGAGGGACACCCCTGAACGCTTCCCGCAGGAAGGAGATCTGGCCGGTATTCGCCCGGGCGCAAGGGCTCTTATCGAGCAGGGGCCGGTTGACGTGGGGCCGCCTGGCGCGCTCGTTGCTCGACCGCGCGGACGATCTGAAGCGTTTCGGACACGTGGTGGTCGACGAAGTCCAGGACCTGCGGCCGGTGCAGCTCCAGCTCTTGCGGGAAATCGTTCCAGAAGGGGACAATGACCTCTTTCTGGCCGGGGACGCAGCGCAACGTATCTACCAAACCCGCGTTCCCTGGCGTCACCTGGGCATAGAAACAGTCGGCCGTTCCCAGCGCCTGTGGATCAACTACCGCACTACCCGGCAGATAGCCGATTTTGCGGCCGCCGTGCTGCCAGATGAAATACAGGAAGCAGAAGGTGAAAACGTAATTCCTCAAGCAATCAGCTTGCTGGATGGTGAAAATCCAAAGGTACAGGTATTTGCAAACGCGAGCGAAGAAGTTGCGGCTCTTGCCTCCTGGTTGCGGCACCTGTCCGAACAGGGTTTTGCTCCCGAGCAAATTGCTGTGGTGGCGCGCACGGGCAAAATATTGCAACAGCGGGCCAAAGCGGCGGTAAAACGCGCCGGGTTACTTGCTCTGGATATGAAAGACGGCGCCGAGGGGCCGGGGGTGCGGCTGGCGACCATGCACCGGGTCAAGGGGATGGAGTTTCGGGCCGTGGCAGTGGTTGGCGCAGAAGACGGGACTGTGCCCAACAATTACGCGCTCAAGCAACAAGAAACCGAAGCTGACCGCAACGCGGCCATGGCGCTCGAGCGCCAGTTGCTATTCGTGGCCCTCTCGAGGCCGCGCGAAAAACTGTGGATTAGCGCGGTGGGCAAAGCCTCGCCGTTTTTAGGCGGACTCGCCGGTATTTAGCAGACTTTTTGCGGTTTCTTCGTCGGTAATCAGGGTTTGGAAGAGGCCGCCGCGGAGGGCCGCGCGAATGGCGGGCAGCTTGGCCGCGCCGGCGGCCATGGCGACGCGATGGGAGATTTGCAAAAAGTCGCTCCAGCCGATCGAGAGCACCCGCTCGTCGAGGGGGGTGTTTAGCGGCCGGCCGGCGGCGTCGAAAAAGCGCATCAGCACGTCGCCGACCGCGCCCGCCTTTTCGACCCGGGCCATTTCTTCCGGCGTCAGCATGCCGGTGCGAACAGTGGTACTCCTTGGCCCCACCTGGCCGATGCCAACGAGCGCCAGGTCGCTTTTGCGCCCGGCGGCCAGGGCGGCGGCGATGCGGCCGTCGGCCAGCAGGGCCCGACGCACCTCCGGGCTTTCGACGATGACCGGAGCCGGCAGCGCCTCGAGCCCGCAGCCTAGCGCCGCCGCCAGCGGCCCGCTGATGGAGTAGGGGTTGGCCTGGCCCAGGTAGCTGCCGGCCAGCTCGACCACGGTGCAGCCCTCTACCGGCCGCAGCCGCCGCAGGTAGGGGCTCATCCGGCCAACGGCACTGCTCCACCCCAGGCCGAGCCGCATGCCCGGCTGCAAACGGGCGGCCAGGTAGTCGGCCCCGGCCGCCCCCAACGCGTCGAGGGTGGCCTCACGAGAGGCCGCGGCCGGCACCACCACCGCTTCTTCCAGGCCGTAGCGCTGGCGCAACGCCTCCGCCAGCCGGAACGACTCGGGCAGGGGGCGGGTGATGACGAACTGGACCACCCCCTCGGCCCGGGCCCGCGCCAGCAGCCGGGTCACCTTTACCCGGCTGACCCCCAGGCGGCGGGCCACTTCTTCCTGCTTCAGGCCCTGGTGGTAGTAGAGCCAGGCGGCGACGGTGACCAGGTCTTCGGCTTTCACCCCGCCCCCGCGGCCAGCCGGCGGAAGTAGCGGGCGTTTTCGGCGAGGTCGGGCCCGCGCCGGTGCAGGGCTCCGCCGATCAGGAAGATCAGGTCGTCGCCGTAGAGCTCGCGCATCTCGGGCACCCGCTCCAGGCTCATGCCGCCGCCGGGGGCGGGCAGGGCGCGGGCCAGACCGGCGAGCTCATCCTTGAGGCCGGCGTTGATGGCCGCGCACTCCTCGCGGCTGAAGGAAAAGCGGCCGCCGTAGTTGGGGAAGATGACCGCGTCGGCTCCGGCCAGCCGTTGCAGCTGGCCGAAGAGGGCGTAGTGGCTTATGCCGCCGTTTCCCTTGGGCACGAAGCCGCCCAGGAAGGCCGGGTGGCTGAGGACCGGCAGGCCCACCTCGCGCGCCAGTCGCTCCATACGGTCAAAACCGACCAGCCCCGGAGCGACCATCACCGCCCCGGCCCCGGCGGCCCGGGCCAGGCGGGCGCGGCGCAGCGTTTCTTCGCCGGGAGCGGTGACGTTGGGGGCGTAGACGGCCCGCATGCCGCTTTCGCGCTCGGCGCGGGCGACGGCCGCGGTGACCGCCTCGAGCCGCGCCTCGAAGGGCGCGAAGGCCTGGTCGGCCAGCCCGTGGTCGTCCTTGATCAGCTGCACCCCGCCCAGGGCCAGCCGGTAGGCCATCCCGGCCAGCTCCTCAGGCCCCAGCCCCAGCGGCTTGAGGGCGGTGGATAGCAGCGGGCCGGCGGGTGCGCCCAGAACCTGGCGCAGACCGGCCACCCCGTAACGCGGGCCGGGGAAGCGGCGGGCCAGCTCGGGGCTGAGGCCGATGCGCTCGAGTCGTACGTTCGGCAGCAGGCTGGAGTTGCCGAAGAAGACGTTGAGGAGCTGGGTCAGTTCGTTGCCCACCAGCTCAGTGGCGAAGGAAAGCTCGGCGGCGTAGACGCCGGGTTCTACTTCTTCCAGACTTTCGACGCTGGCGACCACCTCGCGCTCGATCGTTCCCCCCACCAGCTCGGCGGGGAACTCGATCGTCTGCTCCACCGCCAGCGCCCGGGCCGCCTCCTCGGCCGCCGCCGGCGTCTCGGCGGCGATGCGGTAGACGGCGGAGAAGCGGGAGCCGGAAAGGCTTAGCGCGGTATCGTAGCGTGCCTGGCTCATGGGGCCCCCTCGGCGCGGGCTCGTGGCTCGTGGCCTGTGGCCTGTGGTAAAACCACAAGCCACGAGCTACAGGCCACAGGCCTCACAACGCCTCCGCCTTGAAGTCGCCGTGGACCGGCTCCACCCGCACCGCCGCCAGGTCGTCTTCACCGATGTTCAGGTCTTCGCCCACCAGCTTCTCGACCGCCCGCACCAGCGCCAGCGCGTCGAGGCCGTAGTGGCGCATCAGGTAGGGGCGGCTGCCGCCGTGGGCGTAGGTATCGGGGATGCCGAGCCGCACCAGCTTCTTGCCGACGCCGTGCTCGGCCATCACTTCGGCCACCTCGGTTCCGAGGCCGCCAACGGTGGTGTGGTTTTCGAAGGTAATCACGCCGTATTTGGGCTGGCTGGCGGCCTCGAGCACCGCCGGGTCGGTGAAGGGCTTGTGGGTGGTGACCTGCAGGTGCTCGATGCTCACGCCCCGCTGCTCGAGCACCTGTGTCGCCCGCATCGCCTCCTCGGTGGTGATGCCGGCGGTGAACAGGGTCACGTCGGCGCCGCGGCGCAGCCGGCGGGCGCGGCCGAGCTGCATCGGGGTGGTGAAGAGCCGGGGAATCTGCCCCCGCAGCATGCGGATGTAGACCGGCCCCTCGATGGCCTGGGCCACGTCCAGCACGCTCTCCACGTCGGCGGCGTCGCCGGTTTCGAGCACGGTCATGTTGGGGATCGCGCGCATGATGGCCACGTCTTCGATCGCCTGGTGGGTCGCCCCGCCGGGGGTGGTGATGCCGGGCAGGAAGCCGACGATCCGCACCGGCAGGTTGGGGTAGGCGATCGACATCTGCACCTGGTCGAGGGCGCGGCGGTACATGAAGATGGCGAAGGTGTGGACCCAGGGGGTGAACCCCTCGCGGGCCATGCCGCCGGCGGCCGACATCATGTTCTGCTCGGTCATCCCGAAGCTGTAGAAGCGGTCGGGGTAGGTCTCGGCGAAGAGGCGGACCTCGGTCGAGCTGGTCAGGTCGGCCGAGAAGACGACCACCTCGGGCTTGTCCGCCGCCCATTTGACCAGGTTCTTCTGGTGGACCTGGGTTTCGAGCGTCATTTCTGGCCTCCCCATTTTTCGACGAAGAAGCGCTCGAGCGCCTCCTTTTCCTCCGGTTTGGTAAAGCGAATGTAGTGGAACTTGGGCGCCCGCTCCGAGAGCACCTCGACCCCGCAGTAGGGGTTGGTGCGGGCGATGACCACCAGCGGCTTGCCCTCGTGGGGCGTCTCGGCGGCCGCCGCCAGCGCCTCCACGTCGTGCCCGTCTATCTCCACCGCCACCGCGCCAAAGGCCTCCAGCCGTTCCTTCAGCGGCTCGATGCCCATCACTTCGTTGATGCGCCCGTCGGCCGACTGGCCGTTGGCGTCGACGTAGGCGATCACGCTGTCGAGCTTGTAGAAACTCAACGTTTCCATGGCCTCCCAGGTCTGGCCGATCATGAACTCGCCGTCGGACATGAAGACGAAGTTGCGCCCCGTCTCCCCCTTGCGCCGGCGGCCCAGGGCGATGCCGATCACCTGGCTCAGCGCCTGCCCCAGCGACCCGGCCATCAGCTCGTGACCCGGGGAGTGCTCGGCGCCGATCATCTCGACGGTGCTGCCGTCGGCGTTGAACATCGCCAGCCCCTCCTCGGCCATCCGCCCGGTCTCCACCAGCGTGGCGTAGAGGACGAGGGCGTAGTGAACCGGGCTGATGAAGAAGCGGTCGAGCTCGGGCTTGCGCGGACCGTTGTAGCCGGCGCCGGTGGTGTAGTTGGGGTTCTTGCCGGGCACGCCGCCAAAGGGCGGGGGCACCGGCGGGGCCACCGAAGGGCCCAGCTTCATGACGCGGGTGTAGAGGGTGGCCAGAATCTCGGCGCTACTGCACGCCTGGCTCAGGTAGCCACCGCCGTTCTTGAGGGTGAACTCGGTCACCCGGCGGCGGATGCCGTCGGCCACGCGCCGGGTTTCGTCCAGCGGGTTCACGGGTGGCCTCCCTGGGCCTTCCGCACCAGCGCGGGCAGGCTCTTCTCATAGGGCGGGTAGGCGATCCCCGCCTCGGTGACGATCGCGGTGATCAGCTCGGCCGGGGTGACGTCGAAGGCGGGGTTGTAGACGGGGCTGCCTTCGGGCACCACCCGGACCGGGCCGCAGTGGGTCAGCTCACGGGCGTCACGCTCCTCGATGGGGATCGCCGCGCCCGCAGCGGTCTCCAGGTCGATCGTGCTCGTGGGGGCGGCGACGTAGAAGGGCACGCCGTGGTGGCGCGCGGCGATGGCCAGGTTGTAGGTCCCGATCTTGTTGGCGGTATCACCATTGGCGGCGATGCGGTCGGCCCCCACCACGACCAGGTCGATGCCGAACTTCTGCATCACGTGGCCGCTGGCGCCGTCGGCGATCACGGTGTGGGGGATGCCCAGCTCGCGCAGCTCCCAGGCGGAAAGCCGCGCCCCCTGCAGCCGCGGCCGGGTCTCGTCGAGGAAGGCGTGCACCTTCTTGCCGGCCTCATGGGCGATGCGGATGATGCCGAGGGCGGTGCCGTAGTCCACCGTGGCCAGCGAGCCAGTGTTGCAGTGGTGGAGGATCCGGGCCTCGTCGGGGATCAGCTCCAGGGCGTGGCGGCCGATCGCCTTGTTGGCGGCCACGTCCTCCTCGGCGATCTTCAGGGCCTCGGCCTCGAGCGCCTGCGCCAGCGCCTCCGCCGCACCCGAATACCCCTCCCAGACCCGCTTCATGCGGTCGAGCGCCCAGAACAGGTTGACCGCGGTGGGGCGCGACGCCCTGAGGAGCGCGTCGGCCTCCGCCAGCGCCTCCCCCCGGCGGGCGGCCAGGACGACGCCAAAGGCCGCCGCCGCCCCGATCGCGGGCGCGCCGCGCACGGCCATCTCGCGGATGGCCGCGGCCACCTCCTCGGGGGCGGTGAGCTCCAGAAAGACCCTGGCCTCGGGGATGCGGCGCTGGTCCAGCAGCACCAGCCGGTCCCCCTTCCATTCGATCGAGCGGAACGTGCTCACAGCAGCACCCTCCCCGCGCGCACCAGCGCCGGACGCCCACGCACCCGGCAAGCGGCTTCCTTCAAAGCTTCCGGATCGCCCACGGCATACCCCTTCCCACCGGGCCCGGCCCGGTCGTGGTGAACATTTGTTCGCTGCTAAACATATTTTCGGCTAAGGATACCGCCGCGGGGTGAAGAGTCGCAAGGGGCGCCGTATGGAATACGGGTGGTTGGTGTGTGGTGCGTTTTGTAGGGGCGGGCCCACGTGCCCGCCCGGCTTGTGTAGCCTGTAGCTTGTGGTGGGGCAATCAACGGCAACGAAACGCTGGCTTTCTGTACAGCATGGACCCCGGATCTCCCTCGGCTAATAGCCTCGGTCGTCCGGGGATACGAATATAGCGGCCTGTGGTGGGTAGCTTGTAGTATGTGGTGGGCATGTCAACAGCAACGAAATCTCGGGGTATCACCCGGCATGGGGACCCGGGTCTCGGCGGCAAGATGCCGCCTCGCCCGGGGATACGAACAAAGCAACTTGTGGCGAGTAGCCGGTAGCATGTGGTGGGCTCGTTAAAGACAGTTCAATCTCGGCTTTCTGTACAGCACGGACCCCGGGTCTCACCCGCTTCGCGGGTTCGCCCGGGGATACGTTCCTGGGTTAGAGATTGAGAAGTAGCTCGTGTCCCCGGCCAAGCGAGCGGAGCCCGCGCGAGCCGGGGCCTGCCCTGGACTTTGATCCGGAGGCCCATGCCGCACCATGGCGCCGCGGTCCGGTCGCCCCAGAAGAACACCCCCTAAAAAAGGCCGGGTGGTTTAGAGCGATGGCCGGGCCAGACGTCGGTTGCCAAATCATGGCTCGACGTGGATTCACCCGCGCCAACCTAACCTCGGCTTACCCGCTGGCATGGAACCCAGATCAGGCCCGGGTTTCCGGCGGCAAAGCCGCCTCCTCCGGGACGTACAAGCAAGCGGCAGTGGGCGGGGTACGGGGAAACGGCAGGGGCACGCCACCGGCGAAGCCGGTGCGCCGTCGGGTTAACGTTACGGCTATGCGCCCAAGCGCAACTGGCTCCTTTGCCAAAGTAAACTAAAACTAACGGGCGATGAACGTCTTGACGCAATCCAGGCGCGCGCGGTTCGGGCTGGTCTGCGTGGCGGCGGCCCTGGCTTTCAACCATACCCTGCTAGCCTCCCCGGGCTGGCTGGCGGCGCTGCCCGCCTACCCGCTAGTGCTGCTTGCGCGGGGGCTCGAGCCCCAAGACCCCGGACTGGCCGTCACGTTTCAATACCTCGCGACCGCCTGGGGCCGGCTCCTGTGGCTGCCGGTCCTGCTGGGCGGGACCGTCTGCGGCCTGCGGGCGCGTGACTTTGGAATCTACAAGGGCCGCTGGAAGGAGGCCCTGGCGGCCACGCTGGTCATGTGGGCCGCGATCGAGCTCGTCCTGGCCGCCGCCTCAGCATTGTGGAACGGCCCCGCCTGGAAACCCATCCCGGGCCGGCACTCAGCCGCAGCCATGGCGGCCGGGGTGGTCTATTACTTTTTCGGCGTGGCCCTTTTCGAAGAGGCCTTTTACCGCGGCTTTTTGGTGCCGCAGCTCTTCCACGCCTTCCGCACCCGCTTCGCCCGCCAGGCGGCCGTCCTCCTGGCGGTGCTCGTTTCACAGCTCTTCTTCGCGCTCGCCCATCTGCCCCACTACCGGGTACCCCTTCCCGTACCGCTGGGACTCACCGTCCTCTGGCTCACGGGCGTGCTGCTGGCACTGATGTGGCTGCGCACCGGCAACCTGCTGGTGGGGGTTGGCTGGCACGGGCTTCTGGACCTGCCCTACCACCTCACCGGCGCCCCGCCCGGCTGGCCCGAGGGAGCGGCCTACCTGGTGGGGCTGCTGGTCCTCGCCGCCTGGCCGCTCGTTCGCGGGCGGGCGCGCTAGCCGAAGCGCCGGTCTACCACCAGCCCGCCTTCGAGCTCCCCGGCAGTCTCGATGCGGTCCACGCGCAGGCCGGTGGCGTGGCGCACCGCCTCGGCCAGCCCTTCGGGAACGGCCGCGGCCTTGACGCGCAGCACCAGCGCGTCGGTGCCGCCTTCCTTGGTCTCGACGACCACCTGGAAACCGCGGGGGTCGAGGCCGAAGCCGGCCAGGATGGGCGCGAGCTCGGTGGGGTAGAGCTTGACGCCCTTCACCTTGACCATCGTGTCGGTACGGCCAAAGACGCCGCGGGGCAGGCGCAGGCCCAGCTCGGTGCGCTCGGCAATGGCCAGGTCGCCGGTGCGGAAGCGAATCATCGGCATGAGGGTACGCGAGAGCGCCGTGACCACCAGCTCGCCGCGCTCGCCGTCGGGCGCGGGCTCGAGCGTCTGCGGGTCCAGCACCTCGAGCACCGCCATCTCGGGAATCTCCCACAGCCCGTCCTGGTCCATGGTCTCCGCCGCCACGATGCCCAGCTCGCTGGTGCCGTAGGCGTCGAGGGCGCGGCCCCCGATGGCCCGCTCCACCCGCTCGCGGTAGCCCGGCACCGAGGTGAAGGGCTCGCCCCCGGCGAGCAGCAGCTCGAAGCGCCCCCCGGCCTCGGCAATCTTGAGGGCGAAGCTGGGGTTGGAAACGAGCGCGTCGAAGCCGAACTTCTGGGCGATCTCGGTGATGCGCGCCGCCTCGCCCGGGCCGTGGGGAAAGACCGCCGCCCCCGCACGCACCAGCGCCTCGTGGAAGAGCCAGCCCCCGGCGAAGACGTGGTAGCTGAAGGCCACGATCACCCGCTTGCCCGCCAGGCCCAGCCGCGAAAAGTAGGCGCCCAGGGCCCCGGCCTGCGCCTCCAGGTCGGCGGCGGTCAGGTACTCGGGCATCCAGCCCAGCAGCGGGCTGGGGGTGAGGTGCACCAGCGCCGTGCCCGCCGGCGGCAGCGGGTGCTCTTTCAGGAAGGCCACCCAGTCGTCGCGGGTGACGGGCTCGATCTGGGCGAGGTCCGCGGGGGTAAAGGCGCCGGGGTCTACGCCCGCCAGACGCCCGGCGTAGAGGGGATGGTCCTTGGCCGCGCTCAAAACGGCCCGCAGTCGTTCGGTTCGGCTCATCGTTGCCTCCTTTGGTAAACAGCGTACCTTGAACCGGCGTATATACATGGAGGCAGAGAAAATGAAACGGGGCTTCCAACCGCTGTTGACCGCCTTATTTCAACTGCAATTCATTTGCATTAAGCAGGCCTCTTTGTAAATAGCGATACCATTCGGGCTTTTCTTAGTACCTCAAGTATGCATTTATCCACACAATGAATATTCGCAATTTATACGATGGTTATCGGCAGTTCTCGTCTCTCCACACAGGTATCCACAGGTTATCCACAGCCCCGGCGGGCGGCCTGTAGAAAAGCCCTCAAGCGGCTCTCGTTCTTTATTCCGGGCACCGACTCCACCCCGCTTGAAACGTCAACGGCATAGGGGCAGAGATGCGCAAAGAGCTCGGGAAGGCGCTCCGGGGTAAGCCCTCCCGCAACTATCAGGCGGGGGTGGTCCGCCAGGGGCTCGAGCCATGCCGGGTCGTAGGACCGGCCACTGCCCGGAACTGCTCCATCGAGCAGTATGGCGTCGGCGGGATAGTCGCGCCAGCCGGGATCTGCTCTGGCACTGAGCCGGAACGCCTTGACGACAGGAAGGTATTTCCTGAGCCGCTCGGCCCATTCGGGGGGCTCGTTGCCGTGAAGCTGCAGCACGGAGAGCCGCGCCTTTGCCGCTACGGCCAGCACTTCCTCCGGATCCGCGTCCACGAAGACTCCCACCCGGGAAACGAAGGGGCCCAGTCGCGATCCAATCTTCGCCGCGACACCGGGTTCGATGCGGCGCTTAGAGGGCGCAAAAACAAAGCCCACCGCCCAGGCTCCCAACCTCTCGGCGGTGAGGGCGTCCTCCAACCTGGTAATGCCGCATACCTTTACGCGAACCGTTTTTGCAGCCCTCTCTCCGTGCATTAACATTAGTTTAACCGGCTCCACATCGCACGAATTACGCACGCGCTATCCTAAGAGCATGGCCGGCCTCCTGCTTACCGTGCTGCTCGCCCTGGCACCGCTGCCGGGGCTGCCGTCGCTGCCGGACGGAACCGAGGTGCGCGTAGTCTCGCCCAACCTGCGCACCGTCTACCTGTTCTGGCGCATCGAGCAGGGGGCGTTGCAGCTCAAAGCCCGACCCATTCGACCGTCGGAGAACACGAGCATCCGCCTTATCGTAAAAACGAAGAACAGCCTGCACGTATACGAAGGTCGTGTTCGCGCGGGGGAAATTTACCTGCTGCTCGACGACAACATCGTCAACCTGCGCGAGGTTTTCGACAAGGTATATCACTTACGCGGCGTCCGCGCCCTGCAGTTTTGGAAGGAGAGGAAAGAGGGTGAACCCAATGCCCCCTGAAACCGCCACCGAAGACCTCAAGCGTATTCTGATAATCGAGGACGACCCCGAGATCGCCGAGCTGCTGCAGGCCGAGCTGGGCGAGGCCGGTTACCGGGTGGACTGGGCGCCGGGCGGCATGCAGGGGCTGGTCCGGCTGCGCGAAGAGCCGCCGCACCTCATCGTTCTCGATCTGGGCCTGCCCGACCTGGACGGCGCCGAGATAGCCCGGCGCGCCAAGCAGAACGGCGATATCCCCATCATCGTGCTCACGGCGACCGATTCGGTGGAAAAAAAGGTGCAGCTACTGCTCGGCGGCGCCGACGACTATCTGACCAAACCCTTCCATCCCGCCGAGCTGCTGGCGCGCATCCAGGTGCAGCTGCGCAAGAGCGAGGGGGGAGAGGTGCGCCGCATCGGCGACCTGGAGATCGAGGTCGAGTCCCGCAAGGTGCGGGCGGGCGGGAACGAGGTAGCCCTTTCGCCCAAGGAGTTCGCGCTGCTCGAGCTGCTTTCCAGCCGCCCCGGCCGCGTCTTCAACCGTGACGAGATCGCCCGCCACATTTGGGGCAAACCCCTGGACACCGAATCGAACGTGGTGGACGTACACGTGGCCAACCTGCGCGCCAAGCTGCGCCAGGCGGGCGCCTACGGCTACCTGCGCACGGTGCGCGGGGTCGGATATGCGCTGCGCAAGCCCCCCGCGTAGCAAACTAGGGGTGTGCGCTACACCACGCGGCTGACCCTGGTCTTCGGGCTGATCTGGGCGCTTTTGCTCGCCCTCAGCATGCTGGGCATCTACGGCGCTTTGCGCACCGGGCTGGAAGGACGCATCAAGCAACAGCTGCTCGACGACGCCGCGGCCCTGGCCGAACTGTACAACTCGGGCACCACCGGCCAGGTGCGCCCCACCGGCGGCACCGCGGTGGCCCTCTACGACCCCTCGGGCCTGCCTTTTTTGCTCGACGAACCGCGCCACCGCATCCCCCCGCTGGTGCTGGACAACACCCGCAGAGTGCCCCAGCTCTATCACGGACCCGGGTACCTGGCCGCATACGTCTCCACCGACATCGGAGTGCTGGCGGTTTCGCAAGACCTGAGGTTTATTGACCAGCTGCTCGAGCAGCTCTCGCGCGTGGTGCTGCTGGCCTTCCTGCTGACGCTTCCCCTGGGGTGGCTCCTGGTCCGTATCGGTGTGGGCTGGGCCAACCGGCCGCTGGTACGGGCGGCCGAGGAGGTGGCCCGGCGCAAGGGGGCGGACCTCTCGCCCATCCCCTACGACGGCCCCACCGACGAGCTGGGCCGCATCGTCGCCCGTTTCAACGACCTTCTAGCCGAGCTGCGCAGCGCCCGCGAGCGCGAACGCGTCTTCCTGGCCGAGGTGAGCCACGAGCTGCGCACGCCGCTTACGGTGCTCGCGGGCTATCTGGAACGCCTGCGCAAGCGCCCCGGCGACGCCGAAGCCCAGGCCGGGGCCGAGCGCACCGCCCGCCACCTGACGCGGCTGGTGGGCGACCTGCTGGTGCTCGCCCGCGGCGAGGCCGAGCGCACGGTAAACCCCCACATCGTCGACCTGGCCGAGCTGGCCCGGAGCGTGGCAGCCGGATTTCCCGGGGCGGGGCTCGAGGCGCAAGGCGCTCCCGAGGTGCTGGGCGACCCCGACCGTCTGATCCAGCTTTTGCGCAACCTGGTGGCCAACGCGGTGCGCGCCGCCGGACGCACCGAGGGGGTGCGCGTGACCGTGGGGGAAACAGGCGGCCGCGCCTGGGTCGAGGTGGCCGACGACGGCCCGGGCATCGACCCCGAGGTGCTGCCGCACCTCTTCGAGCGCTTCGCCCGCGGCCCCGAGGGCGGCACCGGGCTGGGCCTGGCCATCGCCAAGCAGATCGCCGAGGCCCACGAGGGCACGATAACCGTCCGCTCCCGGCCCGGCCAGACGGTCTTCCGGGTGGAGCTGCCGGGGCTGGAGGGGGAGGGATAAATTAGGCCAGACATTAGCAAAGGCGGGTAGTTGGTTGCAATGGCGAACCCACGGTTCTGCGTAACCGATACATAACATAGTATGTAGCGCGCGGCGGCAGAATGAGCCTGTGGCCATTGGTGTGCTGCACGGCGAGGAAATCCCGGTTTTGCATACGACGTGGACCCCGGGTCTCGGCAATTTTTAGCCACTTCGTTTAGGGATATTTTAAAAACAAAGAAAAAAGTAGGTCGTGCATCTCGCCAAGGAAGCGTGGCACACGCGTCACTCGACTTCGACGAGATGAGCGACACTAACCCATCCTGGTGGACTGTTAAAACGTGCGTCGGTCCATAATCCCTGTCAATTCTTAAATTGGGCGCTCACGCTTTATTTTACAAAATAAAATATCTATTTATCTAATGTATTTAGCTTTTATTTCCGATTGGTTCATATAACCCGATAAGCACCTGTTCCATTATTAGCGCTTTTCTCTCTGGTGATAGCGCCATTGGACCGGGATTGACCATCATGTCAATATCGTTTAAATCAAGCAAATAAGTTTTTATATCGTGATATTGTTTTAAAAGCTGGTGTAAGGGTGAATTGGAAGATGCTGTCTCCTGAAACTCTCTACGAAGTCGCTCACCAAAAGTACCATAGTCACCCGATGTTGCTTTGCCGACGTACAAGATTTTTCCGCCACTATGATGAATATAAACTCCCTTTTTATCCGCATAATCACCTAACTGACCTTTAGACCAAGATTTTCCTTTCTCGGAGATATGAACTTGAAAACCACTATTAACTATATCTGCTTTTAGTGGGACTGTAATTGAAATTTGCATATTTATATTCTATGACCACTCCGGCTCGCCGCGGTAGAGCTCCAGCGGCTCCTCGGCGAGCACTGCGTCCCGGCCAAGCTCGATCAGCTCGATCACCTGCGGCGGGCAGCTGGCCACGCAGCCGCCGCAGCCGGTGCAGGCGGCCACCTCCAGCTCGAGCACGTACTCTTCCCCCTCGCGCGTGCGTTTGACCGCCCCGGTGGGGCAGACATTGGCGCAGACAGGGCAGAGGGTGCAGCCCTCGAGCACCTGGATGGCCGGCCAGCGCACCGCTCCCTGGCTGCGCGCCGCCGCCAGCTTGCGCAGGCGCAGCTCGGCGGGAAGGTCGCGCTCCTCGTCGAGGCCCAGCTGCTGGGGCGGCTCGGGCAGCACCTCGGCGGCCATGCGCCTGGTGCCGCCGAGCAGCTGTTCGAAGAGCTCGCGCCGGCCCACGGCCGCCCCGGGCAGGGCCTCGGTGGTCAGACGCACCTCCAGCTCCGGGTAGTATCGCCGGGCCTCCTCGATAACCCGTTCGAGCGCCTGGGGCACCGCAGGCCCGCCGATCTTGCAGCCCGCGCAGTCGCCCCGGGCCAGCGTCAGCGGGCCGTGGCGGCTGGCCGCCTCGGCGAGCAGGCCCGGGGTGAGCCGGCCCAGGCAGAGCACCTCCTGGCCGTGGCCCTCGGCCTTGGAACACTTGAGCTGGCCGCGGCCCTTGTCGAGCGCCTCCTGCATGGGCCCCAGCGGGAACTCGAGCGCCACCCCGGGGCAAACCTGGGTGCACAGCCCGCAACCGGTGCAGCGGGTGTCGTCGATCTGGACGGTGAAGTGGGAGAGGTCCACGGCCTCGTGGGGGCAGGCCTGCTGGCACAGGTCACACCCCCCCACCACGTACTTCTCCACCAGGCAGCGGCTGCCGCTGTAGCGGGGCGCGGGGTCGGTGAGCTTGAGGAACGCCCCGAGCAGGTTGTCGAGGAAGCCCACGCCCGCCCCTTCCTAGCCGCGCCGCTCCGGGGC
>Ga0256835_1000592_pt1 | contig 25832 bp, 26 predicted proteins | sample PIR30metaG_FD_185972 | JGI IMG/M metagenome (GOLD analysis project Ga0256835, IMG submission 185972) | Hydrothermal vent microbial communities from East Pacific Rise, Pacific Ocean - PIR-30 | ecosystem: Environmental > Aquatic > Marine > Hydrothermal vents | place: Pacific Ocean: East Pacific...
GTCTTGAACTTCTTTCTAAAATGCCGGGAAATGTAGCAACAGCTGTTAAAGTTCCTGAAGGGGTTGATGGGGTGGCTCTGGTAAAAACCGTTCAGAAAAAATACGGTGTTTACATTGCCGGAGGACAGAGTTCCTATAAAGGTAAGATTTTCAGAGTAGCTCATCTTGGATACATGAGTGCCTTTGACATAATTACTGCGATCTCTGCGATTGAAATGGCTCTTGCAGAACAGGGTTATAAGTTTGAAATGGGTTCCGGAGTTAAGGCTGCCATGGAAGTATTCGGGAGGGAATGGAAATGAAGATTCTGGTATGCGATAAGATAGCTCCCGAGGCTCTGGAAGAGCTTAAGAAATTAGGCGATGTGGTTTATAAAACGGGAATGGGTCCGGAAGAACTCAAGAAGGAAATCGCTGACGCCGATGTAGCAGTTGTTCGTTCTGCTACCAAACTCCGCAGAGAGATCCTCGACGCTGCTAATAAGCTTAAACTTATAGTAAGAGCAGGTATTGGTCTGGATAATATAGACCTTGAAGCGGCTAAAGAAAAGGGGATAGAAGTCAGAAATACACCTGCAGCCACATCAATCTCTGTGGCCGAACTTGTCTTTGCTCACATGCTTGCAGCTGCGAGAATGCTTCCCATGGCCTATACTTCTATGAAAGCTCATAAATGGGAGAAAAAGCTCTTCCAGGGATTTGAGCTTTATGGTAAGACCCTCGGCGTTATAGGCTTTGGAAGAATAGGGAGAGAGGTGGCCAGAAGAGCGGTTTGCTTCGGTATGAACGTTCTCTGGTATGATGTTGTTGATGTTGAAACCGATATAAAGGGCAGAAGGGTGAATCTGGATGAACTGCTTTCCTCTTCAGATTTTATTACCGTTCATGTACCTCTTCTTCCCCAGACAAAGTACATGATCAATGGTGAGGCCATTTCCAGAATGAAGGACGGAGTCGTTCTGGTTAATGCAGCCAGAGGAGGAGTGGTGGAGGAAAAGGCAGTTCTCGATGCCCTTGAATCCGGAAAGATAAGTTTCTACTGCGTGGACGTTTTTGAGAAAGAACCTACAGATAACTTTGCCCTTATAGATCATCCCAGGGTTATCCCTACTCCCCATATAGGAGCTTCTTCCCGTGAGGGTCAGCTTCGAGCTGGTATGGAAGTGGTGAGGATTGTGAGGGAATTCTTCTCCTGATGGATGAGGATCTGGATCTTTTACTGGAGAAACAATCTGTATATACAGTAAAACAGCTCAGTCTGATCATAAAGAACGAGATTGAGAAGCTCGGGTTTGTGTATGTGAGAGGTGAGGTTTCCAATGCCCACCTCTCACATGCCGGCCATTTTTACTTTGACCTCAGGGAAGAAAATTACACGATAGCAGTCGTTCTTTTTAAAAGTCGGACCAGAGGAGTGGTTCGCTTTCCAAAGGATGGAGAAAAGGTGGAGGTGGGCGGAAGACTGACAACCTATGAGGGAAAGAGCCAGTATCAGATCATTGCAGATGTGGTAGTTCAGCGAGGAATCGGGGAACTGAGGGAAGCTGTAGAGAAACTGAAACGCAAGCTGATGGCCGAGGGACTTTTTGATGAGTCCCTCAAGAAACCCCTGCCACTTCTTCCCAGAAGAATAGGCGTGGTTACTTCGCCCCACGGAGCAGCCATAATGGATATCATAAGAACCATAAGAAGAAGAAATTCATCCGTACATCTTTTCCTTTATCCAGTAAAAGTTCAGGGTGAAGGGGCGGAGGATGAAATTGCAAGGGGCATAGAGGTTTTTAACCGCTGGGGTAAGGTGGATGTGATAATAGTGGGAAGGGGAGGTGGAAGTTTTGAAGATTTAATGGCTTTCAATACAGAGAAGGTGGCAAGGGCTATTTTTGCATCAAGGATTCCCGTTATATCCGCGGTAGGCCATGAAGTTGATTTTACCATAGCTGATTTTGTGGCAGATCTGAGGGCCGCAACTCCGACAGCCGCAGCAGAGCTTGTTATTAAGAGTCGAGAAGAACTTAAAGAAAAACTGGATGCCATTGAGGCAAATCTTATTTCCATGCTTAAGGCGCTGGTTAACAGGCGGCGCAGAGAGTTTCTTGAGGCGGAGAGGAGCCTTCGGGCAATAGAGACAAGGTTTTTTAACGTTTTGAGAGATTATGACAGGATATATGAAAGGTTGTTCCGTTCCTTACCCAGAACCCTTGAAGTCAAAAGAAGGCGACTTTCTACTTTAACCATTACCCTTTTAAGAATGTCTCCAGCAGGACCTGCCTCTAAAAAGATAGGAGAGCTCCGGGAAAGACTTTTAAGATTTTCACCAGCCCTCAGGGTTTCTTCTTATATGGATAAGCTGAAAAACCTGTATGTGAGAATGGGGAGGGCTATTTCCCTTGTTTATGAAGGAAAGAAGGGGGAGCTGGATAAACTGATTTCACAGCTCAGGATGCTGAGCCCTTATTCTGTGCTGGAGAGGGGGTATTCAATTGTTCTTAAGGATAATAAGGTAATAAAGGATTCTGCTCAGGTAAGCAGAGGGGACCGTCTGGAAATAAGGCTTCATCGAGGGAAACTTGATGCTCAGGTAAAGGGAACCTGGTCACTTCCCACTGAATGAATTTCCGGAGCATATCCGGAACTTTCTGCGCTTAAAGAAAACCTTTTTCCTTCATCCATTCATCATTGTAGACCTTGGAAAGGTACTTGAGGCCGGAATCGGGAATTATGGTAACCACAATATCATCTTCCGGGAGTCCCTTTGCTACCTCTAATGCTCCCAGAACGTTGGCCCCTGATGAACCACCCCCGAATATTCCTTCCTCCATGGTGAGCCTTCTCGTCATAAGGAAAGAGTCTTTATCGTTTACCCTTACCATATCATCTATAAGGGTAAAATCTATTATAGGTAGCAGCCTTTCGTCTCCCAGCCCTTCTATTTCATAGTCCCCTGGCCTGGAAAGTTTTCCTTCTTTAAAATAGTCATAAAATACGGAACCTTCGGGGTCAACCGCTATGCATTTAACTTCAGGATTCATCTCCTTTAGATATTTACATACACCCATGAAGGTTCCACCGGTTCCCATGCCAGCTACAAAGTGAGTTATTCTTCCCCCTGTCTGTTTCCAGATTTCTGGTCCAGTGGTGTGGTAATGAGCCTCCACGTTTCCAAAATTTTCATGCTGGTCAACATAGAAAGCATTTTCAATGGATTGGGCAATTTCCCTGGCCTTTCTGTCCCTGTCAGCAAGAGTTCCTTCTACCAGAACTACCTCTGCTCCAAATGCCTTCAGATGATCCAGTTTTTCCTTTGAAACCTTGTCGATTACTGTGAGGATTACCTTGTAACCCATAACAGCACCATAGAGGGCAATAGCTACTCCTGTGTTTCCGGATGTAGCTTCTACAATGGTGGCTCCTGGCTTGAGCTTTCCTTCTCTTCTTGCCTTCTCCAGTACATAGATAGCCATCCTGTCCTTTACGCTTCCACCTGGATTCAGATATTCGATTTTCGCAAGGACAAGGGGTTTTAAACCTTTTGTTACCCGATTTAATTTCACAAGGGGAGTGTTCCCTATTATGTCAAGGATTGTTTCTTCGTATTTCATGGGGTAATGATTATAACCCAGACATGAAAAATTTACAATATCCGAAAGAACTTTTTAAACCATGCCCTGTCTGAAGTTCTATTTTCTGCTGGGGAATATTTTTGCGGTAGCCATAATAGTATTTTAATTCAGGATATTACGTTTATAGGGGTTTTAACATTTGAACATTGAATAAATGGATGGATGAATTGTCTCACATTTCTGAATCCAGTGTTTTATAAAAACTGAAGATATAACAGGTTCTTGAGGTCGTGGTCTATTACCGCAAGCTCTTCATCTTAAAAATCTTTTTCGTTTCTTTAACGCTTTTAAAAAACTTAACTTCTTCAGGAAGATCTAAAAAAGTATTTAGACCTTCATTATTTCTTCTTCCTTCTTTTTCGCAAGCTCTTCAGCTTTCTTTATATATTCGTCGTGGATCTCCTGGATTTTATCGAATCCCCTGAATTTGTCGTCTTCGGATATTTCTTTATTTTCTTCCATCTCCTTAAGTCTCTCCCTGCAATCTCTTCTTATGTTCCTTATGGCTGCTTTGGTTTCCTCCAGGATTCTGTGAAGTAGTTTTACCAGATCCTTCCTTCTTTCCTCATCGAGAGGTGGAATGGGAATCTTTAACTGTGTACCATCGTTTACAGGATTGAAGCCCAGATTGCTTCTTATAATAGCCTTTTCAATTTCAGGGATAGCGTTTTTGTCCCATGGCTGGATTATTACCAGGTCAGGGCTGGGAATATTTATGGTGGCAAGCTGAGTTATTGGTGTGGGTGCACCATAGTATTCCACCTTTATTTCTTCAAAAATTGCAGCTGAGGCTCTCCCTGTTCTGAGTTTCGCTATTTCCTTTTTGAAATGTTCCAGGGATGCCTCCATTTTTTTCTTTGCTTCCTTAAATACCTGTTCCATCTCACACCTCCTGTTTTACGATGGTTCCAACCTCCTCCCCCAGAATAATTTTTTTCAGATTTCCCTTTCCCTTTATGTTGAAAACTATTATGGGCATGTTATTTTCCATGCATAACGTTACAGCAGTTGAATCCATTACACGGAGACCCTTTTCCAGGACCTGGAAATAAGTGAGCTCTTTAAACATTTCTGCCTTTTCTTCCTTCATCGGGTCAGCAGCAAAAATTCCCTCCACCTTTGTGGCTTTCAAAAGTACATCAGCCCTCATCTCAATTGCTCTTAGAGCGGCTGCGGTATCGGTGGAAAAGAAAGGATTTCCTGTGCCGCATGAGAATATAACCACCCGTCCCTTTTCCAGGTGCCTCAGGGCCCTTTTGGGTATAAATGGTTCTGCTATGGCCCTTATTTCCAGGGCAGAAATAAGCCGCGTTACTATCCCCCTCTTTTCAAGAAAATTCTGTAGAGCAATGCCATTTATCAGGGTTGCGAGCATGCCCATATAGTCTCCCCATATTCGGTCAATTCCAATTTCCGAAGAATTTATTCCCCTGAAGAAATTACCTCCCCCCACTACAACAGCTATCTCTACTCCCAGGTTTATTGCATCCTCAATTTCTTCGGAAATATATGATAAAACCTTTGGATCGATACCGAATTCTCTATCACCCAGAAGGGCTTCTCCACTTAATTTTAAAAGAAGTCTTTTATAGCGCAAGCCCATCTTCTTAGGGCTCTTCTCCTACTGCGAACCTTACGAACCTCTTGATGACTATATTCTCTCCGAACTTGGCAATCTGCTCGGTGAGGTATTGCTTTACAGTGATCTCAGGATTCTTAACATATGGCTGTTCCAGCAGACACACCTCTTCGTAATACTTCTTGAGTTTTCCTTCAATAATTTTCTCTATTACATGTTCCGGCTTTCCGGAATCCTTTAACTGGTCTCTATAGATTTCCTTCTCCTTTTCCAGGACCTCCTGAGGTATGTCTTCAGGAGATACATAAAGCGGAGATGAAGCAGCTATCTGCATGGCTATATTCTTTGCAAATTCTCTGAATTCTTCGTTTCTTGCTACAAAGTCTGTTTCTGAGTTTACCTCAACCAGGACCCCTATTTTTCCATTGGAATGGATATAGGAGCCTATAAAACCTTCCTTTGTTGCCCTTGTTGCCTTTTTGGCGGCTGTTGCAAGACCCTTTTTCCTGAGAATTTCAATTGCCTTCTCTTCGTCACCGCCTGCCTCTATAAGGGCCTTTTTGCAGTCCATTACGCCCAGGCCTGTTCTTTCCCTGAGCTTTTTTATCTGTTCCATTGTTACTTCAGCCATTTTCTCCTCCTTCATTTTCTTCTGCGACTTTTTCTTCCTGCTCTTCCGGGGTTTCCTCTTCAACCTCGTTTTTAACCTTCATCTGTTCCAGTTCCCTTCTTTCCCTTTCTTCCTTTCCTTCGATAACGGCATCTGCTATTTTGGAGCAGAAAAGCTTAATCGCCCTTATGGCATCGTCATTTCCTGCGATGGGATAATCCACCATGTCAGGGTCGGCGTTTGTATCCACCACTGCAACCACTGGAATACCGAGCTTTCTTGCTTCTCTTATCGGGATTTCCTCGTGGACCGAGTCTATTACAAACATGGCCTTTGGAAGTTCTACCATCTCTTTAATTCCTTCAAGGTTCTTCTGGAGTTTTTTCAGCTTCTTGTCCAGTCGGCTCTGTTCCTTCTTGGAAAGGATCTCCCACTCGCTGGAATTTCTCATTTCTTCCAGCTCTATTAACTTCTCCACACTACGTCTTATCATCTCAAAATTGGTGAGGGTACCTCCAAGCCAGCGATTGTTTACATATGGCATACCGCAACGGGAAGCCTCTTCCTTGATAATTTCCTTTGCCTGCTTTTTGGTTCCCACAAAAAGTACCTCTCCACCATTAGCCACCACTTCCTTAATGAAATTCAGAGCTCTTCTGAAATCTTCTGCTGTTTTCTGCAGGTCTATTATGTGGATACCGTTTCTTCTCCCGTAAATATAGGGAGCCATCTTGGGGTTCCATTTTCTCGTTTGATGTCCGAAATGAACACCTGCTTCAAGCAACTCTTTCATCGTAACATCTGCCATTTTCCCTCCTTACCTCTTGTGATACTGAGGAGCTTTTCTTGCTTTGTGGAGTCCGTACTTTCTTCTTTCCTTTTCTCTGGGGTCTCTTGTAAGAAGCCCCTTTTCCTTTAGGGTTCTTGCAAGTTCCCCATTATATTCAACGAGGGCTCTGGCAATTCCAAGCCTTATGGCATCTGCCTGGGCTGAAACTCCGCCTCCCCTTACTGTGATATAGAGATCGAATTTCTCCAGGGTCTGAGTTATATAAAGAGGTGTCTTTGCCCTGTTCCTTATTGTTTCAGATGGAAAATATTCGTCGAAATTCCTTTCCTTGTTGTTTACAAAAAGCTTTATTTTGCCATTTCCAGGTATAAGAAAAACCCTTGCCGTTGATGTTTTCCTTCTGCCTGTTCCGTAGTAATAGTTTTCTGCCATTTTTCACCCCTTAGAAATTGTATATTTCAGGTTTTTGTGCCTGGTGGGGATGGTTGGGTCCCCTGTAGACCTTTAGTTTCCTGTAAAGTTTCCTGCCAAGACGGTTCTTGGGAAGCATCCCCCATACAGCGTCTTCTATTACCTTTTCAGGGTGACGCTGAAGCATCTCTTTAAGGGTAAATTCCCTGAGGTTTCCGAGGTATCCCGAGTGAGATCTGTAAAGTTTTTGTTCGAGCTTTTTCCCGGTTACTTTCACCTTTTCAGCATTTATAACCACCACAAAGTCTCCTGTGTCAAGAAATGGGGTAAATATCCTTTTGTGTTTACCCCTTAAAAGTCTTGCTATCTCAGTGGCAAGCCTTCCCAGAGTTTTGCCTTCGGCATCGATTAGCCACCACTTTCTCTCGATCTCGTCCTTTTTTGGTAAATATGTCCTCATACTCCTCTCCTTCAGTAGTGTCAGCTTAATAATTTACAGGAAAATTAGCCGTTTGTCAATATTTATTTGAACCTTTTTCATTAGAAGAATATCTTAATTGGTGAAGATGGACGAAAAAATCGTTTTAAGAGCCATAAAAGGAGAAAGGGAGGCATTTGAAGAAATTATGAGACACTGGGAACCAAAGATTTACAGCTTTGCATTGAAGCATCTTGGAAATGTAGACGATGCCAGAGATGTTACACAGGATGTTCTTTTTCTTGTTTACAGAAAGATCCACCAGGTGCGAAACCCGGATGCCTTCTCTTCATGGGTTTATTCAATAGCAATGAACGAGATCAAAAAGGTCTGGAAGAAAAGAGGTCAGGATAAGGTCGAAATAAAACTTCCTGTTGAGATTTCCTCTCGAAAGGGATATGCATTTATGGCTCTTCAAATGATTCCAGCGGATCAGAGGGAGGTAATCCTTTTGAAGGAAATAGAGGGATTTTCCATAAAGGAAATTTCTCAGATTTTAAACATTCCTGAGGGTACCGTAAAAAGCAGACTTTTTTACGGATTAAAGGCCCTCAGGAGAGAATATCTGAGATTAAAGGAGGAAAGTTATGAACGGGTTCAATGAATATAAGGACATGCTGGTGGAATTTCTCTATGGAGAAATTACTCCTGAGAGGGAGAGAAAATTTCTGGAATATATTCTTAACTGCGAAGAATGTCAGGAAGATCTTCGCCAGTTAAGGGAAGCAAGAGAAATAGTAAGGCTTCTTGAAGAAGATAAGCCTGCACCGCCTCCGCTGGTGGTTATAGAAAAGAAGGAAACAATACCATGGTTTGCTGCTCTGTTTCTGTTTCTTTTCTTTTTATTTCTTATAGGGTTCAGGGTCAAATGGGGAGATAAGGAGATCGAAATCTCCACATTAAAGTCATCTAATATATATGAATATCTGGCGGATGTGTCCGAAAAAAACCTTAAATTTCAGACAACGCTGGAGGATTTCGAAAGCTACTTTGAAGAGATAAATCAAGGAGGTGAAAAATGAGAAAGGTAGTACTTGTATTGGCAGTTCTCGCCTTTTCCTTTAGTCTTGTTGCTGGAGATATTAACAGGGATGTCACCATGTTTGGAAGCATATTCTCCACTGCAATCAACGCTTCAGGCAAGGCCAGGTTTAAAGTTTCTCCATTTATAGTTGAGGATTATGGAGTGTTCTACTTTGTACATAGTCCTATGATGGAAATTGCCAGGAGAATAGCAAGGTCAAAGGCTATGAGGAGCAGCAGGAGGAGTCTTTCCAGGGAAGAGAGAGTCAAGATGATGAGGTCCATGAGAAAACTCTCGAAGGAGAAGATTATAGAGGGAATACAGAAGGCAATTATTGCTTCTGCTGAGTATGGTGATGTTCTTAAAAGTGTTCCTGACAAATACTGGCTTGTGTTTGTATTTCAATCCCCCAGGTGCATAGGAAGTGTTTCTCTTCCAGGCCTTGTGATAAGAGTGAAGGTGAAGGACGTTAAGAGGTATGCAGCGGGTAAGATGCCTGAGGAGGAATTTGCAAGAAGAATAATTATACCCCCGTTACCAGAAAAATCCGCATCAGCATCTTCCACACCAGGTAAATAAGAAATTTGAGGAGGGGAGAGGGGATCAATCCCTCTCCCTATTTTTTTTATATAGAAAAACTGTATTAGTTAAGAGCTCTGAATTATAATTTATTGATGAGAAGGGGAATTGCCAATTTACCGCTTCATGGCGGGAGGGCTCCCAGGTGGTTGTTCCAGAGGATGGTAAAACTTTCCAGAGCCATAGTTGAAGTTATGCTGTGCGAGTTTTCCCCTGAGGAATTTCTCTATAGACTCTCTGATCCCCACTGGTTCCAGGCGCTTGGAAATGTTCTCGGCTTTGACTGGCATTCTTCTGGCCTTACAACTACAACTACCGGAGCCCTTAAGGAGGCAATCCTTTCGTTAAACACACCCCGGATTCTTGTGGCCGGCGGGAAAGGAAAATCCGCAATTTCTACGCCAGAACAAATAGAATCTCTTGCTGAGAGATATGGCTTTAACCCCTATCCTATAATAAAATCCAGCAGGTTATCTGCAAAGGTGGACACTGCACTGCTTCAGGATGGATATAGTCTTTATCACCATACGATATTCTTTACTCCAGGTGGTAAGTGGGCTGTTGTGCAACAGGGGATGAAGGAGGAAACTTCCTATGCCAGGAGATACCACTGGCTTTCTGACATGCTGAAGGATTTTTTTGAAGAGCCCCATACGGCCATTTCGGCTCAGAAAAAAGAAGAACTGGTCCTTGATCTTACCTCCCATAATTCTTATAAAAACAGGGCTGTTATAGTAGAACTTTCCCGGGAAAAACCCGAAAAAATCGAGAAGAAAATAGCATCTTTAAAAACACTAACCCTGCCAAGGCGACACAAATTGCTCAGCTCGGACATAAATCCCGGGAACCTGAGAAAGGCCATGATATTAACATATGAAAGGGCCCCTGCCAATATAGAAGAGGTTCTGGAAATCAGGGGAGTAGGTGCTAAGTTTATTAGAGCTCTGTCACTGGTTTCCGATATTATTTTCGGTGCACCGGTTAGTTTCGAGGACCCAGCAGTGTATTCCTATGCCCATGGGGGTAAAGATGGTACGCCTTATCCAGTTGACAGAAATGTATATGATGCTACAATAGAAGTTCTTGAAAGGGCTATAAAAAAGGCAAAAATAGGAGAAAGAGAAAAATTGAAAGCTCTTAAAAAGATATCCGAGGTGTTTAAATGAGGAAGTTTTTAATTGCAGTGGTATTATTTCCGTTAATAATATTATCGGGTTGTAAAGGCAAAGAAGGAGAGGAATTGTTGAGGGATTTTATAAGTAAAAAATCAGCTCAGCTTCAGAAACTGGAATCAGAAGTGAACCTTGCGGATTGGAATGCGGCCACTTCGGGTTCAAAGGAAGCCTATGCAAAACTGGAAGAAGCCAAAAACAGGCTTACAACATTTCTTTCCAGTAAAAGGGATTTTGAATTCCTGAAGAAATGGATGAAGAAAGAAGGTAAGATCAAAGACCCTCTAATCAGGCGACAACTGGAGATTCTTTATAATTATTATCTTCCCAACCAGGGTGATCCTGATTTGATGAAGAACATTAATAAGCTGGAGACGGAGATAGCGAGGAAGTTTTCAGTGTATAGAGCGAAGATAGATGGTAAAGAATATTCAATGAACGACATCGATGAAATCCTGAAGACTTCTAAAGATGATATGCTCAGGAAGAAAGCGTGGGAAGCACAAAAGGCGGTAGGAAGAGAGATAAAGGCGCAACTGTTGGAGTTAGTTAAATTAAGGAATAAGCTTGCAGGGTCCCTTGGATTTAAGAATTATTATGAGATGAAACTGAAAATCGATGAAATGGATCCTGAAGCTCTATTTGAAATACTTGATAGAGTTGCGGAGATCACAGATGGTCCCTTCGCGAGATTGAAGGAGAAGATAGATCGGGAAATTGGGCGCGTAAGGAATAAAAAGCCAGAGTCTCTTATGCCCTGGGACTACGAAGACCCATTCTTTCAGGAGGCACCTGCTGTATTTAAGGTAAATCTTGACCAATTTTATAAGGGAAAAAACATTCCGGAGCTTGCCCTATCCTACTATGATTCTATAGGAATTGACCTGCATGATGTGATTAAGAGGAGCGACCTTTTTGAAAGGCCGGGGAAAAATCCCCATGCCTTTGAAATAGATATTAATAGGGCAGGGGATGTAAGGGTTTTGCTGAACATAAAGGATAACGAGTACTGGATGTCCACCACACTTCATGAGCTGGGTCATGCTGCCTACTCAAAGTATATAGACCAGACAGATCTTCCTTATTTACTTCGAAGAGAAGCCCACATGTTTACAACTGAGGCGGTTGCAATGTTTTTCGAGGATATGACGAAAAATCCTCGCTGGATGGTTGCTGTGCTGAATGTAAAACCTGAGGATATTAAGCCCTACACTGAGTCAATGAGGGAATTTGTAGCGGCCAAGGCATTAATATTCGCCCGCTGGAGCATGGTGATGACACATTTTGAAAGAGACCTTTATGCCAATCCTGATCAGGATTTGAATGCGTTGTGGTGGAAATACAAGGAAAAGTATCAGTTACTGAAAAAACCGGCAGGAAGAAACGAGCCGGATTGGGCCTCCAAGATTCATATTGCTCTGTATCCTGTTTATTATCATAACTACATGTTAGGAAGCCTTCTTGCCTGTCAGTTTTATCATTATCTGGTCACAAACGTCTATGGTGGAAATAGTGATGTGAGCTTTGCTGATGAACCCGAAATAGGTAAGTTCTTTATAGAAAAAGTATTTTACCCTGGCTCAAAATATCGCTGGGATGATATGATTAAAGAGGCTACAGGAGAGCCACTTAATGTAAAATATTTTGTAGAAAGATTTTTAAAATAAGGAGGTGATAGAGATTGGCTTACGTGGAAGTTCGTGAAGGAGAATCCTTCGAATCTGCATTTAAGAGATTCAAGAGGAAAGTTCAGCAGGAAGCTATAATCAGCGAAATCAAGAAGCATTCCGTTTATCTCAAACCCGGAGTCAGGCGCAGATTGAAAAAGTTGCAGGCGTTAAAGAGGATTCGTAAGAAGCAGAGAAGAGAAAGATCAGGGGTATAACCCCTAATGGAAAGGTTACCAACCTGGTTAAGAAGGCGACTCCCGGAGGGGGAGGTTTATTTTAAAACCAGAAAACTCCTCCGGGATCTTAATCTCTTTACAGTATGCGAAGAAGCTAAATGCCCTAATGTGGGGGAATGCTGGGGAAATGGAACGGCAACCTTCATGATAATGGGCGATATATGTACCAGAAAGTGCGGTTTTTGTGCCGTTGCCCATGGGAGGCCTTTACCTCTTGATCCACACGAACCAGTGAGGGTGGCAGAGGCCGCAAAGACAATGAACCTTACATATGTGGTTATAACATCAGTAACCAGAGATGATCTTCCCGATGGCGGAGCTTACCATTTTCTCAGGACTGTTCAGGCTGTAAAAGAGGCCCTTCCGGATGCCGGGGTTGAGATTTTGATACCCGATTTCAAAGGTAGAGAGGAAAACCTGAGAGTATTGCTTGAAGATCCGCCCTCTGTAATCAACCATAATGTTGAGACCGTTAGAAAGCTTTATAGAAAAATAGGAAGGCCACCTGAATTTTATGACCGTAGTCTTTCGGTACTTGAGTTTTATTCGAAGAACGGAATTATTGTAAAATCAGGATTGATGGTGGGACTTGGTGAGACCATGGAGGAGGTGCTGAAGACTATGGACGATTTAATAAGTGCAGGAGTTCGCATCCTCACTATAGGACAATATCTCAGACCTTCCCGACAAAATCTGCCGGTGGATAAATACTATTCCCCGGAAGAATTTGAAGAACTCAAGCAGAAAGCACTGAGTAAAGGGTTTATTGGGGTGGAATCCGGCCCCCTGGTTAGAAGTTCATATAGAGCAGAGGAGCTTTACCGTGAAGTTTCTGGTATTCTCTGATATACATTCCAATCTTGAGGCTCTTGGTGCAGTTTTATCCCGGGTAAGAAAAAGGAAAATTGATGCCTATCTTTTTCTCGGAGATATAATAGGGTACGGTGCCAATCCCAATGAAGTTATAGAAGTGCTGGGGGCCCTTTCTAATCTCGTATCCATACGCGGAAATCACGATAAGGTGGTTATGGGCATAGAATCTCTTGAGTTTTTTAATCCAGTAGCAGCCCAGGCCATTCAATGGACAAAGCAACGTCTTAATAACTTTTCCAAGAAGTTCCTCAGCAGTTTAAAAAAAGGACCATTGAGGATAAAGGAAGGTATTTGTATATGTCATGGTTCCCCGCAGGATGAGGATTATTATATTTTTACGCCGGAAGAAGCCTACGCATCTCTTGATTTTTCAGGGGAAAGAATTTGCTTTTTTGGCCATACACATGTTCCCGTGGTGTATGAATTCAGAACACCGGAGGCTTATACAGTTTATTATCCTCTGGAAGAAGGGCGCACAACCATAAAACTTAACCCTGAATACAAATATATGATAAATCCAGGATCGGTTGGTCAGCCCAGGGATCGTAATCCCAGGGCATCCTATCTTATTTTTGATGAGAGTAAACAGGTAGTTCAGTTCTACAGGATCCCCTATAGAATAGTGAATGCCCGTTCTAAAATCCTGAAACAGGGATTGCCGCCAGTTCTTGGGGATAGACTTCTTGAAGGTTATTGAAAGCCAGGAATTAGCGCCTTTAAACTCTGAAGTTTGGGGTTTCCCGGAAATCTTTTGAGGCCTCGTTTTAGCCATCTGGCTGCTGCTTCGGCATTTCTTCCCTGAAGATAGTACATTGATATAAGATAATATGTTTCAGGTACCGGGGCGAGTTTTTCCCCAATTAATAGTGTATGAATTGCTTCAACCAGGTTTCTTTCCCTTCTTAAAAGAAGGGCTAAGTTTATGTAAGGCTTGGGATTGGCCGGGAAGAACTTCATTTCCTTTCTGTATTCTTCCTTTGACCTTTCGAATTTCCCTTCCAGAGAGTAAATTAAAGCCATATTGAAGTGCATATCCAGATATCCTTTGGTGTTTTGCTTTTCAACAAGAAGGAATTCATTTTTAGCGTCAAGAATTCGGCCCAGCCTTATAAAATTAAGGCCTTTAAGATAATGAGCGTGGTCCAGCTCGGGATCCAATTCCAGTGCCTTTTTGAGGTATTTTTCGAAGTTTTTAAAGTCCATTTTATAATAATAGATCATGGCTTTAAGGCTATAACCCAGAGCAAACTTCGGATTCCCTTCGAGAACGATATCCACATGCTCCATTGCCCTATCATATTTTCCCATCCTGTGATAAACGCTTCCTATCCCCAGAAGGGGGGAAATGTCATTTGGTCTTCTTTTTATAAGTTCTTTATAAAGTTCGATTGCCCTTTTATAGTTTCCAGCCTCTTCATTTATCCTTGCAGCCTGAACCAGCGCCTCTTCCATATTGGGTTCTTCTTTTAAAATTTCATCGAGAACTCTGGCGGACTCCTTATATTTTCCGATTCTGGCCATGGAAAGAGCCTTTCCGAGTTTTTCCAGAAGGTAGATTTTGGTTTTGGGATCAGGAAGTTCCTTCCCTTTCGTTTCCTGATGAATTGTCCCCACATATCCAAGGGATTGAAGTTTTTTCAAAAATTCTGGGTCCACTTTCTGTGGTCTGTCTTCTTTAAAATTGGAGATATAAGATTTTAGCCGTGCTTCCATCTGTCTTGATGGGGAAAATCCATAAATATTTCTTCTTTCACCCGGGTCCCTTTGCAGATTGTAAAATTCCCGAATCGGGGAAAGAATAAAATGATATTTCCCTTCTATAATGGAGTACTGGGGAGCCCATCCGTAATGATATTTGCCGTACAGACTTTCCGAGTATATTTTTCTTTCTTTATTTTTAAGAAGAGAAACACCATCCATTTTATGGGGGCAGTTCATTTCAAAATAATCGCAGATCGTGGGAAATATGTCAGAGAGGGCCACGGAGCTTTTCCCCGTTTTTAAAGGCCTTTCGTTATAAGGGAGCTTTACAACCAGGGGAACATGCAGGGATTCATTATAGAGAAATACTCCGTGTTCGGATTCTCCGTGTTCCTTGAGTCCCTCTCCATGGTCTCCAACCATTATTATCAGAGCATTTTTATATAGCTTCCTTTTCTTCAGGAATTTTATAAATTCACCCACCAGATGGTCGGCGTAAAGCACCTCACCCTCATAGAAACTGCGACCTTCTTTTATGTATTCTACCGGAGGAATATAAGGGGAGTGAGGTTCATATATGTGGAGAAAAATAAAAAAATTGGAGTCCTTCTGTTTCCTTATCCAGTCTTCTGCAAGGGAAATAGTTTCAGAGCCCTTTCTCTGGACTGCACCCATAGACATGGCTCCTGTTTTGTTTTCTATTTTGTCTTCGTAAAAATCGAAACCCCTGGAAATTCCTGTCCTGTGATGGAGAACAATTGCTGAAATAAAAGCAGCAGTTTTCTTTCCGTGTTCTTTTAGCCATTCTGAGATGGTTTTTTCCTTTTTATCATAACGGAAACCTATGTTGTCTCTTACCCCTGTATGGGGAGGGATCAGACCGGTAAACATTGTGGTATGGGATGGAAGTGTCAGGGGGATGTGAGTGTAGGCTCCAGGAAAGGCTATACCATCCTTTGCAATTTTTTCCCATGTTGGGGTTTTTTCCGCCCCCGGGTTAAAAACAGAGATATGGTCAGCTCTTAGCGTATCGATAACTATTAGAAATACAGGGGTTTTATTAAAATTCACCTTATGATGTCTGTTGCAGTAGGGTAAAATTACCAGTGAGAGAATAAAAAATAATAAAAGTATTTTTTTCATTTTTTAATTTTAACTCCCTTAGGAAGAATTTTAAGAAGATAAACTCCAGAAATTATCATAATCAGACTCCATAACTGAGGAATGGAAAGGCTTAAAAATGGATTACCGGTGTTAAAAATATAACCTCTACCCATCACATCCCCTCTGAAATATTCAACTATAAAACGGATCAATCCGTAATTTATTAAATAATAGGCGGTTATTTCACCCTCAAATTTTCTCCTTTTCCACAGCCTGAGCAGGATGAAAAAATTTGCAAAGTCCAGTATAGACTCGTAAAGCTGGGTGGGGTGTATTTTTATTCCATGCATCGGGTGGACCCTCAACCCGAGATGGGGGAAATCCATACCCCAGGGAAGGCTGGTGGGACGACCGAAACAGCATCCTGCGGAGAAACAACCCAGTCTTCCAATTCCCTGTGTGAGGGCTATTCCTATAAAGGAAATATCCAGTACTTTCAGGAAGTCCTTTTTGAACACATGTTTTATGTATAAATATCCAAAAAATCCTCCAAATATTAGTGCACCATGGAAAGCTCCTCCTGTTTTAAATATCCTTAGAAGAGCCTCAGGGTGTTTCATTATCGAAGGGTTCTGAAATATGGTTATTATAACTGAGTAAAATTGGGCTCCGAATTTTCCTGCCAGAGTAATCAGAACTGCTGCTACAAATACTTCCTGCACATCTAATCTTTCCTTCCTGGCAAGGAGAAGAGTGGTTGTTATTCCGGCAATTATTGCTATGGTGTAAAGAACAAGATAGGTTGTAACCGGTCTTCCATTGAACCAGAATAATATTGGATGCATAAAAGCTAATATAAAACTATTTTTCCTTTTTCACAATTTTGCTTGACAAAGTCTCTTTAATTTTCAATAATTTTGTGGAGTTTTCCTTCAGAATAGCCCCTGTTTTCTGTTTGAAAGCCCCCCGGCTTTTGAGAAGAAAGTCTATATTTGTATTTTAAGGAGGTATTGATGCGACTTAAGACTATTTTTGTCTTAGGGGTATTTCTCGTGGCAGCCTTTCTGGTCCCCATACCAGAGAAGGCGCCCAAGATGACTCCTGGATTGAGGATGATAATTGCTCTTTATGAGAGTTCAGGAGTGGGAAAAACAACAGGCTCCTGGATTCTTGATGGGAATCAGGTTTTTACAGCGATTGAGAATGTTGCGAATTCAAGAATGAAAAATCTTGAGGGGAAGAAAAAAAGAATGAGAAAGCCTCTCAGATTGGATTTTAAAATGCTTGTTGTGTTAGAGAAGAAATTAAAGAAGACATTCGGCAAGGATTTTAAACTCACAGGAAATAATCTTCTTACAGCTTTTGGCAAGCGTCCCTACACCATAGGGAACTCAGATGCCTATGCTGCTGTAATTACCACAGGCTCTGACCCATCTTTTCTTGAATCATATGGTGTGAAGCTTCAGGGCAAGTACAGGACGAGCAAGGGATATGCGGCCACCTGTGATATACCCATCTCAAGGGCCAGGGAAATAGCGGCGGACTCGAGGGTAAAGAGGGTATATGTAGGTATGAGGGCAAGGCCCTCCCTTGATAAGTCGGTATATGCGTCCGGGGCTGCGAAGATAAGATTGCGCCAGTACGATGACTTTCCCAGGGGTTATACTGGAAAAGGGGTTGTTGTGGGGGTCGTTGACTCAGGGATTGACTGGACGCATGAGGATTTCGTTGATCCTTCCACCGGAAAGACCAGGATTAAGTACATATGGGACCAGACGGTTACAACTTCGGGACAGACTCCTGCTGATTCTGATCCTGCACTTTCCGGGTTCGGTTATGGGACTGAATGGACAGAGGATGATATTAATAACGGTGTTGTGACCGAGGTTGATGATGTGGGGCACGGGACTCATGTATCGGGAATAGCTGCTGGTAATGGTTATGCTACGGGTGCCGGTTATTCCAGATATCGTTATGTGGGAATGGCGCCCAAGGCAGATATAATTATGGTTAAGACCAGTTTTCAAACATCAGACATCACCAATGGTGTTAAGTACATATTTCAGAAGGCCAAGGAGATGGGAAAGCCTGCGGTGGTGAACCTTTCTCTTGGGTATAGTTTTTACACGATGCCCTATGGTGGCTTTGGCATATGCCACTATCCAGGTCCATTAAGTTCCAATTATGGCCATTCTTCCTATATGTATCCATGGGGGTATTATTTTCCTGCGGATGGAACGGATAGCTGGCTGACACAACCCATGGATTCTGTGATTGATGAGTATGGAGCCGGTTATGCGGTTGTAAAGGCTGCCGGAAACGATGGACATGTCAACACTTATACAGACCTCAGCGGAGGGAGTTTTCCCTATTTCAACGGAGCCCAGCACGCAAAGGGAGACCTTTCAAATGGTCCTCAAACCCACAGGTTTACCCTATGGGATGGGTACGTGAATTTATGGCATAGCTATTGGGGCTACTATCCTTATTGGATAGATTTTCCTGTTATCAATTTTGCTTTCTGGTATACAGGGGGAACTCAGATAAAGGTTTCATTTATTACTCCAAACGGAACTCAACTTTCCGGTCGAACAGGCGATTATCGGTGGGAATGGAATTTCTCTTCACTTGAGGGAGATGCCTGGTATACCATGTATCCCTGGCCCTCGTCATATAACGGTGATATGTTCGGATTCGCCGAGCTAACCTATGGTTATAATGCGTATTATTCGGGGTATGCTTATGGATTTGGCAAATCTTATTACGGTTCCCGGTACTACGTACCTGCTTCTGGAGAGTGGACTCTTAAGGTGGAGCCTGTTGCAGGAGTAGCAAAATACGATATCTGGACCTTTGATTACGATATTTACAACCAATCTACTATTTACCTCCTTGGTTACACTTCCCACTCACCCTTTACAGGCAACTATGATTATGCCAAGTACATAATAGACAACGGTGTTTCGAGTAAACTTATTACCGTGGGTTCGTGGAATACAAAGAGGTACTGGAGCTCCTACGATGGGAATACTTATACCTATACCACCCAGCCCTGGATGGGAACCATATCCGACTTTTCCTCACCAGGACCTTCCAGAGATGGAAGGGTAAAGCCGGAGATCGCTGCTCCTGGAAGCATAATAACTTCTTCAGCACCGCCAATGGGTACAGCTAAATACTTCCCCTCTGATGCGTACTATACAGAGGATGGTGTTCATGGGGTCATGAGCGGAACCTCCATGGCAGCGCCACATGTAACAGGAGCTGTAGCCCTTATGATGCAGAAATATTACTATAAGAACGGAAGATTGCCTTCTTTTAACAGGATAAAAAACGACCTTGAAGCGTGGGCAAAAGTTGACCTGCACGTCAACGGAATGGGCACGCCGCCGAATAAGGTGTTCGGATACGGAAAGCTTGACGTTGTTTATCTTAAGGACAAACCCATAGCTGTTGCAGATAATCTCAACTCCACCACGATGCTTAAGAGCACGAACATATACGTTGGAAAAGAGACGTTATTGGATGGTACAGACTCTTCTGACCCCGATGATTTTCCACTGACCTACAGCTGGACCATAATGGTTAAACCTGCTGGAAGTGCAGCTTCTATAAAGGATGCAGACAAGGTACAGGCCAGGTTTACCCCTGACAGACCGGGCAAATATGTGGTAAAGCTTGTTGTTAACAATGGAGTATGGGATTCTGACCCTGACACTGTTACCCTCAATGCCATAGTCCCCATAAGTCCACCCGCAAATTTTGTGGTTGAAAGAGTGGAAAACAGCAACGGCTTCCAGATTGAGTATGTAAACAGGCTCAGATGGAAGGACAATCCTGAAAATTCTGATGTAAAGGTTGTCAAGTACAGGATATATCGCAGGGTTAAGGGAAGCGGAGGAGCGATGGCGACAATAGCGGAAGTTAATGCTTCGGTTTATGAGTTTCTTGACAGGGGACTTGGAGCGAATGATTATTATGAATATGCGATAACGGCTGTGGATGACAAGGGCAACGAATCACTCCCTGCCTATGGAAGCAACTAAGGAGGTAAGCTATGAAAAAGGCGTTGATGATAATGGTTATATTGCTTTTACCTGCTATGATTTTAGCCGGAGGAATATTTGGAGAACTTGGACTGGGGTATCGTACTCTTTCTGACAGCAGTTTAAATGAGGTTTACGGAAGCGGAGCGATGCAATTATCCTTCGGGATAGGAATGAAGATCGGACATCCCTTTACAGTCTTGCTTGAGGGAGGCTATTACAGGAATGCAGGGAAGACCACAGGACTTGAAGAAGCTACCACAATGTCTTACATACCCTTTATGTTAAAAGGGAGGTATAACTTTGTGGCTGGGGAAGGACTTCGTCCCTTTGCAGGAGTCGGGGTTGGCTACATTGCCTACAGGGTGGACAATGAGAGTGAAGGGCTCGAGGATGTAAGTGAGGGTTCCTTTGGAATGGAAGCGGAAGCAGGAGTTTGCTACAGGTTTCAGAACAAGGTAGGATTGGTTTTAAAGGCAGGCTATCTGTACTCTAAGGCGAAACCCTTTGGGGTGGAAAGGAACCTCGGAGGGCTGCTTTTTTCTGCAGGCGTAAGAGTTAAGTTCTAAATACAAAGGGAGGGGGAGATTCCTTTTCTTTCCCTCCCTATTTTTATGGAGGTGAAATGAAGGGTAAATATTTTTCAGTTGTATTAATTATATTGATTTTAAGTTTCTGCGGTGAAAGAAGGTCCGGAGAGGTTGTCTGGGATAAGGGATTACCGGTGATATCCTCCCCGGCAGTTCTAAGTGATGGAAGTGTAATAGTTGGAACTCTTTCAGGAACAGTTATGGAGTTTTCCAGGAACGGGGGGGTAAAGTGGAGTTATCGGGTTGAAGAAAAGGACGATAATATTTATGCATCCCCTTCTGTAGACGGAGAAGGGAACATTTATTTCACCACAGGTCAGGGATACATTTATTCTCTTAACAAAAATGGAAGAAAAAGATGGAAGGGGGAGGTAACCGGAAGAGTTTCTTCCTCAGTAGCCATACATCCCAGGGGATTGCTTATATTCGGCTCCTTTGATACCGGAATTTATGCCTTTGACAGAGAGGGAAAGCTCCGCTGGAAGCGTTATACAGAAGGTCCAATCCTTTCCTCTCCTGCTATAAGCAGGGATGGCAAGATTATAGTGGTCACCAATGCTAAATTTGTGTATTGTCTTGACGAACAGGGAGATATTAAATGGAGGTTTCCTATGAGAGGGATTTCCAGAACATCACCCGCCCTTGACTTTGATGGGAATATCTATGTTACCTCAATGGATCATTATCTATACAAAATTTCTCCGCACGGAAAGAAAGTATGGGAGTTTAAAGCAGACCACTGGATAAAAACCTCTCCCATTGTCGATGGTAAGGGAAATATATATTTTGGAACAGTTGGGAAAAGTTTTTATTCAGTAAACTCTGACGGAAAGCTTAACTGGGTTTATAAGGGAAAATTTCCATTTAATTCCACGGGATTTGTGGGAGATGATGATGTCGTTTATGTTGGGTCAAATGAAACCAGAATATTGGGCTTTTCTCAGGATGGTAAGGTTGTTTTCTCATTTAAAAATCCCATCGGAGAGGTTATTCAAAGTCGTCTTTCCATAATTCCCGGATCAGGATACCTCCTTTTTGGAACAGCCAGGTTTTTTGCCGTTAAAATAAAAGCAAAGGGTCTTGATCCTGCGTCTCCCTGGCCAAAATTTATGGGAAACCTGAGGAATACAGGAAATATCCAGTCCAGTAGGTTTTAATCTCTTCCCTTGCGTTCTGATATAAAATCTTACTATGAAGATCAAATTTCTCGGTACAGCAGGAGCGAGATACGTAATGGCCACACAGCTCCGTTCTTCTGCAGGTACATATATAGAAATAGGTGATAAAAGGATAATTCTTGACCCGGGTCCCGGAACCCTTGTTAGAATGGCTCGTTCGAAGCCCAGGCTTAATCCAGCCTCACTGGATGCAGTTATACTCACTCACGTACATCTGGACCATACGGGAGATGCCAATGCCCTTCTCGATGCCATGACGGAGGGAGCCAAGAAAAATAAGGGGCTCCTGTTTGCACCTGCCCAGTGTGTTAAGGGAGAAGATAGGGTAATCTTATCTTATTTGCTGAATTCCATTAAGGTGAAGGAACTTAAAGCTTCTACTGAGTATGAGATGGATGGATTTACATTGGAAACATCCATTGCCCACGATCATGGAGTGGAAACTTACGGTATTAAAATCCCCTTTGTCGGAGGAAAGGTGTGCTTTATGGTTGATACCAGGTTCTCGGAGGAGTTACTGGATTCTTACAAGGACTGTACACATATTGTTATAAATGTCGTTCTCAAGGAGTGCAGGGAGTATATTAAACATTTATGTGTGGAAGATGTAAGAAGAATTGCTCTTTCTCTCAGGCCTGAGGGGATTATAATGACTCATTTCGGGATGGGGATGCTCAGGGCAAAACCCTGGAAGGTAGCCGAATTCCTCACAAATGAGACAGGGGTCAATATTAAAGCAGCCTCTGATGGTATGGAAGTTGATTTTTGAATTGGGCTTATTCAGCCTTTTAAAAATGCGTCAATTGCCCGGATAGTGGCACTGCACCCCGGGGGTTTTTAGATGTCAGAACTTGACGAAAACCTCCAATAAGTTTTACCCTTAAAGGAGTATCAAAAATTATTTTTAATTTGAGAATGATAGAACAAGTTTCCATTTGGAGGGATAAATGAAAGTACACGAGTATCAGGCTAAGGAAATCCTGAGGAAGTTTGGCGTGAAGGTCCCCCGGGGTAGAGCAACGGATAGCCCCGAGGAAGCCAGAAAGATCGCCGAAGAACTTGGAGGCAGGGTCGTCGTAAAGGCTCAGATCCATGCGGGAGGAAGAGGTAAAGCTGGAGGAGTTAAGCTGGCAAATACCCCTGATGAAGTTTATGAGATAGCAAAGAAGATGCTGGGAATGAAACTGGTTACTCACCAGACAGGTCCGGAAGGTAAAATCGTAAGAAAGATTCTCGTAGAGGAAGCCTCTGATATTGCCAGGGAGATGTACATAGGAATAGTAGTGGATAGGGCCAAGGAATCTCCTGTAGTGATGGCTTCTCCAGAAGGAGGAGTAGAAATAGAGGAAGTGGCAGCGACCCATCCTGAACTTATCTTTAAAGAATATGTTCATCCAGCAGTGGGCCTTGCTCCTTTTCAGGCTAAGAAGCTTGCTTATAAGCTTGGCCTTGAGGGTGGTGCTGTGAAGGAAGCGATAAAATTCTTGCTTGCTCTCTGGAAGGCTTTTGAAGCTACTGACGCCTCACTTGCGGAGATCAATCCCCTGATTCTAACCGGACAGGGTGAGGTTCTTGCCCTTGATGCCAAAATGAACTTCGATGATAACGCACTTTACCGTCATCCAGACATAAAGGAACTCAGGGATATCCATGAAGAAACCCCTCTGGAGGTCGAGGCATCAAAGTATAACCTGAACTACATCCAGCTGGAGGGCAATGTTGGGTGTATGGTTAATGGTGCAGGTCTTGCCATGGCTACCATGGATATTATCAAGTATTACGGAGGAGAACCGGCGAACTTTCTCGATGTTGGAGGTGGCGCCAACGAGGAGCAGATAAAAAATGCCTTCAGAATATTGATGTCTGATCCCAATGTGAAGGCTGTGTATATAAATATCTTCGGGGGTATCCTCCGTTGTGATAGGCTGGCCAGAGGAGTGGTTAATGCAGCAAAGGAAATGAAGGTAAAGGTTCCAATCGTGGTGAGAATGAAAGGGACAAACTTTGAAGAGGGGAAGGAGATTATTCTGAATTCTGGCCTGGACATAAAGGTGGCAGATACAATGGCTGAGGGTGCTCAGCTGGCAGTAAAACTTGCAGGAGGTAAAGCATGAGTATACTTATAGATGAAAACACAAGGGTTGTAGTCCAGGGAATTACCGGGTCAGAGGGGAGCTTTCATACTGAACAGATGATTGCATACGGAACGAAGGTTGTAGCAGGAGTTACCCCTGGTAAGGGGGGAATAAAGGTTTTCGATAATGTACCAGTTTTCAATACCGTAGAGGAAGCGGTTAAAAAAGAAGGAGCCAACGCTTCCATAATTTTTGTTCCGGCTCCCTTTGCAGCTGATGCTATTATGGAGGCTGTTGATGCAGGAGTTGATCTTGTGGTGGCCATAACAGAGGGAATTCCCATCCAGGATATGATTAAGGTAAAGGCCTTTATGAAAGGAAGGAAGACCAGGCTTATAGGGCCCAATTGTCCTGGAGTAATATCCCCTGGAAAAGCCAAGATGGGAATTATGCCGGGCTACATTCATAAACCAGGAACCATAGGCATTGTTTCCCGTTCAGGAACCCTTACCTATGAAGCTGTGAATCAAATTTCTCAACTTGGCATGGGACAATCCACAGCTGTTGGAATAGGGGGCGATCCCATTATTGGTTCTCCCTTCATAGAAATTCTCAGGTTATTTAATGAAGATCCTGATACAGAGGCTGTTGTGCTGATCGGAGAAATAGGAGGAAGTGCTGAAGAGGAAGCTGCTGAGTATATTAAGAGAGAGTTTAAAAAACCCGTAATAAGTTTCATAGCCGGACAAACAGCTCCTCCGGGTAGAAGAATGGGGCACGCTGGTGCTATTATAGCAGGCGGAAAGGGTACTGCTGCTGAAAAGATGAAGGCTCTTTCTGAGGCCGGCGTCCATGTTGTGAAATCCCCTGCTGAGATAGGGAAGACAGTAAAGGAGGCCCTTGGGAAATAATTTAAAACAGGGAAAGGTGCAGGTTTATACTGGCGAGGGTAAGGGAAAGACCACCGCTGCTCTGGGACTTGCACTCAGGGCAGCGGGGAGAGGTCTGCGAGTGTATATATGTCAGTTCATGAAGGGACGGGAAACAGGAGAATTTAAGGCCATTGAGAAGTTTCTTTCCACCTACATTGAGATTCATAAATGCGGGGGCAGGAAATTTGTAATGGATAGAAATAATCCTCCAGAAGAAGAGATTTTAAGGGCCAGAGCTGGACTAACGGAAGCCAGAAAAGCAATGCTTTCCGGTTCCTATGATATTGTTATACTGGATGAAGTGAACGTAGCTATCTACTTTAACCTGATAGAGGAAGATGATGTACTTGGGCTTATAAGGGAAAAGCCTGAAAATGTAGAACTTGTACTTACAGGTAGAAATGCCCCGAAAAGCATCATAGAAATTGCAGACCTTGTTACGGAAATGAAGGAAATAAAGCATTATTATAAAGATGGGGTCCCCGCAAGGGAGGGGATAGAATATTAGGAGGTAAATATGAGAAAAATTTTGGTTCTCTTCCTCATTATATTTGGTTTATTTGCAACAGTGCCCGCATGGAAAGCCATGCAGGTGGCTGACAAATGGGTTCAGTTTTTGAATTATGAAAGGGGCGAAAATGTTATCAGGGGATTTGAGCGCAGGGGCATCGGATTGTTTACTCCCAGAGAAATACGTTTTCAGGTTATGAACTTAAACGAAGTCTATTATAAGGGAGAGAAGGTTGGATATGTGGCAATTCTATATCCCTCTGGCTATATACTGATTCCTAATACGGAAATCATTTCCCCTGTAAAGTTCTATTCGACTTCCGGTGAATTTAACCCCGAAAAGAACGGTTTTCACAGGGACCTGCTTGAATATTTATATAGGGCACTGGAGGTGGATAATAAACTTCCTGCGATAAAGGGGTCTCCTCAGTGGGATTTTCTTGTACATGCTTCCCCTGCAACTTTAAAAGCCATGGCAAGTGAGGAAATTACCTTTGGCCCAATCGTATCAACAAGATGGAATCAGAGCTGGCCATATAACAAATATACTCCTATCATAAATGGAAATCATACACCTACTGGCTGCGTGGCTACCGCCTATGCGCAGATATTAAAATTCTGGAATTGGCCTGATAGGGGAAAGGGATCCTAC
>Ga0256835_1000593_pt1 | contig 25819 bp, 20 predicted proteins | sample PIR30metaG_FD_185972 | JGI IMG/M metagenome (GOLD analysis project Ga0256835, IMG submission 185972) | Hydrothermal vent microbial communities from East Pacific Rise, Pacific Ocean - PIR-30 | ecosystem: Environmental > Aquatic > Marine > Hydrothermal vents | place: Pacific Ocean: East Pacific...
TGTACACCTTTCCCCCAGACCCTGCGGGTGAACATCTTCATCATGTCTTCCAGAATCGACCTGCTCAAGCCGCGGCATAAGGGAGATTGCTGCAATGCGAGAAAGCACTCTTGATAAAAAGGCGATTCCTGCAGCATGGATGAATCCTTTTTGTAGAGGAATGCAATAATGTTCTGGAGAGCTCCGAAAAAAACGAAATGTTGTTCTGGAGCAAATGTCCCGCGCAAAGAAAAAACGCTCTTTTTTTCTGGCTGTGGCGCTGGGAGGAAATACCTGTCAGCCAGTTAATCGACAGAACCGGAAAATATATATGTCGGTGAGGGCCGGCTGAGGGGTAGACATCATTTCAGCCGGCCAAGGTTATCCGTCGTAAACCGTTTCCTTTAAAACGCTTTCCGGCACGGAAAAGGTTTACTCGATATCAACCAGTTCAATATCAAAAGTCAGGTCCTTGCCGGCCAGGGGTGGATTGGCATCCAGGGTGATATGGTCATCGGTCACCTCGGTCACCTGGACAATAATGGGTTGGCCATCCGGGCCTGCCATCTGCAGCTGCTGACCAACCTCGGGATTGATCTCTGGCGGTACCTGATCGCGGGGAGCCTGGATGATCATTTCCTCATTGCGCTGGCCATAGGCCTTGTCTGCCGGAATGGTCACTTTCTTTTTCTCACCGCTCTCCATACCCTTGACCGCTTCCTCAAAGCCAGGAATGACCTGGCCACTGCCCAGGGTGAACTGGAGGGGATCACGTCCTTCCGAGGAATCAAACACGGTTCCATCGTCCAGGGTTCCAGTATAATGAATCTTGACGGTATCACCATCTTTTGCCTGTGCCATACTCTTTTCCTCTCTACAATAAATATGTCGTGATTGTGCGATCAGACGGGACATTACCCGGAATCCAGATCATCCTGTCGCAAACGCAAAATGGAAAACGGATGCGTGGGAAAAGAAGGCGAACACCTGCATGCCGACATTTTCTGTTTACCGGCCAAAGTGACCGTCTGGTCACTTTACGTATTGCACCACTTTACCAAGACAACCTTGACTTGTCATGAATTAACCCGTATTTCTCACAAAGCTCGTGTAAAAAGACAAATTACAGATAACTCTCATACCCACCTGAAGGCCTTTTATGCCCCACTCCCGCACCATACCTCAGGCCCCGGAGAGCGACAATGACTGGATACCTGTTGCCCAGGGTTCACCGGAAGAGCTGGCGGGCTATGCCCTGGTGCTCGATGCCATGGGCATTGCGTGGCGCCAGGAAAATGACCATCTCCTGGTGCCTCCGGCCGAGGCGGAAACGGCCCGTCATCATATCCTGGCCTATCAGGAAGAAAACAGAGACTGGCCCCCGCCTCCGGCATGGATCACCAGGGAACATGATCAGACTCCCCCGCCGCCGACCCTCTTTATGATGGGCCTGCTTGTCCTCCTCTACCTGGTCACCGGCCCCTGGGAAGCGGCCAGCCCCTGGTTCCGGTACGGGGCCATAGATTCGACCGCAATCCTCCGTCATGGAGAATGGTGGCGTCTGGTCACCGCCCTCACCCTGCATGCCAATGCAAACCATCTGCTCGGCAATGTGGTCATCGGCGGGTTTCTTGTCCACCTGCTCTGCCGGACCATTGGCTATGGCACGGCCTGGCTGCTCCTTGTCTTGACCGGCGGCCTGGGCAACTATGTCAACATCGCCCTGCGCAGCCAGGAGCATCACGCGGTTGGTTTTTCCACTGCTGTCTTTGCGGCCATCGGCATTTTCAGCGGCATGAGGCTGCCGGAAGGGAAAAAATCTTCCGCCCATATCCTGGTCGCCCTGGGCGCGGGCGCGGGCCTGCTCGCCTTTCTTGGCAGCGAAGGGCAGCAGACCGATCTCGGCGCCCATCTGTTCGGTTTTGCCTGTGGTATTCCGGTCGGCCTGTTCACCCGTATAAGCGGCCTTGCCGAAAAAGGTGCCAATCAACCCCTGCAGCGAATCCTGCTGCTCCTGGTACTAGTTCTTCTCCTCCTCTGCTGGCGGCTGGCCCTGCATGGCGGCCAGCTCTTCTGACGGCAAACCAGACAAGCGCTGTTGCCAGATGCAACAGACATTGCACGAAAAGACTTGCCAGCGCCTCTATTCCAGTTTTTAATGCAGAAACCGATACGATTCAGTACCGCCAGGCCGGGCAATAGGCCTGGCCAGCATTCTATTCACCCGCAGTCAATCGAGGTATACCATGCCCATGAACCAGCAGCCTCCCTGGGGCAATAAACGCCCATCCACACCGGAGGATTTTCTCGCCGCTCTGATTCAGAAAATCAGGGACGCATTCTCGGACGGCCCGCCTTCCGGTTCCGCCGGCAATGATGATGAAGAATCTGCTGAGCCCAAACCGTCCGGCAGCCCCAGTATTGGCAAAATTCTGCTCGTCATTCTGGCCGTTATCGTGCTCAAGGGTGTCTACTCCTCCTTTTACACCATTGAAACCGGCCAGGTCGGCGTGATCCTCCGCTTTGGTCAGTACAACCGCACCACCCAGCCGGGCCTGCACTTCATGCTGCCCTATGTCGAGGAGCTGGCCAGGGTCAACGTGGAATCGGTGCGCAAGGAGGAGTTCGGCTTCCGGACCCGATCACCGGGCAAGACCACGGTCTTTGACCGGCGCGGCTTTGACATGGAATCGCTCATGCTGACCGGCGATAAAAACGTGATCAACGTGGCCTGGATCGTCCAGTACAAGGTGAGTGATCCGGTCAACTTTCTCTTCAAGGTCCGTAACGTGCCCCAGGCAGTGCGGGATGCCTCCGAAATGGTCACCCGCCGCATTGTCGGCAACATGGACTTTGACTATGTGCTGACCAACCGGGAGATTCTGGCTGGAGATGCCAAGCAGGAGCTGCAGCACCAACTCGATATCCTGGAGTGCGGAGTTTCCATCGTCACCCTGCAGCTCCTGGACATCAACCCGCCCGACCCGGTCAAACCGGCCTTCAACGAGGTCAACGAGGCGGACCAGGACATGAAACGGCTGGTCAACGAGGCTGAGGAGACCTATAACCGGGTCATTCCCAAGGCGCGCGGCAACGCCAAGAAGATTGTTGAAGAGGCGCATGGTTACGCGGTACAGCGCATCAACCAGGCCAAGGGTGAAACCGCCCGTTTTCTGGCCATTGTCAAGGAATATGAACAGGCGCCCGAGGTGACCAGGCGGCGCATGTATCTCGAGGCCATGCAGGAGATCCTGCCCGGCGTCTCGCAGATTTACGTCCTTGATGATCAACAGCAGAACTTCCTTCCCCTGCTGGATCTCGCCAGACAAAGGCAAGGGCAACAGGGACAGACAGGAGGGAGGAAATAGCCATGAAAAATATAGCACGCATCATTCTTCTAATTGTCGTATTCGCCCTGATTATCGCGGTGATGGATGGATTCTACATTCTCCGCGAGGGGCAGCAGGCCGTTATCACCCAGTTTGGCGCGCCAGTGGGCAACCCGGTTACCAAAGCAGGGCTCCATCTCAAGACGCCCTTTATTCAGGATGTCCGTTATTTTGAAAAACGGATCATGATTTGGGACGGCGACCCGAACCAGATCCCGACCAAGGACAAGACCTATATCTATATCGACAACACGGCCCGCTGGCGTATCTCGGATGCGCTCCGCTTTCTGCAGGCCGTGGGCAGCGAAACCAGGGCCCAGTCCCTGCTCGATGATATCATCAACGGCAAGGTGCGCGACCTGGTCAACCGCAACAATCTGATCGAGATTATCCGCTCTTCGGACTGGAAACCCGATTACATGATGTCCACGGTCCTGTCCACGGACCAGTCCGGCGACATGATGAAGCCGCCCCGCTATGGCCGGGACAAGATCAGCAAGATGGTGCTGGAGGCAGCCTCCAAAGTCACGCCCAAGTATGGCATCGAACTGATCGACGTGATGTTCAAACGGGTCAACTACATTGATACGGTCCGTAAAAAGGTCTACGACCGGATGATCTCGGAACGAAAGAGAATTGCGGCGGAGAAGCGGTCCCTGGGCGAGGGACGCAAGGCCGAGATTCTTGGCAAGGTGGATCGGGAGCTGCGCGAGATCACCTCTGCGGCCCAGAAAGAGGCCACCGAGATCCGGGGCAAGGCAGATGCCGAGGCCACCCGTATCTATGGGCAGGCCTACTCAAAAGACCCGGAATTCTACTCCTTTCAGCGCAGCCTGGAGAGTTACAAGAATATTATCAGCTCCAACACCTCCCTGCTCCTGTCAACGGATTCGGATCTATTTGAATACCTGAAATCCATCAAGGGCAAGGAGCAATAGCAAGAGCTCAGCGCTTCGGAACAAGCAAAGTATGAACGCCGCAGCCATCGGGCACAAGGATAGCTGCGGCATGCTCACTCCTCATCTAACATAACGCCTGGCCCTTCATCGGCAAAATCAGGCCGCTGGTCCGGTGAATAGGCGATTCTTCCTTTTTCATTGAGCAGTGTCTCCAGTCGCTCCACATCGTTCTCGCCGATTTCCTCGACGCCAAGCTGCTCAAAGCGGCAGGAGCAGTGGATAAGCTGGCCGCCGCACCAGGGACAGACCTCCACAGGGCAGCCCAGCTCATGCAGCTCGCCGCTGACCGCATGACAGGCCGGACAGATCTCCTGGTCCACCTGCAGCGGTTCGTATGGCGGCAGGTTCTCCGGCTTCCGACAGAGCGCCCGGAACATTTCCGGATCAGCAAAGCCAAAAAACTTGAGCAGGTCCGGATCCAGATACCCCTCCTCCAGGGTGCCGTGGAACTCGATGCCCTCGCTGGACACCAGATAGATATACCCTGAACGGCCGGTGATGGCTGCCAGCAGGAACACGCCGCCGGACCTGGCCAGCAGGCGGATCTCACGAATATGGTCTTCCTGGGCCTCGGGCAGATAATTATAAAACTCCTGCAGCAGATCCAGGGCGATCCGGTCATTGCGAAAACGCAGGCAGAGGTCCGCGGCCTCATCCATGTGCTCGGCAGGCACTGCGTATTCCATGGCCCGTTCAATATTGCGGCGCTGTTTTTTCAGTGCAGCCATGCCTCACTCCTCCCTTGCGGCCCGAATTGCCCGGCCCAGCTCTGCTGTGGCCGCGGTCATGTCATCGGCCGCTGTAATGGCCGTGACCACGGCAATCCGGCGCGCACCAGCCGCAACAAGATCGCTGATGTGCTCTTTTTTGATGCCGCCCATGACCGTAAAGGGCAGATCCGAATAGCAGGAAAACGCCGCGATGGCATCAGGGCCAAGAAACTTTTTCAACCCCTCCTTGGTGCCGGTTGGATAGATGGGCCCGATGTTGTAATAGGAAAGCGGGCAATCCGCCCGGGCAGCCAATGTTCCGATTTCCCTGGCCTGCTCCCCGGTGTTGCAGGAAAGGCCGATAATCATCTCCGGGGCAAGGCTGCGCACCTCGGCCGGCGGCAGATCGTCCTGGCCCAGATGCACCCCGTCGGCACCGGAGAGCAGCGCAATGTCAAAACGGTCATTGACGAGAAACAGCGCCCCGGCGGCCCGGGTCTGTTTTCTGAAGTAGCGCGCCTTGGCCAGCAGTTCCCTGTCTGCTGATTCCTTGTCGCGCAGCTGCACGATCTTCGCGCCGCCGGCCAGGACCGCGTCCAGCCATTCCCGATCCGTGCGTCCCCTGGCGAGACGCTGGCAGGAAACCGGATAGATATCGACCTGCTCGATAAAGATCCGCATCCTGTCGCCAAGGCTCATTTCCCCTTTTTTTTTCATACGTTCTCACTCTTTTCTCTGACGAATCAAGTCTGGCATCTGCCAGGTCCAGAGCATTGCCTCTTGAAAATTTTACATTTTTGAGTTATAGTCACATCCTACATTATATGCAGATGAATCCTGGCTTCTCAGTCCTTTTCTGCATACCAAGGCTGTCTGACAGCGCTCTCTTTGTACTGTATCTACGCAGCAGTTTCCAGGTATTGTTTTTCTCTGTCACAGAGAAAAAACCTCTTTGTTTCCCGGCCATTCGCCCTGCGGATGGCGACATGAAAACAAACGCAAGGCGCGCTACACGTCTGTATGGCTGGAGAACTGTGCTGGTTCTCGCCCCAGGGTCACATGTCAGCCTTTTTCAGCAAACAAACTGAAGCAACAGAGAACGCCAGAAGAGTCGATAACCAGAGAACGTCTGTCCAGAAATGTGTTTTTTGTCCGAACAGGAACAAGACGAAAATACGCCTGAACAGATAAAAGAATTTTCCGAGCATTCATGTATCAGCCTGCCGGAGAGACCAGAACAGGAATTATATGACAGAACAACAACGCACAAACGAGGCAATAATCACCATAGACGGCAAGAGCTACACCTTTCCCATTATTGAGGGTTCCGAAGGCGATCGGGGCATTGATATCAATGGTCTTCTGCAGAAGACCGGCTGCATCACCATTGATCCAGGTTTCAAGAACACAGGCTCCTGCTGTAGCGAAATTACCTATCTTGATGGCAGCGAGGGCATTCTCCGCTACCGGGGCTATGCCATCGAGGATCTGGCCGAACACTGCCAGTTTATCGAGGTTGCTTACCTGCTTCTGCACGGAAAACTGCCGAACACCGATGAACTGCAGCGGTTCAAAGCGCTTCTGGAACGGTTCGCCCTGCTCCATGAGGACATGATCCATTTCTTTGATCACTTTCCTTCCAATGCCTCTCCCATGTCCATTCTGTCGGTCATGGTCAACACCCTGCACAACTATTACCCGGAGATGAGTGATGATCCGCTGGAGAACGTGGAAATAACCGCGGCCCGCCTGATCTCCAAAATCAGGACCATCGCCGCCTTTTCCTATAAGAAATCACTGGGGCATCCCCTGGTCTATCCGACCAATGATCTCTCCTACTGCGGCAATTTTCTTAACATGATGTTTGACAAGCCGGTCAAGCCATACACGGTCAAACCAGAGGTGGTTGCGGCGCTCAACAAGCTGCTCATCCTCCATGCCGACCATGAGCAGAACTGTTCCACAGCCACGGTACGCATGGTGGGCAGCGCCGGTGTCAATCTGTACGCCTCCATTGCCGCCGGCATCAATGCCCTGTGGGGCCCGCTGCACGGCGGCGCCAACGAGGCGGTCATCGAGATGCTGGAAACCATCTACGCCGATGACTGCAACTTTGAAAAATACATTGCCAAGGCCAAGGACAAAAACGATCCCTTCCGGTTATCCGGCTTCGGGCACCGGGTCTACCGGACCTATGATCCACGCGGCACAATCATCAAAAAGGCCTGCCATGAAATCCTGGCTATACTGGAAGTGGAAGACCCGTTGCTTGAGCTGGCCCAGGAACTGGAAGAGATCGCCCTGCACGATGAATACTTCATCTCGCGCAACCTCTATCCCAATGTGGACTTTTACTCCGGTATTATCTACAGGGCCATTGGCATCCCCACCAACATGTTTACGGTTATGTTCGCCCTGGGAAGATTGCCGGGCTGGATTGCCCAATGGAAGGAAATGCGGGAAGATCCGGCGACCAAAATCGGCCGGCCCCGCCAGATTTATACAGGTGAGCCATCCCGAAAATTCGTCCCCATCGAGGAACGGGAATAACCAGCCGCCGGGGCAGCCTTGCACAAGGGAAACGGCTCAGGCCTCGACCATCCGGTTACGATAGATAAAGGCGCATAATGCTTCGCGCTGGGCAGGGGTCAGATCACGGAAACGGAGGCCCAGACGCCTGGCGCGATGCCGGAAGAGCTCGTCGTCTGGACCGTTGACAGGCAACTCACTGACCAGCTCAGCTTCCAGCCCGGGCAGATAGAAATTGTCTTCGGCAAAAAAGAGATCAAGGGCACATTTCGGTTCAGGCTCGTGTTCAAAGACAACGCACTGAACCGAAATACCCTTTTCACTGATATCAAGGATGGTGCCCGGCATCTCGCCCATAAAGGCTACAGCTCCGTCACGGACCTTTACTCGTTCTGCCTGCCGTCTCTCCTCCTGCGTTCTTTTCCGCTCCTGCAAGCTCAACCTCCCCTGATTTTTTGTTTCCTGTATTGTATCACAGGCTGCTGCGGTTCGACAAATCACAAGACCAAAAAATTCAGATAAGCGTCTTGACTGTACAAAAGGCTCAATGCTCCTGGCTTTGCACCGGATCATCGTCCAGGCCGAGATTGCGGCCGCTCTGCAGGTTGACGACAAGCGGCACCGCCAGGGTCATCACCCCTTCCATGGCCTGTTGCAACAAGGTCCCGCACCGTTCGACCTCCTGCTTAGCCACCTCGATGACCAGTTCGTCATGGATCTGGAGAATCATACTTCCGTCCACCTGCTCGCTGTCCAGCCTCCTGTCCACTTCGATCATGGCCAGCTTGATGATATCAGCCGCCGTACCCTGCACCGGGGTGTTGATGGCTGTGCGCCGGGCAAACTCCCGCCGGTTGCGGTTCTTGCTTTTGATCTCGGGAAGGGCGCGGCGGCGGCCAAGCAGCGTGGTCACATAACCATCCCGTTCCGCCTGCTTGACTATATCCTCCATGAAACGCTTGACCCCTTTGTAGAGCGCAAAATAGCGATCGATAAACTTCTGCGCCTCGCTCCTGCTGACCTGGAGCTGGGTGGCCAGCCCATAGCTGGACATGCCGTAAATAATGCCAAAGTTAATGGTCTTGGCCACCCGGCGCATCTCCGCGGTGACCAGTTGCGGCGAAACATGAAAAATTTCCGCGGCTGTGCGACGGTGAATATCCTCGCCACTGGCAAAGGCCTTAATCAGGGCCTCGTCCCTTGAGTAATGGGCCAGCACGCGGAGATCTATCTGGGAATAGTCGGCCGAAAGCAGGCGCTTGCCCGGCGGCGCGATAAAGGCCTCCCTGATTCGCCGTCCCTCAGGGGTACGAATGGGAATATTCTGCAGGTTGGGATTGGACGAACTGAGCCGTCCGGTGGCAGTGCCGCACTGGTTGAAGGAAGAGTGAATCCGTCCGTCATCCTTTTCCGCAAGCCTGGCCAGTTTTTCCACATAAGTGGAGATCAGTTTGGCCAGATTGCGGTAACGCAGGATCAAGGCCGGCAATTCATGCTTCTGACTGAGCCGCTCCAGCACCTTCACATCTGTGGAATAGCCGCTTTTGGTCTTGCGCCCCTTGGGCAGACCCAACTCTTCAAACAGGACCACAGAGAGCTGTTTGGGCGAGTTGATATTGAACGGATGGCCCACCAGCTGAAAAATCTCCTCCTCCAGCAGATCAAGGCGCCTGTGAAACTCCTGGGCCAGGTCATGGAGAAGCTCTCTGTCCACCAGAATACCGGCAATCTCCATCTTGGCCAGAACCGGAATCAACGGTGCTTCAACCTCGGTGAAGAGCTTCCACAAGCCCAGTTTGTCAAGCTGTGGACGCTGATCCAGAAAGAGAGCCAGGGCGCCGTACACGTCTTCACAACTGTAATTCTTTGCCTCTTCCAGGCCCACCCGGCAAAAGGCGCCATCCTCTTTGCTGCCCCCGGTTACCTGGGCATAACTGGTCATCTCGATGCCCAGCTCCCGGCACAGGTCATCGAGCTTGTAGGACCTGCGGCCCGGTTCAAGCAGCCAGGCGCCGACCATGGTGTCATAGAGCGGCCCCTGAAGTATGGTAGCGCCATTTAAATCAGAGGCCAGCACGGTCCAGTCGTATTTCAGGTTATGGCCGATCTTGGCCAGGTCAGGATTGGTCAGAAAAGGCGCCAGGGCAGCGAGCACCTCGCGTCGATCCAGCTGACCGGGAAGCGGTTTTCCCTCTTGGTCACAGTGGGCAAGCGGAATATACCAGGCCCGCTCCTGGTCCACGGCCAGGGAGATGCCCACCAGTTGCGCTGTGCGCGCATCGAGCGAATCAGTCTCGGTATCCAGCACCAGATACTCGGCCTTGCCCAGTTCCTGAACAAGATGTTGCAGGTCCTTTTTCCTGGTCACCAGAGAGAATCCACTGCTGTCCACCTTGTCTGCCGAGGTTTCCGAAGCCAGCAGGCTTTCGAACTCAAGCTCCATAAAGAGGGCGCGCAGTTTGTCATTATCCGGCTCCCGAACCCGGTACGCATCGGGATCAGCCGGCACGTCAACACTGTCGCAGAGACGGATCAGTTCCCGGGAGAGAAAGGCGTCATCACGATGGGCAATGAGCCGCTCTTTCATCTTCGAGGGCTTCATCTCATCAATGGCCGCATACAGCCCTTCAAGGGTACCATATTTAGAGATCAGCTTCCTGGCGGTCTTGGGGCCGATACCGGGCACGCCGGGGATATTGTCCGAGGCATCTCCGGTCAGGGCCATAAAATCAAGCAGCTGCTCCGGATCAACGCCATACTTTTCCCGGACAGCGTTCACATCCATGAGCCGGTCAGTCATGGGATCCCAACAGAGAATCGAATCAGAGACAAGCTGGAACAGATCCTTGTCTCCGGACACGATCACCACCCGGCAGGCCTGGCCAACAAGGCGCCTGGCCGCCGAGGCAATCAGGTCATCGGCCTCCTTGTTGTCATGCTCCATGGAGAGCAGGTTATAGGCATCGACAATTTTATGGATGTATTCAATCTGAGGAACAAGATCCTCAGGCATGGGGGGACGGTTTGCCTTGTAGGCGGGATAGATCTTGTGCCTGAAAACAGGACCGCGGGTGTCCCAGGCGACCGCCAGGCACTGGGGTTGCTTCTCGCGCATGATGCGGCGCAGAATGGTGGTGAACCCATAGACGGCATGGGTGGGCAGACCGGAGCTGGTGGACAGGGGACGGATGGCATGATAGGCCCGGTAGATATAGGCGCTGCCGTCAACAAGATATACCTCACGCATGGTGTTTCCCATCCCCCTTCCTGGTCAAAGCCCGAAACACAGAACCCGAAACCCGGACCCCGGAACCTCTATATGGCAAGCATCTGATCAAGCGCCTTTCTGGCCTGGATCGCGATCTCCTCATCCACCTGGATCCGGTTGACCACCCGGCCCCCGGCCAGGTTATCCAGCACCCAGAGCAGATTGGCAGGGCTGACCGCGTCCATGGTCGGACAGAGACAGGCCGGTGCAAGGTTATCTACGCGCTTGTCAGGATGCTGCCCGGCAAGCCGCTCGACCAGATTGATCTCGGTGCCGATCACCCAATGGCTGCCTGGTTTTGCGTCAGACACGGCCTGGATAATCCCCTCGGTGGAGCCGGACAGGTCTGCCAGACGAACCACCTCGTTGCGGCACTCGGGATGGACCATGATCTTTGCCTCGGGGAAATGGGCGCGCCAGTCCTGCACATGCTCGGGAAAAATGCGCATGTGAACCTCGCAGTAGCCATCCCAGAGCACCACCCGGGCTCGGGCAATATCAGCCGGGTCATTACCGCCGCAGGGCTCGCCCCGGTGCCAGAGGAACACCTCGTTATCGGGGATATCCAGCATCCAGGCAGCATTTCTCCCCAGGTGCTGGTCAGGAAAGAAAAAAACCATCCTGCCCTGTTCAAGGGCCCAGGCAAGCACCCGGTTGGCATTGGACGAGGTGCAGACAGAACCATTATGCGTCCCGACAAAGGCCTTGACCGCTGCCGACGAGTTAACATAGGTAATGGGTATGATCTCCTCGCCACGCAGACCGCTTGCCGAACAGAGCTCCTGCCAGGCGGCCTCGATGGCGCCTCTGCTGGCCATATCCGCCATGGGGCAACCGGCATCAAGGTGGGGCAACAGCACCTTTTGATGCGGCGCGCTCAGAATATCGGCGGCCTCGGCCATGAAATGGACGCCGCAGAAGATAAGAAATTCCCGATCCCGGATTGCCGCGGCCTCACGGGAGAGTTTCAAGGAGTCACCGCTCAGATCGGCAAAGCGGAAGACACCGTCCTGTTCATAATGATGGCCGAGGATAAGAATCCGGTCAGCCAGTTCCCTTTTCCGCTCTGCAATGCGCTCAAGCAGGGTTTCCGTATCAAGACCGCGATACTGATTGCCGATATTTGTCTGAAGAAGCTCAGTCATAATAGATATATCCCGTTGAAAAAAAGCCCTCGACCACCAGAGATGTCACACGGTGACCCGGTGCCGGGCTGAAATATCCTCCATACCGATACCGGCCAGTTAACCGTGTTTTTGCTCCCCTCACAATAAAAAAACCCTGCCCGATGCGGACAGGGTTGTTTTTTCCAAAAAATTGTCTCTTTTCAGGCTGAGGCGGTCTTCACCCAGGCGGCCCTGGGTCCTTTATCGCCCTCTTCAATCATGAACAGGACTTCATCTCCCTCGCCAAGATCTGCCATGGACACATCCTTTAATGATGAGGCATGGAAAAAAACCTCCTGATCGTCCGGAGTTTCAATAAAGCCGTAGGCCTCTTCGGGAAAAAGCCTGCGAATCCGGCCGCTCGCCTTCAGGCCGGCCAGAGCTCCGGCAGGCTTGGCCACCTTGTGATTGTGTTTTTTGCGAACGATTTCCTTGAGTTGCAAGCCAAGCACATCAAAGGCCTCCACAAGCAGGGAATGCACCTTTTCTCCCCAGCGCTTGACGACCACTGTATCATTCGGGACCGTGGCCACCAGGCGGACCTCGTAACCGCCTTCTTTGTAGCCTGGAGTGGCCTCAATGGTTACGCGCAGGTGCAGGACAAAATTGGCATAATGGCGGATCAGTTTCTCCCGCTCCTCCTCAATTTTTTCCTGCCAGCTTTTCCGCATATCCACATTTCTGGCCTCAACTTTCAGTTCCATATTGATCCTCCAAGATCTGCGCATGTAATGCAGAGGGAACAATTCCCTGTCCATTCCATGCTCCATCGGGACCGGCCAACCGGGACCGGCCATGCTGATTACAGTCGCCAGCAACCCCATGTCGCTGCCTGGAAAGCGTACAATCCTTGCAGACCGCCCCTGCCTGACGGTGTGGGAAAACTTTTGTTACTGCGGGGATAGATTCTGTGTGCTGATACTTCCTTGCAACACAATACTGAAATGAATATAAGGAAACGATCAGGAAGGGGTGTCGAGAAAAATACTCTTTGATCATACTGTTACTATAGGCATGTCCGGGTAGAGAAATCAAGGGAACAAAGAGGATTTTTCTCACATCCGCAAAAAATATCCCGGGAACTCCTATCTCGAACGCCGGAACAACAAAAGTGATGAAAGCCGCAGGCATCAGGCATGGACAATGCCGGGCTTTCATCTCCAAGGAAAATCATGACATGACCACTTCGCCCGACGCATCCACAGCGGTTCTGCTTCTCAACCTTGGCGGTCCCGAATGTCTCGACGATGTAGAACCCTTTTTATATAACCTCTTTTCCGACCGGCAGATCATCAAACTGGGCCCGCCATTTTTACAGAAATTCATTGCCCGGCGCATTGCCAGAAAACGGGCGCCATCCAGCCGGACCAACTATGCCAGAATCGGCGGAGGCTCGCCCATCCTTGACATCACCCGAAAACAGGCCCGGGCCCTGGAGGACAGCCTGCACCCCCATGGTGACTACCTTGTCCGCCCGTGCATGCGCTACTGGCCGCCCCGGGCAGCCGAGGTGCTTGCCGAACTGGCTGACAACAACATCGAGAGAATCATTGCCCTGCCGCTCTATCCGCACTATTCCATCGCCACCACGGGCTCCTCGCTCAGTGATCTTAAGGAAACGCTGAAAAAGCGTAACCCGCAACCACGCCTGCAGGTTATCCGCTCCTGGCCGGACCAGCCCGATTACATCAAGTGCCTTGCCAACAGAATCATCGAACGAGTCCACCAGACGGGCGAGGACACGGTTGTGGTCTATTCAGCGCATAGCCTGCCCAGGGATTTCATCGACAACGGAGATCCTTATGTTACAGAACTGAACAAGACCATTGCGGCGGTTGAACAAAAAACAGGCATTCAGGGACAGCTCTGTTACCAGAGCCGCAGCGGGCCTGTCCGCTGGCTTGAACCTTCCACACCGGATATGCTGCAACATCTTGCGGCCCAGGGAACAAAAAAGATCCTCATGGTCCCCATCTCCTTTGTCTCGGACCATATAGAAACACTGTACGAGATCGATATGCTCTACCGGGACATGGCCGTGGAGCTGGGCATGGAGTTGCGATCCACTCCTGGACTCAATGATGATCCGGAATTCATTGATGGACTGCGGCAGCTGGTGCTTTCCTGTGGGCCAGATCAGAAAATAAACTCGGCTGGTTGAATGCCCAGTTCTGAGGGATGACAGCTCTCAACAATCTTCCGCTTGAAGCCCCCCTTGTCCGGATCCCAGTGGCCAAGGCTGTGGACTATCCCCTTTGCGTAGGTGCCATCCCCCTGTTCCCTGAGCTGCATCACCCACAGCTCGGAAGAATCCTGCCGGGAATCGGGTGGCGTAGTAACCATGCCTATTTCACCGCCCGTGAATTTCAGGACAGTACCGACCGGATACACGCCCAGCATATTGATAAAAACCTTAAGCAGGAGCGGGTCAAAATCCGTGCCCGCTCCTTTGAGCATCAGGCCAAGGGCCTGGTCCGGGCTGAGAAACTTTGAACGGTAGATGCGTTGCGAGGTGATGGCGTCATACACATCGGCAATGGCGACAATTCTACCCAGAAGGGTAAGCGGCTTTTGCCAGGGCGTTCTCGGGTAACCGGAGAGATCGAATTTGAGATGATGTTCAAAAGGGGCCAGCAAAATATCCGACTTCTTATCATAGGAAGCGCGCAGGCGGATAATCCGGCGCACACTGTTGAGGGAATGTTTCTGCAACTCCTGCCGTTCTTCATCACTGAGCCGGCCCGGTTTGTTTAAAATATCGATGGGCACGTCAATTTTGCCCAGATCATGGAACAGTCCACTTAAGCCCAGCTTGCCAAGCAGGGTCCGGGACAGGCCAATCCGGTTGCCGAGACAGATGGAAAGAATGGCCACGTTGACGGAATGGGTAAAGGTATAGTCATCATAGTCACGGATCGTGGACAGGCCGAGCAGGACATTGTCATCATCCATGATCAGGTCAACCATGTTCTGGACAAGATGGATAGCCTTGCCAATACCCGCGTAGCGGCCGGCGGAAAGTTTTTCCGAGAGGATTTGCAGGGAATTCATGGCATAGCCATAGGTCCGCATCGCCTTTTTCGTGGTCCGTTTTTTCCTGGATTCAGGGCTTGAAGACGATGCCGGACGGGACGGAACTGACCGGGGAGGTGTCGGCCTGGCATTCTCTGCCTTTGTTTGAGTTGCTATGGATTTCGACGAGCCTGCCGCCGCTTGCCTGCCACCGGTTACAAATGATGATGGCGCATTCGAGGTAGAGGTCACCGCATCGGCAAAAATTGACTCCAGAGATTCCGTCTGTGACGGATCAATAATATCAACCCACCGGAACCTGTCCGAGGCCATCTGCTTCATAAGCCAGGCAACGGGCTCATCCTGACGCCCACCCGCATTCAGAATACGGGCAAAGGCGGTGATATCTTCCAGGGCCGCATAGCTGAGATTCTGGTAAAATTTCAGACCATCAAGCTGACGCTCCGCAAAAAAAGACAGCATCTTGCGGATCAATCCGGCAGCGTTTCTCTTGAATACAACCTTTTCCTGCTGCAGGTTAAAACCGCCCACCGCAACCAGAAGCGTGATTTCATCCTCTTCGCGAAGCAACTGCGATGCCACTTCGAGAAACTGTTCGACGCACTGGACAAGAAGGCGGTTATTATCCTGATGGATACGTGCTGTGCTCAAAAGATTGTTCAGCGCCAGAACAAATCGCTGTCCAATAAAACGGTCCGACTTCTGATCGGTCTGTCTTCCTGGTCCGTTTCCTGTCATTTTCACTATTCACTCACGGGATTACACACCGCATACTGCTCCTTGCGCTCATATGTTACCTGATTCCCGCCATTACTTCTCTATCGCTTCTTCCCTGCCCTCGGCTGCTCGAGCGCTTTTTTGCAGGCCAGCCGTACATCCGGGAAAATATCCAGGGCCCCATCCTTGAGCATTTTATCCGCCTCGGGCAGATTCAGCTGACGCAGGGCCAGGGCCGCACCCTGTTTATGATGCAGTCCTTCTCTGCTGAACCGGCCTCCCAATGAACCGCCAAAAAGCATTTTTTTCAGAAAGGACAAAGAGCTTCGCGATCCACACCGCCCCAGGGCCTGATAACAGCCAAGGACATATTCCTTGCCGTACTGGGTGCACCGGTTCCGGGCAAGATAGGTGAGCAGCTGTTTTTCATGGGCCGGATTTCTCCTGCGGGCCAGCAGGGCTAAAGCGCGTTCTCTGATCTCGGGCACTGCATCATCCAGGGCTTTTCCAAGCTGAACCGGATCAAGGATTCCACGCTGGTCAAGAAGACCAAAGGCGCGACGCCGGACCGCATCCGAAGTATGAACGGCCATGGCCTGAAAGACCTGGTTTCCCTCCTCCACCGGCATTTTCCGAATGACAGGTAAAAGACGCAGGCAGAGGTCTTCGTCAAAAAGCGGCACGTTCTCGGCCAGAACCCCTGGCGCATGCTGGGCATGATGCACAATGACATTGCCCAGGGCCTGACGCATCTTGGGCGAGGGGAGATTGGACAGCAGCGGCCCGAGGGTTTGCAGAACCTGAGGGTGCATCCGGCAGAGCAGCCGCCATAGATATTCCAGCTGCAGAGGCGAAACATGATTTGCCGTTTCCGTCAGCAGCTGCGCGATGGAGCGCAGGCTCTCCTGACGGGAAACTGTTTCCAGAAAATTATCAAACAATGGCAGGGCCCAGGATTTTTTCCGGGCAAAGGAGGTACTCAGTCGATCAAGGTTATTGAGCACCTTGAGAGCTGCGTCAAAACGATAAATCGTACAGGCATACAGGAAGCGGTCCTGAAGAAAATCCAAGGTAGCGGTAAAATCCTCCCGATCATTCTGCAAGACAATCAAGATCAGCAGTATATCAATGACATTATCAGTATTGTCAAGATGTTCAGCCTCCTCGACCATTTTTTCAAGCTCATAACGCTCAAGGGGAGAAAGCTGCCAGAGATCATTGCCCTTGGCCGTGATGGTCAAGGCAATGGAAGGCGCTGCCTCTTCCTCATTTTCGGCAATAAAGTCAACCCCGTCTTCTTCGCCCTCCGTCCCTGCTTCACCTTCTTCATATGCCCCGCTTCCCCGATCAGGCTCTTCGTCCGGAGGGCCCTGGGGAGTGACCTGAAAGGAAGACAAGCTGATGGACGGCGCATCCAGAGACAGGATATCAACGGATTTATAACGGATATGCGGATAATCCTGCTCCCAGAGAGCGGTGACGATATCACCGTCGTTCTCCTCATCGAGAATCCGGTACTGATTGATGACCTGCAGCAGACTCTGCAGTTCCCATAGTTCGATACCAGGGAGAAATTCTATATACTGAACGCCATCCCTGCCAAAAAGATAAGCGACATCGCTTTCCTCATCCGTGCCCTGATAGACTTCCTCGCCGCCATACAGCAGGGATGTTTTTTCCACATCAAGCCGGAGAGCGCCAAAACTTTCAAGGAAAGAAGAAAGCTGATTGCTGAAATGGAGGAGATGTTGTCTGGCAATGGCGTGTTCCGGAGGATAGAGCGTGTAATTCTTGACAGCCCCTGCAAAGGCGAGGGCGAAATTGAATACATCCCTGAGTTCCGGATCGGAACTGTGGTGAACCTTCATCTGCTCATATACCTGTTATCTTGCCTGCCATGCCCTCGGGAGGCATTGGCAGATCCGTTTCCTGACCCGATCAGCCAGCGCCTTTGAATAAAGTATACCTTACGGAGTGTACAGGGGAAAGAAAAAGTGATGCGCTGCCCCAGCTACTGGTGATGCTGGAAGCGGCGCATGCGAATATTCATCAGGATGCCGACGGCGATAAGCGTGGTCAGCAGCGACGAGCCGCCATAGGAAAAGAGTGGCAGAGGGATGCCGACCACGGGCAGAAATCCCATAATCATAAAGAGATTGATCACCGCCTGCCAGAAGATGAGCATAACCAGGCCAAAGGCGAGCAGGACGCCAAAACGGTCCCGCGCGGTCATGGCGATATTGATTCCCCAGAGAAGCAGAAAAAAATAACAGCTCAGAAAAAAAAGCGTGCCGGCGAAACCCCATTCTTCCGCCCAGACAGAAAAGGCGAAATCGGTATGCCGCTCAGGGAGGAAATGAAGATGGCCCTGGGTGCCCTCCATGAACCCTTTGCCAAATATGCGTCCTGAACCCACCGCAATCTTTGACTGCATGATCTGATAGCCATGATTCATGGGATCGCCTTCAGGATTCAGAAAGGTTTCGATGCGGCGGCGTTGATAATCCTTGAGGAGAAATTTCCAGCCGATAAAGGCACCCACCGCGCCAAGAGCGCCGAGAATACCCATGGTGGACCAGCGCAACTGGACAAACAGGGTCATGGAAACAAACAAAATACCAAGCATCAGGGCCGTGCCCAGGTCCGGCTGAATCAGAATAAGAACAAAGGGGATGGCGGTCAGCAGGCCGGGAACGACAAGGTCGCGAAGCCGATAGCCGCCTTTCACCTCTTTTTTCGCGTAACAGGAGGCCAACACCAGAACCAGGACCAATTTTGCCGGCTCGGACGGCTGGAGACGAAAAAAACCAAGATTGATCCAGCGCTGGGTGCCGGCAATGGTGGTGTGGGTAAAAAAATCCGTATAAATCAGAAGCAGGACAATGATACCATAAAAGACATAACCCAAATTTTCCAGCTCGCCATAGTCAAAGGCCATGAGCATGAGAATCCCGGCCATACCTGCGCAGAACAGATAGACCTGCTTGAGCAACAGGGACGAGACATGGCCGCTGCCGTTCCAGGTTGAACTGTAGAGGTTCAACAGCGCCATGCCGGCAACCAGCAGCAGCATCAGCAGCATAACCCAGTCAAAATGATGGAGCAGACGGCGATCAAAACGCAGCATAATCTTTCTTATTCCCTCGCCGATGAAGGTTTCGGGGCAGGCTGACCCTGCCCGGTTTGTGCTTCCTCATGGACGATCTGAACCTGGACATCATCTGTGCGGGCCAGTTTCTTTTTGAAATAGGCCTCGAGCACTGCCCTTGCCACTGGCGCGGCCCCGGAACCGCCATGCAGACCATGTTCCACCAGCACGGTCACGGCAATTTCAGGGTTTTCCGCCGGCGCAAAACAGGTGAACCAGGCATGATCGCGATATTTGTAAGGAATATCCTTTTCCTTGAGATGCCGGTACTTTTTCAGCCGAACAACCTGCGCTGTTCCGGTCTTGCCGGCCACGGTGATGCCCAGGTCCTTGAGACGGGCCCGCCGTCCCGTGCCATGCCGGCCATTAACAGCTTCAATTAGTCCCTTGCGTACCAGGGCAAGGTTGCGGCCCTGTCCGGTCAACCGATGCACGATCTCCGGCTCAAAACGCTCCAGGATGCGGCCATCCGGATCGCGGACCAGTTCCACCAGCCCTGGCTTGTACAGGGTGCCGCCATTGGCGACCGTGGCCGTCATGAAAGCCAGCTGAATGGGGGTGACCAGATCAAATCCCTGGCCAATGGCCACGGACAGGGTTTCACCCTCCTGCCAGGCCTTGCCGAAACGACGCTTTTTCCAGGCAGAGGTGGGAATAAGCCCTGGCTTCTCATGCTCCATTTCCACGCCAGTCTTTTTGCCCAGGCCGAACAGACGGGCATATTTGGCCAGCCTGTCCACACCAAGTCGTTGGCCAACCTGGTAAAAGTAGACATCGCAGGATTCAGAAAGAGCGCGGTTCAGATTCACCGCGCCATGGCCGCTGTGTTTCCAGCACCGATAGGTGCGGTTGCCGAACTTGTAATGGCCGGGACAGTAAATCACGGTGTCCGGTGTAATAACATGTTCGGCCAGACCGGCAGCAGCAGTCACCAGTTTATATGTGGATCCGGGAGGATACTGCCCCTGAACGATTTTATTGATCAGAGGATGACGGGGATTATCCAGCATGGCCTGCCAATCCTTGTACGAGATGCCGCCAATGAACTTGTCCAATTCCAGAGCAGGGGCGCTGGCCAGGGCCAGCAACCGGCCGCTGTTGACCTCCACCGCGACCACTGCGCCTGATTTCCCCTCGGCGCTCATAATGTCTTCGGCAGCCCTCTGCAGGTCCATGTCAATGGTCAACTGCAGATCGTTGCCCGGCAGCGGCTCGATACCTTTCAGATTGCGCTGCTCAAAGCCGAGCGCATTGACCTCCATATAGTGGCGTCCCTTTTCACCGCGTAAATCCTTTTCACGCAGACGCTCCAGTCCCATCTTGCCGATCAGGTCGCCGCCTCTGTATTCACCATCTTTGGCTTTTTTCAGCTCTTTTTCGTTAATCTCACCGAGATACCCGATCAGATGGGAGGCCAGATTGTCGAAATGATAGGCCCGCCGAGGCACGACTTCGATCTTTATGCCCGGCAGGTTCATGCGGTTATTCTCGATGTAGGCGACAGTATTCCAGTCAATATCCTCGGCCAGGCGGACCGGAATATGCCCCGGCGTGCCAGCCATCTTGCGGATGCGGGCCAAAAGCTCGGAAACATCTACCCCGAGAATGGGCGCCATTTTTTTGAGCAGTTCGTCATCAAGCCGGTTATCTTCGCGCACCCAGACCACATTGAAAGACGGTCGATTGGTCACTATCTCCCTGCCCTCTCGATCCAGAATATTGCCGCGTGGTGCGGCTATCTCAAGGTAACGGACGCGGTTTGAATCGGCGAGCCGACTGTACTTCTCTCCCTGCTGGACCTGGAGAAACCAGAGTCGGGCCACAAGCACCGCAAAGAAAAAGATAATGACAAAGGCAGAGTAAAAGGCGCGTTTACGGTAAAAATCGAGTTCACCTTCATCCTTGGCCGCCATCAGGGTAATACCAGGCTCCTTGAGAATATCATCCTCAAGCAGGGGCTTACGTCTCTTCTGGTTGCGCTTCTTTTTCCCTGTAAAACCGATCACGTCTTACTCCCGGTAACGGTTGCCGCCCTGTACCCGCGGCCGTTTCATGCCGGAGAAGCGCGTCTCGATGCTGCGGCTGAAGAAATCGAAAAACCGAAAAAGTGGAAAGGCAAACAGGGCGACAAGCAGAGCCCGGAGGAGCATAACCGGCCAGGACCAGGGGACCATAAGATCAGACACAGCCAGGCTGATGCAGACATACACGATCCAACTGACCAGGAGATAGACTACGCCGATCATGGGGATTTGATAGAGTGATTCCCGAACAGGCAACCGGTCACTGAGGAATTTAAGTGTAAAAAAACCGAGCAGAAACAGAGCCGGATACATGCCGAGGACCAGGCCGGAGAGGACATCGAAAATCATCGCCAGGGGCAGAAGAATAATCAGGCTGCGCAGCAAATCATGCCGGTAGGCGAGATAGGCGACCAGGATAAAATAGAAATCCGGCGCGCCACTCCAAACCGGATGCACCATGAAAATGGTGGTTTGGAGAATGATCAATAACAGGCCGATACAGAAAAAACCAAGCACAAACATATCAAAAAACGTCAATTCCGGCGGGGCAACGAGAGCACCTTATCAGGCATCCAGCCGCAATCATTGCCCGGAAGATGGTAGCAAAGGTTTGTGATCACCCTGTACCGGAACAACCTCCTGTTCAATCACCAGCAGGTCCTCCAGGGTCAGAAAATCGACTGCCGGGGTCACCTCGATTTCCAGAAACATACCGCGCCGCTTCTTCCGCACCTTGGAGACCACGCCAATGGGCAGACCGGTCGGAAAGATACCGCCGTACCCGGCGCTGACCACATGATCGCCTTCTTTCACGTCCATGGTTTTCAGAATATAATCAAGACGGTAGGTCAGGGCTCCAGTCCCCTTCAAGATGCCCCGGACGCGCGATTTCTGAATGAGCACATCCATGGCGCTGGAGGGAGCCACGGCAAGAAGCACCTTGGAAAAATTTGGTGACACGGCATAGATCTGACCGACCACTCCATCACCGTTAATCACGGCCATGCCCTTGGCGACACCGTCCCTGCTTCCCCGGTCTATAATCACACTGCGAAACCAGACCGAGGGATCCTTGCCGATAATGCGCGCCGCCACCATGGGCAGACGCGAGGTTTCCTTGAAGTCAAGCAGTTTGCGCAGGCGGGTATTGGTGGCCAGGGCCTCTCTGCTCCTGAAACTGAGCTTGCGGCACTCCTGCAGCTCGGCCTTAAGACGTTTGTTCTCCTGCCTGACAGTAAGCAGGCCGACATAATCCTGCTTGAAGGAACGTATCCCTTCCGCGCCCTTGGCCAGAAAATTCTGAAAAGGTCCGGCCGCCTCAAAGAGCAACTCATGAAGCGGCCCGAACTTCTGTGATCCCAAGGTGGACACCAGAAAGATCAGGGCCATGGTCAACAAAAAACCTATCAGGACGACAAGGCGCAGGGCCCGAAACTTACCCTTCGCTTTTCTGGTTCCTTTCTTTCTCATGGGATTGACAGAGAGGTCGGAAAATATCTGACAAGTAAAAGTACACGAGGCCCGGTAAGAATGTCTGAACAGCCACCCAAGAGGCTTGCCGCCGTGCCGATCGGATCAGACGGCCAGCACAGAGAAAACCGAGAACGGCAGCAACACAACAGTGTGCGGACACGAGGGGAACCACCCTCAATCAATGGCTATTTCCTTTAGGATCTCAAGATTATCCAGGGCCTGACCAGAACCCAGCACCACAGAGGAAAGGGGATCATCGGCAACAATAATGGGCATACCGGTTTCCTCTTTCAGCAGGGCGTCCAGGTTTTTCAAAAGTCCCCCGCCTCCGGTCAGCACAATACCCTGATCAACGATATCCGCAGACAGTTCTGGTGGTGTCACTTCCAGGGCCACCCGAACCGCATCGACAATAACTTCGACCTGTTCTGCGATGGCGGCCTGAATCTCCTTGGAGGTAATGGTCAGGGTTTTGGGAACGCCGGAAACCAGATCCCGCCCCTTGATCTCCATTGTTTCATAAGGTTCCTCCGGCTTGACATTGCCGATGGTGGTCTTGATCAGCTCGGCTGTCCGCTCGCCAATGGCCAGATTATGCTTGCGCTTGATATACTGGAGAATGGCCGCATCCATTTTATCGCCTGCCACGCGAACAGACTTGGCATAGACAATGCCAGCCAGGGAAATAACAGCCACTTCGGTGGTGCCACCGCCGATGTCGATAATCATGTTCGCGGTGGGCTCGGTGATGGGCAGGTCCGCGCCTATGGCCGCGGCCATAGGTTCTTCGATGAGATACACCTCACGGGCGCCAGCCGATTCCGCCGATTCACGAACCGCCCGTTTTTCCACCTGGGTGATGCCGGAAGGAACCGAAATAATAATACGGGGATGGACCAGAGTACGCCGGTTATGCACCTTGTTGATAAAATATCGCAACATGGCCTCGGTGACCTCGAAATCAGCGATAACGCCATCCTTCATGGGCCGGATGGCCACGATATTGCCCGGCGTCTTACCCAGCATCTCTTTGGCCTCACGACCAACAGCCAGAACCCTGCTTCCCCGCACATCCTGGCGGACAGCGACCACCGATGGTTCACGCAACACAATCCCCTTGCCCTTCACGTACAACACCGTGTTGGCAGTGCCCAGATCAATGGCAAGGTCGTTTGACATCCAGCCAAAAAGAAAATTAAACGGAGAAAACATCCAGTATCACCTGAGGAAAGTCAAAATTACCTGATAGCTCTCTATGCACCAGTTGGGGACACGACCCGCACGACCGCGCCCCAGAGAGAAACGAGCCCTGTTCCTCCTGAAAAATGCAATCCATACAAAGCGATTATTCTACCAGTCCCGATGAAGAATAACAACAGCTATGGAAAAAACGCGGACAATTTTTACGCAAAAATCGAGACGACGTTCACATACAGCTTGACAAGAAAATATAAACCGTGGTATCAGAGCGGGGTCAAAACATGTGTGGGGGTATAGCTCAGCTGGGAGAGCGCTTGAATGGCATTCAAGAGGTCAGCGGTTCGATCCCGCTTACCTCCACCACTCTGAAAGATTACAGGCATCCGGTCTTCCCATCGGATGCCTTTTTTATTGTCAGGTTAGACTCAGTCCTCGGTTTTGGTCAGGGCATCGGCAATGGAAAGCGCGTACGGATGATGTTTGCGCAGAAAGATTGGCAGGGTATTGCGGGCGTGACGGGCCGCATCCATGGAAGGGTAGGTTCCATAAAAAAGAAAGAGCACAGGTGGCGTGGTTTTTTTCTGGAGGATGTAGAGTTTGTCCAGCACAGCGGAGTATTTTTTCTGCTCGAACAGCTTTTCGACATTCTTTCGTGCCGATGGGGAGGCAAGCATCATGAGCTGGATGGTATATTTGCCGGCATGGGCGCCGGACAGCCAGGCAGCGCTGGCCCGGACACGGTCATCAAAAAGAGCTGTGCCGACACGATTTGCCTGAGCGATACCTTCCACCACCTGCGGTCTTACCTGGACCGCTGTTCGTTCCGATTGAGGCTGCTTGTCTGCCTGCGCCGTGTTCTGAGGAACGGACCGTGACCTGTGCTTAGCTTTAACCGGCTTGACCTGCGCTACTGTTTCTTTTTGCGCGCCTGGCCGCGAGAGACGCGTGGGAGCATGATCGGTCTTACCTGGCAATGGGGAGGACGGCGCGGGGAGGGCACTGCGCTGCGGTAAAGAGGCCACAGCGGCGGAATTGTCAGGGACGGACATCTTACCACCTGTTCTATCCCGCAACAGGAAAAAACCGATAGATCCAAGAATAACAGCCGCAAGGGAAATCAGAATCAATTTTTTCTGGCCGTCGACCTGACTCTTTTTCCCATGTGGTGACCCGTTCTTCTGCCCGGCTGTCTTGCCCCCCACATGCTCCGGCAGAATCACCTGAGATTGTTCACGACTCGCTTTACGCATGGCTTCGTCGGCAAGACTGTTGATCATGCGGGGGGTCCCCTGTGCTTCCTGGGATATCTTTGCCACGGCCTGATCCACAAACAGCGCATTCTCCGGCCCCTTCAGACCGGCCGACTGTAGACGATGGGTAAGGTAGCGGCCTGTTTCCGCTGGATTCAAAGGCTGCAGTTCATAACCATGCCCCAGATCAGCCTCGGGACAGTACACACTCAACTGTTCCAGGCTTGCGGCCAGAGCCGGACGACCGGCCAGAATCAGCGTGAAATTACCGAATTTCTCCAGGTCGCCGAGCAGGTGGAGTAAACGCTCCAAGGCCGCCAGAAAAATCTTTTCAGCATCATCAACAATCAGGACAATACGCTGCCCCTCGGCTCCCCGTTTCTCCAGTTCCCGTTGAAAAGCGCCGACCATATTATCCCTGTCAAGATCATCCGTCAGCCCAAGATCAACACAAATCTGGCGCAAAAGATCATCAAAAGATCCCACGGGATCATCAAGATAAATCACGGTGATACTGCTGCCGCCAAGCTGCTTGGCCAAAAGCCGGCACAGCAGGGTTTTACCACACCCTTCCCCACCAAGCAGAAAGGCAAAGCTTTTTCCTGCACGAATATCCTGAAACAATCCCCTGAAAACATCTGCCCTGCCGGCTCCGGGGAAAAAATTATCGGGATTGACCGTTTCGGAAAACGGAGAACTCTTTAGCTGAAAATGTTCCAGATACATGCAGATGCCAGCGCCATGAATGCCTTATGAAAAATAAAATGAAATTCCAATAAGTTATACAGGAAAGACGTTGTAACTTGTGCCAAGGACAGGCAAAGTTGTTCCCTTAATTTCAAAAAATCATTTCAATCTATTCAATTATCAATCAGTTGAACTATCCTGTAAACCATTTTTTCAAGTTTTTTCTCATCCCCTTGCCAAAACCCTGCTTAATGCCAAGTGCAATGACTGAACAATGAACAATGTCG
>Ga0256835_1000594_pt1 | contig 25782 bp, 25 predicted proteins | sample PIR30metaG_FD_185972 | JGI IMG/M metagenome (GOLD analysis project Ga0256835, IMG submission 185972) | Hydrothermal vent microbial communities from East Pacific Rise, Pacific Ocean - PIR-30 | ecosystem: Environmental > Aquatic > Marine > Hydrothermal vents | place: Pacific Ocean: East Pacific...
TTGACACCTTCCCATATGAGCCAGGAGAGCATCATAGGGAAAATCCTTCGCATCACTGCTAACCTTTTGCCACACTTTAATAGCCCCCTCACAATCGCCCTTCTCCGATAGAAGTTCACCCTCCATAAAATAAATATATTCCCTCATAATCCCTTTGGGTTGAACTCCCTTAAGTACTTTAATGGCTTCGTCATATTTATCCTCATCAGCAAGTTTCTCAGCTTTAAGGATTGCCTCTATTTGAGGAAAAGGTACAGGATATTTTGCAAGATCCACCTTTTTCCCTGAATTTATATATCTCCCAAGCAAATAATTGGCTTTTTTTATTTTCGAAGACACATAGGCTTTATAAGAAAAACCCACAATTAAAATCACTATCACGGCAGTTATGGTAACTGCTATCTCCTTCCAGTAAGGGGACAAGGCCTTAATAAAGCTAACCATAAAGGTTGAAAATTCGTCCTTTTTGATCCTGTGTCTTTCCGATCTTTTCATAGTTCCTCCATTTTATGAAATTATATAAAACGGTTTATCTGGTGTAAAGAGAATCTATTCTCTTTAATCCTGCAGTTATCATTTCTATTTCACCTGAATCGAAAAAGAATAATTTACATTTAGGACAGTAGTCCACCGGTGTATACGTAACAAAATTGAAAAATCTCCTCTGCATGGTCTTACCACAGCGGGGACAAACTAAGGGCATGGAGGGATCAACCACCCCTGGAGAAACCCCTCCCCTGTAAATTTTTCCCCTCTCCTCATCTATGGCTCCCTGAGTATACTCCATTTCCTTTTCGGTTATGCTTTCCTGTTCCCTTGCTATAAGTCTAAGTACTCTGTCCTCCCTTACGATTATTCCTCCGCACCTTCCACATCTTAGAAGAGGAACGTTTTTATAATAAGTATGGAAAAGAGGTCCTTTACATCGAGGACATTCCCCTTCCGCCTGCTTAAATTTTGAGAGTATGTCCCTGAAGGTTATTATGCCTTCCTTACCTCTTATTTTACTTCCCTCTCCGATCCATGTCTTTTCCATAAGCTCTTCAAGGGTAAATGGTCCCAGCCACTTACCATCCTTCTCCACCCACCAATCTCTCTCCTGCTTGGGCTTCGCTATTCTATCAAGAAGCTGCTGCCTGCTGGCACCAGCAAGCTTAAGCATGGTATTGATTCTCTTATTTACAGGTGGGTGTGTGGAGAACAGGTCACCTAAAAGACCGGAACTTTCGTCAATGGCTCTAATAGCAGGATTTACAATAAAAAGGGAGGCCATGGCTGGATTGCTGAATGCAGAAATCCCCCTTGTCCTATCCCGGGAAATCTTCCACAGAGCAGAGGCAAGGGCCAGGGGATTTCTGGTAAACTGTACAGCCATTGCATCAGCAAGGTCCTCCATTCTCCTGGAAATCAGAGAATTTATAAACTTTGTAAGAAGTTCTACCAGCATAAGATACAGGAGAACTATTAGTCCTGCTCCGCCTGCTCCCTTTTTTCTGTCGTCGTTACTTCCCGCAAGGAGCAGAGAAACTGAAGAAAAAAGGCTTATTGCCATAACAAAGGTGGAAAGCACTCCCTTGTAGTAAGAATCTCCCCTTACATAATGTGCCATCTCGTGAGCCACAACTGCCTGCAACTCATCCCTGTCCAGAGACGAAATAGCGCCCTCTGTAACCGCTATTATATTAAAGGCTGAAAAGGCATTTCTCGCCAGAACAGGAATAACATATACCTCAGGAACAGGAACAGTGGCAGCGATGGCCATTTCCCTTACGACATTTTGAACCTGTTTGTGTTTTAAATCCTGGGGGTCCGGTTTCTGAGCTCTCAGAACTTCAAGATAACGTATTATTCTGTCTCTCTTTGCCCCTAAAACTCCCAAATAATAAATTATAAGGGAAATGCCCGCAGAGAAAAGTAAAAGTTCAAGGGAGGTAGCTCCTCTAAGAAAGAGACCATAGGAAGTTAGTTTAATAATGTGAAAAAGGCCTACCAGTGCAAGAGTAAAGAAAGGAAAAAAGATCAGGAAAAGAACGGTAATTGCCCGTTTCTTTTCCCTCTGGATATCCCAGAACGTCTTCTTCAAAATTTAACCTCAGGAACCTCCCTATCCGACTCTTCTTCAATTTCCCAGAAGGGATATTCCTTCAGCCTCATCTGGGAAGCAACGATAGCATCGGGTATCCGTTTGATAGCAGTGTTAAAGATCATAACATTGTCATTGTATGCCTGTCGCGCAAATGCGATCTGGTTTTCAGTGGTTCTGAGTTCTTCCATAAGCTCCAGAAAATGCTGATCCGCCTTTAAATTGGGATAATTTTCTACAACCAGCATTAACTGCCTGAGAGCTCTGGTAAGCTCTCCTTCTGCTTCAATAGCCTCTTCTGGCGTTTTGGCTGAAGTAGCCTTAGCCCTGGCTTCTGTAACAGCACTCAGAGTTTCACGCTCATGGGCTGCATAACCTTTAACTGTATTGACAAGATTAGGAATGAGGTCATGTCTTCTTTTAAGCTGTACATCTATCTGAGCCCAGGCATTTTTCACCTGCTGCCGGAGCCTTACGAACCTGTTATACGTGGCAAAGTACCAGAGGACAACGGCAACAACCACACCTAAAATTATCAAAACCCCTATCATCATTCCTCCTTGTATTTTTTTATAAGAAGAGAGGCGTTTGTTCCTCCAAATCCAAAGGAGTTGGAGAGCGCATAATTTACCTCTGCTTCCCTTCCTTTATTAGGAACATAATCCAGGTCGCACTCCGGGTCCGGATTCTCATAGTTTATCGTCGGAGGAATGTAATTTCTCGAGACAGTGAGGACGGAATAAATCGCCTCAGCAGCTCCGGTAGCACCCAGCATATGCCCGGTCATAGATTTAGTGGAACTTACTGCCAGTTTATACGCATGGTCACCGAAAACCTTCTTTATGGCAAGGGTTTCGATCTTATCGTTCCAGACAGTAGAAGTACCGTGGGCATTAATATAATCCACATCTTGCGGCAAAATGCCTGCATCTTCTATAGCAGCCTTCATGGCCTTTGCTGCACCATGCCCACTCTTATCAGGAGCAGTTATATGGTAAGCATCCGAACTGGCTCCATAACCAACTATTTCTCCCAGAATTCTGGCTCCTCTGGCCTTTGCATGCTCAAGTTCTTCCAGTATCATAACACCGGCACCCTCGGCTATAACGAACCCATCCCTATCCCTATCAAAGGGCCTTGAAGCTCTTTCCGGATCATCATTACGGGTGCTCAGAGCTCTCATAACCGAAAATCCAGCTACAGAAAGGGGTGTAATGGTACTTTCCGCACCCCCTGCAATCATCACGTCTGCATCCCCTCTTTGAATTATTCTGAATGCGTCGCCAATTGAATGGGTTCCAGTTGCACATGCAGTGACAGCTGCAGAATTTGGTCCGTATGCCTTGTATCTCAAAGCTACGTGACCTGAAGCGAGATTTATAATTGCCATGGGGATAAAATATGGGGATACCCTCTTCCAGCCTTTTTCCCTGAGAACAATTGTGAATTCTTCTATTTCCTGTATTCCTCCTATTCCCGCTCCTATAAGAACTCCCATTCTCTCACCGAGTTCTTCAGAAATTTCAAGTCCGGACATTTTAAAGGCTTCATCTGCAGCTGCAATTGCATACTGGATAAAACGGGACATCTTCCGGATGTCCTTTTTTTCTATCCACCTGAGAGGGTCGAAATCCTTAACCTCTCCAGCAATTTGAGAAGGAAGATCGGAGGGGTCAAAGCGGGTTATTCTGGCAACTCCGCTCTTCCCCTCCTTCAATGCATTCCAGTTTTCTTCTACTCCTATTCCTATTGGAGAAAGAATTCCTATACCGGTAATTACTACCCGTCTCTTCATGCTCCCAACTTGTTGGCGATATAGTTAACAATATCACCGACAGTGATTATCTTTTCCAGATCTTCGTCTGGAATTTCAATATTGAATGCTTCCTCAAAATCAGCTACAAGATCAGGAATATCAAGGGAATCTGCTCCCAGGTCCTCAATAAGCTTTGCCTCAGGAACAATCTTGTTCTCTTCCACGGTAAGTTTGCTTGCAATAATTTCCTTTACCTTTGCTGCAATTTCCTGTTTTGTCATTTGAACCTCCTTGTTATTTTTTATGTATATAGGCCACCATTGACCCTAATTACTTCTCCTGTAATGTAGGATGCATCATCGCTAAGGAGAAAGGCAACTACGGATGCTATTTCCTGGGGAGTGGAAAATCGACCAAGGGGTATTGCCTTAAAATACTCCTCTTTAACCTTCTCCGGTAATTTTTCAGTCATGGGAGTTACAACAAATCCCGGGGCTACCGCATTCACTCTTATATTTCTGGAAGCAACTTCCTTGGCTATGGACTTGGTGAACCCTATAAGGCCAGCCTTGGAAGCAGAGTAATTCGCCTGTCCGGCATTTCCCATCTCTCCAACGACCGAAGCTATATTTACAATAGCTCCTGCTCTTCTTCTGATCATTCCCCTTATTACTTCCCTCGTAACAAGGAAGGCTCCCGTTAAGTTAACCTTTAATACTGCTTCCCAGTCGCTGAGTTTCATTCGCATCAAGAGTCCATCCTTTGTAATACCTGCATTGTTCACAAGAAAATCGATCTTTTCGTCCTCTTCCAGGATCATCTTTATCCCGGCCTTAACATCCTCTTCCGAGGTTACATCCATCTTAACAGGGAAAGCACCTATAGCAGAAGCTGCTTCCTTGAGAAGATCTTCGTTTATATCTGCAATCCATACCTTTGCACCTTCTTTTATTAACCTTTCCGCAATCGCTCTCCCTATTCCCCTGCTTCCCCCGGTTACAAGTGCTACTTTTCCCTCAAATCTCATTTTCTCCTCCATTTTACCACAGCAGCTGCCCAAGTAAAACCACCACCAAAGGCAGCAAGCAGAATTATATCATTTTCCTTAATCATTCCCTTCGAATACGCCTCCCACCACGCTATGGGGATTGAAGCTGCGGAAGTATTTCCGAATCGTTCTATATTGGAATAAACCTTCTCAGGGTCTATCCCGAGCCTTTCCCCTGTAGAAACAGTTATTCTCTGATTCGCCTGGTGAGGAATGAAAAGGGAAACGTCTTTTACCGATATTCCTGCTTTATCCAGAACTTCCTTTGCAATGGCAGGCATTTTTGTTACAGCATGTTTAAATACCTCTCTTCCATTCATTTTGATGAAGTGTAGTCTGTTTTTAACTGTTTCCATTGATGCTGGCATCCTGCTACCACCGGCTGGCATATACAGGAGGTCTCCCTTGGTCCCGTCAGATCTAACCTCGATCCCCAAAATACCTTCTTCATCGGAACGCGTAAGCACTGCTGCTCCAGCTCCATCTCCAAAAAGCACACATGTGTTTCTATCTTCCCAATCGGTAATCTTACTCAGGGTTTCGACACCTATTATAAGAGCTGTGTTATACTTACCGCTCCGGATAAAGGAGTCTGCTATATTCATTGCATAAAGAAAACCTGAGCATGCAGCGGAAATATCAAAGGCGGGGATCTCTCCCATACCAAGGCTGGAAGAAACTATACACGCAGTAGAGGGAAACATCATATCAGGAGTGACTGTTGCTACTATTACCACATCTATGTCCGCAGGCTTCATCCCTGCATTTTCAATAGCGATTTTAGCAGCTTCAATTGCAAATTTTGAACTGGGTTCGTCCTCCCGGGCTATTCTCCTGGTCTTAATCCCGGTTCTCGTAGTAATCCATTCATCTGAAGTATCCACCATTTTTTCCAGGTCCTGGTTGGTAAGGACCTTTTCAGGAAGCGATGCCCCAAGCCCTGCTACTATTACTCCCATTGTTCCTCCTTTTTCCGGTTTCTACCCATTCTTTATAAGAGGCAATTTCTGCCTTGTATTTTTGTCTGAATCCTACCACAGGTAACCGCCTGGCAAATTTTAGAGCATTTTCTATTGCTCTTCCAGAACTTCTTCCATGAGCCACCACTATATTCCCCTTAAACCCTACAAGAAGCCCGCCCCCGTACTCGGAGTAATCAAGTTTATCCTTTAATGCCCTGAAGGCTCCCCTGGAAAGTAAATATCCTATTTTATATTTCAATTTTCTGGAAAGTTCCTCTTTAAGGAATCTAACAAATAGCTCCCCGAGGCCTTCAGCAAGTTTCAAAACTATATTCCCTACAAACCCATCTGTTAGAACCACATCTGCCCTGTCAAAAAACATTTCTCTGCTCTCTATATTCCCGTAAAATTTAAAAGGCCCTTCCTCGAGGCTTTTATAAATTTCTTTTAATGTTTTATGCCCCTTGGAAGCCTCTTCCCCGATGTTTAAAAGTCCTATTTTAGGATTCTTACGGCCCAGTATTGTTTCCGCAAAAATTTTACCTATTATAGCATTTCTTCTATAATCCGACGCCTTGGTATAAACATTAGCTCCAGCATCGATAAGAACGAATTCTTTACTTCGCGAAGGAAGAACCACCAGAATAGCTCCCCGTTCCACACCCTCTTCTGTTCCCACTATCTTTCTGGAAAGCGCTACCACTGCTGCTGTGTTTCCAGCAGAAAGAAAGGTGTCCACCTTACCCTCTGAAAGAGCTTTAAGTCCAAGATGGAGAGAGGTTTTCTTTTTCCTTCTCAAAAGCGATATGACTCCCTCTCCCATATCCACCATTTCCGGAGCATTTACTATGGATATATTGGGCAATTCCTCGTATTTTGACAGTTCCTTTTTTATAAGGTTTTCCGCTCCGAAGATTACAAATTCATCTTCAGTTAGTTTTCTCGCCGCTAAAACCACACCCTCAACTATATTGATGGGTGCAAAGTCCCCCCCCATCCCATCAACGCCAATCCGCATTATTCAGCATACTCCTCCATGGGTTGTATTACCATTTTGCCCTTATAATACCCACAATAGGGACAGGCTCTATGGGGCATATAAGCATTACCGCACTTCGGGCATATGGCAAGTGTGAGCATTTCAAGATGATGATGGGACCTTCTCTTTCCTTTTCTTGATTTTGAATGACGTCTTTTAGGCTGAGCCATTTTTCACCTCCAGCAGAATTTTTAATTGAGAAAGCCTTGGATCCGGTATTTTCTCAACATGTCCGCAATTTATTTTATTTCTATTGGCTCCACAAACGGGACAGATGCCCTTGCAGTCAACCCTGCAAAGGGGCTTCATGGGAATGGAAAGATTTATCTGGTCAGTAACCAGTCTTTCCACTTCAATTTTTCCATTCCTATAAAAGGTAGTATCAAGTTCCCCCTCCTGAAGGGAAACTTCTCCTTCTCTTAGATAATATATGGGTAGAATATCCAGAGAAAAACTGGACTCCACTTCAAAGGAAAACTCTTCTGCACATCTACTGCATGAGAGTATAACAGTACCTTTGATTGTTCCCCAGGCCTTTACCCTCTCACCTCTTCGCTTGAACTTAAGCCTGGCCTCAAAGGGACCATCTGTTCTCCCCTCAGTCAATCGGGCCTGATTTATCACCATGTCCAGGTTAAGGGTAAGGCCCTTTGGTGGTATCTTTTCTACCTCTAAAAACATCCCTTAATTTTAACTTCTTAGCCGCTCTGTGTCAAATTTCCCTATCTGGAGGACCATCATACTCGTGGTCAACAGGGTCAATCTTTCTCATTGGCTTCATCCGGGTCTGCTCTTCATATATATGGGCTATAAGTCCAGGGGTTCTTGCCATTATAAAGAATGCGTTCCCGAGCTCTGGAGGAAAACCAAGCTCACAGAGTATCGCTGCTATTGCACCGTCCACATTTATAGGAAGCCTTTTTCCCTTTATCTTCTCTATAGCTTCAGCTATTGCATGAGCCGCTTCCACGTATCTTCCATTAAACCCGAGTTCCTCTGCCATACTGAAAAGTTTTGCAGTACGTGGGTCGTTCTTGTGATAACGATGTCCAAACCCGAAAATAACCTGCTTTTTTTCGAGTTTATCACGGGTAAATCTTTCAGCTTCTTCTCTTATATTTCCGCTTTTTTCCACTATCTCCATGTACTGTTTCATAGCATTTTCTATTGCCCCACCGTGATATTTGTAGATAGCAAGTATACCACCTGCCAGAGCAGCATTAAGGGGTGAACCCGTGGAAGCAATGGTGCGAGCCGCGAGTGTGGAGGGAGGGGTGGCTCCGTGGTCTATAGAGGAAACAAGAATTGCATCGATCATCTTTCCCACCTTTTCATCTGGCAGCTCTCCCTTAAGGATCAGATAAATAACCTGAGGGAAGCTGACCTTTCCCATTAATTGATCAACCCTGTACCCTCTGACTGAAATTTTGTTGGGTTCAATCCTGGTTATTCCGGTTTTCCAGTGATTTTCTCCCATTATGTTCCCTCCTCCCATGAAGTTAAATATTCCTTCTGTTCCTCTGTTAATTCGTCTATTTCTATGCCCAGGGACTCCAGCTTCATTCTTGCAATTCTTTTATCAATCTCCTCTGGAACTCGATAAACCTTTTTCTCAAGATTTTGAGCATTTTCCTTGAGATAAAGCACAGAAAGGGCCTGATTAGCGAAGCTCATATCCATCACCGAGGCCGGGTGTCCCTCAGCTGCAGAAAGGTTTACCAGCCTTCCCTCTGCAAGGAGATAAATTCTTCTTCCATCTTCAAGTGTATATTCGTCCACGAAATCCCTTACTTTCCTCTTTGAAACAGCCATTTCCTCCAGAGCAGGTATGTCTATTTCCACATTGAAATGTCCTGAATTGGCGACAATCGCTCCATCCTTCATGGCAAGGAAATGTTCTTTTCTGAGCACGTGCTTATCCCCGGTAACAGTTACAAAAATATCCCCTATCCTTGCTGCATCTTCCATCTTCATGACCATGTATCCATCCATATTAGCCTCAAGAGCCCTGAGAGGATCAGTCTCAGTAATAATTACCTTTGCTCCAGCTCCTCTCGCTCTCATGGCAACGCCCCTTCCGCACCAGCCGTATCCGGCCACCACAAAATAGCTCCCTGCAATAAGGTAATTTGTAGCCCTCAGTATTCCATCAATCGTGCTCTGTCCGGTTCCGTAACGATTGTCAAACAGGTGCTTTGTATAGGCATCGTTAACAGCAATAATAGGATAAGCCAGGACCCCATCATTGGCCATAGCCCTGAGTCTTATAACCCCGGTTGTGGTCTCCTCGGTGCCTCCGATAACGTTACTCAGAAGTTCCCCTCCTTTTCTGTGAAGGGTAGAAACGAGGTCAGCTCCATCGTCCATGGTAATCCTGGGTCTTATGGAAAGGGCAGCGTCTATGTGTTGATAATAAGTCTTATCATCCTCTCCCTTTATGGCGAAAACGGATATTCCATAGTGCTTTACAAGTGCAGCAGCAACATCATCCTGGGTGGAAAGAGGATTGGATGCAGTTAAAACCACATCTGCTCCCCCTTCTTTAAGGGTTATCATGAGATTGGCTGTTTCAGTGGTGACATGAAGGCAGGCGGCTATTTTAAGTCCTGCCAGGGATTTATCCTTTGAAAAATCTTCCCTTATCTTACGAAGCACTGGCATCTGAGCCTCGGCCCACTCAATCCTGAGCTTACCCTTATCCGCTAATTTTAAATCTTTAACATCGTATTTCATGCCTTCACCGCCTCCAGTAGATCTTTAACCTTATCCGTCCTTTCCCAGGTAAATTCTGGCTCAGTCCTTCCAAAATGACCATATGCAGCGGTTTTCCTGTAGATAGGTCTGCGCAAATCAAGATGCTCTATCATCCCCTTTGGTGTTAGAGGAAAGACCTCTCTTATCGCTCTTTCAAGAGCTTCTTCCGGTACCTTTCCAGTTCCATGGGTGTTAACAAGGATTGATACGGGATCTGCCACACCGATAGCGTAGGCTATCTGAACAGTAACCTCATCTGCAAGTTCGGCTGCCACTATGTTTTTCGCAATATAGCGGGTCATGTATGAGGCTGAACGGTCAACCTTTGTAGGATCCTTTCCGGAGAAGCATCCTCCTCCATGGGGTGCCCTACCACCATAGGTATCAACTATAATCTTCCTTCCTGTAAGTCCTGTATCCCCCATGGGCCCGCCTATCTCAAACCTTCCTGTGGGATTTATGTAGAATCTGGTGTTCTTGTCTATCATTTCTGCCGGTATTATGGGCTTTACCACATGTTCGATTATTCCTTCCTTTATCGCTTCTGTACTTGCTGTGGGAGCATGCTGTGCAGAAACAACAATGGTATCCACACGGATAGCTTTATTTCCCTCATATTCTATGGTTACCTGAGTTTTACCGTCGGGCCTGAGAAAATCAAGAATTCCTTCCTTCCTGACCTGGGCAAGCCTTCTTGAAAGCTTATGAGCCAGCATAATAGGAAGAGGCATAAGCTCCTCTGTTTCCCTCACTGCATATCCAAACATCATTCCCTGATCTCCAGCTCCACCTGTATCCACGCCCAGAGCTATATCTGGAGATTGCTCGTGAATAGAAGAGATGACAGCGCAGGTCTCAGAGTCAAATCCGTACTTGGCTCTGGTATATCCAATCTCTTTAATTGTATCTCTTACAATGGTCGGGAAATCCACATAGGTTTTAGTGGTTATTTCCCCTGCAATAAACGCAAGCCCTGTAGTCACTATTGTCTCCACAGCCACTCTTCCAGCCGGGTCATCCTTAAGGATGGCATCGAGAATGGCATCGGAAATCTGGTCCGCTACTTTATCTGGATGTCCTTCTGTTACTGATTCAGACGTGAAAAAATATTTTCTTGCCATGGACTACCTCCTTTTTTATATGAAAAACTAATTTATAGTTTTCTTATCCTTTTGTCAAGTAGAAGTATAAAAGAAAACCTGTTCCCGGGTGATAAAATATTATTTCATGTGGTTAAAACTGGCAATTGTTGTTGGAATTTTACTTTTTCTTCTGGCAATAAGAGTAAATCTGTCTTTGGCTATTCTTATTCCCGGAATTTTACTCGCTATTCTATCCCGCATGAGTTTAAGCGAGATTTTAACCTCTTCATATAAATCTCTAACAGACTATTACACTCTGCGACTCTTTGCTATTATTTATCTCGTACTTCTTCTGGTGGAAATTCAGAAATATAAAGGCTCACTTCAACAACTGGTAAAGGGGATGGAAGGGCTTTTTGGGAACAAGTGGTTAACCATAACATTTTCTCCAGCGTTAATAGGCCTTCTCCCCATGCCTGGAGGCGCTTTAGTCTCTGCCCCCGTTCTAAACGAAGCCTTGCCAGAAGAAAATGTATCTCCGGAATTAAAAACCTTTATTAACTTCTGGTTCAGACATATCTGGGAGTACTTCTGGCCTCTTTATCAGGGTTTTCTTGTTACCGTGGCCATTTTCGGCATAAAGACTGTTGAACTTATGAAAAACCAATTTTATTTCACCGCCATTGCTGCAATACTGGGTTATCTAAGTCTCTTAATTGCCTTTCCAAAATTAAAAGCTAATGGAGAACGGGTCAATACGAAGAAGGCTGCTGCCTCACTGTTGCGGGGAACCTGGGAGATTCTTTTAATTGTTATTCTCATACTGGGTTTAAAGCTGGACCTTTTGATTTCTCTATCCCTGGTTGTTCTTTTCTCTTTATTTTTAAGCATCCCCAACTCCAGAAAACCGGCAATTATCAAACAGGCATTTAATTTGAGACTCCTCTTGCTCCTTGGATCGGTTATGCTATTTAAGGGTTACATCATGGACTCTGAAATTTCCCGATTCTTAAAGAGCACCATATCCGGCTCCAGTGGAATTCTTCCTGTTTTGCTGGTAAGCATACCATTTACCATAGGATTTCTAACAGGAGTAAATACTGCCTTTGCCGGAATTGCATTTCCCCTCTTCGTGCCTATCGTAGGCCATAATATAAATCAAATCTCCCTTCTATACATAAGTGGCTTTTCCGGAGTTTTACTTTCCCCTCTTCACCTATGTCTGGTACTTTCTGCAGAGTATTACGAAGCTAAATTGATAAGAGTGTATAAATATCTTACCATTCCAGTGATGGTCATTCTGGTACTGGCTATAATAATTTTTGCATGAAATTAAGTGATATAGAAAAAAAACTCAGAAAATTCGGATTAAAACCTGCGCAGAAATATATAGTAGTATGTATAGACAAACAAAAATTATGCCTTGTAAAGCAGAAAAAAATCCTGAAGGTATATTCAATATCCACTTCCAGATTTGGAACCGGAAACGAAAAAGATAGCTACAAAACCCCTCTGGGAGTTCACAGAATTTTTAAAAAAATAGGGGATAATGCACCTTCAGGAAGTGTATTTGAAGGACGACAACTTACAGGAAAAATCGTTTCTATTCCATCGCCGGGAGATCTGATAACCACACGAATCCTGTGGCTGGAAGGACTGGAATGGGCTATAAACAGAGGAGGGAACGTGGATTCCCTGGAAAGATACATATATATACACGGAACACCGGAGGAAGATAAAATCGGGTTCCCTGCATCTAAGGGATGTATAAGAATGAAAAATCAGGATATTATCTCTTTATATAATGATGTGGAGGAGGGAACCCTCCTCCACATTGTATCTCAGTGTTTCTTTCTTGCAGAAGCAGAAGAAGACGAACTGCTATAGGAATGACCGCTATAACTCCTCGAAGAAGACGAATAGGAGTGACTGCTATAACTTCTGGAAGGTCTTGAATAGGAGCTACCGGAACTGGAATATCCTCCCCAGCTTCTGGAGGAACGCGAATATCCCCTGTAAGAACGGGAAGATGTTCCCTTGAAGGAATTAACTATGGAATTCCACACGCCTTTTATTCCTCCCCTCTTTTTACTGCTATAATAGCTACCATAATTCTTTGAAGAGGAATAAGTTCTGTACCTCCTACTTCCATAGGTATCATAATATTTTCTGGAATAATATGTGTTACTCTTGCCAGATCCATGAGAATAGTAGTTACGTGAGTATGTTTTTCTTGAGCTGTAATATTTATTACCCGTGGAATTTCTGTAATAAGGCGTTTTGTATCTGGTTGATCCATATCTTGTGCTGCTTCCGTAAGTTGAATATCCATAATTTCTTTTGCTTCCCGAATAATATGACCTTCCTGTACTCCTGTAAGAATTAATGTAACCATATGTTTCCTTTTTCTTTTTCTTTGCCGTTTTTTTCTTAGCGGAACTCGATGAAGAACTGGAATATCCGGAGGAAGAGCTTCCAGAAGCCTTGCGTCTTGTTAATGCCTTCCTTGACACTGCTCCCCTGGAACTGGAAGAAGTTCCATATGAAGTACCGCCTGAGGAAGTACCATGGGTTTTTACCCCTGATCTTCTATAAACAGTGCCTTTGCGAACAGCTCCTGTTGCGCTACCAGCAGTTACCGGGACCACTCCAGAAACCACCCTCTTATATCCCATCCTGGTTTTCTTAACTGCATAAACAGGCTTTAATCTGGGAGGAGTAGAAAATACCCTTACCTTAGAAACCCCAACGGCCCTGAGCTGAGATTTTCTTAGAGCAGCTCTTCTTATGTTACTGGCTATAAATTGATCCTTTCTTACAAATACCCAGGAAGATGAATAAAGTGGTACATAGTTGTAGTAATGATAAACCACACCATTTATGATGATTATGGGCCTTCCGTAGAAATCAATGGGGCACCATCCGATATATCCGTCGAACCACGTCCAGTTTACCCACGCATATCCCCATCTTGGTACAGGAATCCAGTACCAGCCTATACTTGCACTCCATCCCCAGCGGCCATAGTGGTAAACGGCCCAACCCCAGGGCTCATAACCGACCCAGAACCAACCCTCAGGAAACCAGACCCATCTTCCATAATAATAGGGTCTCCAATCATCATAAATTCTTCTTGGTACCCAAACCCAGCCGTATGGAGGTACATATCTCCAGGTTCCGTACATCTCAAGTTCCCAGCCATAATCGCTTAATTCAGGAGGCAAATATCTGCTGTGCCGGTATCCTCTTTCTATTTTTCTGTCCCTATCCCTATTCCAGTAGTAAAAATCGTCCCTGAAACCCTTCAATCTGTCCGGCCCAAAAATTCTGTCTCTTGTAACGATCACAATTTCACCGGAACCTATATCAATATCCTCTTCTCCTACACGTAATTCCGCATAACCCTTTTCCACCGCAAATTTTATCTCTCCCCTGTCGTACGTGATTCTGTAAACGCCCTTATCCATAGGGATAAATTCTCCCCCTCTTGCCTCAATATTTATTTTCAACCTGTCCCTGAAGGTTCTGACAAAAATATCTCCGTAAACCAGGCTAAGCTCAAGTCTCTTACTCCTCTCGAAGGGAAGCACCGTAATATCAAGCTTGGTCCTTTGGTTTAATCTTATATAAGTAGAGTATCCTACATAAATCTCTGCCAAACCATCTTCTCCGGTGAAAATCCTGTCTCCTTCTCCAACTGGCATATTTAACGTAGCATCTTCTATCCCTGTTTCTCCCGCTCTCTCAATAAAAACATGTCCTTCAATATGACTTATCCGGGCAAAAAATCTGTAATTGTCTGTAGAATAGGGTTGCTGAGCCATTACAAACCCGATAACCACAAGGAACGCCGTCATCAAAACCAATGCCTTTCTTCTCATTTTTCACCTCCACCTTAAGTATAGCAATAAACGTGCCAATAAACACAACGAAAAGATAGGGGAGTATTTTTATGGTGTCCTCATTTTCGGACACAAAAGGAAACAATTTCAGGTCATCGACGATTTTGTCGACGATTCGACGAAATGGTAACCAAACTTCACTATTTTACCCATCCTTCAGCGGCACGAAAATTGCTATAATAACTTTGATGAAAAAAATGAACTTAATATTCGTACCCCTGCTTCTTATAAATATGCATTTTTATAATCCGTCAACTGTAAAGAAAGAATCGGGAAAAATTGAGTCAGCATCCCGGGTAAAGATGTACTCCAACAAATTGTTCTGGGTTTTAAAAATAAGGAACAAATATGATAAGATAATAAAGGTAGAGCTTGGCCCCTGTCAGTACATGGAAGGCTTTGCTCCTGAAAAAGGAGATTATGTCCAGGTAGAAGGTTCTTATTCCAGTGCAGAGGGGGAAACAATTCTTATAGCCAGGGAAATAACCTGGAAAGGGAGGTCTTGGATATTAAGAACAAAGGAGGGATTTCCACTCTGGCGAAGAAAAGGGGGTTAATGGGGAAAAGAAGGATTCTGTTTTTCATTGTAAGCACATCTGTATTTTCTATCATACTTGCTCTTTCCATTTATTTAATAAGCAATTATTTCATTTCAAAAAGTATTTCCCACCTTTATAACAAATCCACCGAGGAAATTCAGCGAATTTACCGGGGAGCCCTTCTAAATCTTCTTAACACACACAAAACCAACGATGAAATCATAGATTTCTTTATGGGAGAAAGCAGGGTAGCTTATGCTGCGATTCTGAACGGAGAGGGAGAAATCACAAATGCAGGAACAAAATTTGAGGCCTTTTTACCCATTGACAAAAGCGTGACGCTCTCAGGAGGCGGGGTAAGGGAACTATCCACACCTGCTGGTAAATTATCTGAGATCTCCATGCCTTTTATGAATTCAGAGAAAAAATTTATAGTAATAGGTTTCTTTCAACCCTTTACAAATATTGCAAAGAAACAACAACGAATTCATTTATTTCTTCTGGTAAGTATTGTAATTTTAATCTCAATAATATATTCCTTTCTTACCATTTCTCTTGAAAAGAGATATTACACAAAGGAAATACAGCTTGAAAGGGAAAAAAAGGAAAAGGAACAATTCCTCATACTTTCAGGAATTTCCTCCGGTGTCTCACATGAGATCAAAAATCCCTTAAACACCTTATCACTTGTTATTGAAAAATTATCCCTGGGGGTTGAAAAGGAAGAACTTGAGGAAATAACGTCTATAGCAAGAAGAGAAATAGACAGAATTAAATTTATAACAGAAAACTTCTCACTTTTGCTGAAAACTTCAAAGGGGAATAAAGAATGGGTAAAAATAGATACCATTGTAAAAGAATCCAGCAGATTATTGTCCTTCTTTCCTGATATGGAGATCGAAATAAAAAACAGAAACGTCCAGCTTTTCTCCAACCCCTATATGTTAAGGGTCGTCATCAAAAATATCTTGAAAAACGCAGCGGATGCCATGGGGGGGAGGGGTAAGCTTATTATAGAAACAGAAAAATCCGGTGATACCCTCCACCTTCTATTCAAGGACCACGGACCGGGAATAAAAAATCCCCATAAAATATTCTATCCATTTTACTCTGAAAAACACTCAGGAATGGGGATAGGACTGTTTATTACAAAAAAAATCATTGAAGGTTTAGGCTGGAAAATAGAGGCAATTAACTGGGAAAAGGGAGGCGCAATAAAAATTTCTGTACCCAAAGGAGGGTATCTTGAAACCTAAAAAAATACTTATAGTAGAGGACGAAAAAACACAGGCACAGCTTCTGGCGGACGTTTTAAAAAAACACGGATATAATGCCTCCTTCTGTCTGGATGTGGAAAGAGCAAAGGGGAAGGTACCTGAAGTGGATATAGTTCTGGTGGACTATAAACTGGGAAAACGTTCTGGTATGGAACTTATAGATTGGATAAGAGAAAACGATATCCCTGTGGGAATAATAATGATAACAGCCTTTGGAAGCATTGAGCTGGCTGTAGAGGCTGTTAAGCGGGGGGCGGACGATTTCCTTTCAAAGCCCATAAACGCGGAGGAACTATCCCTCAGACTTGAAAAGGTATATGAAAAAATAAGCCTCAAGAAGGAAGTGGAATATTTAAGGGATAAATTTTCCATTGTGGAATCTCTGGAGGATTTTCCCTTCCGCTCCGCCAAAATGAAAAATGTAATAAGGCTTATTGAAAAGGCAGCTGAGACAGATGCCAATATTCTGATAACCGGGGAAACAGGCACAGGAAAGGAAAGGGTAGCCGAACTTATCCACACCCATTCTAAAAGAAGAAGGGGACCCTTCGTAAGGGTAAATATATGTGCAATACCGGAAACTCTTCTGGAATCAGAGCTTTTCGGTGCGGAAAAGGGTGCTTATACCGGAGCAGACAGGAGGATGATAGGTAAATTCGAGGAGGCCAATGGGGGAACTTTATTACTGGATGAAATTGCGGACCTTCCTCTTGGAAGCCAGGTAAAACTCCTGAGGGCTGTACAGAATAAGAAAATTATGCGTCTGGGGTCTTCAAAGGAAATTGAAGTGGATGTAAGGATTATTGCAACCACCAATAAAAATATAGAAGAAGAAGTTTATCAGGGAAACTTCAGAGAGGATCTTTATTATCGCCTGAACGTTTTAAGGATCTATATTCCGCCTCTAAGGGAAAGAACAGAGGATATCGTAGTCCTCGTTAATTATTTTATGAAAAAGTTTTCAAAGCGCGAAGGTAAAAGAATAAAGGGGATAACCAGAGAAGCCATGGAAAAGCTCCTGAACTACAATTATCCTGGAAACGTAAGGGAACTCGAAAACATAATGGAGAGAGCCATAATTATTACTGGAGACGATCAGATAAAGGAAGAGGATATAATCCTTGATTTCAGCATCAGAAAAGAAGAAGACTTTGTGGAGGGAAAATCTCTGGGTCAGCTCCTTGAAGAGAGGGAGAAGGAAATAATTTTAAGAGCCCTTAACAAGTGCAACTGGGTAAAAACAAAGGCTGCTGAAATGCTTAGAATAAGCGAAAGAAAGCTACGATATCGAATGGAAAGACTGGGCATAGAATAATTTCAACCCAGAAAGAACTTGTCCTTTATAATCTCCTTTTCCTTCCCCACGATACTTTCCCAGGCAGCTTTTGCAGCTGAATACATAGCCTCCTTCTTTGAGTTTCCTTCCCCCAGGAATTCCTTATTTCCCACACAAACCTTTACTGTAAAGCGTTTCCTATGCTGAGGCCCCCTTTCCTCTATAACCTCGTATTGTGGTACAGGCAGTCCGAGCTTCATAAGATATTCCTGAAGGGCGGATCTATAATCAAAGGGCATTCCCCGGGTCTGGGAAACCATTTCCATCTTTTCCTTAAGAGCTTCCAGAATAACGCTCTCGGCTGCTTCCAATCCGCCATCCAGAAAAACAGCAGCCACGTATGCTTCAAAAACATCTGAAAGGATAGAATTCCTGCTCCTCCCTCCGCTTTTCTCCTCCCCCTTTGACAGCCTGATCATATCGTCAAGACCCAGTTTTCTACTGGCCTCGGCAAGAACCTCCTTGGAAGCAAGAGCGGCCTTTATTTTTGACATATTTCCTTCATCCATTTCCGGAAAATTATTGTATAGCCATTTTGAAATGACAAAATTGATTATGGAATCCCCGAGAAATTCAAGCCTTTCATAATTGAATTTACCGTCCTTTAACCTTTCATATGCATAGGAAGTATGAGTAAGAGCTCTTTCAAGCAGTTCTTTATTTTTAAACTTATACCTCATTTCACCTTCCCCACAAAAATAGCTATATCATCAGGAGGAAGCTCTTCATTTGAAAAGCTTTCTGCCTCCCTTACTATTCTATCCAGCACCTCAGATGGCCCAAGATGATGATACTTCCTCAACATTTTCCCTATCCTCTCCACCCCGAAGAGCTCCTTTCCATCAGCAGATGGCAGCTCACTTAACCCATCCGTAAACAGGATAAACATATCTCCCTTCCCTGTTTCTATTTTTATCGTTTCGGTATAAGGGGAAATATCCTCAACTATTCCCAGACCTATGCCCTCTGGTTTAAGTACCATAAGTTTGTCCACCCCCTTCTCAAAAAGTGCTTTATAGTAAATTATCGGCTGATGGCCTGCTCTTACCATCTCGATTTCGCCCTTCCGTATTCTCAAAGCAGCTAAGGTAATAAAGTGAGATGGATAAAGATGGGGATACAGATAATAATTTGCCCTTTCAATGGCTGCCCCAAGAGAAAGACCGGACTTCAAAAGGGCAGTAAGTATTCCCTTCAACATTGCACCAAAAAGTGAAGAATGAAGCCCTTTACCGGAAACATCTGCCATTATTACATACCAGTCTTCCCCCTTTATTATGTCATAAAAATCTCCACCAACTCCCCTGGCAGCTATTGTGAGGGCGGAATGTTCTATTCCAGGAATTTCTTCCTTCTCTGGAGGCATCAATCTCAATTGTATCTTTCTGGCAATTTTTATCTCCTGTTCAAACAAATCCACTTCCTTTTCCTTCTCAAGCAATGAACGCATCCTTTCCACCATCTCATCGAAACTTCTCATTATATCCCCAAGCTCATCGCTTCTTTGTGGGTTTAATCTGATGGTCAGGTCCCCTCTTTTAACCGCGTTAACTGCAAAAGATAACCTGGAAAGGCCTCTGGTAATATCCCGTGCTATTAAATAGCCTCCAAACATCGCCACAAGATTCAGGAATGAAAGTAATATTGCAAAAAACACAAAGGCAAGGAACAGAGAATTGGTAAGGGAGCTCTTCCCTTTTATCAAACCGGTAATTAAACTTCCAAGGGTAGCTCTTATAGTAAATACTGCTCCCTCATAAACTTTTTTATCCTCGAGATACAAAACATCTCCTTCAAACAGCACTATAAAGCTAAATCCCTTCTTCTTATCACCTTCTTCGGATGCCTTAGCTTTGTCCCGGATGAAATTTATTTTCTTTACCTTTACATCCCCCTCCTCCCGGTAATATATATAGGGGGGAAGCAAAACCTTTATTCCGTACTCTTCTCTAAAAAATCCCGGAAGCACAGTGTCTATCCTTGCAACTCTTTGCCCCTGTTTATTAACTGCAACATAAATGCCATTTTTACCTATCACCAGGCCCTCAAATCCCTTCTTCAGAGGAAAACTACCAGGCATTCCTCCTCCAGCCCTCAGCTCCTCTATCTTATAATCCAGCCATCCCACGAGAAGGGAACTGGAGAAACTGGCAAACATCACATATACAAGAATAGACGAAAGGATGATAAGCAAAACCACAGGAACAATCCCTTCCAGAATATGGGAGACTATAAGGCGATTTCTTATACGGTAAAAGAATCGCTTAAGGAGTTTCGGAAAATAACCCACAAGAAGTACAAAAGCAAAAAGAGCAGTTAAAAAGATGAATTGATATAGATTCCTGACCAGAAGCAGGAGAATAAAAAGGTAAAATCCAGTTATAAAAAGAAGGGTTTTTCTCTTCATTTACCTGTTACCCAAAGACCTTATCAAAAATTCCCCCAGATGCAGAGTTTTTAAAGGGGAAAAGCTTCCCATAAACATTATACACCCGGGACATTCGGTTATTAAAAGCTCTGCCCCGGAATCCTTTATATATTTTTTCTTTTCTCTTTTAAGGGCAAAGGAAATTTCAGGATGGGATAGGGAAAAACTTCCACCAAAACCACAGCACAAATCTGCCCTTTCCATTTCAACATACTGGCTCAGGCCGGAAAGTACCCTTCTGGGTTCCTTCCATATATGAAGTTCCTTTTTAAGATGACAGGGGTCATGCCATGTGGTTTTGATATTTTGTGGCTTCAGATCAAGCTCCTTAGCATTTTCCAGAACAAACACAGAAAGATCCATCACGTTTTTAAGTCCGTAAAAACGCTTCAAAGTATTTAGTCCGGTAGGACACGGGGATATAACATAATCAGGCGAAATTTCATTTATTATTTTCAGGTTGTGTTTTCGAATCCTCTCAAATTCATCATGATCTCCAATGGAAAGATGCGGGAACCCACAACATATCTGGGATTTCGGGATATAAAGATCAAACCCTGCCTCCACAACTATATCTGAAATAGCCTTGGCTATAGAGGGAAAGAATCTGTTTGTAAGACACCCAACAAACAACATCACCTTCCCCCTTCCTCTACCCTTCCTGAACTCCTCTGTTGTGGAAAGAAAGGGCCTAATCGCAGGTTTAAAGGGAAGTTTATCGGGAAAAATAATAGCCATCAGGGCAGTTGCAAGATGGGCCGGGAAAACACCCCTTGTGAAACCTTCTACCATCAACTTTTTAAGTTTGCTGACCCCCCACTTTTTTCTCGCTTCTATAACAATATCAATGGTTCTTATTCCATTGGGACAGACATATTCGCACCCGCCACACAGGGAACAGAAGGATATGACCCTCTCAACTTCTGTATCCGGAATTTTTCCTTCGATGGCTCCCTTTATTATTGCAATCTTTCCCCGGGGAGATATAAGCTCATCCCTTTCCACATTATAGACGGGACATGAGGTTAAACAACTACCACAACGGACGCATACACTCAGAAGGTCAGAGAGCTTCGAATACAACCTCTCCCTCTACTATCGTTAATACCGGTGCTCCCTTTAACTTCCAGCCCTCAAAGGGAGTGTTTTTACTCTTTGAAGCAAATTTTTCGCCCTTAATGATTATTTCCTTATTCGGATTTATTACGGTTATGTTGGCTGATAATCCCTTGTCTATCTTTCCAAACCCTTTAAGGTTAAGAATCTTCGCCGGATTCACGGATAATAATTCCACAAACTTTCTGACTGAAATTTCCTTCTTTGAAACAAATCTATCCCATATTAAAGGAACCGTAGTCTCCAGGCCTATCACCCCGAAGGGAGCAGCATTAAACTCCACATTCTTGTCATCCTCTGTGTGGGGCGCATGGTCCGAGGCAATAGCATCGATCAGGCCTGATTTTATTCCGCGGACAAGAGCATCTCTATCTGCGGGACTTCTGAGGGGAGGATTCATCTTGAAGTTGGTATTATATGAATCGAGAACGGTTTCATCCAAAATTAAATGGTGAGGAGTTACCTCGCAGGTAACTCTAACTCCCTTGGTTCTTGCCTCCTCAATTATCTCAAGAGCCCTCCTGGTAGACACATGCTGAATATGGATCCTTCCCCCTGTAAACTCTGCAATAAGCAAATCCCTTGCTATGGCAGCGGCTTCTGAAATCCATGGAATTCCTCTAAGCCCCAGTTTAGCGGTAAATGCACTTTCATTGGCCAATCCGTCCTGGGAAAGTCTTACATCTTCAGCATGATCGAGATAAGGCAGATCAAGGCTCAAAAGATATTCAAAGCCTCTTCTTAATATAAGAGGGTCTGAGACCGGGCTTCCATCATCGGAGAATCCAACAGCCCCCTCCTCTGCCATCAGGACCATCTCGGTGAGTTCCTTACCCTCTCTTCTCTTGGTAAAAGCACCGATAGGAAAAACAAATACCTTAGAACTTTTTCCCTTTTCCACCACGTACCTGACCCTTAAAGGATCATCCACAGGAGGATCGGTGTTGGGCATCATAGCTACAGCCACAAAACCTCCCCTTGCTGCTGCTTCGGCTCCACTCTTTATATCCTCAGCATCTTCTCTCCCCGGTTCTCTGAAATGAACATGCATATCAATAAGACCGGGAACCACAACCATCCTTGTAAGGTCATAGGTTTTGCAATCCTCGCATTCTATTTTCTTTGCTATTTCCTTTACCTCGCCATCTTCGATTAAAACATCAAAGGTTCCATTTATCTTATTAAGTGGTGAAACCACCTTTCCATTTTTCAAAAGAATTTTCATTTCTCACCTCCAAGAAGAAGCGAAAGAACCGCCATTCTAACTGCCACTCCCTTCTCCACCTGTTCAAGTATGACAGACCTGCCTGAGTCCGCCACCTCAGCCGCAAGTTCTATTCCCCTGTTTATTGGCCCCGGATGCATAACTATTGCATCCGGCTTGGTTCTATTAAGCCTTTCAGGAGTAAGTTGATATTTCTCCCTGTATTCCCTCACCGTCGGAAAAAATCCCCCATGCATCCTCTCCAGTTGAAGCCTGAGCATTATAACCACATCCGCTCCTTCCAGTGCCCTATCCAGATTGTAATCCACTTCTACCGGAAGTTCAGAAAAATACGGAGGTATTAAGGGAGGTGGACCCGAAAGTACCACCTTTGACCCCATCTTTGAAAATAGAAAGATGTCTGAACGTGCCACCCTGCTGTGAAGGATATCTCCCACTATAACTATCTTCATCCCATCGAGCCTCCCTTTATTCTCGAGTACTGTCATTCCATCGAGGAGAGCCTGAGTAGGATGTTCATGGGTACCATCTCCTGCATTTACAACGGAACTGGAACAGAAGGTGGTAAGAAATTTAGCAGCTCCTGAGGCAGGATGTCTGATTATTATGAGATCTGTCTTCATAGCCTCAAGGTTCAAAACGGTATCTTTAAGTGTCTCTCCTTTCCTGACAGAAGAGACGGAGGATGAAAAATTCATAACGTCTGCACTGAGTCTTTTGGCAGCTATTTCGAAAGATGAGCGGGTCCTGGTACTCGGCTCAAAAAATAGGTTCACAACAGTTTTTCCTCTGAGTACCGGGACCTTTTTTATCGGTCTTTTTGAAATCTCAATAAATCCACGGGAAGTCTCCAGAATTTCTTCTATTTCCCCCCGGGATAGTTCCTCAATCGAAAGAAGGTGTTTTCTTTCCATTTAATCCTCCGGTTCTGTTATGAGAACTTCATCTACGCCATCATATTCCTTTAATTTAACCCTTACCCTTTCCCTTTTTGAAGTGGGAAGGACCTTTCCAACATAATCTGCCTGGATTGGCAGTTCTCTGTGCCCTCTATCAATTAAAACAGCAAGCTGGATGGTTCTGGGCCTTCCGAGGTCCATAATGGAATCCATGGCAGCCCTTACTGTCCTGCCGGTAAAAAGAACATCATCCACCAGAACCAGGTCCTTATCATCAACAGAAAAAGGTATTTCTGTTCCCTTAACTTCAGGCTGGATCCCCTTGGTGGGAATGTCGTCCCTGTAGAGAGTGATATCAAGAATTCCCAGCGGAACTTCCACACCTTCTATCTTTTTTATGACCGCCTGTATCCTCTGGGCTATGAATACTCCCCTTGTTCTGATACCAACAAGAACAAGGTTTTCAATTTCCCGGTTTCTTTCGAGTATCTCCACTGAAAGTCTGGTGATGACCCTGGAGATTCTCCGCGCATCCATAATTTTAGCCTTTACCTTTTCTTCCATATTCTTTCCTCCAAAGCTTTTCCCCCTCACCTCCCAGAAATTATATCAGAAAAAAATGACTATTCTTCTTCTATTTTTAAAGGGTATGTGGTATCTTTAATTTTATGAATGAAAAGGCCCTGAATGTATTATATAGTTCTGTTAAAAAATTCATAAGAGCCAGGGCCTATTCTAAATTATGGAATCTCACCAAAAAAATCCATTCAGCGGATATTGCCGCTATAATGGACAAACTTTTCACCAACGAAAGGATAGAGCTTTTCCATGTTATATATAACAACGACATTGAAAAAGCTGCAGATGTTATTGCCGAACTGGACCCTGATATTGCGGCAGAACTTCTTATAAAAATAGATCTTTCGCCACAGCAGATAGTAGAACTGTTCAGGCATATCTCCAGTGATGACGTTGTATCCATACTGGACGAACTCCCGGAAGAACTTGCAGAGAAGATCAAGGAACTGATGAGTCCGAAACGGACCGAAGAAGTGGAAGCCCTTCTCTCATACAAGGAAGATACCGCTGGACACATAATGTCCACTGATTTCTATGCTCTTCACCAGGACACCACGGTGGCAGATGCTATAACAGCTATTCAGCTTTCAAGGGAAACAGAATCAGGTTTTTACCTCTATGTGGTTGATGAAAATTACAAACTGGTAGGGGTCGTTTCTTTAAAACAGTTAATTCTCAACCCCCCATCCACCAAGTTAAAAGACATAATGAATAGAGATGTTATTGCTGTCACAGTGGACACTGACCAGGAGGAAGTAGCCCGTCAGGTCTCAGCATATAATCTGGTGGCAATACCTGTGGTAGATCACGATGGAACCCTGAAAGGAGTAATCACAGTAGACGACATTATAGACATTATTGAAGAAGAGGCAGCAGAAGACCTGTTAAAAATGGCAGGTCTTGAAGAAATCGACCGCATTACCACCCCTCCCTTAAAGTCAATAAAAAAGAGATTACCCTGGCTTTACGTAAACCTTATAACTGCGTCAATTGTTGCTTCGGTAATTTCTCTCTTTAAGGGGACCATTCAGAAATATGCACTGGTAGCTGCCTTTATGCCCATAACCGGGCTGGTGGGAAACGCAGGAATCCAGGCGATTGCGGTTATGGTCAGGGAACTGGCCCTGGGCGAAATTTCGTGGGAAAACGCAAGGAAGGCACTTCTCAAGGAAATAATGGTGGCCATGGGCAATGCTGTGGGCCTCGGGATAGTAATTGCCATACTGGGACAGATTGTTACAGGAAAACCAATTATCGGTCTTATCCTTTTCCTGGTTCTCGTAGGGGATATGCTGGTGGCTGCCATCGCCGGAACTTTAATTCCAATAATATGGAAGGCTGTGGGACTTGATCCTGCCTTTGGTCCAGGCACCTTTCTTACCATGCTAACGGATGGGGTTGGATACTTCCTTCTCTTCGGGCTGACCTCTTTACTTATAGGAAAATTACTCTGAATGCCACGACTGGTATACAAAGCTATAGTTCTGCATTCCGAATACATTTTTGAAATAGACAGGGAGGTCATCCTATTCACGAGGGAAAGGGGTAAACTTAGAACCATCGGTCGGGGAGGAGCCAAAATTCCAAACCGTTTTGGGGCCTCCATTACTCCCTTTTCCGTAGTTGAAGCTACCATCTGGGAAAGCTGGAAAGGAGGATTAACCCTTGAGACAACAGAACTTATCACCCCGGGATTTTCCCTTCTATCTGACCCGGGAATTTATCCATTCCTCTCCGCTCTTCAGGAAATCCTCCTG
>Ga0256835_1000595_pt1 | contig 25765 bp, 38 predicted proteins | sample PIR30metaG_FD_185972 | JGI IMG/M metagenome (GOLD analysis project Ga0256835, IMG submission 185972) | Hydrothermal vent microbial communities from East Pacific Rise, Pacific Ocean - PIR-30 | ecosystem: Environmental > Aquatic > Marine > Hydrothermal vents | place: Pacific Ocean: East Pacific...
TTATAAGGTCAATTAAAATAAGGCTTAAAGATAAGGAAGAAAATCGAAATAAAATAATGGGAAGAAAAGTGGGTTATACTGGATTCGAACCAGTGACCTCCGCCCTGTCAAGGCGGCGCTCTAAACCCAACTGAGCTAATAACCCAAGAAACGCCGATTTTAAAACATTAAAAATCAGCGTTTTATGAAATTAATAATTTTGTTTTTGTGTGTTTTTGATACGCATTTTGATACGCATTTTATTGATCCAAACCATAGTAGTTTGACACTTCATTATAGTTTGTTACATCCACTGCACTTGCATCGGGGGAACCATGGATAATAACGGCTTTAAAAATATTTGTCGATTCCTGTTCGGTTGATGAAAATATGGCAATATTCCCTACATCATATCCAAAAAACAAGTTACCTGCTGGCAAGGCTATATACATGTTGTCGTCAGCTTTGTAATAAAGCAAAACGGCTCCGTTGTCTGCCACATCTTGATCTATTTCCGGTAAAAGTTTAGCTGTCAAGTAAAAGTTGCCTTGACTTTCATACACCCACTCATGACTGTAAATAGTGAACTCGATCGACTTCACATTGGCATTGCCGTCTTTTCCCGCCGGGCCTTCCGGGCCTTCTTTGGTGCATCCGGTTGTTAAGCTGATAAATAAAAATGTTGCTAAGGTTAAAAGTGTAATTTTCTTCATGATTTTTAGTTTAATTTATGCAAAAGTGTTAAATATAGTTTGTGTAAAATTTTTGTCTTCTAAAATGTTAAGTTTTTCTTGTTTTAAATTCTTTATCCTCTCCTTGGCTTTTTTGTTTAATTCAACCGAATTTAAAGCCAGTTCTTTGTAAAATTTCAATTGCTCCCGCAGCATTTCATTTTCCCTTTTCAAAAACTCCATGTCTTCTCTCATAAAATATCCTCAATTTCATCATCTGTTAATTCGTCAAGCTCTCCTTCTAGTAATCGTTCTTCAATGGCCATGTAATTCCAGGCGTCCGTAAGGATCCGTTCAAGTTCCACCGGATCATCCGGACGAGTTCCGTAAATAAACTGCACGTCTGCAATGCTATTATAAAACTCCTCGTAGGATGAAAAAAAGCCTTGCGAATAATCAAAGCGAATACTCACGCCGATTTCCAGGTTAATTAAATAATTTGGGTGATCGCTCCTTATATTATTCTCGCCCCACAGCCAAAAAAAATATTTCTCTTCCAATATTTTCATTTATTTCTCATTTTACGGCCTTCCAAAAGTTTATTACTCGTTTCTTTTATCTTTTTTATGCTCTCCCGGTTCTCACTCATCATTTCCTTGCACGCATCCAGCATTTGTTTGTATAGCTCTATACCTTCTTGCAGCATCTCCACTTTCTCTTTCAAAATCTCCACCTCTCCTTTGTCGTTTTTTGACGGCACATAATCCGGAGCAGAAAGATCCTTAAAAAGCAAATCATCAACAGAAACATTAAAATATTTGGCAAATTTCACTAAAAAATCAAGCCTCGGAATACTTTTATCAGTCAAATAATGACTAATCGTTGTTCTATTTAACTGAAAATCATTTGCCAGCTTGAAAATCTTAACGCCTTGTTTTTCAATTAAATAGTTAATATTCTTATTTAGAATGTTTCTAAATTCCATACATATTTCAAATTTTTTACAAAAATGTTTGTTTAATGAACACTTTTGTTGTAATTTTGTTCATGTAAAACAAGAGCGATAAAACATTCCGGATTAAAAAATCCAAAAACATTGCCAAAGTTTTACAAAAAAAAAGTTTAACAAAACTTTAAAATATCCTGCCGGCTACGTCGCCAAACCTACCGGCAGGATTTACCAAACAAAAGATGTAAACAATAAGTTGTAAACACCTTTTTATTTTAAACAAATATATAAAAAAAAATAATATTTGTGAGCAAATTGCAAAAAATAACAAAAGATTATTTAAGTCTCTCAAAACGAGAGCAAAAAGAATTTGTCAAAATCATAAACACTTTGGCAGATAATCGCCCGAAAGCTACTACCTCGTCAAAAAATGCTCACAAAGACACGCTGACGGGCGATTATTATAAAGAATTATTGCAAAACGACCCTACATTTATGGGGATCATAAATCAATTAAAAAATATGGGGGCAAATGAAAGCCGGGCCATTGCAGATTGACACCTGCAAGCGTCCGGCTTTCCCTTTTTTAAATAATAAGCAAATGGATTATTTTGATTTAAAACTCATACTCAATTATGACTCGGCACGACAAAAAGCCGGTCTGGATCCGGTTCTGTCAACATGGGATCGCATTGCTATACATTATATAATAGCAAATAAAAAGCCTATGACAAAGAGCTTTCACAAAAAGCTCTCCGGGATTTTGAGTGAAATACGAAAAAAAGGTTATCGTCACATCACTTTTCAAGTGGATGATAACTATAATGAAATTATGAAAATAAAAGGTAAACGGGTTCCTGCAACCTCGGACAACCTTTCAAAACTGATATCATGAAATCCATTATTGCAATTCCCGAAAAAGAACTACCGGTTACCATGCTAATATGGATCAAGGATTTGGATCGCGTTTTTATGGACGGACAAAAGCTCGTGGAGGATTTAGACCTGTCAAGATCCGGGCACTCATTTACCATAAAATTCAGATCCAATCCCACAATGATAGAGAAGTATGGATTTAAAAAAATCTTCTCTTCCTTTTTTGATAAGTTCCCTTTTACAACTTACAAACTGCAATCAGGTAAATTCAACACATCCGCCGGCAGTTACTCTTTTAATTTAAAGCTGAAAAATGAAATCGATTAAAGAAATATTAAACGGGCACGAGCAAAAAGAGCCCGTGAGAAGAAATTACTATCTCATACCGGGCATGAGAGCCGCAAACTTCAAAGAAACTTTTGACAATTACGAGTTTCATATTTTGAAGTACAATACAGAGGTCAAAGAAAAAAACAAAATCATTGACCGGTACAACAAAAATTACAACGAAAACATTTTAACCCCGGAAGATATAGCGGCACAGGCCCGCTATCATAAACTATACAAGCATTTACCCACAGATGACTTCAATAAACAAGTGGAGAAAATCAATGAAGTGCATAGGGCACATATAATGAAAATGCGCCGGCATATCACAATCAAATATGCCACGCAAAGAGTTTTTGCGGAGATTGTCAAGCATCAAGCCCGAAGCCTCTCAAACAGAGCCCGGCAGAATGCAAAAGTCGGACTATCTTCCCGGTTGCCCAAAAATCAACCGGTAGATTTGCTTATATGGCGCTCAAAAATAGCCGAACCTCTCGGCATTACAAAAAAAACCGCAAGTGAGCACATCAAGCGCTTACTCATGGCCAACATCCTTGTTTCATATCAATACAGAGGTTCGCAGCAAGCATTTAAGATCCAAATAAATCCGGATATTCTCTCACTTTCCGACCTTGCAATCCGTCAAAATTCGTGCACATCGCAAGGCGCTGAAAATCAATTTTTTAAAACTACTTCAAGGAAGAAATTACACCATAATGTTCCTGTTGTTCCAGTTCATGTAAATGAAAATAAAGATAACGATAACGAAAAATCGTTATCAGAAAAGGAAGAATTAAATATTTATCCGCAAGCGGATAACCGGATCAACACCAGGAACATTGGGGGCAAAATAAACAAATCTTCGGAACCGGAACAATTTACGAAGGCGGCGGCGGCGCCCCGCGAGCTTTCAAAATATCAAAAACTTTCTAAAACACTGAAAAACAATGTTTTACACTTTGTTATTTTGGCAAAAATGCTTTTTGAAAAAAAATTCAACGACTATACGCCCATTGATAATCGTAAATTAAAGCTCGAAGTGCTTTACGGCTCACTCACCCGGGAAGAGTTCCGGGAGCTGCTGCTCGTGGAGATGATAAAAACCGCTGCAAAATTGTGGAAGAATTGGAAATACGGTGATGTTTATATGGGCGAGTGGATCAAAACAATAAAACTATTGCAAAGGCATTACTTCCTGAACTCAAACGGCACGGTACCAAGCAAAGAGACTCTATATCAGTTGCTTTTGCAATATAAGTTGAGACTGAAATTTGCAAATTCCTATCAAAACCTAAATCCCGAATGGAACTTGCCGGCTCCCTCAAATTATTTTAATCCATATTTGAAAACAACTGGTTTTTCTCGCACAAAAATTTTCCTAAAAAAACATTTGGAGCGCAAAAAAACCGAAGAAAATAACGCAAAAAAACGAAAACAATCTGCCTATGAAATAGAACGAAAAAAGGCCCTGTGGCGTAAAATTGAATATAGAATTAACCGCCTTGAAAAAGGCAAGATGACACCGGTTCAATTCATGAACTGGATAGACAGCAACACATCCGGCATAAGCCGTGAGGAGATCCAAAAATATATCAATAACCGAAAACAATCTCTTATGGGATTTAACGAATTAAATTTAAATTAAAACTAAAACAAAATGACAACAAAAACATTAAACACACCCGCAACCAGAACGCATATCATGCAACGTCCAAGCACATTTCATCCCTACAAAAAATATGATGATGTAGAGATAAAATTCTATGTGGACAAAAATACCGAGATCACTCCCGGAATGCGCATCCCGACCAATTTAGAACACGCCTTTTTTACAATTAAGGAAATTAAAGAGCGCAGAAAAGGAAATGTAAAAGGCTTTGACTATATAACGGCAAATTGCTCCTATCATTTCTGAACCATGAAACGGTTAAAGTAAATAACAAAAATAGTCTTTGAATTTCTCAAAGAATTTCTCAAAGAAATGGGCAGAGCTGCCGGAGCTGCTTTAAAAAACTAAAAAAAAATAATTTAAAAATTACAAAAATGAAAATTACAGACGTAATAAATAAACTAGTTGAAATCCAAGAATTTGCAAATGAAAATTGGGAAAAACATGCTTTTATAGCCGTTTTTACTGAAACATGCCGAGATCCTAAAACAAAAGAAGTAAATGAAATGAGCATGATAACGGGACTAGCTGGAGATGAAAAATATTTAACTATAGCTCTTGCAGATATGATAAGAAAAAATCCTTTTCTGGAAGAAATTTTCTTAAAAGCTATCAAAGCATCAAAACAAATATAATATGAAAATAACATTATCATTTGCAGCAATAATAATTTCATTTATAGTCTTGCTTTTTGAGATCATTGAAATTATGATTTGCTCCTAAAAAAAACCAAACAAAAGATGAAAACAACCGCAAAAAAAAGAACAAACCTCAATCGCCAAGAGGTGATCATGAATAACATACGGATCTTATCCGGTCAAAAAATAGACTTAACAGAAAGACTGCAAAGCATAAACGCTTTGATTGAGATTTACAGAGATCAATGCGAACATACTTTACCAAGCGGTGAAAGCGCACTAGAAGACACCGCTTTTGCAAGCCCTTATTCTCAAAAATATTGTTCAATCTGTAAAAAAGTAATCGACTGATGAAAAAAGAATTTGCCCCGAAAAACAGTCTTGTAAAAATGCAAATCATTTTAGGCCCAAATAATTTCATTTACTGGTATAGCCTGCCTTTTTACGAGAAAAAATACAAAAATGACTTACTTGAGATTGCCCGGGACATGCGTAACCGGGCATTACCGAGATTTCCTCTCGCAAAATTCAAGTTCTATAACAATCAAACCAAAGAAATAATAAAGTAACAAAAAACCTTTAATTATGTCGTCTCAAATTACACGTAACAGGTATTCGTTTGTAGATGAATTTTACAATACAAATGAACTAAACAAAAAAGACTTATCAAAAGCTATTAACAAAGCAAGCAAGCAAGAAGAAATAGTTTTAACAATTTTCAAATTTCGCAAAAAACTATCGGCTTCACAAGCTTGGAAAATTTATCAAGAATATAAACCAAACACGCCCTTAACAAGTATCCGCAGGGCCATAACAAATTTGTTAAAGCTGGGATATCTCACAAAAACTGCTGAGAAAATAACCGGCATTTACGGAGCCCGGGAATATATTTATCAGATTAACCAAAAATAATTACCATGAAAAAAACACTCAAAAAAATAGATAGATTTTTGATAAAGCTTTTCTTTTTCGGATTGAAAAAGAGAAGTAGAAAAATTTCCGAACAAATCGTTAGACGTGGCCCGGATCATTATTCAGATTACAGCCCCGAATTTATATATAACAGTGTGATCGATGCGATCCAATTCACTCCGGTTATTGTAATGAAACCTTTTTTAAGAAAAAATAAACCGGTGACCTTTCGTGGCCGTGTTCTTAAATACCCCATGTTTTGGGCCCGGCTTTTCGCTCCGGACGCTTATTTTGACAAAGTGATCCATTCTTTGATTGCAAGTTTCAGCATTCGCAAAAGTGAATTTGACAAACTCGGCAGGAACGACAAGATCATAGTGCGAGTAAAAGACTCCGGAGCCAAAGTGCAAATTAAAAAGAAAAACTTTGATCCGGACAAACACTATTATTTGAAAATTGTAAGTAATGATCAAAGGTAATTACAGGATGTTAATTAGAAATTTAATAAAAATGGATGATGCAACCCTAAATAATAAAAGAATTAAGCGAACCAAGTCAAAAAAACCATGAAGATAAAAATCAAAACAAACTATGAAAGATTGATAGGGATGATCCGGATGATTGAAAGAAGAATAAATTCATTTATGGATCTCGAAGATCTAAATATGGATGCAAAGATAGAGCTTGACATTCTATTATCAATTAGAGCCAAATTTAAGGAAAAAGCAGTAGCAAAAGAGACTATGCAGCTTAACCGGGCCATTAGTAACAAATTTAAAATTGAAATGAAATTGTTTGAAGCCTATTATTTGAAAAAGTGTATTGAATCTCCGGAATTTTTTAATGAGGTAATGGAAATCGAAACGCAAATCTATGGAATGAAATATTTTATAGATAAGCTTTAATTTTCTCCTTAAAACATTCATATTCCTTTGGAAGCAATACCCGTTCGGTATTGCTTTTTAATTTACGCACGCTCTCAATACATTCATTAGCAACTCGCAGGACGTCTCTTATCGGTACATTAGCATACTTCCTGATCAAATAATCTTTTGAAGGCGTATGTTCATCAATAGAAAGATCTCCCACCGGGGCACCTACCATTTGTTCAAAAACTTCTAGTTCTCTTTTACGCAAACGCTTCACTCTTGCGGCCATATGGAGAGATAAGCCTCTATTTTTGGCAATGATTTTATTTATTACCGGTGCGACAAAAGTTCTATATGATAAACCGGGATAACTTTTTTTGAGATGTTTTTTTTGAACGAAAATGAAATCCATTTAGCTGAAATATTTTATATAAAATTACTGCAATATTTTATAGCAGCAAAGAAAAATATTGCACGCAAACTGCACTAACTAAACGTAAACCGCAATAAATAAACAAATTTATTACCAACTGGTTATATCGCCATAGTTTTGTGGTGAAATAAAATAATTAAATGAAATTATGCTAACCCCGAAACAAAAAAGAAGATTAAACAACAAAGTAAATCTTCTCGACATTAAAGGAATCTCACCCAAAACATTACCGGCCATTAAAAAAGCCGGCATAAACACACCTGCAGACATTTTGGAACTGCCCGTGGATGAAATGGGAAAAAGATTGAAAAGGGCGGGCGTCCGCTATTTAAAACATTTAGGCCCTGCAAGTTGGAAAGAGCAAGTAACAAAAATGTTAGCATAAATGGAATTGTTATATCGCAAACTTGATCCAAAATATAAATGGGATAAATATTTTCCTAAAACAGAATGCAATGCAACGCTGCTTGGCAATGGATATACGGACACCGGAGTAAAACTGATGAAAAAATGGGCGACGGATCATTTTTGGCAAACAAAGAAGCTCGCAAAAGCTTTGAAAGGATCGAGCCCGGTAAGTACATTAAAAAATGTGCACAATTTTGTTTATAAGAATTTTCAATATAAACCGGACGGAGAGCTCCAACATTTGTTATCGCCGGCTTGTGCATGGAAAAAAAGAGAAGAGGGGACCAATTGCAAAGGGTATAGCATCATCGCCAGCAGCATTTTGCAAAACTTAAAAATTCCGCACGTAATCCGGAAAGTAAATTACCAAAAAAACACTCCTTTTACGCATGTTTTTGTAGTTGCAAAAATCAACGGAAAAGAATACATCATAGACGGCACACTCCCAAAATTTAATTTCACTACAAAATATCAAGATATGCAAGATTTATCAGTATTAGAGCCGAATTTGAGCTATGTAGGGCTTAATGCCCCTCAAAATGTTTCGGCAGACAAAAAACAAGCCTTTGTGAATGTTCTTAAAAAACATCAAGTGGAGAATATTGATCAGGTTTTAAGAAATATTCCCTGCAAGCCAGGGGAAGAAGCGATTTTATATCCTCTGGGAGTAAAATTCGGGCAACGTTTTGTTCCGTTTAAATTTAAAGGAGTGGCTCCCGAAAAGATAGAGGCGGTTACCAAAGAGTTTTTTAAACGAGGAATGAATGGTTATACTTTTCCCGGTTTTGGTGGAGGGAGCAGCTTCAATTCGTCATTAGGCCCGGTAACCGGTACAGGTAATTTTGGCCCAACTCTCAATTTAGGATCTGGATCTGGTATTTCGGACGGATCTTCAGGCGGTGGGACTTGGATTGATAGAAATGGAGATACCATTATGAATTGGGCTAATACATTATCAGGTGTAGTAGCTGCGGGATCTGAAATTTATAACAGTATCACCGGTAAAGGCAATCATAATCAAGTGAGTGGTGGAAATGTGTCTTCAAACAATTCTGCTGGCAATAACACCCAATACGGACAAAATACCGGAATTACAACTGGTTTGGTTCCAACCTATCAGCCTACACAAACTCAATTGCCGCAACCGGCAAAAAAAGAATGGTATAAAAATCCGCTTTATGTCATTCCGTTGGCATTTGTAGGAGGATACACAGGATACAAATTAGTAAGCAAAAAAAAACAAAATAAATAATCAATTATTATGGCAAAATTCAAATTAGATCAAAAAAAGATAGTCCCAATCGCTACCGATGTAGCAGTAGCCGGGGCTGGAGTTGTTGCAGGCTCATTGGCTGAAAATTATTTAGCCCCTCATGTTGCAAAATATGGCGGAAGAGACACTGCAAATGCAATCGTAGGTTTAACCGGTGGTGCAATGGCTATCGGAGTGACCGGAAATGACAAATTTTCCAAAGCTGCACGTCAGTTTGGATTTGGAATGGCAATCAAAGCCGCTATCAGTTTAGGTTCCAAATATGTGGTGCCGCTATTTACAAAAAAAGGAGTTATGGCTCCTACTGTAAATGCTTATGCCGGCGAATATACCGAGCCCTCGGCTATGAATGCACCTGTTTTTATCGAAAGTGTTGAAGCCGATAAAGCGCAAGCGGTTCCGGTTGAACAAATGCTTTCATTGTAAAATCGAAATAAAACCATTAAAAAAGAAAAATAAAAAGAAATCGAAAATTAAAAATTTAAAAAGAAATGAAAACAAAAAGATTTATCACCCTAGTTAGCATTTTGGTAGCCGCAGTTGCTGCCGGATTGGCTTCAAACGAATTAAAGGCTCGCATCCCCAATTCTTTCATAGATAAATATATGGGAGCCGGTTATGCTGCCGGAGATGAAGCAAAAAGCGATACGCTTGCAAAAATCTCAAAAAGAACCTCAAAATATTTGGCAGCCAACATTGGTAAAGGTTCTAAAAATACCGAGCTCGTAGACAGTTCTTTAAAAGAAACCCTTGGGGTAACCAACTTTACTGCACAAACAATCAAATCCGGAGAGTTCATCGTGTTTGATCGTGTAAGATTACTTCATGGAAGCGCTGCTGCCGGTGCAGATCCCGCATCTGTTGACTATAGTGCAAACTTACCTGTTGAATTAAAAGGTGGAAAATTGATTATAAAAACTGCAGGTAATGTAGTTGCAGAATTGGAAATTGAAACAATCAATGCAGAGCAAAATGCCAGCGAGCATGGATTTGCTGAATTGATTGATCCCGCCTATTTGCGAGATGCGCAAGAGTTCCAATTCATCATTAAGCAACCGGTTCAATTTACAGACACAAATGATCACTATATAAAAGTGGTAATTGACGGAATTGAGACCATTGCATAATTTTTAAATAAAAAAAGTAATCCGGAAAAAGCCCCAATGCCCGAGTGTGTCGGGGCTTTTTTAAAAAAAATAAGTAATTATGAAGTTGATTTCATTAAATATAAACATCCCGGCAAACGGCCAAGAAACGGAGTTTTCCAAACCTTTTTTGCAAGGTTATAAACCTACCGGCGTATTTTTCAAGCCTCACACCACTAACAGTGAGATTGTAAATGTAAAATTCGAAGACAGCAACGGCAATACCGTTGTAGATCCTATTGACATTATGTTTTTAGAAAAAGGAAATCAAGGTTTTGATCCTTCCACTGCTTTTCCTTTAAAAATAGATAAAGGCAACACCATTGAGGTTACATTGAAAAGTGAAGCTCCTATGACCCAAGAGTTTAAAGGTCAATTGCTTTTTATTTTAGAAAAAAATAACATTTTGTCCAATGATAGTTGCGAATATTAATACTAACAGATTTATTGCCAGGAAAAATGAAGAGCGGCTTTTGAAAAATGCCGGTGAGATTCAAGTCTCTAATCTCGGGCCAACAACCTGTTATGTAAATGAGAGGCTTCTTGCATCCGGCAAAAAAATCTCTTTTGCAAACAATGTCTTTATTAAAGAATTGGCTTTGAAAATAGAGTTTGAAAGCGAAGAGCCTGAAAATAAAATAGAAATAGCCTATTTGCAACTCATTCCGGAAAAAAACCAGTGTAAATAATTTATAGCCATGAATTTCCAAGAATTAAAACAAGCAGTTCAAGATCCGCATAACAAAAGGTTAGCCCTCGATGTACTCAGTCCCACCGGAGAAAAATTGATCAAAAGATTAATTTACACACCAGACCTTGAATCACACCTCGACGGAATAGCCAAAAGCGGTAATTATCCTTACTTGATTGTAAGATTTTCAAAAAAGCATGGAAATTCATGGCTAAAAATTTTTGAAGAAAATTATACGCCCAAACAAAAAACAGCGCCTATGATGTACTCAGAACAAAATTCACCGACGCAACCTGCCGGAATGAATGGATTTGGATTGAATGATCCACACAGCATTGCCAAGGTTTTTACCTATGACGAGCTAAAAAGCGACTTTAAGGCCCTTAAAAATAAATATGAGGAATTGAAAGAGAAATATGCGGAGCTTAAAGAAAAAAATTTGCTACTTGAAATGAAGCAAAACAACAAACCTTTTATTGATAAAGAATTGCTGCAAGGTGCAATGGAAATATTACCTCAACTGATGAAAGGTAATAGCGCACCGGGTTTGAATGCTCCCGCCTTGTCTCCGGTTAAGTCAGATTTTTTCAAAAAAATAGAAACGGCAGACGATAATTTGGTACAAAATCTTTCAGTTATTTTACATCACATCTATAACACTCCCGGTTTTTATGAAAAACTTGTCGAACTATTAAAAAAACAAACCAATGAGTAAGCATAGCATTGAAATTCATGAAAAAACGGAATTTGATAAAAAATTAAGAGTGAAATTTTTAAACAAAATAGCCGAGCAAAAAACTGAGGACTTGGAGCTATTATATAAACTGGCAAGTCTAAACAAATTGCAAAAGATGATGATTAAAAATCATCCAATGGTAAAAAAATATTTATAATGGAAAAGTTAAGTCTTTACGTATTTGGCCCTGACGGCAAAAAAATGATGCATGACTTTCGCAACATTAATGAAAGTAAGCCTAGAGTAACCAATAAAACAAGGAATGAAGCTTTGAGATTTGATTACAGAGACCCCTCGTTGTTTCAATACGTTTATATGGGTAATGGCAAAAATTTAATGGATGATAAAATTGAGTTTTACATTTCCCAACCGGGAAGTATGAAAGTTGATCCAAGATTTAAGTTGGAAACAATAAAATACAAGGATCTACCTATTCTCAAAGATAATAACGGAAGAGATGTTTACATGGAGGGATCCCCCGTCCGTTATTATCAATTCAAGCTAAACAGACCGGAAGTAAAGGTAAAAGTGTTGGATCAGTTTGGCGATCCGGTGCCCTATGCAGTAGCCATAAATAGAGACTTAAAAAAATATTTCTATAACTTTACTTTGGCTCGTAAATCAAATAGCCTTTTAGATTTTTTAGGTTCAAATTCTGGAAATGAGCGTTCAAGTCATAAAAGTGTTTTGGCGGCACTTGGATTAAACGCCACCCCATTAGATGAATTAATTATTAATGCTTTCCCAGCTGACAAACTAAAAGTATTTGCAGTAAACCAAAATAACAAAAGCAAAATAACCGCTGATGATTTGGATCCTGATCCTTCTTATGAAATTCTGGAAGGAGCAGCCTCGGAATTAATCAAAAACGGTCAAATAATTTTAAGAAAAAATGCACGCCCCCCGGCTGATAATTCCCCCATAGGCACTCAAAATCCAACCGAAAACACGGCTACGGTTCAAACACAAACACAAATTCAAACTCAAACGACAACGGTAAACAGCAATGATACCGGCAATTCCGAAAAGTCAACACCGGCAATTCCGGAACACAATATTTCAATTGTTCAAAATGACAAAAGTAAAGTAGTTAAAATGGGCGGTTGGTTGCTTGGTCTCTTTCTGCTTGGCAAAATTGTTTTTTCAAGCGATGAAAAACAAAAAGGGATGAATAATCCGGACAAAATAAAAACCATAGAGATCTAATGAATAACAATTTCAACATATCGGCAGATAAGCTCGAAACCGTTTTAAATTATGTTAAAGCCGGGGTAAAGCTTTTAGGTCTGGATGCAGATAACATACAAGTTCTAAACACCAAAGAATTGGTCTTCGTCATCATTCATGACTCTGCGGACAATAAATATAAGCTGGTAAGTAAAGAGGAGGGAGTAAACGCAAATCTGGTGTATAAAAAAGACAATAAAGCGTTTAGAAAAGCACATGTGTTGCCGTTAGATTATTTTCCGGAATATAAAGCTTTTCGCTACTCAATAGCCATGCAGCCTATAACTCCCGGTGAAAAGCCAATGGTTAAAAATGAAATTGTTATTTCAAAAAACGGTTATCAAACTGGCGTGATTGATTTAACGGATCTAAAAAGTTCTTTAAATGCAGACGGAAATGCAAGACAACAAGGCTCATGGTATTACATAGATCCGGATTATAGACATAAAGTAATAATGTTATATCCGGAAGTTCCTCGCAATTGGAATTATGAAATTGATATGGGTAATTTAGATATTTTTTCCGGTTTAGATCAAACGCTAAATTCAGATGCTTTGCAAAATATTTTAGCAAGTAATAATTTACTTACAGACTCAGGGAATGTAGTAGCTGCCCAAAATCAAACGACTTCGGAAAATATTTCTCCAACGGAAACTTCCGGAGATCTCATAGATGTTTTGCTTGGTTCTGGAAACAATACTCAAAGCCCAACCGGAAATAGTGTAATAACCGAAGCTCAAACTCAAACTCAAACAACCCCGGTAAATAATTCAAGTATCATAACCGGGCAAACCTCAATTACTTCGCAAGTGCAGGAAGTGAGTAGTTCAATTGTTCAAAATGACAAAAGTAGAGTAGTTAAAATGGGCGGTTGGTTGCTTGGTCTCTTTCTGCTTGGCAAAATTGTTTTTTCAAGCGATGAAAAACAAAAAGGGATGAATAATCCGGACAAAATAAAAACCATAGAGATATGATGAGTAAAATTTTTAAAGTGGTGGACAAAAACGGAAACCCGATTCCGTCGGCCACGGCATTTAACGAGAAAACAAAAACCGGTTATGTCGCCGATTTTGACGGCGTTGTAAAGGTTTATTATAAAGATGTGGATCCTATTAAGTTTGAAAGCATGGGGTATAAACCCAAAGTAGTTAAAGCTTATACGCAACAAAAAAACATTGTTCTGGAAGAAAGCAATGAAGCGCTCGATCCGGTTGTTATAACCGCGAAAAAAAACAATAATTTCTTTTGGAAAATAATTACAGGCTTAGTCTTAGGTAAAGCCGTTTATTCTTATTTCAACAATTAAAATAGTATATAATTATGGCAGCAATTAAAGTAGTAGATTTTGGAGATCCTGTAAATCCCTTAGATGACAGCAAAGTTGCATCGAGCAATTTGCCGGCAAAACCCAGAGAAGTAGCTTTGATTGTTACTGAGACAGGAACCGTTGTAGAGATCTATAAAAACGGTAATTTACATAAGGCTTATACCTTATCAGAAAGCCGTCAACTCGAAACTACACCGGCAGGAGTGCGCATTTTGCCGCACCCCAACGAAAATGTTTTGAATTACTTTGAAATTAAACTTAATGAGCTGAAAGATAATTTTGGAGCAAATACCCCTCAGGAACTAATTTTAAAGCTCAATGAATTGGGGGCTTTTAAAAAGGGCGGTGGTGGGGCTAAGGTGATTAATGAGGTTAGTGGGAATTTGCCATTAGACCCAAAAGCAAATAAAATTTACCTCTTAAAAAACTCTCTTGATGTGAACAATTTTCCCAATGGAATTTACGTAACGGATGATTCCGGAGCTTATATATTTCAAGGAGAAGAGGGGGCGGGTGTATATGTCTTTGAAAATGCAAGCGAAATTATGCCAAATCAATTAAATATCCCTAATGGAAGATTGATTTTAGCAAAAGCCTATGACGCTAACAATGGTAATGCGGTCAAGGATGCCGGGCTATATCAAAAAATAGGCGGCGGGATACAGAAAATACAGGGATTTTTGACAAATGATTATAATACATACATCATTACATCATCTCAAAATTTGCAATGGTATCATGAAAATGCTACCATAGTTGCTCAAAGCGATTTAACATTAACCATCGATGCAAATCTCCCTTCTACTTTTAGAACTTATTTAGTAATAGACGGTGATTTTACAGTGAACTTTCAAGCGGTAAATGGGGCAGTGCTTAAAATAAACGGCAATGTGTTAAAGGGAAATCTAAATACAGCATATATTTTTAGATCCAGTAATAACTTTTACATCTTAGGTAATACTGAAACTGTTTTGTAAAATGAAAGATTTTATTTTTTCACATAGAAGAATGAGAGATTTTGGGACTTTGGTTGCTAAAATCAACTCTACTAAATCAAATTGGAAGATTGACTATTTTGGAGACACTTCAACCCCTATTACTTTTACAGATCCTACTTCCGACGGTTTTACCGGTACTATTTCTCAATACACTTATACGATAATAGATAATGCGAATGGTGCAGTGGTTAAACAAAGCTTCGGATCTTCCGCATCCGGATCTATAAATGCAGATCTGTCATCCACTTCAGGAGATTTATCTCTATATATAAAAGACGTATTTAACGTAACTTTCAAAAAATTTGCAGATTATAATCAAAGTGGAATTTACTGGCTGGATTTAAGTCTTTTTCAAGGCCTGGAGTATTTATATTTGAATACAGGTCAACCTTTACAAATTTTGAATGTAAATTATACAACGCTAAAAGACTTGACTTTAAACAGGCAAACAATAACAGGTTTCAATTTTGCTCAAACAAGCAATTTGACAAATCTAGTAATGTATTCAAATGTGGTGAGTGATTTGCCCATTGACATTAGTAACAACGCAAATTTGCTTAGCTTCTATTCAAATGTTGCTGCCCCCTATTTCAACCCGTTAAATCATCCCAATTTAACAAGTTTAAACATTTATTTAACCACTTATGACACTAGAATTAACAATCAAAATTTGCCGAATTTAGGGCATTTAACAGTAACCGGAAGTTATTTGGATTATGATTTTTCGCAAATAGATTTAACGAAAGTGACGGCCCTTTCCATTTATGCTAAAAGCCTCTTGAATTTCGACTTGTTAACAAGCTTAACTTATTTGAATTTAAAACCGCAAATGACAAGTGTTGATCTAGCTAATAACACTTTGCAATCTCTATATCTAAATTCATATACTGATTTAGCTTCTGTGGCCTTGAATCTGCCGGAATTGATGAATCTTTATCTGTACAATTTTACATATCCGGCAAATGAAAATATCAATTTGGACTTAAAACCGATGAAAAAGCTCGTGAATGTTCAAATTTATTATGGAAATAAATCATTTCCCATTGACTTTGCAAACGGATTGAATGCGAATGTCAATGCTTTCAAGATCACATATAACACGGCCGTTTGGACGGTCACGGTGGATGATCCGGTAAAAGCAACAAACCGGGAAGATCCCTATTTGTCAACAAAATGGAGTCATACTTCAGGAATTGATTATTTGAAATTTACAGGAATAGACGTGGCAGTAGATCCAGTAAAACTTGTTTAAAAATATATATTATGACAAAAGTAGTAAAGACAACCAAAAAAATCGACATAGCAGATCCAAGCTATCGTAACCAGGATGCAAACCTTAAATATCTCGAATTTTCAAACATTCGAGTTAGCACTTCGGATGACAGCGAGTCAGTGAGATTTATTTATACGGAAAAGCCTTATGACATTGAAATCGCTCAGCGCCAAAAAATCATAGACGGAATCCCGCAATTCGACGCTGACGGCAATGCAATCATGGAAGATTATGAGAAGATGATTTTTAACCCGGATTACCCGATGAAAGAAAGAACCAGGTTATTGTCTTATGATGAGTATTTTCAAATGCGAGAGCAATTTGCAGCGAATTTACCCGCAGATATGCCGGCAAAGGACAAATATAAGGAGACCAACCTTTTTGGTTTAAAATATTTAATCGCCTCAATGGGATTTTACAAAGGGCAGTTAACAATGGATGATTTTAAAGACGAATTGAGATGAAACATTTTTTAACACAATTCACACTTTATGCAGTAGCCTTTTTTTTAAAGCCTTTTGCAGAGATGGCCACTTTCTTTTTGGTGTGGTATAATTACGGAAAAGGAGTTTTAAATTATTTCGATCGTAAGGGTTATCAAATAGATGTGCAAAGTGCTAGCGAGCACAGAATTTTATGGAATAAACTTTTGGTAAAAAAAGGCGGTTATATGTTTGCCGAAGGAACAAAAAAAAGCATCTCCCGGCATATAGGGATCAATAAGCTTTTAGGCAAGCAAACAAAATTCAGTAAAGCCCTTTGTCGTTTTTTAAATCTGTTTGATAAAAACCATTGTATAAATTCTTTAAGTGAGGAAGATTTTGAACTTATAAAACATTTTTTTTAATGAAAACATTCATACTTGAACACATGGAACAAATAGTAGGGTGGGTAATTGCCGGAGTATCAGGGATGCAAGGCTATAAATGGTACGCAAAGCAAAAGAGTAAAGCAGAACTCGACTTGCAAAGGATCAAAAATGCCGGCGAAAAAATTGAAAATAAGAAAAAAGAATTGAATTATCTCACCGAGATCATTCAGGAATTGGATAAACGCTTGGATAAGCAGGATAAGAAAATTGCAGAGATGCAATTGGAGATTGATAATTGGCAAAAAAAGTATTTAACATTACAAGTAAAATTGACAGAATGTTTAGGATCAAAAAAATAGTGAGTGTTTTTTTCATAGTGTGTTGTTTTAGTTTGTCTCTTTCTCTAACAGGATGTGCGGTGAATAAAAACCGCACATCCACAGAGAAAGTGGAAAAGACAATAGAAAGAGGTGTGCGGCATATAAAGAGATCCGGAGACTCGGTTGTTTTCGTCCCGAAAATAAGATATAAAGACACAATTATCGTGCGTGAGCGCAAAAACATAATTTTAAAAACTTCTTACAGTGAATCCGGGCAAATAGACAGCATCGAGTGCAAGCAAAAAGCTTTCGAAATGGTGGAAAATTACGTAAAGCAAATGGAGCTGAAAGAAAGAAAGCGGGAAAAACATTTGGAGCGCTCACCGGCAAAAGATTTTTATTTTAACCTCGTGTTGATCATAGCTTTTTTAATGGTAATAAACAAAATTTTTAAATAAAAACACAATGGCAAATTTCGATTCATTTATAAGCAGCATTCAGCAAGCCGAGGGCGGTTTTCAAAAATTTAAAGCCGATAAAGGCAACTATAATAGTTTAGGCCAACTGGTTGGAACAAATCACGGTATAAGTGCTAAACTTTACGAAAGCATTATTGGGCGTCCTCCAAGTGAAAGTGATATGAGGAGAATAACAAAAAGTGAAGCTTTGGCAATTTTCAAAACTCGTTATTGGGACAAACTGAAAGCAGATTATATAAACAGTCAGGCTATAGCCGAGACACTTGTGGATCATGGTATAAACGCAGGAGTGAGGAGTGCCGGAAAGTTGATGCAAAGAACTTTAAACGAAATAGGATACCCGGTTAAAGTAGACGGCGTCATAGGGCTTGGAGAGACTATACCGGCTATAAATAGGGCCGATGAAAAAGAATTATTTTCAAAATTCAATAAAAACAGAATTAATTTTTACCAAAACCTTTCAAATTATAGTGCTTTTGGACATTCATGGACTAGTAGAGTTTATGCTTTGATTAAAAAATTTCCAATGGAAGCTGCCGGTGGAGGATTGGCCGCTTTTTTAGGATTGATTTTAATAGGATTTATAATTAAAAAATACAACTAAATGAAAACAAAATTTTTAATATTTGGAGCTTTGGGCTTATTAGCCGTTTACAAATTGAGATCAAAAACCAATAAAATTGTTAAAGCAATTGATAATCTGGATTTTTACGTAAAAAATATAAGGAGCTTTAAATTTAACCCGAGAAATAGGACTGCCGCATTTGATTTTGACCTTAAAATTGTTAATAACTCTTTCCAGGATTTAGTAGACTATTTAGACTTATTAAGAGTAAATTCGATCAAGTTTTTTTACAACGGGAAAATGATTGCGCAAGCAGATTTACCGGATGTTACGATTGAAATTCCGGCAAATAATTCAAAAATCATTAAGGATCTGAAAATGATAGTGCCTTGGGAAGCTATCGGGGCCGCAGAAAGCATGCTTGAAAATCCGGATAATTTGAATTTTACTTATGAAGTAAATTATTCCATTGCCGGAAGTGAGGGGGAATATGCCGGAACTTATGGCTTGAACGGAATTTGTTACAACCGGGCAAAATGCCCGGGGCTAAAAAAGAACGGACAATTAAAAAAAGGTTATCGCTTCATCAAAGGCGGGGCTATAAAAAAAAGTTTAATATGGAAACAATAATTACCGATGTTATAGGCGCATCCATGTATGCCAAAGATTCAGTGAACGCATTTCGCAATGTGGATAAAAACGGAAACGGTATTGATTATTTAAAAACTTTTTCCCCCGGTCAATTAATAGGGACAGTTGATACCTATCTGAATCGTTCCGGAAAGGTTTGGTGGAGCTTTTATGATCCAATCATGGAAAGAAATTTTTATGTAAAGCATATCCCCGGTTATTTGGAAATTAGAAACCAGCACGGCACCGTTCCGGTAGAAAATCATTTTTACAATGATTTTATTGCGGGCGGAAAATTATCGGACAGCATTTTTCAAATACTTAAACCGGTTGCCAAGTGGGGTTTGATCGCTTATCTTGGCAAAGTAGCAGTTACAGAGATTTTAAAAACAAAAAACTAAAGAAAGAAATAAAAAAGAATATTATGACCCAAGTTTTTGAATTTTCAAATTACTTTAATACAGGAAATCCAATTGATATAAACACTGTAGAAAGATTGCTTGCAAGCTATAAAAATGATGATATCTTTAAGCAAAAGCTCATTAAATTGCAAGCTGCAATGCAGCAAAATAATTTAAAAAAAGTAAAGGTAGCAAGTAAGGATCATGATTTTGTAAATTTTCTAAATCAAAACATTACCGAACATATTACCGGTTTAAATTTCGCTTTTGACTATTCAGACGACATAAAGCTTTCGGAAGGACTGAACAAACCGATCAATGATGATATTTACGATGAAATCAATAAAATTATTATTGATGAAATCAAAAAATCTAATGGGCGTTGGCGTAAAACTTGGCATACATCCGGATATAGAATTGCTTATAATTTTATTACTAAAAAACCTTATAAGGGATTCTATAATCAAATGATTTTAGGGAGATTGCTATTTGGTAAACCTTTATCAAACCCCTATTATTTAACGCAAAAACAAATTGACAAGCTTGGTGGAAAACTTAAGAGAAATGCTAAACCGCAACCGGCTTATTACTACAATGTCTTATATCGCATCAAAAACGATAATTTAGGTTTAGACTTCAAAACCTATGATCGAAAAAAAATGTTTGAGTATATCAGTAAAAATGCCGGTAAATTAAACCTGAAATCCGACAAAATCGACAGATATATTTCAACTCATTGCACAGTTCCGTATTTGAAAAGCTATATTGTTTACAACGGCGAGCATATTACAGGCATTGATTTTAAATTAGATGAATTTAAGGGCGTAGGATTTATTGATGGAAGTAGAGAATATGAGAAAAACGAAAAAATCCCCATTGCTGAAAAAATCATTAAAAACTATCCTAAACCTGCACCTAAAATCAAAAGAAAAGAGCAGGACAGGGCTTTTTACAATCCGGCAGACGATAGCGTTACAATGCCGTTAATGAAACAGTTTGAGAGCTCTCCGGAATACTATGGCACATTGTTTCATGAACTGATCCATTCCACCGGACATCCTAAAAGATTAAAAAGAGATTTTTCCGGCAAATTTGGTAGCAAAAATTATGCTTTCGAAGAATTAATTGCAGAAATAGGTGCTTCTTACTTGTCGGCTTTGTCCGGCATTTTGCATCACAATATAAAAAATACAGCTGCTTATTTGCGTAGTTGGAAAAAGACACTTGTCAAACATTTGGAAGATGATAACCAATTTATAATGAAAGCAGCCGCTAAAAGCCGGCAAGCAACGGATTATATCACAAAAGATTTGGTTATTGAGCCGGAAAAACCTGCAAAAAAACAAAAACAACCTAAACAAACAAGTAAGCCGAAAATTGATTCAAAAAATGAAACAATTAACAAAATCCATTCACTCATAAAAGAGGAGTTGAAAGAGAATGATTTTACAATCCCGGCAAAACGCAAATATAGGCTTGGAGACAAATGGCGTGAAGATTTTGATTATAAGGGAATGCTGGAATATGGTCTAAAAATAACCGACAAAACGCCTGCAACCACAATTAAAAAGCTTTACAATAGTTTTGTTGATGTAAATTACCATACTATTGCAAATGAGTTATGGAATAGATTAGTTGAATTAGAAAGTCAGCTTGGAGAAATAAATCAATCGGAAATTGACGATAAAAACAAAATAAAAGGAGCTTATTACGTATTAAATTCAGATAATAAACTCGAATTGCATTTTGAAAATGTTTCAGATTATAAAGATCTCCCGGATGAAATAAAAAAGGATATAAAATCAAGTTTTATATGGGGAAGGAAAAGAAAGGCGTGGGTTAGTAGAAGTAAGGGTGGTAATGTTCCTTTTGGAATGAGAAAATATAAAATCGACTATAAAGGATCAAATGAACTCAATGACTTTGAAACGCAATTAAGCAGTAAAACTGAAAACGCAAAAAAAAGAGCAGAAAGATTTGAAGGATATGCTAATAATGCCATTAAAAGAGCAGAAAATTTACAAGCTGAATTTAATAAATATAGAAAAGATTGGTCATGGCTTACACAGCCTATTACTCCGGGATCAGGAGGGCGTGCTTTTGCAAGACACAAGAAAAAAGTAATGGATAAATATGAAAGAGGTTTTGAAGAGTATAAAAAAAGTGATTATTATAAAGAAAGGGCAATTGCGAGTTTAAAAACAGCAGAGCAATTAAAGTTAAAATCAATTCCATATTTGGAGGATAAAATAAAAAAATTAACGAAAGAAATTGCAAAAAGAGAAGAAGTCTTATCAAATGTTGATTTAGAAAAATTAAAAAAAGATACCAAGTTACAAATTTGGTATGATGCTTATTTAAACAGCTATAAGTTAGCAACACAAGCCTTGCCTTTTTATAAAGCAAAATTGGAAGAAGAAAGAGAAAAAAATAAAGGGCAAATAGATCCCTGGGCAAAAATTAACAAGAAAGAATTTGCAAATTTCTTAAAAGATAAATATGGATTGAACCTGCTCACATTGAGAAGTCAGAAATACGCAAACGATAGAATGTATTATTTTAAAACAGACAAAGATCTTCCTCAGGAGTTGCATTCGGGTTGGGCAGCCGGCAATGCAGCCCAAAAATACAGCAAGTATTTGCAAGAGTTGATGAATGAATATAAAGAGCAAAATCAAAAAGGTTTAAATCAACCATACCGGAAAGTTTCAAATCTTTTTAAGGACACTTCAAATAAAGAAATGTTCAACAAAATCAAAAAATTCTTATATTCTATTTCGGGTAAAAAATATTTTAACAAGGACTTAAATGCCTATGTGTTAGTTAATAAACATGCAAGAAAAAAAATATTATTTGGTGGAGAAAGAATAGATAAATATAAAGCTACTGCAATTATGCATTTGCCAGAATTAATTACAATGGGAAAAGTAGTAAACATTTCGGAGCCTAAAGATGAACATATCAAAAGATATAAAGCCGAAAAAGTCTATAATTTAAAATCTCATATTAAAATTGGAAGAGCTGAGAGAGATTATATTTTAACAATTTTTGAAACGGACAAGGGAATGTTAAAATATTACATTCAAGAGGATATAAAAAAAGTTGCTGGCACAAATAACGGTAAAGCTCAAAAAGAGCAGTCCGCAACACAGCAACTTTCTTACCGCAAAGATAAGAAAAAAAAGAAAACAAGTCAAAAAAAAATTACTAAAACTACTTTAACAGAAAATAAATTTAAAAAAAGAGAAAATAAAGTAGCCGGACTTACTCCAGTTGCCATGGAAAAAGAGGTGGAGTTTGTGAAATTTCCCATGGATGAAAAAGATCCTTTGTCTCTCTTTTTAGGGGATCTCGAAAAGAAACCGAAAGGCAGTATTGTTATAACAAACGACGCTCCTCAGGGAGCAGGAAAGACAAGATTTTTATTTCAGCAAGCAGATCTTTTTGCTCGATCAGGGAATAAGGTTTTATTCCTTTCACTTGAAGAGCATAAAGACAGTAAACTTTTCCGAGACAAAATAAAGCAATATATAAGCGATGAGGGAAAGGAGAATTTTTATGTCGCAAGTGAATTGCCAAATGGTAAAAATGATTTTTATAAATATGCCAAAGAGTTTGACGTTATTCTTATTGATTCATGGAATAAATTATTTCGGATCATCAAAGAAAAAAATGATCACCGGTTAAATTTGGATTATGATATTCGTAACAAATTTGACGGCAAAATATTTTCAATTATTTATCAACGGACACAGGGCGGTAAAATGCGCGGGGGGGCTGAGGCTCAATTTGACGGTGATGTAATTTTGAAAATTAATAAAACAGACGATTTTAAACAAAACTATGTTTATTATGATAAAAATCGTTATGTGATTGATGATTTTAAATGGAACATTTTTTATAAAAAGCTAGTTGGGGAAAAAGGAATGGATGAGCCGGAAATAACCAATGAAAGTTTATATTCCATCTTTAAAAAAAAGCACCCCAAAGCATATATAATTAATGGAGATTTTCAAGGTGAAACAGAAAATTATGAATCAGGAAAAATATTTTGGGATTTAAAGGAAGCAAAAAAGGAATTTGAAGATGTTGATGAAACGGACTTTGGTTATGATAAAAACGAAATTACAGACGATGATGTCATTTTGTTAGAGGCTATTGATTATGAAATAGATTTAAGTAAACTGCCTAATATCTTTAAAAATTATAAGGAGTTCGAAGATTATATACTTTTAAATTTCGCTTACATTGATGATTTTGATGAATATGAGGTGGTAGATAATATTGATGCAAAAGATTTAAAAAATATAAACTCCGGCGTGCAAGAGCATATATATAAAGTTTTAAATGAATTGTCATCAAAAACAGGCGTGACTTTTGACAAATACACGAATTTATGTATCGAAAACGGAAAAATACTTCCTTTAAGTAAAGGCAGCAATAGATGTAAAGAAATAAAGGTTAGAATTGCAGATCACACTCATAACATTAAAAACGGATCTCCGGATTTAAAGGTAGTAATTACAAATTATGACCCGACTCGTTCTAAGTTTAAGTTTTCAGATACCGACTTGGTTTTTACAACTAAAGATAGTGTGGAGAAAATTGTAAATGAAATTATAGGATTCATTCAAGAAGAGTTTTCTTAAAATTATATCTTTTCTATGTAAGTGCCCGCCTAAGCAAGCCTTAGTTCTGCACTCTAAAAGATTAAAAACACCTCAGCTTATCGCTGGGTTTTTTTTAGTTCTAAAAATTAAAAGTGAAGTCGTCGCTATAATCATCCGGAACAAAGGCACCTATCCCCCGCAGGTATTTGTTTAAACTACTCAAACTTTTGTGACGGGTAATAGTCATCAATTTATGTTTGGCTTGCAAGTCTGTTAAACCGTCTGTTAAAAATTTGTTATAAAGCATTTTGGCAAAGGTGTGGCGAAAGGAATATAAACCATATTCCGGACCTAAATTAAAGTGTTTTTTAATTTTACGAAATCGTTTTTTAAAAAAAATACTCCGACTTTCTTCTCTTGTTTCCAAATCCCAAGCATAGGGGACTCCCAGGTTTGTAAAAGCCAAATCATCTTTATTATAATTTTCCAACCCCATTTCTTTTATTAATGGCTTTAATGAATTTATTATCGGGATGATTTCCTCACCGGTTTTTGTTTTAACGTGGATGATTCCTTTCTCACAATTAATATCCCCTACTTTTATCCGGACAATTTCTACCGGGCGTAAAAATGTATAGATCATGAATTGAGTATATTTATATAAAACTGGATCTGTTTTTTCCAAATATTTTTGAATCTGGATGAGCTGACTTTCAGAAAATACTTTATTCTTTTTCGGACTCTCCTTTAAGTTGGGCAGATCGGCCATGATGTTGTAATCTATGATTGCATCTTGGGAAAGTTTTTTGAAAATATTATGTAAAAATCGGCGGTTGTTATTCACTGATACATTGCTCATTTTACCCTGCAATTCTCCCAAATATATTATAAGATGTTGCTTTTTTAATTTCTTAACCGAAATATTCAACATGTCGTTTTTGTCAAGCCAATTAATAAAATTGTTGTAGTAGGCTCCGGCAGATCTCTGGGAAGTCAGGCTCCAACCTTTTCTTTTTTCATTATAGGCATATTCCACAGCTTCAAACAAAGTTAAGTTTTTCTCTAATTGTTGAAACGGCATAACTCCTTGGGCCAAAAAATCTTCAATTACTCTTTTAAGTAAATTTGCCGCCCTTTTTCTCTCCCTTATTGTTTTGAATTTGTTGATTCCTTTATCTTTTTTGTACTGCCGCCGCTTTCCGTTCTCGTAATAATAAAAATAGACATACCACCGCTTTTTTAAATCGGGTTTTCCGTTCGTTTTCGGGATGTAGATGTGGACGCTTGGAACTTCCAATTTCAATTATTTTTGATACTCATTTTGATACTCTTTTGAAGCTTTTATTTTAATAATTTTTAAAATAAATGATTGAATATAAATACGTTAAGAGTGCTTTTTCTTTTTTCTTTTTTCTATTTTGTAAACCAACTGAGCTAATAACCCGTTTTAGCAAGTGCAAATATACTATTTTCTTTTCTTTTACAAGTAAAAGAATCATAATAAAATGTCAAAAATCATTCTTTTATCAGGATGTTTTAGTAAATTTG
>Ga0256835_1000596_pt1 | contig 25701 bp, 22 predicted proteins | sample PIR30metaG_FD_185972 | JGI IMG/M metagenome (GOLD analysis project Ga0256835, IMG submission 185972) | Hydrothermal vent microbial communities from East Pacific Rise, Pacific Ocean - PIR-30 | ecosystem: Environmental > Aquatic > Marine > Hydrothermal vents | place: Pacific Ocean: East Pacific...
CGGTCTCATAGATCTGTCCCAGGTTCATTCGTGAGGGCACCCCCAACGGGTTGAGGACGATGTCCACCGGCGTGCCGTCCTCCAGGAAGGGCATGTCCTCGGCCCGTACGATCCGCGCCACGATCCCCTTGTTCCCGTGACGGCCGGCCATCTTATCACCCACTTTGATCTTGCGCTTCTGGGCAATGTACACCTTCGCCAGCTTGATGATGCCCGCAGGCAACTCGTCGCCGATGCTACGGGTATACTTCAGACGTTTGTAATAGCCGTCGATCTCCTTGTACTTGCGGAGATAGTTGTGCAGGATCGTCTTGATCTGCTCGTTCTTCTTTTTGTCGGTCGTCCACTTGTTCGGGTTGACATTGAGGAAGTCGACCGTCTGCAACAGTTTGAGCGTGAACTTGGTCCCCTTGGGGATCACATCCTCGTTGAGGTTGTTCTTCACCCCCTGCGAGGCCTTGCCGTTCACGAGGACGAAGAGCTTGTCGATCAACTTATTGCGCAGCTCGGCAGCCTTCTCCTGGAACTCTTTGTCGAGTTTTTCGAGGTACGGCTTGTCGGCCGCACGGCTGGCGCGGTCCTTGTTGGCACGGGCAAAGAGTTTCTTGTCGATCACCACGCCGGTGAGCGAAGGACCCGCCTTCAGCGATGCGTCCTTCACATCGCCTGCCTTATCCCCGAAGATGGCACGCAACAGCTTCTCCTCCGGCGAAGGATCCGACTCCCCTTTCGGGGTGATCTTTCCGATAAGGATATCGCCCGGCTTCACATGCGCCCCGATACGGATCAGACCGTTCTCGTCGAGGTTCTTCGTAGCCTCTTCGCTCACGTTGGGAATGTCGGAGGTGAGCTCCTCCAGCCCCCGCTTGGTGTCACGCACCTCGAGGATGTACTCGTCGATATGGATGGAGGTGAAGACATCGTTCTTCACCACATTCTCCGAGATCACGATGGCATCCTCGAAGTTGTACCCTTTCCAGGGCATGAAGGCCACTTTCAGGTTGCGGCCGAGCGCCAGCTCACCGTCGACGGTACCGTATCCTTCGGTGAGCACCTGTCCTTTTTTCACCTTATCCCCTTTGCGGACGATCGGCTTGATATTGATGCAGGTGTTCTGGTTGGTCTTGCGGAACTTGGTGAGTTTGTATTCTTTGACATCATCGTCGAAGCTCACAAACTTCTCCTCCTCGGTACGGGAGTAGCGGATGACGATCCTTTCGGAGTCGACATATTCGACCACGCCGTCGCCTTCGGCGATGTAAAGCATGCGCGAGTCGCGTGCCACCACCTCTTCGATGCCGGTCCCCACGATGGGGGCCTGGGGCTGAAGGAGGGGCACCGCCTGGCGCATCATGTTCGACCCCATCAGGGCCCGGTTGGCGTCGTCGTGTTCGAGGAAGGGGATGAGCGAGGCCGCCACCGAGGCGATCTGGTTGGGCGCAACGTCCATCAGGTCGACCTTCGAGGCATCTTCCAGCGGAAAATCCCCCTCGAAACGGGCCTTCACCTTCTGGTTGATGAAGCGTCCCTCTTCATCGTAGGGCGCATTGGCCTGGGCGATGAGCTTGTTCTCCTCCTCTTCGGCGCTGAGGTACACCACCGCATCGTTGTCGAGGTTGACCCGTCCGGCCTCCACCTTGCGGTAGGGTGTTTCGATGAAGCCCAACTCGTTGATCTTGGCGTATACGCACAGCGACGAGATCAGCCCGATGTTGGGGCCTTCCGGCGTCTCGATCGGACAGAGGCGGCCGTAGTGGGTGTAGTGCACGTCACGCACCTCGAAGCCGGCACGTTCACGCGACAGGCCGCCGGGACCCAGCGCCGACAGGCGCCGCTTGTGCGTCATCTCGGCCAGCGGGTTGGTCTGGTCCATGAACTGCGACAGCTGGTTCGTGCCGAAGAATGAGTTGATCACCGACGAGAGCGTCTTGGAGTTGATCAGGTCGATGGGCGTGAACACCTCGTTGTCACGCACGTTCATCCGCTCGCGCGTGGTGCGTGCCATACGGGCCAGCCCCACACCGAACTGGTTGTAGAGCTGCTCGCCCACCGTACGCACACGCCGGTTGCTCAGGTGGTCGATGTCGTCGACATCGGTCTTCGAGTTGATCAACTTGATCAGGTGCTTGATGATCTCCACGATGTCAGAGGGGGTCAGCACCTGCTGGTCGAGGGGGGTGTCGAGGCCCAGTTTCTTGTTGAGCTTGTAACGTCCCACCTCGCCCAGGTCGTATCTTTTGTCCGAGAGGAAAAGATTGTTGATCACCTCGCGGGCGGTCTGCTCGTCCGGCGGCTCGGCATTCCGCAGCTGACGATAGATGTGCAACACCGCCTCCTTCTCGGAGTTACAGGGGTCTTTCTGGAGGGTGTTGAAGATGATCTCATAGTCCGTGACATCCTTGTCCTCCTTGTGCAGGAGGATCGTGCCGGGGTTGGCATCGAGGATGAGGTCGATGTGCTCTTTTTCGAGGACGGTCTCCCGTTCGAGCACCACCTCATTCCTTTCGATGGAGACCACCTCGCCGGTGTCCTCGTCGACGAAATCTTCGACCCACGACTTCAGCACGCGGGCGGCCAGTTTGCGTCCCAGGGCCCGCTTGAGGCTGGCTTTGGATACCTTGATCTCCTCGGAGAGGCCGAAGATATCGAGGATGTCCTTATCGCTCTCGAAGCCGAAAGTACGCAGCAGCGTGGTCACCGGCAATTTTTTCTTCCGGTCGATGTACGCGTACATCACGTTGTTGATGTCGGTGGCGAACTCGATCCACGACCCCTTAAACGGGATGACGCGTGCCGAATAGAGTTTGGTACCGTTGGCATGGAGGCTCTGGCCGAAGAAGACCCCCGGCGAACGGTGCAGCTGCGAGACGACAACACGCTCGGCCCCGTTGATGATGAAGGTACCCCGTTCAGTCATATAAGGGATCGTACCGAGGTAGACATCCTGTTCGACCGTCTCGAAATCGACATGCTCCGGGTCGTTGCATGAAAGTTTCAGGCGTGCCTTCAACGGAACACTGAAAGTGAGCCCGCGCTCCAGACACTCCTCGATGGTGTAGCGCGGCGGATCAATGGTGTAGTCGATGAACTCAAGCTTAAAATTGTTCCGGGTGTCGGTGATGGGGAAGTTTTCGGTGAACACCTGATAGAGCTTCTCCTTCTTTCGCTCTTCGGCTGTCGACTCGATCCGGAAGAACTCCCGGAATGATTTCAACTGGATCTCAAGAAAATCGGGATAATCCAGCTGATCCTTGATGGTGGAGAATGATATACGTTTCTGTGGGGTTGTTGCCGGCATCGCAAATATGAGTTATGATGAAAAAAGATCTTTCCCTGATACAATAGCAAACAGGTTTAGGATCCCCCTTCCGGGAGGATCCTAAACCTTTAACAAGAAGAATAGTCCTTCCTTATTTGATCTCAACTTCTGCTCCGGCTTCTTCCAACTGGTTTTTAATCGCTTCAGCTTCTTCTTTGGAGACGCCTTCCTTCACAGGAGCGGGAGCGGAGTCGACCACGCCTTTGGCCTCTTTGAGGCCGAGGCCGGTGAGTTCTTTCACCAGCTTCACCACCTGCAGCTTGGCCCCACCGGGCGACTTCAGGATCACGTCGAAGCTGGTTTTCTCTTCAGCGGCAGCACCTTCACCGCCGGCAGCCGGACCGGCAACGGCCACTGCTGCTGCTGCAGGTTCGATATTGTATTCCTCCTTGAGGATGTCTGCCAACTCATTGACTTCTTTAACCGTCAGGTTCACTAATTCTTCAGCGAGCTTTTTCAGATCTGCCATGGTTTCTAAAATTTAATCGTTAATTACTTTTTTCTTTGTTCAAATTTCAACTTTCTTTTTCTGCCAAAGTCTTCAACACTCCGGTCAGGATGTTGTTACCGCTCTGCAGGGCGGACATGAGGTTACGCATGGGCGACTGCAACAGCATGATGATGTCGCCGATCAGCTCTTCTTTCGACTTGAGCGAGGCAAGTATATCGAGCTGCTCATCTCCGATGTACACCGACTCTTCCACATAGGCTGCCTTCAGCACCGGCTTCTCATGGTTCTTGCGGAACTCTTTGATCAGCTTGGCCGGAAGGTTGCCCACGTCGGTCAGCATAATGGACGACGGATTCTTCAGCACTTCATAGAGTCCCGAAAAATCCCTGTCCGCCTTCTCGAGGGCTTTCTTCAGCAGGGTGTTCTTCACCACGATCAGTTTGATCCCCTTTTCGAAGCATTTCCGCCGCAGGGCACTCGTATCGGCCGCATTCATCGTGGAGATGTCGGTGATATAGAGATGCCCCCGGGCATTGATCTGCACCGTGAGAGAATCGATGATCGCATTTTTTTCTTCCCTTGTCATAGTTCAATACAGGTTATGCGTTTAGTCAATCGCTTTGGGATCCACCTTGATGCCGGGACTCATCGTACTCGACAGGTAGATGCTCTTGATGTACGTCCCCTTGGCGGCGGCCGGTTTCAGCTTCTGGATCGTTGAGATGAACTCCTGGGCATTTTCCACGATCTGTTCGGGCTTGAAAGATACTTTCCCGATCGATGCGTGTACGATCCCATACTTGTCCACCTTGAAGTCGATCTTTCCCTGCTTCACCTCCTTGACGGCTTTTCCCACTTCCATGGTCACCGTCCCGCTTTTGGGGTTGGGCATCAACCCGCGCGGCCCGAGGATCCTACCCAGTTGCCCCACCTTGCTCATCACCTGGGGCATGGTGATCACCACGTCGAAGTCAAGCCAGCCACCCTTGATCTTCTCGATATATTCATCGAGACCGACATAGTCGGCGCCGGCGGCTTTGGCCTCTTCTTCCTTGTCTGGGGTACAAAGCACCAGCACCTTGGTCTCTTTCCCGGTACCGTGGGGCAGTGTCACCACGCCACGCACCATCTGGTTCGACTTACGGGGGTCGACCCCCAAACGCACGTCGATGTCCACCGAAGCATCGAAGTTGGTGTAGGTGATCTCCTTCACCAACTTGGCCGCCTCGGCCAGAGGGTAGGGTTTCCCAGGTTCGAACTTGGCAAGAGCTTCTTTCCTCTTTTTTGTCAGTTTAGCCATTTTTCACGCTTTCTTTATTGGTTGTTTCCCGGGAACTCACCCTGGATGGTGATCCCCATGCTCCTGGCGGTACCGGCCACCATTTTCATGGCCGACTCGATCGTGAAGCAGTTCAGGTCGGGCATCTTGTTCTCGGCGATGGTCCGCACTTGGTCCCACGTGATCGTAGCCACCTTGTTGCGGTTGGGTTCCGCCGAACCCGACTTGATCTTCGCGGCCTCCTTCAACTGCACGGCCACCGGCGGTGTCTTCGTGACAAAGTCGAACGACTTGTCCGTGTACACCGTGATGACCACCGGGATCAGCTTCCCTGCCATCTCCTGGGTCCGCGCGTTGAACTGCTTGCAAAAGTCCATGATGTTCACGCCCTTTGCGCCCAACGCAGGACCTACCGGAGGCGACGGGTTGGCCGCACCGCCACGGATCTGTAACTTGATGATTCCTGCGACTTCTTTTGCCATAATTCAGGATTTCTACATTCTGGTTATCAATAGATCAGCCACCGGTCGCTCAGGAAGCATTATGATTATTGCGACCCCGCTGATATTTTAAGTCTCTTATTCCTTCTCTACCTGCATGAAACTGAGCTCCAGGGGGGTCTTCCGCCCGAAAATCTTCACCATCACCTTCAGTTTTTTCTTCTCCTCGTTCACCTCTTCGATCACGCCGGTGAAGCTGTTGAAGGGGCCGTCGATCACCTTGACCGTCTCGCCGACGAAGAAGGGCACGTTCAACTCCTCGTCGCTGGTGGCCAGTTCGTCCACCTTACCGAGGATGCGGTTGACCTCCGACTCACGCAGGGGCTGCGGCTTGGCATTCTTGCCGTACTCCTCTCCCAGGAACCCCAACACATTGGGCACGCTCTTGAGGATGTGCGGCACCTCCCCCACCAGCGCCGCCTCCACGAGGATATATCCCGGGAAAAAGTTGCGCTCCTTGCTCACCTTCTTCCCGTTGCGGATCTGGTAGACCTTCTCTGTCGGGATCAATACCTGGGAAATGTAATCCTGGAGGTTTCTCCGGTTGATCTCAGCCTCGATGTACTCCTTCACCTTCTTCTCTTTCCCACTGATCGCCCGCAGCACATACCATTTCTTCTCCTGCTCAGCCATAATTTCTTTGTTCTGTCCGGCTTTTTTTAATAAAAGAGCCCGTATAAGAAGTTCATCAGCCTTTCAAAGACCAGGTCCATGAGGGCCACGACCAGGGCGATGATGACAGTGGCGACCATGACGACCACGGCACTGTTCTGCAGCTCGCTCCAGGTAGGCCAGGTCACCTTGTGCACCAGCTCGTTGTACGACTCGGAAATGTACGATTTCAGGCTCATGTCAACGCTCTTTTTCAGGCCTCCATTGTAACGGCGGCCCCCCGAGGGGGGCCTGGCCTGAAGGTTCATTGAAAAAATTTGCACGGGAGGAGCGACTCGAACGCCCGACACCTGGTTTTGGAGACCAGTGCTCTACCAACTGAGCTACACCCGTGTCCATTTGGAAGGGAAAAGGGCAAAACCCTTTTCCCCGGTATCTTTTGTCAATCGTTATTCGATGATCTCGGTCACCTGTCCGGCACCGACGGTACGGCCGCCTTCGCGGATAGCGAAGCGCAGACCCTGATTCAGTGCCACAGGATAGATCAGCTCGACGGTGATGGTCACGTTGTCGCCCGGCATCACCATCTCGGTGCCTTCGGGCAGGGTGATCTCACCCGTCACGTCCAGGGTACGCAGATAGAACTGCGGACGATATTTGTTGTGGAACGGAGTGTGACGGCCACCTTCTTCTTTCTTCAGCACGTACACCTCTGCTTTGAATTTGGTGTGCGGCGTGATCGAACCGGGCTTGGCCAGCACCATCCCACGCTTGATCTCTTTCTTGTCCACACCGCGAAGCAGCAGACCGACATTGTCGCCGGCTTCCCCTTCGTCGAGGATCTTACGGAACATCTCGACACCGGTCACCACGGTCTTGCGCTTGTTGGCACCCAGGCCGATGATCTCCACCTCGTCGCCGGTGTGGATGACTCCTGTTTCGATCCTACCGGTGGCCACGGTACCACGGCCGGTGATGGAGAAGACGTCTTCCACGGGCATCAGGAACGGCTTGTCCACATCACGCGGCGGCACGGGGATGTACTCGTCCACAGCGTCCATGAGCTCGCGCACCTTCTGCTTCCACTTTTCTTCCCCCTGCATAGCACCCAGTGCCGAGCCGCGGATTACCGGCGTGTTTTCACCGTCATAGCCGTAGAAGTCGAGCAGCTCACGCACCTCCATCTCCACCAACTCGATCAGCTCTTCGTCATCGACAAGGTCGACCTTGTTGAGGAAGACCACGATCTTGGGCACGTTCACCTGACGGGCCAGAAGGATGTGCTCGCGCGTCTGCGGCATCGGGCCGTCAGTGGCCGCCACCACCAGGATCGCACCGTCCATCTGGGCAGCACCCGTCACCATGTTCTTCACATAGTCGGCGTGACCCGGGCAGTCGACGTGCGCATAGTGACGCTTCTCGGTCTCATACTCCACATGGGCCGTGTTGATCGTGATACCCCTTTCCTTCTCCTCCGGAGCATTGTCAATGGAGTCGAAGTCCTTCACCTCTGCCAGACCCTTTTCGGCCAGCACCATGGTGATCGCGGATGTCAATGTGGTCTTCCCGTGGTCGACGTGACCGATGGTACCGATATTAACATGAGGTTTCGTCCGTTCGAATTTTTCTTTAGCCATGATTTAATGAATTAAAGTTTCTAAATTGTTGTTCTTCTTGTTATATCTTGTTTTCAACACATCCCTTAGAGCCAATGACGGGAATTGAACCCGTGACCTCATCCTTACCAAGGATGCGCTCTACCAACTGAGCTACATCGGCTTACCCAGAGCGGGAGACGGAACTCGAATCCGCGACCCTCAGCTTGGAAGGCTGATGCTCTACCAACTGAGCTACTCCCGCGATACTTTTTCACTGCTCTTAAAAGAACCTGCCCTCACGCGGCTGATGCTCTACCAATCCCGAAACTCTCCGGATCTTCGATCCGGCTCCTGTTTCGAGGATCCTCGTTTTTCTACGCAGATCGCAGATCCCTCACACAGCCTCTCTGTCTTGGTGGGGAGAGCAGGATTCGAACCTACGAAGGCATACGCCAGCAGATTTACAGTCTGCCCCAGTTGACCACTTTGGTATCTCCCCATATATCTTTGTATCATCCCTTTTGCGGGAGCCGATGGAGGGATTCGAACCCACGACCTGCTGATTACAAATCAGCTGCTCTGACCAACTGAGCTACATCGGCCTTCAAAGAACCTCGCGGAATACCCCCGAAAATCGGATTGCAAATGTAGAAAATTTATCTTGATATAACAAAAATAATACCACGAAATTTTTTCAGCCTCTTTTACACTTTCCGGATCTTATCCTTTTGTTTGGTTATCTGTTTCTTGAGGGCATCGACGGCCTGGTCGGTAGCTTCTTCGAAGGTTTTGCACTGCTTCTTGGCAAAGAGTGAGCTCCCCGGCAGTTCCAGCTTGATCTCCGTGATCTTGTTCTCCTGCACGTCCGACTTGTCCAGACGCAGGAACACCTCAGCTCCCATCAGTGTGTCGTCCATCTGGGCAAGCTTGGAGACTTTTCTCTCAATAAAATCAAGAAGCTTCTGGTCAGCATCGAACTTCAACGAATGGATCTGGATCTTCATGATAACTCCTCCTAACGTTTATGCTCTCGGATGAGCTTGTTTATACACTTTTTTCAGTTGTTCAAAGGTACTATGGGTATAGATCTGGGTAGCAGTAAGGTTGGCATGTCCGAGGATTTCTTTGATGGCGTTGAGGTCGGCTCCCCGGTTGAGCAGGTGTGTGGCGAAAGTATGGCGCAGCACGTGGGGACTCCTTTTCTCGAGCGAAGTGACCAGTCCCAGATATTTCCGCACCACCCGGTAGACGAAAGAGGGATAGAGTTGTTTCCCGTGATCGGTCACCAGCAGCCATTCGGCCTCCGGGAAGCGTTCGGCTCGCACGGCAAGGTATTCCCGCAGGGAAGCGGTCAGTTCCGGGAACAAAGGCACCTGCCGCTGCTTGTTGCGCTTACCGGTCACACGGATCACCCCCTCTTCCAGACGCACATCCTCATCCCGCAAGGCGATCAGCTCGGCCCGACGCATGCCCGTACCATACAACATTTCAACGATCATCCTGTTCCGCATGCCGGAGAATCCCTCTCCAAAGTCATGCTCATCCAGCAACCTGTTGATCTCCTCTTCTCTTACAAATGCCGGCAACGGCTTTCCCGTCCGGGGCCCCCGCACTGTCGCAGCCGGATTGTCTGACAACCCTTCCCGCTGCAGATACCGGAAAAACGACTTGACCGATGAGAGCTTGCGGTTGACACTCCGCGGCGAGACCCCCGACTCCATCAGAAACATCATCCACTCCCGGATCTCTCGATCACTCACCTCCCTCCAGGCCGGCTCCCCATCCCCCCATAAATGGGCTGCAAACTGCAACAGATCGTTGCGGTATGCAGCGACCGTATGCCCAGAAAACCTTTTCTGTGACCGTAAATATTCCGTATATCTGTCGAGGATACGCATGCCCGGGAACGTTTAAGGTGATAGGTTGAATCCGCCGGAAGATCTCCGGCCTTCAGGAACGTCCCCGCAGCATTACACTTTCTTCTCAAGCATCTTTCTGCTTCAGTTTTTGAATGTACTCGGCCCTTTTCTTCATCTCACGCCGGCGTACCGACGGCTTGATGTAAGCCTGACGCTGACGCAGCTCTCTCATGATACCGGTCTTCTCGAACTTCCGCTTGTACTTCTTCAAAGCCCTTTCGATGTTCTCACCTTCTTTTACAGGTATGATGATCATAGCTTCCTTTGATTTTTAATGAGCCGCAAAGTTAGAAATTGCTTTTTTCTTTGCAAAATTATTTTCCTTCTGCTTGTTAAGATAAGAAAAAAAGGCGGGAAATACAACCCTTCCGCCTTATTTATTCTCCTTCGTCACGGTAAGATAAGGGGCCACCCGCCGGAAGGATTCGGGGGGCAGGACCCGTTGGTGAAGCAATTCCTCCACACTGCCCACACGGCCGAAATGTTCGCGAAGGAACAGGATCGCCTCTCCCTGCCGGCGAGAAAGATATGGGTGGCGCATCAACGTCCGGAGGTCACAGGCATTGAGATCGATCTGCCTGATCCGGAGGGTATCGATGCAAGTCCTCTTACAAAGGGTTTGGTAACACACACTGTCGAGGCCATACACCTCGAGTAGTTGTTCTTTCCGTACATATCCTCCTAAAAGATCACGGTATCGGATGATCCGCACGGCCATCCAATGCGGGATGCCGGGCAGGGTATCGAGGGCCAGGGTGTCGGCACGGTTGAGCTCTATGAGGAAGGGTCGCTTTTTCTCCGGGAGAGAGGGATGATCCTCGCGACCCGGCAGGATATCCGGCCGGGAAAGGCTTTGCGTACGCCTTCTCTTGGTTACCGGATATTTCCCGAAATGGCGGGGCACCCTCTTCTTCTGTGCCGGCATGACCGTGTCCCCCGTTTTCTCTTTTTTCACCTCCAGCAACCGTACCAACGAGTCAAAGCGCCGGGCCTCTTCCGGGGGCACCGGCACCACCTGCCGCTGGCGGTGTGCCACCATGAGCACCACAGCTGTCAGCAGCAACAAGGCAAGCGAAGCCAGCCGCTCTCCCCGCGTGAAACGGAAAAACTCCATCTTCCCCTGCTCTTTGAGAAAAAGTATTCTCTGCTGTTACCTTATTATTTTATGGAGTGGGTTCAGATCCAACCCAACCCGTTCATGAACACCAGCGCAATGGCCAGCGGCGCCACAAAACGCACCAAAAAGAGGAACACCGGCAGGTATGCGGCCCGGATCGTACCGTCGTTGGAAAGTTCGGCCCGCACCCGGTCGGTCCCCATGAACCACCCTACAAACAGTACGATAAAGAACCCTCCCAAGGGAAGCAGGATATTGGCCGTGGTGAAGTCGAGGATGCCGAAGAAGTTCTGTCCCAGCATCTCCACCTTGTGAAACCATCCCCACGAGCCGGCGGCAAAGATCCCCAATACCCCCACGGCCGACGAGGCCAGCAAAGTGGCACTGCGACGCGTAAGATGAAGCTCCTCGGAGAAAAAGGCCACGATCACCTCCAATACCGAGATCGTCGAGGTAAGGGCCGCAATCGACAGAAGCAGGAAGAAGATAATGGCAAAGAAGTAGCCTCCCGGCATCTCCTGAAAGATCAGGGGAAGGGTCTTGAAAACCAATCCCGTCCCCACATCCGGCTGTATACCGAAGGCAAAGACCGCCGGAAAGATCGCAATACCTGCCAACACAGCGATGAGCGTATCGGCAATCGTGACATTGAGGGCGGTATTTCCCAGCCGCTCCTGCTTGCCGATGTAAGAACCGTAAGTGATCAAGGTTCCCATCCCGATGCTGAGGGAAAAAAATCCTTGCCCCAAGGCTTCGAGGATGGTTTCGGCCGAGATCTTTGAGAGGTCGGGCTTGAAGAGGAATTTCAGGCCTTCCGCCGCACCGGGCAGGGTGACCGCCCGCACATCCAGCACCAGGATCAGCACAAAAAGAAAAGGCATCAGCACCTTCGTATATTTTTCGATCCCGTTGCGGATGCCGGCGACGACGATCCAGGCTGTCAGGAACATGAAGATCAGGAACCACAGGATGGGCCGGAAGGTACCGCCACGGAAGTGGTCGAACATATCATTGAGCTGCTGCGACGAGAGGCCGCGGAAGCCATGCACCAGCGCCTGATAGAGATATTCCAGCGTCCAACCGGCCACGACGGTATAAAAGGCCAGTATCATGAATGCCGCCACAATGCCCATCATCCCCACCAGATACCAGGGCTGCCCCGGAGCCAGACGGCGGAACGCTCCGTATGGGTTGCGTTGCGTACTGCGCCCAATGGTAAACTCCGACAGCATCACCGGGATCCCCACCATCGCCACCAACAACAGATAGATCAGCAGGAAGATCCCGCCTCCATTCTCCCCCAGCACATATGGGAAACGCCAGATATTGCCCAACCCGATGGCCGATCCTGCGGCGGCGGCGATCACCCCGAAACGGCTGCCGAAACTGTCCCTTTGTCCTGTTTGCATCACGTGCGGTTTTGGTGGCGAAAATTCGCAAAAAACAATTATTTCTCCAAAACCTGCCGCTCCTTTCCCTTTCCCTCTCCCAAATGTGCGTTTGATGTATTATCTTTACCTTTTGTTCCGGAACCGAAAAAGTCATGCTCATGGACAAGAACAAACTGAAAAAGACCAAGATCATCGCCACCCTGGGACCTGCCTGCAGCGACCCTGCGATCATGGAACGCATGGTACGCGAAGGGGTGAACATCTTCCGCCTCAACTTCTCCCATGGCACCCACGAACAAAAGGCCAAAGAGATCAAGACCATCAAGGAGTTGCGGGAACGCCTGGGATATCCCATCGGCATCCTGGCCGACCTGCAGGGGCCCAAGCTGCGTATCGGTAAGATCAAAGGCGGAACGGTGATGCTCCGTGACGGTGAAATCATCGAGATCACCAACACCGAATGCGAAGGCGATGAAAAACGGGTCTACATGAGCTACCGAGAATTCGCCAAGGATGTCAAACCCGGCGACGCCGTCCTCATCGACGACGGTAAGATCAAGCTCGAGGTGATCGAGACCAACGGCCGCGACACCGTCCGCGCCCGCGTCATCCACGGAGGTCCCCTCTCCTCGAACAAGGGGGTCAACCTCCCCCATACCAACATTTCCCTCCCCAGCCTCACCGAGAAGGATCTGAAGGATGCCCGCTTCATCCTCGAACAGGAGGTCGACTGGATCGCCCTCTCCTTTGTCCGCAAACCGGAAGACATCCTCGACCTGCATGACGTAATCAAAAAACACGGCGGCAAGAACCAGCCCTGGATCATCTCGAAGATCGAGAAGCCCGAGGCCCTGGAGAACCTCGATCAGATCATCGACCTTTCCAAGGGGATCATGATCGCCCGCGGCGACCTGGGTGTGGAGGTCTCCTTCAGCAAGGTGCCCATCATCCAGAAAGAGATCATCCAGAAATGCATCGAGCAGGCCAAGCCGGTGATCATCGCCACCCAAATGATGGAAAGCATGATCGAAAACTTCCGCCCCACGCGTGCCGAGGCCACCGACGTGGCCAACGCCGTCCTCGACGGGGGCGACTGCCTGATGCTCAGCGGCGAGACCTCCGTGGGCAAGTACCCCGTCGAGGTGGTCACCAACATGCACAGTATCATCAGCTGGACCGAAAGCCACGGCTTTCACTACCTGCGCGAGCATCCTCCCACGGAGTTCTCCCCCACTTTCCTGCCCGAATCGGTATGCTACCACGCCTGTAAGATGGCCGAACAGACCCACTCGGAGGCGATCATCACATTCACCTACTCCGGCTCCACAGCCCTCTACATCGCCAGCCACCGTCCCAATGCCCGCATTTTCGCCTTCACCCCCAACCGCGACCTCATCAATAAACTCGCCCTGGTGTACAATGTCTATCCGTTCTGTATGGAAGAAGTGGAGAAGATCGAGGACGCCGTCCAGAAATCGGTGCGTTTCCTCAAAGAGAAAGGCCTCCTTGAAGACAACCAGGTAGTGGTGCATGTGGGTAGCACACCCGTCAATAAGCGGGGCAAAACCAATGTCTTGAAATTAAGCTATGTATGACCCTCCCCGCCCCCTGCCACTCCCCCTGAAACACATGAACACATCGAAACAATCCTTACAACAACGATCCGTGGTTTCTGAAAATCGGAATGGCCCGTGATGCCCCGGTATTTTTTCGAGGACCTATGATCGGATCGCCGGCCGTTGAGGCACTCTTTTATCCCCTGTAAAGATCATTGATGGAAATCTACCGCATAAGCATCAGAACGGATATCCGATCCCGATCTGGAGGGTGAGGTCGCGTCGCCAGCTGAACTTGCGGCCGAAGGGGATCCATTTGTATCCTTGAGGCATGCCCGGGTCGCGCATCTTGATCCCCAAGTCGCTGCGGAAGATAAAGAAATCGAAATCGAACCGCAGGCCAAACCCGCTGCCCACGGCAATATCATCCAGAAAACGGTCGAAGCGGAAAAGTGCGCCGGGACGGTCGTCTTGCCGTGAGATGGCCCAGATATTTCCCATGTCGGTGAAGAGGGCTCCTTCGAGGATCCAGAACATCTTGAAACGGTATTCGATGTTCCACTCGAGCTTCATGTCGGCCGTCTGGTTGTAGAAATTGGAATTCTCCTCGCGGTACGAGCCGGGGCCGAGCGACCGCACCTGCCAGGCCCGCAGGCCGTTGGCACCCCCGGCGTAGTACTGCTTCTCGAAGGGCACGGCCCGTGAGTTGAGGTATGGCACCGCCACACCCGCAAAGAAACGGTAGGTCATCGTCGAAACTTTGTTGATGACATTGGTGTAGCGGATGTCGATATCGGTCTTGAAATATTGGGCAAAGTTGAGCCCGAAGATACGGTAACCGCCACTGCTGTCCGTGGCCGCACCGGCCATACGGTAACCGGCATACAGCAGGTTGCCTGCCGCCTCGGCATTGACACGCAGAAAGAAATGGTTCGACATCCGGTTGAAGCTGCCGGTATTGAGAATGTAACTGTAGCTGGCCGACGAGATGAAGACATCACGGTAACTGTACGCCATATAGGTCGTGGTGTCCAACTGTTCAAGAAAGGCCGAATCGATGTAGGGCAGTTTCACCGAGTTGAGGCTGAGAGGGGAAAACATCTGCGAAACGTTCTGCGACGACCGCCAGGAATAGCCTAAGTGGGTGGTAAAGATCGTCCGCGTATAGTCGGGCCGTCGTTGGTAGTTGAACGTCACCCCCACCGTCGTCTTCGGCGCATATTTTTTCACGAACTGCTCTTTGTTGAAGAAAGGTCCCAGGAACTTTCCGAACACCAGGTTGGCATTCAGGTCGGTACCGACGATGCGTTTGAGCCCCTGTCTTTCCTGGGCCAGCGCTTCGACCGATTGCTTGATGCCGATGTTGAAGTTCTCCGCCCCGTGGAAGAGATTGCGATGAAGATAATTAAAGCTCAACGCCACACCCATGTTGCCGGAGGAGTTGGTTCCTTCCATCTCGATGGTGTACGATTGCTGTTTCACGGGTGAGAGCTGTATATGACAGTCGAGGGCCCGCAGCCCGGAAGAATCCTCTTCCGGCACCTCGGTGAAGTAGACGTTGACGAACTTGTAGACATTGAGCCCCGAAAGATGCTTGCGCGTGAGCTCCACATCTTCCTGATTGTAGATTTGGCCGGGGAAGATGTAGTTCGACTGCAGGATCACCTTTTTCTTAAGGTAGTTGGGATCCTCCTTGGAGATGAAATAATATCCTTTCTGCACGGCGGTATCCAGGCCGGTGAAGTATTGTTTGGGCTGGCTGATGGCCTGCTGGGGGTCGTAGTCGAGGAAGAAATAGACATTGCGGATGCGATAACGGGGGTGGGGGACCTCGACAATCTGCTGGTCGGGGGTCTGGCGCAGGGCATATCCCACCACCACGGCAATGTCGAGGAGATGGTTGCCCACGGTGGTATCCACCTCGAAGGTGACATAATCTTTCAGGAAGGCATAGTATCCCGAGTCGCGGAAGACCCTTTCGAGGTGGGAGCGTTCCTTCTCAAGGTCATCGACGTTGAACACCTGTCCGGGGCGGATGGCAGCGTGGAGGGTGTCGGCCAGCACCAGCTCGCGCACGGCGCTGTCCTTGACCACATAGGTGATGCGGCGGATAAGATACGGGCGACCCGTGCGGATGTCATAATACACCGCCGCCCGCTGCTTCGGACGGTACTCAATCGAGTCGTCGACCACCGCCTCGAAATAGCCCCGCGAACGGACATAATTGCGGATCTGCGTGAGTGAGCGTCCCACCTCCGAGGTGTCGAGAATCACCGGCGGCTCACCCAGGTTGCGCAGCCAACGGTTAATGCGTTTCGACTCATCAGGCCCCGACAAATTGTACAACAGCAGACCAAAACGGATACCCAAAAAACGACGGTTGGGCTGCAGGGAGATATAACCCTTGATATCGTCCTTGCTCACCTGGCCGTTACCCTCTTTCTGCAACTCGATCTTGTTTCGCGTGAGGAGGTATTCCCCCTCCGGAACATACCGCACGGGAGAACAAGACACCACCCCCAGCACCACCACCAGGAGGGGCAGATGAAAGAGATTTTTCCTATTTTTGATCAGCAGTTCCAATTCCGCATCCGGCCAGTCAGGGGAGATGATCATACAAATATACACAGGAGTTCCGGATCCGGAATACAACTTTCTCAGATTCCTCAAATGATCAGCAAGAACAAGATCAGGCTGCTCCGCTCACTGGCCCTCCGGAAACACCGTGAGGAGGAGGGGCTTTTCCTGGCGGAAGGCGACAAGATCGTACGCGATCTCCTGGAGGCCGGAGGATGGCGGGTACGGTACCTCTTTGCCAAGAAAGAATGGATCCGTAAACATGAAGCCCTATTGCCGGAGGAGATTGAGGAAGTGATCCCCGTGAGTTATGACGAGCTCAAGCGCATCTCTTTTTTGAAGACGCCGCACAATGTGGTGGCGGCGGTCGAGTTGCCGGCTTGGCCCATCCCCGCCCGGGCGCCGGCGGGCGAGCTGGTGCTGGCCTTCGAGAACATCCAGGATCCCGGAAACCTGGGCACGATCGTCCGCACGGCCAACTGGTTCGGCATCCGCCATATCTTCTGCTCCCCCGGCAGTGTCGACCTTTTCAACCCCAAGGTGATCCAGGCCACCATGGGCGCTTTCCTGCACACACGGGTGCACTATACGCCGCTCGAGGGACTGCTGGTGCGCAGCCTGGCCGCAGGCACACCGGTCTACGGCACCTTTCTCGAAGGCGATTCCCTCTATTCGGCCGCCCTGCCCCGGGAGGCGGTGGTGGTCTTCGGCAATGAGTCGAAAGGCATCTCCCCCACCCTGGCCGAAAAGATCCCCAACCACATCACCATACCCCCCGCCGCCGGGGAGAACAGGATCACCAACTCGCTCAACCTCTCCGTCTCGGCCGCGATCGTCTGCGCCTTCTTCCGCAGGCGTTAAAAGAAAAAACTATTCAAAATGGAAAGAAAGCACCCAGATCTGCGACCGCAGACGCTGTAAGGCATTCACATACTCGGGATGTTCCGACGAAGGCTCGGTGACCAAAATATTCCGGAAACCCGTCGAGACCTTCAGCTCGGTGCTCAGCTTGAAATAGGGCAGATAAAAGTCGATGCCGAACCCCTCCTCATGGTAGAGGTCCGACTGGAGCAGCCGCACATATACCGCCTTTTCGGGGTTGTACTTGCGCCGTGCCGACATGTCCATACGATAATTGACCCCCGCCACCAGATAAGGCCGGAAATTGTTGAGACGTTTGGCCTTGTATTTGAGGACAAGGGGAAACTCCAGGAACGACGACTCGATCTTCTGCTTGGCATACAGCTCCCCCCCCGGCCGGTAATAATAAAGGTCCCGTTGCCCGAACGCAAGTCCCGGCAGGAAACGCAGGTCGAGATACTTCATCAGCCGCAGGTTGGTGACCACCGACACGTTGAAGCCCGGAAGCAGGTTGTTCACATTGGCAAAGAGCGTATCCGCATTCTGCGGCGCATTGCGGTTGGTCACATAAAAATCCATCGTATTGAGCCCCAGCGTGAAGCCGAAGTGCATCGTCTTGCTGTCCACCTTCTGGTAATATTTCACCTTCTGCTTCTGGGCATACAGGAACCCTGAAGGCAGGAGGAAAAGCAATATGAGGAAGATCTTTTTCAAGGACGATGACTTTTTCTCAAGAACTGCACAATCGTAAAAATAGTATTTCCGGAGGATGTGGCAAATCAATCCTTTTTCGCTTCCGGCATTTTGATCCCTGTATAGGCACTGACGATACCGCCGGTAAAGGTGCGGTAGGAACAGTGGCGGAAGCCGCAGCGTTCCATGATCGCCGTGAACGCTTCCCGTTGCGGGAAGCGGCGGATCGACTCGGGCAGGTAGGTATAGGCATGGCGGTCGCCGGAGAAGATCTGGCCGGCGAGGGGTAGCAAATGGTAAAGATAGAGGCCGTAGAGGGCTTTGAGGGGCTGGCGGGCGGGGCGGGAGAACTCGAGGATGGCGGCCGTGCCGCCGGGGCGCAACACCCGCCACATCTCCCGCAGCCCTTGCTCCAGGTCGGTGAAGTTGCGCACGCCGAAGGCGACGGTCACAATGTCGAAACGGGCCTCCTCGAAAGGCATGGCCTCCGCCGCCCCCTCCACGAAGGTCACGGCCCCTGCCCCACCTTTCTTGCGGGCTTTCTTCTCCCCCACCCGCATCATCTCACGCGAGACGTCCATGCCCGTAACACGGCAGTCACAGCGTCGCAAGAGGGTGAAGGCCAGGTCGCCCGTGCCGGTAGCCACGTCGAGCACCTCCATACCGTCGCGCAGGGGCAGGGCCCGCACCAGCCGGCGCCGCCAGCGGCGGTCGATACCCAGCGAGAGAAAGTGGTTCAGGAAATCATACCACCCCGCGATGCGGTCGAACATCCGTTGCACATGGCTGCCCTTCCTTGCGAGGATCTTTTCCGTGCCCCCGTCGAGCTTCACCCTCTCAGTCGTCTTCAAGATGTTTTTCGATGGCCGTATCGTAGAGCTTCTTCCAGTCGCAGATGAAGCCATAGGAGATATCGTCGATGCGAATCTCGCCTTTCGTCACATGCCCCAGCGCAAGGAAAGGCACACCGCTCTTGACCATGAAGTCGATGAACTCGGTCTCCCGCGTCTCCGACACCGTCACCACCACGCGCCCCTGGGCTTCCCCGAAAAGGAAAGCATCCTTGCGGACCTCCGCATCGGTGGTGATGTCGAAGCCCAACCCGTTATGCATGCCCGACTCGAAAAGGCTGATGAAGAGCCCTCCTTCGGAGATGTCGTGGGCCGAACGCACCAGACTGTAGCGGATCAGGTCTTTCACCACCTGCTGCATCCGCACCTCCTCCTCGAGGTCGAAATAGGGCGGAGGCGACTTCTCGATGCCATGGTAATGCACCAGGTATTCCGAAGAGGCGATGTCGTTGACCGATTTGCCGATGAGGTAGATCATGTTCCCCTTGGCCTTGAAGGGGATGGTCATCTGGTTGTTCTTCTCCCGCAGCAGTCCCAACATGCCGATGACGGGCGTGGGATAGACGGGCTCGATCTTACCGTCGATGTTGGCCTGGTTATAGAAGCTGACATTTCCGCCGGTGACGGGGGTGTTGAAGCGGCGGCAGGCCTTGCCCATACCCTGCACGGCCTTGACGAACTGCCAGTACACTTCAGGGTTGTACGGGTTGCCGAAGTTCAGGCAATTGGTGATGGCCAGGGGCTCTCCGCCGGAGCAGACGATATTGCGTGCCGCCTCGGCCACGGCGATCTGTGCCCCCACCTCCGGGTCGGCCAGCACATACCGCGAGTTGCAGTCGACGGTCAGCGCCAGGGCGCTGCGCGTACCCCGCAGGTCGACCAGCCCCGCATCCGACGGCATGTTGGTGCTCATGTTGCGCACCCCCACCATCGTGTCATACTGCTCATACACCCAGCGCTTGCTGGCAATGTCGGGGTTGGTCACCAGCATCTCCATCACCTCGCGCAGGTCATCAGGCTCCGGAACATCGTCGATGTTGAATTTCCGGAACTCCTTGTAATAGGCAGGCTCGCGGTATTCGCGGTCGTACTGGGGCGCTCCGCCGCCCAGCACCAGTGCCGACGCCGGCACGTCGGCGATGAGCTCGCCGTGACGGTAAAAATAAAGACGGTCTTCATCGATCACCTCGCCGATGATCTGACAGTTGAGATCCCATTTCTCAAAGACGGCCTCCACCTCTTTCTCCCTGCCTTTCTCGACAACCACGAGCATCCGTTCCTGCGACTCGCTGAGGAGGATCTCCCATCCCTCCATGTTCTCCTGCCGCAGCGGCACCTTATCGAGGTCGATCCGCATGCCGCTGTTGCCTTTGGCCGACATCTCCGAGGTGGAGCAGATGATCCCGGCGGCCCCCATATCCTGCATCCCCACTACGGCGCCGGTCTTCACCACCTCCAGGGTGGCCTCGAGCAGCAACTTCTCCATGAAGGGGTCGCCCACCTGGATCGAGGGAATGTCGTTGGCCGAGTCTTCGGTGATATCTGCCGAGGCGAAGGTGGCCCCGTGGATGCCGTCCTTGCCGGTAGAGGAGCCGACGATATAGACGGGGTTGCCAGCCCCCTTGGCCACGGCCGACACCACCTCGTCGTGTTTCATGATCCCCACCGACATGGCATTCACCAGTGGGTTGGTGTTGTACGAGTCGTTGAAATAGACCTCCCCGCCCACCACCGGCACGCCGAATGAGTTCCCATAATCGCCGATGCCTTTCACCACGCCGCGCATGAGCCAGTGGGTGCGGTCTTTTTCGATATTCCCAAAGCGCAGCGAATTGAGCTGGGCGATGGGCCGTGCCCCCATGGTGAAGATATCGCGGTTGATGCCGCCCACGCCCGTGGCCGCCCCCTGGTAAGGCTCGATGGCGCAGGGATGGTTGTGCGACTCGATCTTGAAGGCGCAAGCCAGGCCGTTGCCCACATCCACCAGGCCGGCGTTCTCCTCGCCCGCCCCCACGAGGATATGCTCGCCCTCGCGTGGCAACGTCTTCAGCCACTTGATCGAGTTCTTGTAGGAGGCATGCTCCGACCACATCACCGAGAAGATGCTCAGCTCAGTGAAATTGGGATCGCGCCCCAGGATCTTGCGGATCATCTCAAACTCCTGATCCTCCAGCCCCAGGCTGCGCGCGGTCTCCAGGTTTGCTTCAGGTAAGGCCATGATCGAAAGGGTTGTTGCAGCAGCAAAGATAATGAAAAACCCTTTCCCCCTCTCCTTTTCCTCTCCGGAGGAACAGACTGCTCTTTCCGATTTTTCCGTTAAATTTGCCACAAAACCAGACGACCATGAGAAAGATCGCATTGATCACAGGAGCCACCGCCGGTATCGGCGAGGCCACCGCCCGTCTCTTGGCGGAAAAAGGTTACGACCTGATCATCACGGGGAGGCGAGAAGAACGTTTGGCCAAACTGAAAGAAGAGATCGAAAATGCCACGCCGGCACGGGTCCATACCCTGCGTTTCGACGTGCGTGACCGCCGGGCCGTGGAGGAGGCCCTCGACAGCCTGCCCGAAGCATGGCAGGCCATCGACGTGCTCGTCAACAATGCCGGGCTGGCCGTCGGCCTGAGCCGTATCTACGAGGGCGAGATCGACGACTGGGAGCAGATGATCGACACGAACATCAAAGGACTGCTCTACGTCTCACGCAAGGTGCTCCCCGGCATGGTGGAACGCCGCCGCGGTCATGTCATCAACATCTCTTCCACCGCCGGCAAGGAGGTGTATATGAACGGGAACGTTTACTGTGCCACCAAATTCGCCGTCGACGCCCTCAACAAGGCCATGCGCCTCGAGCTGGTCGACCACGGCGTCAAGGTAACCTCCGTCAACCCCGGTTTTGTCGAGACCGAGTTCTCCCTGGTACGCTTCAAGGGTGACACTGAGAAGGCCAAGCAGGTGTATGCCGGCATGGAGCCGTTGCACGCCCAGGACATCGCCGAAGTGATCTGGTTCGTCCTCAGCCGCCCCGAACATGTCAACATCAACGAGATCATCGTCACCCCCAAAGCCCAGGCCAACGCCTATTACATTCACCGCGAGGGTCAGTGACCCGGAAAATCTTCAACCATGAACGACAAAAACTATTCTCCTGAATATCTGCGCACCTTCATCACCCGTTTTTTCGAGAAGCTGGGATGCCCCGCGGGGGATGCGGCGGCCATCGCCGACGTGTTCGTCCGTGCCGAGCTGCGGGGTCTTCCCTCGCACGGTATGATCCGCCTGAAGGACCATTACCAGCTGTGGGAGGCAGGGCGCCTGAACCTCCGTCCCGACATCCGGGTGGTGTATGAGACCCCGGCCACGGCGGTTGTCGACGGCGACAACGGCATCGGCATGCTGGTAGCCACCCGCGCCATGCAGACCGCCATCACCAAGGCCCGCAAAACGGGCAGCGGCTGGGTGGCCGTACGCAATTCCAACCACTTCGGCATCGGCAGCTATTATGCCTTGATGGCCGTCGAGGCGGACATGATCGGCCTGGCCATGACCAACGGCAACCCGCTGGTGGCCCCGGCAAACTCCGTCGACCGCCTGCTGGGCACCAACCCTATCGCCGTGGCCGTGCCGGCGGGTGAGGAGCCCCCCTTCGTGGGCGACTTCTCCACCACCCCCATCGCCCGCGGCAAACTGGCCGTCGCCGCCAAGAAGGGCGAGAAAGTGCCATTCGGATATGTCATCGACAAGGACGGCAACCCTTCCGACGACCCCGACATCCTCAAGAAAGGGGGTGCCATGGTACCCCTGGGAGGGGATCTGGCCCACGGCAGCCATAAAGGCTATGCCCTCGGCGCCATCGTCGACATCCTCAGCGGCGTGCTGTCGGGCGCCAACTTCGGACCTTTCGTGCCGCCCAACCTGGCTTACCTCCCCCTCCCGGAAGAGCAGGTGGGCAAAGGCATGGGGCACTTCTTCGGCGCCTGGCGTGTCGACGCCTTCATGCCCGCCGAAGCGTTCAAGGCACGCATGGACCGCTGGATCAAGATCTTCCGAAACGCCAAACCCGTTCCCGGCAAAAAAGTGCTCATCCCCGGCGACATCGAAAGGGAAGCCGAAGAACGCATCGCCCGCGAAGGGATCTCCATCCTGCCGGCTATACAAAAAGAGGTAAAAGAACTCGCCGACAAACTGGGGATCGAGTTCGAAGTGAAGGATTAGTTCGGAGTATCGGGTTCGGGGTTCGGAGTTCAGAGTTCCGAGTATCGAGTTCAGAGTTCGGGGTTCCGGGTTTGGGGCTAGGGGATCGATGCCAAATCCAATACTCGAACTCGATGCCTAATTCTTAGTTAACTTAAACTCGAGACTCATTAACTCGAGACTCATTAACTCGATACTCATTAACTTATTATTCCCCAACTCGATACTCCTTAACTCAATACTCACTAACTCAATACTGAAATGTTCCGTTTTCTTATCTGGTTCGTGTTCCTGTTCGGCGGAGCTGCCTTGGGCATCTGGCTGGATCTGCGGTGGTTCCCGGAACTCTTTCGCAGCCCGGCATTTCATCTGGCCACACTGGTACCGGGCGGTTTCCTGCTGTGGGGGATGATGCGCATCAGTCGCAACACGGGCCGTTACCTGGCCCGGAAAGGACGGGAGGGGGAGATTCCCCGCCTGGAGACCAACCGGCTGGTCACCGACGGCATATACGGGTGCATGCGTCATCCCATGCACCTGGGACTGATGCTCTTCCCCTGGTCGTTCGCTTTCCTCACCGGTTCGGTAAGCTTCCTGATCCTCATCGCCCCTGCCGAGACCCTCCTCATCCTCCTGCTCATCAAAACCGTCGAAGAACCTGGCGCCAGGAAGAAGTTCGGAAAAGCCTATGACGAATACATGAAAAAAGTGCCGATGTTCTCCTTGAAGAAAGAGTGCCTCAGCCAGCTCTTAAAGGGAGAGTAACCCCTCGGACTTCGACCTTCATTCTTCCGATTCGTCTTTCCGGAACCCCTGCTGTTCGATCACACGCAGGTATTCGCGGGAAAAGAAAACATTGTCCTTTTTGGTATAGCGGTTGTCGGTAAAGATCTGGGCGAGGGTCTCCTTGCCGTTGATCTCGAGGAGGCGTTTCGTCTCTTCGAGGGCTTCTTTTTCGGCATAGATCCGGTCGATCTCTTCGCGGGAATAATCGTGGTAACGTTCAGGGTGTACCACACCTTCCAGCGGCAGTCGGTCGGTCAGGGGCGGGTTTTCGGCCGGATAGCCGGCCACGAGGGTGGTCACGGGCACCACCAGTTCCGGGAGGTTGAGGATCTCGACGATACGTCCGGCCATATAAGTGGTGGTGCCGAGGTAGCAGATGCCCAGACCATGGGCCTCGGCGGCCAGGGCCACATTCTGGGCCGCCAGCAAGGCGTCGATGGCTGCCGTGAAGAAAGAGAGGAAATTGCGGTATCCCGGCCGTGCTTTCCGCCATTCACACCATTTCGTAAAACGGTTGAAATCGGCACAGAAGGTCAACACCACCGGCGCTTGCAGCACCATGTCCTGCTTGAAATGCGCCTCCCATAGCCGCTTCTTCAGCTCCGCATCCTTCGTGACGACAATGCTGTACACCTGCATATTGCCGGTGGTGGAAGCACGGGTGCCCGCACGCAGGATCTCTTCCAAAATATCCCCCGGTATATCATCCGGCTTGTAAGCCCGGATCGATCGGTGACGAAAGATCGTTTCCAACATATCTTCTTCCCCCTATTTGTTTTCGTGCAAAACTAATCAACATTCCCTTATCCCCCGATGACTTGGATCATCTCTCCTTCCATTTGTCAAAGATTTCTGTCAATCGGTAAAAAAATGGATCATTGTGGAAAAGTATCCTCTCCAGAAGAAGCATTTTTCCTGAGAAATCCGTAATTTTATTGTCCTACATGAATCTTTCATCAGGACGTTTAACCATTAAAACCAATATGACTATGAAAAAATTTCTACTTCCTCTCTTTTTATTATTGCTATTTACCGCATTTCATGCTCCCGCCCAGACCACTCTGATGCCGGGAGATTTAGCTATTCTAGGTTTTAATTATGATGATCCCGATGAGTGGGCTTTTGTTCCTTTGGTGGACCTTGCAGAAAATACCATCATCAAGTTCACGGATAACGGGTGGTTAGCCACCGGCGGATTCCGTAGTGGTGAAGGCGTCATTGCTTGGACGGCTCCCTCCTCTGGTGTTACGGCAGGCACAGTGATAAACATGAAGAATGATGGAGGATGGTCAAGCAGTACCGGGAGCGTTTCTGCATCAGGAAATTTCAACTTATCTGGGGGTGGAGATCAGATCATTGTTTTTCAGGGAGATGACTCAACACCCAGTGTTGTTTTTGCCCTCAACAGTGAAGGGAGTGACTGGCAAACAGATGCCACTTCAGCCAATACATCTGCTTTACCTTCAGCATTGACGAATGGAGCCAATGCAATAGCGCTTACAGAGATCGACAATGCAGTTTATAATATGTCTGTCACATCGGGGACAAAATCCGAATTGCTAGCGGCCATTTGTAATACATCAAACTGGTCAGGGGATAACTCCAACCGTCAGACGATGCCAACCACCAACCTTAACGTCATTCCTGATGGTGCAGACACCTATCCTCCCAAATGGGAAGAGAACTATCCCACCGCCATTGCCAGGGATGTAAATGCTTTGGTGAATATCAAGATGGACGAACCGGGCATGGCTTATGTCATTGCAGTCGCTGCCGGAGCAACGGCCCCCACCTCTTCGCAGGTAAAGGCAGGGAGTGATTACAACGGAGTAACGGTCGTCTCCAAAGGGAACGTCCTCATCCATGAGAACAGCAAGGTTTACCAGATCAACCTCACCGGTCTCACGGCAGAAACCGCATATGATCTTTACGTGGTGGCCGAAGACGATGAACCCACTCCCAACCTCCAAACCGATCCCACCAAGCTCAGCATCACC
>Ga0256835_1000597_pt1 | contig 25667 bp, 21 predicted proteins | sample PIR30metaG_FD_185972 | JGI IMG/M metagenome (GOLD analysis project Ga0256835, IMG submission 185972) | Hydrothermal vent microbial communities from East Pacific Rise, Pacific Ocean - PIR-30 | ecosystem: Environmental > Aquatic > Marine > Hydrothermal vents | place: Pacific Ocean: East Pacific...
AATGGGAATTAGAAAATTAAGTGGCACAGAATCTACTTCAAGCCCTTTCAACTCTATGGCCAATTCAATGCGCTGCTCCAAGGACTCACCAAGACCAAGAATACCTCCAGCGCACACTTCAAGGCCTGCCTCCTTTGCCTGATTAATGGTATCCACACGCTCCTCATATGAATGAGTTGAAACAATGTTTGGGAAAAAACTTCTGCAAGTTTCTAAATTGTGGTGGTAACGGGTTAGGCCGGCATCTTTGAGCGCCTTGAGCCCAGACCCATCAATAATTCCTAAAGAGGCGCATACCTTTATGCCGACTTCCTGCTTAATTTTGTGCACTATGCTGGCAATTTGGTCCACTTCTTTTTTTGAAGGCCCTTTGCCGCTGGCAACAAGGCTGAACCTGGTAGCTCCTGACTCCTTTGCCTCTTCTGCCCTTTTGAGAATCTGATCAACAGGTGATATTTGATATACAGGGGCCTTGGTTTTATATCTGGCAGACTGGGCACAAAATGCGCAATCTTCAGAACATGCGCCAGACTTTACATTCATTATGGAACAGAGAGACAAACTATCCTTGCGCTTAGTAAGCTTGGCACCATAAGCTTCTTTAAGCAGAGCATCAAAACTTAAAGTTAACAACTCATGATATCGTTCTTTATTCATATTTCAACCTGGCAAAGTCTCATTAAAGGTATCAAAAGTTCGGCCCAAGATGTCATCTATCTCTTTTTTCGTGGTGCACAATGGAAGAAATAGATAAATGACGTCGCCAAGGGGCCTTAATATCACCCCATTTTTTAAGCCTGCCAGATAAATTTGAAAACCAATACGTTTTGATGAGTCAAAGGCCTTTTTGGCTGTCTTGTCCTGCACGATCTCGAATGCGCAAATCATACCAATATGCCTTATATCTCCAATATTTGGATGATTGGAAATTTTTTTTGAGCCGGCAGCCAGGGTATTGATGCGCCCTGGAAGCCTGGTAAGCACCTCTTCTTTTTCAAATATCTCCAAAGATCCAAGGCCTGCTGATGAAGATAGAGGATTGCCTGTAAAGGTATGTCCATGGAAAAAGGTCTTTCCTTTTTCCCAATCATCATAGAAGGCATCAAATATTTCTTGGGTAGTAACTGTGGCGCCCATAGGCATATAACCACCAGTAAGCCCCTTTGAAAGACAGAGAAAATCTGGCACTATTTGACAATGTTCAAAAGCAAACATCCTGCCAGTGCGGCCAAAGCCAGTGGCAACCTCATCTAAAATCAAGTGCACGCCATGGTCCTTTGCCATTTTTGCCACCTTTGAGAGGTAAGCCTTGGGGTAGATTATCATGCCCCCCGCACCAAGAAGAAGGGGTTCCATGATGATTGCTGCGGTCTTGTCTGCCTCTTTCCTAAGGAGGTCTTCAAGATCCTCAAGACATGCTAGAGAACATGCAGGTTCTGGGTCATCCATATCATGATTCTCAAGGCCCAGGGGGCAACGGTAACAATATGGCGTTGGCAACCTGTGGGAATGAAAGGTAAGGCAATCAAAAGGGCCTTTAAACATGGGAACCCCGCCTAGGCTCAACATGCCAATGGTATCCCCATGATATCCCCTTTCCAAGCTGATAAATTTTTCCTTTTCAGGCCTTCCTGACTGTTTCCAATATTGAAGAGACATCTTTATTGCCACTTCACAGGCAGTTGAGCCATTATCTGAATAAAAGACCTTGCAGAGCGGTTCAGGTGTTAGCTCTACCAATTTTTGAGCCAGATTAATGGCAGGGGCATGGGTGGTTCCTGCAAAATGGACCTGTTCCAAGCGCTCCATTTGAGCCTTTACATGGGCTTTGATAACTGGATGGTTGTGGCCATGCAGAATGGCCCACCATGAGGAAATGGTGTCATAATATCTGTTGCCATAAACATCATATAGAAATACACCCTCTCCCCTTTCTACAAAGAGGGGGTCGCGATCTTTATAATCCTTCATCTGGGTATATGGATGCCACACATATTGCCGGTCTGCATCCAGCAACTTTTCTATCTTTTTTTCTACCTTGCTCACTAATCTAGCTCTCCTGAAAATAAAAAGTCAGCGGCTTTTGCTATAGCTGGACAATAGCCATTGAAATCGTGTTTATAAGGAATCAAACCGAATATTTTAGCTTTTGGGCAGAACTCTTTGATTATTTCCATATTGTCCTTGACAATTTCAGGATCTGAATCTGGTTCTAGATCATTGAATATGATGCCTGCCAAAGGAATGGATCTAGACTCCATGGCCTCTATGGTTAAAAGCGTATGGTTAATAGTTCCAAGACCTGCCCTGGCCACAACAATAGTTGGTATAGTAAGCCGTTTTACAAAGTCAGCAAGGAGCAAGCTCCTTGTGATCGGCACCATCAGGCCTCCCACTCCCTCTATTAGCAAGATATCACATTCTCTAGAAAGTTTATCTGTGGATCTTACAAGAATTTCAGTATCTATTTCCTCTCCCTCTTTTTGTGCTGCCAAATGAGGAGAAGCTGGAAGACTGAAGGTGTAAGGAGCTTCCAAGGAGCCTTTGCGGCAGGTGCGCTCCCCTTTGCCCATGGTTTCGTAACAAAATGCAAGATCTTCTGAGACCTCTCCTGTGCCTGATGTCACCCATTTCTGGCACAATACATTGATTTTTCTTGCATTCAATTCTTTTGCAAGACCAGCACAGAAAAAAGTTTTTCCTACGCCAGTATCAGTTCCAGTGATAAAATAAGTGCCCATTTCTATTCAGCCTTTTAAAGATAGGGAAATATTTAGCATAAGATCATTGGAAACAACCTGCTATTTTTCATATATTACTTTAATTTAATTATATAACCTACCTGGATACAGTAACAAAAAATATTTGATATGTTACTTTAATAGCACCAAATCTTTGCAAAAATTCCTGCTCAACTCTAGCAAGCCCTTTTCTGGATCTTATCAAAGGCCTGCGTTTCAGCGGAACAGCAACTCCTGTGTATTTGAGGCTGGACAACAGCTCTATTAGAGTATCATATTCCTTTTTAATAAGCAGCTCTTCAACTTGGCAGGCGCCAAAAACAGCAGTGACAAGGGCAGTCAATTCTTCCTTGCCGGGAAACAGGGAAGATATCAGTGCAGTTTTCCTGTCAGCAGCATTTACAAGGGCAGTTTGAAGCTCTTTAAGGGTAGATGGGCCAAAAACAGAAAAGATTATATCGCCTTTTTGGCTTAAAATAGTCGAATATACCCCTAAAGCCTTTTTTAAATCTGCAAACCATTGAAAAGTTGCGCTAGAGATAATGAGATCATAAGGGGCCTTATTCAATATCTTTTCTGGCAGATTTTCACCATCTGCTTTCAATAATGATATGCGTTCATCATCATAAGCGGCCAAGCGGCCTTGCGCCTTTTTAACCATGGCTGGGGCCAAATCAATGGCTGTAATTTTGGCTTTTGGATTCAAAGTAGCAAGCCTGGCGGTAAGACGGCCGGTGCCACAGCCTATTTCAAGAATATTGCTATAATTCCGCCCTTCTATTTTAGCCGCAAGGCGCTCCTCTGAGATATTTTGGACATTAGCCCATTCTTCATAGGTGGCCGCAGCCTTTGAAAAGGCGTTTTTTATCTTTTCCTTGTCAACAGGCCTTGTGATCATAACCTGTTTAAAATTCCATAGATCCTTATCAAATACAACTTGTGCCTTTTGTAGAAAATTTTCCAATAAAAAAGGCCCTTGTAAAAGGGCCCGTAGGAGATGCAAATATTTATGTTTTTATTTATGGCAAGTCTTGCAAGTCTTACCCTTTTTTACCTTCATTTCCACATGACAGGGCCAGCAAAATTTTTTATGAAAGTCATTGGACATACCCTTTAGCTTTTTTATTTCAACTTTAAGCGCTCCGCCCTCAGGACTTTTGTGGCATTTCACGCACTTCAATTTTTTCTGATGATTCCTATGTGGAAATATAACGGCCTTTTTCTTCCCCTTTATTGAGTATTTTGCCTTAAGATCTATTGTTTCAGGCCCATTTCCACTGGAGGCAGGCCCGATCTGAGGCATTAATAGAGCAATTGAAACCGAAATAAGTGCAATTATAAGAAATAGCAAACTTTTTTTCATGATTCCCCCTGTTTATGGTTTATTTCTATCTAAATATTGGCTACTGCCGCTGATGCCTGTTTACTGGATACGTTCCAATAACGCCTTTTAACCACGTTCTTGTCCTGTTCCACTACTTCATAATTATCGGCATCATTTAAAATGGCCTGTAAAAGTTTGCTATGCAGCATATGGCCACTCTTATATCCCTGGACATGGGCAATCATGGGCATACCTATAAGATAAAGATCTCCTATCAAATCAAGCACTTTATGTTTTACAAATTCGTCAGGGAAACGAAGGCCTTCTTCATTTATTATAGAGCGCTCACTCAACACCACTGCATTTTCCAAAGATCCACCAAGGGCAAGGCCGTTCTTCTGCATCATTTCTACTTCCTTAAGAAATCCAAAGGTCCTGGCCCTAGCTATTTGATCTTCATAGACCTGTTCATTAATAACACCAGAAAATTTCTGCCTGGCAATCATAGGATGATCAAAATCGATCTCCAGTGTTACTGTCATTACATCGCAAGGCTCTGCACTTATAAACGAATCGCCGTTTTTAACAGCAACCGGTTTTAAAATCTTCAAATAACGCCTGGATTGAGCCTGCTCTTTTTTACCAGCTTTTTTGAGCAAAGCGACAAATGAATAGGCGCTTCCATCTATAGCAGGAACTTCTGGTCCATCCAGTTCAACAATGGCATTATCAATTCCGACACCTGCAAAGGCTGACATTAAGTGCTCTATAGTAGACACTGTGGAATTACCGATGCCTATTGTCGTGGCGAAACGGACATCTGTAACATATTGAATTCGGGCTGGGATCAAGACCTGAGGCTCAACATCCTTTCTTAAAAATCTGATGCCAGAATTTACTGGTGCTGGCTTGATCCTTAACTTAACTTCTTTGCCTGAATGAAGCCCGATTCCTACCAAAGTTATATTTTTCTTTATTGTATGCTGGAGAGATGAATTCATTATTATCTCCGTTTTGTTTTCAAATTAAACAGGAGGGTTCCAAAAAGCAGCTCCCTATCCTAAATGCCATTTGTTTAGTTCCCAATCTCCCCAAAGGCACTGTCTATCTATTTTTGGAGCCCTCCTGATTTGTGAATTTTTTATACGCAAATAACGTGCCCTCAACCCCGCAGCCAAAAAAAACATAAAATCAAATGGTTAACTACAGGGAGAAAAACACATCATTATACGTGAGACATAAAAGCCTCACACATATCATGCAATATGAGACTTTTTTGTCACTTCAGGGATCAGCTCAATGAAATCGCGCTTGAACATGGAATAGCTAATTTTGAGGGATAATTTATGATTAAAATAAAATCCGGAATTCAGCTTGATAGGCCCAGCCTTTTTAAGGCACGCTCATCTTTTGACCAATCCTTCAAGACTTTGACCCATAAATCAAGAAAGACCTTTTTATTTAAAGCCCTCTCTAGTTCTTCTCTGGTGAGTTTGCCGACCTTTTTAATAAATTTCCCTCCTTTTCCTATAATAATTCCCTTTTGAGAAGGTCGTTCTACATAGATAACTGCCCTTATGCGCAAAAGATTTTTCTCCGGCACTTCTTCTATATCCTCCACCTCTACAGCAGTAGAATATGGCACTTCCTGTTCAGCCAAAAGGAAGATCTTTTCCCGTATCAGCTCTGCGACCATGTCCTCAAGTCTTTGATCAGAAGTAGTAGAGCGGTCATAATATTGCGGACCTCTAGGTAGAAGGCTCAATATTTCATCAAGGACTCTATCTATCCCGCTCATATATTTTGCAGAGATAGGAATTATTGCTTCAAAGGGAAAAAGCTCTTTAAAAGAATCAATAATAGGCAACAATTCTGTTTTTGGAATCCTATCCACCTTATTCAGAACCAATATTACTGGTGCACCCACTTCCTTTAAGATGTCAAGGATAGCAAATTCCTGGCCGCGTTTCCTACTGGTTACGTCAACAACAAAAAGCACTATATCCACATCTTTTAAAGCATTGAGAGCACTTTCTACAATGACCTTGTTGAGCAGGTGTTTTGATTCATGAATACCTGGAGTATCCACAAAGACTATCTGAAAGTTGTCACCTGTTAAAATTCCTCTGATTTGCCGCCTGGTAGTCTGTGGTTTAGGGGTTGTAATGGCCACTTTTTCGCCTAAGAGAGCATTCAATAGTGTAGACTTGCCCACATTAGGCGCACCAATAATGGCAACAAAACCAGATCTGAAATTTTCACTAGAATTAGGATTTGAGTCTGGAGGGTAAGGGTCAGATTCTGTCATGCTAAATATTTCCTCTATTTAAATATTCTTGTCTTTTAAAGAACCCAATGCCTTTCGTGCAGCATCCTGTTCTGCTTCTTTTTTGCTATGACCTTTTCCTATTGCAAGCTCTTTGCCTTCAAGCTGTAAAGAGACTGTAAAGTGGCGGTCATGGGCGGGACCGACCACCTCCACTGTCTTATAACTTGGAACAGCATGGAATTTTGCTTGGGTGACTTCCTGGAGTGTGCTTTTATAATCTTTATCCAGGCCGCCATTTTCCACCATATCTAACAATTCACCAAAAACATCTTCTACAAATTTAAAGGCCTGCTCAATGCCGCCATCTAGATAGATGGCTCCTATCAAGGCCTCAAAGGCATCTGCAAGGATGGAAGGTTTTTCATGGCCGCCGCTTTTTTCCTCTCCGTGACCAAGCCTCAAGTAGTCGCCAAGCTTCATTTTCTTTGCCAGGCTGGATAATGTAGATTCATTGACCAGGGAGGCCCTCATCCTAGTGAGTTCTCCCTCTTTGAATTGTGTACCAAATCTATCATAAAGCAGCTTACTAATGACTAACTCCAATACTGCATCTCCCAAAAATTCTAGTACTTCATAATCTGGAACATCTGGGCCATGTTCAGCAGCATAAGATCTATGGGTTAGGGCCTGTTCAAGGAGTGGCTTATCTGAAAATGTATAATTCAGTTCCTTCTCCAATTGTTTCAAAGGCTGTTTAGAATCATCGGTCATGTGTCGCTGGCAGATCTCCTCATATGGGAAACATTCAATATCAATTATTTTGTAATTCTTTAACAAAACTATGAAACAGGGACAAGTGCGATATGGACATCACCTTGATTTCCAGACCAGGTTCTGGCATCCTGGGCTAAATTTATCAGCGAGGTTGTTAAAGATGCGCAGTGACAGAATGAAAAAGGGTGTTGAAAGGGCGCCGCACCGCTCTTTGATGAAGGCCATGGGATATACAGATGAAGAGATCTCAAGGCCCATAATTGGGGTGGCCAACTCCTTTAATGAGGTCATTCCTGGCCATGTGCATCTAAGGCAGATAGTGGATGCGGTGAAAGCTGGCATAAGAATGGCTGGTGGCACGCCCATGGAATTTGGAGGAATTGGGGTGTGCGACGGCATTGCCATGAATCATCTTGGAATGCGTTATTCCCTTGCCAGCCGCGAATTGATAGCAGATTCAGTGGAAGTAATGGCCCAGGCTCATCCCTTTGACGGTTTAGTGCTCATTCCAAACTGCGACAAGATAACTCCAGGCATGGTGATGGCTATGCTCCGCATGAACATCCCAGCCATTGTGATCACAGGCGGCCCAATGCTTACGGGCAGCTGGCACGGAAAAAAGGTCAATTTGATAACGGTCTTTGAAGGCATTGGCAAGGTAAAGGCAGGTGAAATGAGTGAAGATGAGCTGGTGGAGCTTGAATCTGAGGCCTGCCCCACATGCGGCTCGTGCGCCGGCATGTTTACTGCCAATTCAATGAATTGCCTTACAGAGGCCATAGGTCTTGCCCTTCCAGGCAATGGTACAATTCCAGCAGTTTCAGCAGCCCGGACAAGGCTTGCAAAACAAGCTGGGATGAAGGTGATGGAACTGGTTGAAAAGGAAATAAGACCTAGGGATATTGCCACGCTTGATGCATTTAAAAATGCCATTGCAGTGGATATGGCCCTTGGCTGTTCCACCAATACAGTCCTCCATGTGCCTGCCATTGCCCATGAGGCAGAAGTTGACCTTCCCCTGGATCTTTTTAATGAAATCAGCTTAAAGACCCCCCACTTGTGCAACTTGATACCAGCAGGGCCGCACAGCCTCTATGATCTGCATCTTGCTGGAGGCATCCAGGCGATTATGAAAGAGCTTTCTTCCTTAGGAGTAATTAATGAATCTTGCCTGACAGTGACTGGAAAGAGCACAGGGGAGAATTTTGCCAAGGCCAAGGTAACAGACCACGAAGTTATAAGGCCTGTTGACAACCCCTATCATAAGGAAGGCGGGATAGCCATACTTTATGGCAACCTTGCCCCAGAGGGCGCAGTGGTGAAGCAATCTGCTGTTGCACCAGAAATGCTCACCCATTCTGGCCCAGCTAGAATCTTTGAATCTGAAGATGAGGCCTATAGTGCAATCCTAGCAGGAAAGATAAAGGAAGGGGATGTGGTGGTAATCCGTTATGAAGGCCCTAAGGGCGGGCCTGGAATGCCTGAAATGCTTTCCCCGACTTCTGCAATCGTGGGAATGGGCCTTGGTGCCAAGGTGGCGCTTATTACAGATGGGCGATTCAGCGGAGGCACGCAAGGTGCAGCCATTGGGCATGTTTCGCCAGAGGCTGCTGAAGGCGGCCCCATTGCCTTTGTGAAAGAAGGCGACATCATCAAAATTGATATACCATCAAGGAAGCTTGAACTAGACATTTCCCAAAAAGAGCTTGAATCAAGACGTGCTGAATGGAAGCCCCCGGAACCTAAAATCAAAAAGGGCTATTTGGCCAGATATGCAAGGCTAGTAACCAGTGGAGCAAAGGGAGCAATAGTGAAATGAAGGAAATCAAGTTGCTGATTCATGTTGCTTCCAGCAATCGCTGGGATGTAGCGGCAAAAAATGGCTTAAATTTTTTGAAAAGCAGGGAAGATGGTGAAGAACTCATGGTCCGCATTGTGGCCAATGGAGATGCAGTCACCAGATGCATAAAGTGTGACAGGCCTCTGTTTGATAAGCTAAAACAGATAGTCCTTGATGGAGGAGAGATATTTTTATGCAAAAATTCCCTCAGGGATCACGATATTAAAAAAGAAAGGTTGCCGGATTTTTTTAAAACAGTTCCAGCAGCCATTAGGGTGTTGGCGGAGTGGCAGCAGCAGGGTTGGGTATATGTAAGGCCTTAACCCATGTTCTGGACAGAATCTTCAGGAAACCAGGTAAGGTGCCAAAATCTGTAGAATTCAGAGGCGGTTATATAATCATAAGGCACGCCAACCTTATCACAGAATTCATAGAGGGGGTCTTTCTCCCCACAAATGACATGGTATGATTGGCGTCTGCGCGAATGATAATTCTCATGTATCGCAATTCGCCCTCTTTCTGCCCAGGCAACAGCCTGTGGGATCTCCTGCAATGTAAAAAAACGCACGCCAAAATCCTCCGCCAGCGGCTCAATAATGTGATCTATTTTAGGTAGTGGCTTTTTTTTTCTACGTGCCACGAAAATATCCTGACATCTGTTTTTTTTGAGGCGGACTCTAATTAATATTAAAAAGAGCGTGGCCTCAAAAGACTAATCGGCCTTGAGCCTGATATGCTTAAACGAAAATCGGAACTTGGAGGGTATTGCAGTGAAAAGACATGCAGAAATACATAGGGAAACAAAAGAAACCCAGATAGAACTTGAACTCACTATTGAGGGCAAAGGCCAGGCAGATATACAAACCGGTGTTGGATTCCTGGACCACATGCTCACCCTCTTTGCAGCCCATGGCTTTTTTGATCTAAAGATATCAGCAAAGGGAGATCTGCACATAGACGCCCATCATACAGTGGAAGATATAGGAATATGCATGGGAAGGGCATTTTCCCAGGCCTTGGGTGAATTTAAAGGTATTGCCCGCTACGGTTTTTATCTCCTGCCCATGGAGGAAAGCCTTGCACAAGTTGCCTTAGACCTATGCAAACGCCCCTTTTTGGTATTCAATGCCCAATTCCCCTCTTCTAAAATTGGAGAATTTGACGCTGAACTGGTGGAAGAATTTCTCCGCGCATTTGCATTCAATGCTGGCATCACGCTCCATGTTCATGTAATTTATGGTAGAAACAGTCATCATATGGCAGAGGCCATTTTTAAAGGCCTGGGTAGAGCAATGGATATGGCCACCCAGTTTGATACCCGTCTGGAAGGCTCAACAATGTCAACCAAGGGAGTTTTATAGTGTATATCAACAGCCGCAGCAGAAAGTATGATTTTACAATTATCTTTTTTGCCATAGCAGTCATTCTGTCATCATGCACCGTTATAAAAAAATCGCACAAAGAAGCAGGCCCTCCCCTGCCCTCTTTGGATAAAATAGCAGTCCTTCCCATGGATAGGGCTAACCTAAAGCCCCAGCCTGGAGAAGCTACATGTGCCTTGAGTGACACCTTTTACGAAGCGAGCGATGTCCCCATAGAGGCAGCACGCAAATTAACAAAACTGCTTCTAGACAGTGTCAAAAATGACCCAAGATTTGTGCCGGTAGAGGAGAAAAAATGTGTAAGTTTTCTGAGCAGAATGCTTATTACAGAGCCAAATGCACCACAACTGCGTCTTATTCAGGCCTTAGGCAAAGAGCTTGGTGTTGATGCAGTTCTTTATGGCAAGCTATTCAGGTTTGAAGAACGCATTGGCGGACCCTATGGCGTGGAACGCCCTGCATCTGTTACCTTTACCCTCTATCTCATAAGGACAAAAGATGGAGCAGTGCTATGGCGTTATGCCTTCAACGAAACCCAGCAACCCCTTACAGAGAATCTTTTCAAGGCAGGCCTTTACAAAAAAACGGGGTTTAGATGGCTAACTGCTGAGGAGTTAGCCAAGATTGGCATTGAAGAGGCCATTAAAGACCTTAAAAAAAGAATCCAGTAGAAAGTTATTATAAATGGAAATACAACCTGGCCAAGTTGTGGAGTTCTTGGACAGCCAGCGCTTTGTATCTGCTGTCTGCTTAGGTAAAAAAGGGAATAGATACCATCTCTTAACCCATCTGGGCAGAGAAATAAATATCCCTTCTGCCAGAATTTTACATGCATCACCCAGCCCTTTTGGCTCTGAACTCCCAAGCAGGGAGGAAATGCTCAAGACCCTTCAGGCCATTCAGAAACAGAGGGAAAAGCTTGCAGAACAGATTGACTTGAAAGAATTGTGGGAACTTGTGCAGGGTGAACATTATGCATGGCTTCCAAGAGATTTAGCAGAATTGGCCTTTTCTGGCGAAACCACTCCTGACCATGAGGCTGCACTCATAAGGGCCGTTATAGATGAACGCACCCACTTCAAGTTCCGGGAAGGCAATATTGTGGTGCAAACCCCAGAAGCGGTGGCAAAACTAATGGCACAAAAGGCCCGGGAACAGGAAAAACTAAAAAGACTGGCAAAGGGCAGCGACTGGATTGAAGGCCTGTGGAGCAATGAAGAGAACAAGAAAGATGAAGCTCTAAGCAGGCTGGAAGATGAGGATATTTCCTATTGGACGAATGCCATACAGGATTTCTGTATCAAGGGAGATGATTCTGAACATGCTCCAGCAGTGCGTTCCCTTTTCCGCCAGACCGGCAAAGTTAACCCTACCGCTCCTTTTGATACCTTGGTGCTTGCTGGTATATGGCATCCAGACCAGAATTTGGAAATCCTGCGCCACGGCCTCAGTAAAGATTTTCCTGAAAAAGTGTTGAAACAGGCTGAAGAGTTAGCAAAAGTTGAGATCAAACCAGAAGAAGGACGCACTGACTTGAGGCATCTTCACCTGATCACAATAGATGCCCCTGAAAGCCTTGATCTGGATGATGCCCTACATTTTAAAAGGCTTGAGTCAGGCAACTATGAACTTGGGGTCCACATAACAGATATTGGAGAACTGGTTGAGCCTGGAACTCCACTTTTTGAAGAAGCTATAACTAGGGCAACATCCATCTATCTACCTGATCTGAAAATACCCATGCTGCCTGAAATCTTGTCTCAACATGCCTGGAGCCTTCACAAAGGGAAAAGCCGCAGAGGACTTTCTTTCATTATGGAGATAGATCCCAAGGGCAATATAATTGCTTCCAATATTGTAAGGAGCATAATCGAGGTAAAAGAGAGATTAAGCTATGATGAGGCAGAAAAATTAATAGAAGGTGAACATTGGCTTAGAAAATTACACACACTATGCATAGAACACCAAGAACGAAGAATTGAACATGGCGCCTTGCCCATGCCCATACCTGAACTTAATATTATAGTTGATCCTGAAGGTGAGGTTGAAATAGAGCTTATTCAACCAGGAAAGGCAAGGTTTTTAATTGCTGAATCCATGATTATTGCAAATGAAGTAGCTGCACAATTCTTGAAGTCCAATAAAATACCAGCATTATATAGGAGCCAGCCTCCACCAAGGGAACAGATAATGCAGGGAGGAGAGACAGACCTCCTTGAAAACCTGCGCCAAAGAAGGCTCATAAGCAGGGGTGTTCTCAGTATGGAGCCAGCATTTCATTCTGGTTTGGGAGTGGAGGCATATACCACCGTTACCTCACCTTTGAGAAGGGCCTTGGACCTGGTGATGCAGCAGCAGATCACTTCTTTTATAAAGGAGGGCAAGCCGCTTCATAACCATGAACAAGTAGAAAAGATTTCAATTTATATTCAGCAAGGCCTTAATAGTGCAGCAGCAGTCCGCCAGGCACGTGTCCGCTACTGGATCTTGAAACACATATTGCAAAGAAAGACAGAAACACTGCCTGCATGGATACTTGAAGTAACTCCGCAAAAGGTTCTGGCCATATTGGCAGACTATCTTTTGACAGTTGAACTTCCTCCCAGGCGTGACAAAAATTACCCCTCTGATAAACCTGTGGACTTAAAGGTTAAAAAGGTGTCACCCAGGGAAAATGTATTGAAGATGGCGTGGGCAGATGGAGCGCCATAAGACTTAATAAAGAAATGGGGAGAGTTTAGATATGAACATTAAGAGGAGAATATTTTGGTGGTCACTCCTGGTCTTTGCGGCCCTGGCAGCAATTTCAGGAGCAGTAGTATATTTTAATCCCGAGCTCATGGAGGAGTGGTATGGAATTGCGCTTCTGGCAGGCCCTCCACTTGGATGGCTGATATTCCTTGTCGCTGCCACATCAGGCATTCCTGAACAAGTTCCAGAAACAGTGGCACAGCCGCTGGAAGATGAAGAAGCAGCCGAGACAGAACAAAAAGAGGAAGAGGCTGCTGTAAAAGAGGAAACAAAAGAGGAATGTGTGCCAGTTGAAGTGGTAGCGGCCCAGATATTGGGTCTGCTTCAGCGTGAAGGACGACTTATAGATTTTTTACAGGAAGATATAGAACCCTATGACGATGCCCAGATTGGAGCAGCAGTGCGGGAAGTCCACCGCGGCTGCCGGAATGCACTAAAAGAGGTATTTGGCATAGAGCCTGTGATAAATGCCCAAGAGGGCACAGAAGTGGAAATTGATGAAGATTTTGATCCTGCCCAGATAAAACTTGTGGGCAATGTTAAGGGCAACCCGCCTTTTAAGGGAATAATCAAGCATACTGGATGGAAGTTTAGTGAAGTAAGGCTTCCCAAATGGACTGGCAAAACCAGCAAAAACATCCTTGCACCAGCAGAGGTTGAAATATAGTGAGCAGATATCTGATTGGAATAGACTTGGGCACCACAAACACGGTGCTCTCTTATATAGACACTGAAACAGACGCCAAGGGGGAAATAAAGGTCTTTCCTGTTCCCCAAGTGGTAGCACCTGGAGAAGTTGCAGAAAAGAATCTTCTGCCCTCATTTATATACATAACCACAGAACAAGAAAAAAAGGCTGGCGGCCTAAACCTTCCTTGGGACCCCTTTGGGGAACGTGTGGTTGGAGAATATGCCAGGAAGCGGGGAGCAGAAGTCCCTGGCAGGCTTATCTCCTCAGCAAAAAGCTGGCTATGCCATAAAGGTGTTGATAGAACAGCCCCAATTCTTCCCCTTGAGGCTTCTGAAGATGTGCAGAAGCTTTCTCCCATAGCTGCTTCAGCTACTTTTTTAAGGCATCTAAAGGCTGCCTGGAACCATACAATAGGAAAAGAGACTGGACAGAAAATTGAAGAACAGGAAATTTTCCTTACCATACCCGCTTCTTTTGATGCCGTAGCTAGAGAGCTTACTCTTCAGGCAGCAAGAAGTGCGGGCCTTGAAAACATCACCCTGCTTGAAGAGCCGCAGGCCGCCTTTTATGCCTGGCTCCATGCCAACATGGAGACATGGAAAGATGCCATACAACCTGGTGATCTGGTTCTCGTTTGCGATGTTGGCGGCGGGACCACAGACTTCAGCCTAATAAGGGTTACCAGCGAGGATGGTGAACTTGGGCTTAAGCGTCTTGCTGTAGGGGATCATCTGCTTCTTGGCGGGGACAACATGGACTTGGCTCTGGCCTATTATGTTTCAGAAGAACTGAAGAAAAAGGGTACTAAGCTAGACAGGATGCAGTTCCAGGTGCTGATCCATGCTACACGCCTGGCAAAGGAACAGCTCCTTTCAGATGATTCACTCGAGCAGGCATCCATAGTAATTCCTGGAAGGGGAACAGGACTGGTTGGCGGAACCATCAAAACCGAGCTTTCCAGGAAGACAGTAGACGATATATTGGTGCAAGGCTTTTTTCCAGAGTGCAGCCGGAATGACCTGCCTGTTCAAAGGCCCAAAACTGGCCTTCAAGAACTTGGCCTGCCATATGTGGATGACACAGCCATTACAAAGCACCTGGCAGCCTTTCTGGCCACCAGCCAGGATGGTGAAGGCGAAATGCCCACAGCTATTCTCTTTAACGGCGGTGTATTCAAATCAAAATTGCTGAGAAGCAGGCTCTTTGACGTAGTAAAGAGCTGGGATGGCGAGCAGGAAGCGGGCCTGAAGGAACTTTCCAATCCAGATATGGATCTTTCAGTCTCTCTTGGTGCTGCCTATTTTGGCCTGGTTTCCAAGGGAGAAGGCCTCAAAATTAGGGGAGGAATTGCCAGATCATATTACATAGGCATCGAAAGCAGCCGCCCTGCGGTGCCGGGCCTTCCACCTGAAATAAAGGCATTGTGCATTGTGCCCCAAGGTATGGAAGAAGGGAGCTCCATTGAGGTGCCTGGAAAGACTTTTGGCCTTTTAGTAGGGCAGCCTGTGGAGTTTCTATTTCTCGCTTCCAGGACCAGACAGGATGATAAACCTGGTGATATAATTGATGACTGGGAAGATTCCATTGAGCAAGTGAGCAAGGTTGAAACTGCCATGGAATCAGCAGAAATTGAACCAGGCACCATGATTCCTGTTCAAATAGAGGCTGAATTAACTGAAATAGGCACCCTGGCCCTATATTTGGTATCCAAAGAACATAACCAGAGGTTTAAACTGGAATTTAATGTAAGGGAGGAGGGACAGGCCTAGTCCTCTCCCTCTACATGAATGCATTTTGTAGGGCACATTACCACTGCCATGCGCACCGAATCATCCATTTCCACTTCTTCTTTTGTGACTTCAGGCAGTTGGGTGAATTCGTTCATGGTGAAGGTTTCAGGGCTCTCTTCCATACAGGTGCCGCACATTTTACAATGAAAGGTGTCTATATATATTGATCTCTTTTTGCCTTTGTTTTCTTCCATTCAAATTTCCCCGCTGTGACTTAATATCTTCAGCTAGTGTCAAAAAAGATAACCACTTATTTATAAAAACACAATTAATAAGAGCGTTGCAGCATTTGGAAAGATTGCAATTAAAGAAACCAAAAGCTGGAATGTTATGTTTATGGCAAAGAAACTTTTATACTATTTCCAAAAAGGTATGCTTTTCTGGATCATAAACTAATTCTATATTGAGTGTTACACTGCTGTCAGAAGCACCACTATTCCATTTCCGCTCCAAGTCACCGCATTTAAGATACAAGATTGCAGAAGGAGCCAGAGAGCCGATAATTTTAAATCTTATTTGACATAGCCTTTCCTCTAAGTGTTTATACTCCTCATTTACCTCTTGAAGCTCTATGGCCATTTCTTCTTGTTCTTCCTTAAGTGCAACAATTTTAGCCGCCCTACGTCCTATTGCATGAAGATAGTCTGGAACCTCCTGCATCCAACTAGCCAAAGATTTATACGCCTTCTCTGCCCTCAAGGTGCCTTTTAAAATAGCAGCCAAAAAATGACGAAGCCCTATTATGGCCTGCATTCCATCCTTGTCTGCAGAGTTCTGGATCTCTTTTAGCCTTTCTCCAAGAGATGCCACTTGATCCTTTAAGGTATTCATGCTGGTACGCAGTAAAGCTTCAAGTTCATTTTTCCGTTGATTCAGCCTATGTCTCTTGTCAAAAAGATCTTGGCCGAGCTCAACATCAACTTGATTTCTTAAATCAACGCTTATCATATGTACTTTGTTGGCCTCTATTTTAACATGACCCACAAAAATTTGAGAGACACCTGATGGCTCCATAATAATTGTATCAGAGCGCAAACGGCATTGTTGCACCTCTTTCAAAACTACTATTTCATCTATAGACTCTAACTTTGCTCCACGTGCTGAACCCACTTCAATAGTTTTTCCAGCTCTAACAGAAGTTCTTATAAATGAAGCATTTACTGACTTGGTTACATCAATATGTTCCCCCTCTATAGCTCCCTTAACCTCTAAATTGCCATCTATGATAGCTGAAAAAGTTCCTCGTATATCCCCATTGACCACCACGTCAGCTGAACAACGCAATTCATTATCGTCATCTCCAATATTACCTGTGCTAAAGTCTACATCACCTACAACAAGTCTATTTTGTACTGACAAAGCTCTCAAATTGGCTGGATCACGTACAGCTTCTGCAAATCTAGTTATTATTATTCCATTTTCCTTAGCAAAAATATCTTGGCAGTGTCTGTTCCTTTCTTTGTCAAAGGATTGCTTTATCAGCAAGCCATCTCCAAGTTCAATGGGAAATGGAGAACCAGGCTCAGGTTTGATTGGAAAGCCATTAACATCTGTTCCAGCCATTCCTGAAGTGGGTTCATATAACCGTGCAAGTAATTCCTCCTTTTGGGCCTGAGGGAATTTGTTTATACACCTGAAATCTATTTTGCCATCTGGCAATATTTTTCCTGGTTTGGGCGAGTAATCAAAAAACAGCTCCAAGTCACCTGGAATACCATTTTCCGGCGCTTCTCCTTGAATCATCAAGGTTCTTACTTGTGGAGTGGTATTGATAATAACGGTTCTAGGCCTCAGCCTCTCTTCTCTGGCAGGAGCTAAGAAAGTCAGTTCTCCAAAATCGCCTTTTTCTATTTGTGAAAAAATATCTTTAGGAAGTCTAATATAGTATCTACCCAATACTATAACTAAGGCCTGGGCTAAATTTTCTGGAGATATTGCCCTTATGGGCGGAAGGTCAGCAATAACTAATATTATATCTTTATCGAATTTTGATTCTTCAATGGAATCAAGGATATCATCGGCAATATCCTGAATGGACATAGGATTATCGTCCATATCTGCGTCGATCTCCAGGGCCTGACTCAAGCTCATTTATCCCCTTTAAGCACTTTACGTTATTTGTAATAATGAACAGGCATTGCAGCGCCTGCATCTCCCTGTATCACAAGGTGCAGTGGAATTTTGCCTGGATGCCTTGCGCCATTCATGCAGCAAAAATTCCTTTTTGACAGGATGTCTTATAATTTCCCATGGCAACGATGCCGCCACTTGCCTGCCTTTTAAATATTTTTCGGCACTTAATCCAGTTTCCTTCAGCGCCCTGTTGAGTGAAAAACCATGCAATGCAAGCAATTCTATAACTCTTGACAGCTGCTGGTCTCCCCTGCTCAACAATCCCTGCAATGCTGCTTCTCTATGGCTTGGAAGGGAAAACTTTAAATTAGGTATGGAAGAAAACAGCCTTTTCAACAGGCTGATCCGCTTTTTGATCTCTCTTTTAGCAATAAAATCACTCCATTGAAATGGAGTCCAAGGCTTAGGAATAAATTGATTAACCGATACTGAAAGAGTTCCTATGGAGCCCCTGCTCTTGGCATGATCGAGCATACAGGCGTGTATTTTTTTGACTAAGATTCCTATTTGACTTACATCATCTTCTCTTTCAAAGGGTAGCCCTATCATGAAATAGAGTTTGAAGTTTGGAATACCAGAAGATGCTAGCCTTTCCACTCCTTCAAGAATTTCATCTTCACTCAAGTTTTTGTTGATTACATCTCTCATTTTCTGAGAACCTGCTTCAGGGGCAATGGTAGCTACCTTGGCGCCAGATTTTACCATCAATTCTGCAAAAGAAGGGGTTATGAGATCTACACGCAAAGATGAAAATCCTAATTTTTTACCTTTTTTCAACAACAGGTCTGCCAACCTTTCAATATCAGGTCTGCTGCCATATTCAAGGCCTATCAAACCAATCTTTGATGCCTCGCCTGATTTTGATATTGCATTTTCCACAGCCTCAGAAGGCCAAACTCGGGGAGGGCGGTAAACAAAACCGGCAGCGCAAAAACGGCAGCCCATTCCACAGCCTCGGGTAAGCTCAATGAGAAAGGTGTTGGGAAAGACCGTGTTTTCGGTAAGTATGGCGCTGTGAGGGGCAGTATCAGGCGGTACAGTTAGTTTTGCCGGCGCTATTTGGGATGGAAAGATATCTTCCAAAGGTTCATGGCCTTTATAATATTTACCTTTGTCATAAAGCACCTTATAGCCCCCTGGCACATAAACTCCAGAAACATTCGTGACAAGGCCTTTCAATTTTTCAGCTCTATTAGCTACCTGCTCAGTCAACAGGGGGAGCTGTTTAGTAAAAGAATGGACTATTGACTCAAATTCTCCAATCAAAAAGGCATCAATAAAGGGGGCCAAGGGTTCAGGATTGATAAAAGTGGCAACTCCGCCTGCCAATATCAATGGTGCGTCATCTGAACGCTCATGTGCATAAAGGGGAATATTGGCTAAATGCAGAAATTTTGCACAATTTATGTAGTCAGTCTCAAAACTTATCGTAAAAAGGATTATATCAAAGTCCTTGGCAGGCCTATTGCTTTCAAGCGACCTTAACTGTGAGGGGGAAACATGTCCCTTTGGAACGAAAAATCTCTCAGCAACTATCTCTTCTTTGGAATTAAGTAAAGAATATAGGGTGTGCATGCCCAAGTTGGACATGCCCACCTCATAACTGTTGGGAAATACTAAGGCGACCCTGAATCTCCCTGGCCACCTCTTTTTGATTGCCCCTTTCTCAGTCGTCTGAGTCTTGTTCCATTTTGGCGAGGTCTTCAAAACGTATATCTATTCCAAGGACGCCAACAATCTCATCCTTTTCATTGAAAATAGGGCCTGAAACAGTAATACACAAGGCGTTTGTTATGCGCGACGTATAGAAGTCTGACACATGGATTTTTCCATCTTTCATTGGGGCGATGAACCAAGGACGTTCAGAAAAGTCGTCATCAAGCTTGTAATTGGAATATTTAGGCCTGTCCTCCAGCCTAGTAACATTTTTGGTAATCTTTTCTCCATCAGCATTTACCACATAGAGGAATTGTATAAATGGATTATCTTCCAGCACTTTCTTGAGTACCGGCTCTATGCGCTCTGGGTCCATTGATTTGATTTCTTCGGTCTCAACAAGGTCTTCCACCAGGTGGTAGGCCAAGTCATATGCCTTCTGCTTCAGCTTCTCAAATCCAGAAGTGAAGAGCTCTGGCAAATATAGCCTGGTCAAGTGCTCCATCTCCTCATGGGAAATAGAGGTCACCCTGCCCTGCTCATACATTTCCATCACCTTTTTGTAGATCTTGACTATTCCCGGATGGCGTTTGCTGATCTTGTTTTCACCTGTAAGCTTGAGATGGGTGTTTACCCAATGTGCGATGCCTGCAGTTCCTGAAGTGCTGGATATAATAACAGATACAGGCCTTCCAAGAATTTTGTTGGTATCAAATATGTTATAGATTTCCTCATTTTTAAGCAGGCCGTCCGCATGGACTCCAGCACTGGTTGAGTTGAAGTCAGCCCCAACCAAAGGATAATTTTTGGGTATATGCACCCCAAGTTCTTTTTCAAAGTATCTTGCCATTTCAGTAATGGCTTTAGTATTTACACCATCTGTAGTGCCGCGCAGGGCAGCCCTCTCTATTAAAAGCGCTTCAATAGGAGTATTGCCGGTCCTTTCACCAAAACCCAGAAGGGTTGCATTAATTGCATTACATCCATAGAGCCATGCAGTAGTAGCATTTATGACCACCTTGTGAAAATCATTATGGCCGTGCCATTCCAGCAGCTCACCAGGCACACCTGCTTCTTCAATAAAGGCGCGCACAAGTTTATCAACGGCCCTAGGAAGGGCTGCACCTGGATAGGTGACTCCGAAGCCCATTGTGTCGCAAAGCCTGATCTTTATGTCTATTCCACTTTCTTCCCTAAGCTTCATAAGTTCAATTGCAAAGGGGATACAAAAACCATAAATGTCCGCCCTTGTAACATCTTCAAAATGGCACCTGGGCCTTATGCCAAGGGAAAGGGCCTCTTTTACAATGGCCAAATATGATTCAAGCGCCTGTGATCTGGTCTTTTTCAGTTTTAAATATATATGATAATCAGAAGCAGAGGTCAGGATGCCTGTCTCTGGCAAACCAGCCTCTTTCACCAATTTAAGATCCTCTGCCTTTGCCCTGATCCAACCAGTAATTTCTGGATATGTGTAGCCTTTGGCACGGCACACATCCAACGCCTTTTTATCCTTATCAGTATAAAGAAAAAATTCAGATTGGCGAATCACACCCTTGGGACCAGATAGCTCATGCAGAAAATCAAAGATTTTACTGATCTGCTCTACAGTATAGGGTGGCCTGGCCTGCTGGCCATCCCTGAAGGTGGTATCTGTAACGAGCATATCTTTACAAGGGGTGGGTGCCACATACTTGTAATCAAAGTCTATTTTAGGCACCTCTGTATAAGGGTAAATATTTCTCATCAAGTTGGGTTCTTTAGGATCCCTGAGCTTATACTTCCAATGGTCTGAGTGCGTGTGATCCAGCAAACCTTTATTAGGATTCCATTTGGCCATAACTTCTCCTTAATCTTTGCTCTTCCAGTTGGGTTTCAAATATAATTCAGCCAATTGAGTCATATCGACTCTGGCTGGAGCTTTGGTAAGAAGGCATTGGGCCTTCTGAGTCTTGGGGAAGGCGATGACATCCCTAATGCTTTCCCGGCCTGACATCAACATCACCAGCCTGTCAAGCCCAAAGGCTATTCCGCCATGGGGCGGAGCTCCATAGGAAAGAGCATCCAGCAAAAAACCAAATTTTTCAACGGCCTCTTCATCTGGGATTGAAAGGGCCTTAAAGACCTGTTTCTGCACCTCTGGCTGGTGAATACGGATGCTGCCGCCTCCGATTTCAATCCCATTAAGCACAATATCATAGGCCCTGGATCTTACTTTATCCGGAGCCGTTTCTAAAAGATCTGTGTCAGATTCTTTAGGTGCAGTAAATGGATGATGAAGGGCTACATATCTGCCTTCTTCTTCATCATACTCCATAAGAGGGAAATCTGTAACCCATACAAAGTCAAAAATTGATTCATCAATCAGGTTAAACCGCTTGGCAAGGTCAATTCGTAGCTCTCCCAAGACCTTATAAACAACCTTGGCCTGATCCGCTCCAAAAAATAATATATCGCCAGGGTTCGCTCCAAGGCGCTTCTCAATATCTTTTTTCTCATCTTCAGAAAAAAACTTGGCAATGGGTGACTGCCACTCTCCATCTTCTTTTATCTTCACCCATGCCAGGCCTTTAGCTCCAAGGCCTATAGCAAAATTGGTAAGGTCATCAAGGTCTTTTCTTGAAAGAGTAGCCATTCCTTGGCCGCAAATCGCCTTGACCACGCCGCCTGATTTGGCAACGCTTTGAAATACCTTCAATGAACAGCCTGCTGCTATATCTGTAATATCTTTAAGCTCTAGGCCAAAACGCATGTCTGGCCTGTCAGTCCCGAACCTTTCCATGGCCTCATGATAGCTGAGGCGCTTAAAAGGTACTTCCAGCTCTTTGTCCAGGGTCTTCTTGAATATCCATTTTATGAGCCCTTCCACTATCTCAATTATATCATTCTCTTCAATAAAGGAGAGCTCCATATCGAGCTGGGTGAACTCAGGCTGCCTGTCTGCACGCAGATCTTCATCCCTGAAGCAGCGTACAATCTGATAATAGCGCTCAAGCCCTGATATCATCAAAACTTGTTTGTACAACTGCGGAGACTGAGGCAATGCATAAAATTTGCCTGGGTTTACCCTGCTCGGAACAAGGTAATCCCTGGCCCCCTCTGGGGTACTGCGGGTGAGCATAGGGGTCTCTATCTCCAGAAAATCTTCTTTGTTGAGATAGGCCCGAATCTCCTGGCACACATTGTGACGCAGTATAAGAGCTTCTGTCATCCATGGACGCCGCAGATCCATATAGCGGTATTTAAGGCGCAAGGATTCATCCACCTCTTTTTCTTCATCCAGTGGAAAAGGAGGCGTCTGGGATTTATTTAAAATCCTCAATTCATTTACAGCCACCTCTATCATACCAGTCTTCAACTTGGGGTTTTCCATACCCTCTGGCCGCCTTCGCACCTTGCCGCGAACGGCTATGCAATATTCACTTCTCAACTTGTGGGCCTTTTCATGGGCCTGAGGTTCAATTGAGGGGTCAAACACCACCTGGGTTATTCCTGTCCTGTCCCGAAGATCAACGAAGATCACGCCTCCGTGATCCCGTCTGCGGAGAACCCAGCCCATCAACACTACTTCTTGGTCTAATGCTGTTTCAGTCAGGCTGTTGCAGTCATGGGTGCGTTTCAGGCCCTTTATTGTATCCATAATTGTGTTACCTCTCTTTCAAAACCCTTTTATTCCTGGGTCTCTTCGGTTTCGCTGCAAATCGCTTTAATCACTGATGCTGTAACTTCATCCAGGGAAATGGCCTGCTGCTGGCTCGTTTCCATATTTTTCAAAATAGCTTCTTCTTCTTCAAGCTCTTTTTCTCCGACAATCAAGACATAACGGGCCTTAAGCCTATCTGCCTGTTTTAGTTGGGCCTTTAAGCTTTTGTCTTCATATGATATCTGAACGCTTATATTGTTGTCTCTAAACTCTTTGAGCCACTCAACGGCCTCTTCCCTGGCTTCACGCCCCAAGGCAGCAATAAAGAGCTGCAGCCTGTCAGAATAATCATCTTTATCCAGCAGAAGCAACAGACGCTCCATACCCACGGCCATGCCTACACCCGGCAGGTCCGGGCCGCCAAGCACCTTGGACAAACCATCATATCTGCCGCCAGCTGCTACTGTATTCTGGGCCCCCAACCCTTGAGCAATAATCTCAAAAGTGGTTCTCACATAATAATCTAACCCCCTAACTAAATAGGGGTTGATGACAAATGGTATTTCAAAAATTTCAAGAAAATCCAAAACTTCTCCCAGGTGTTTGGAACACTCTGGACACCAGTAATGTTTAATTAAAGGTGCAAGTTTCAAAATGGATCTGCACTTTTCCTGCTTGCAATCAAATATCCTCAAGGGATTGGTCTTGCTGCGCCGTATGCAATCCTCACACAGCTCTTTGGCTTGATTTTCTAGGAATAGATTTAGTGCTTCCCTATGCAGCGGCCTGCAATCTGGACAACCAAGTGAATTTATTTCAACACGCAATTCTGCGCTGGTGCAGCGGGTAAGAATATCCCATGCCATCCCTATTATTTCAGCATCTGCCAAAGGAGATTGAGAGCCTATAAGCTCGCTGTTTATTTGATTGAACTGCCTAAGGCGGCCTTTCTGCGGCCGCTCATAGCGGAACATCGGACCAATGGTGAAAAGCTTGAGATCCCTACCCTGCGAATAGAGTTTATGCTCAAGGACAGCCCGCATGATACCTGCAGTTGCCTCGGGCCGCAGAGTAACCGAGTCGCCTCTGCGGTCTTTGAATGTGTACATCTCCTTTTCCACAATATCTGTGTGGTCACCAATACCGCGGGCAAAGAGTTCGGTCTTTTCCAATAATGGCAGGCGTATTTCATTAAAGCCGAAATTTTTAAAGACCTGACGCGCCTGCTCTTCCATAAATCTGTATTTCTCAGATTCACCAGGCAAAATATCCTTAAAGCCTCTTAGGGCCTTTATAGCCAAAACTCCTCCTCCGCCCAGGAAAACTATTTAAAGCTGCTTAGACTGGGCGTTTTGTATCTAATTTTGCATTTTTTGTAACGGTGCTCTTTTTTAATAGACTTGTTTAATCATATCAACTGCCAAAACTTGCTCTGCTGTTTATTTTAGCGCATCGGAATGAATCAAGTGGTAAGTAGCCTGTACATCTCAGGCAGCCTTTTATGCAGGAAACCAACATCCTTTACCAAGGTATAGTTCACCTCTCCATACATACGGGGCAGATAATCCCTTGCTTCCTTGTCAATAGTAATGCAAAAGGGTCTTATACCGCTGTTTTTTGCCTCTATCAATGCCGCTCTTGTGTCTTCAATGGCATAAGGCCCCTTATATTCATCATAATCTTCTGGCTTGCCATCTGTGAGGGTGATCAATAGCTTCAGCTTTGCCTCAACATCACTAAATTTAAATATTGTGTGTCTTATGGCAGGCCCCATTCTTGTGTAATCTTTTGGGGCAATTCCTGTAATCCGTTCTTTGACATCTTTTGTATAACCCTCATGAAAATCCTTTATCATATAAAATTGACAGCTTGTCCTCCGCATTCCTGAAAAACCAAATATGGCATATCTGTCGCCTAACACCTCCAGGGACTCGCATAAGAGCACCAGGGATTCCTTTATGGCCCTATTCGTCCACCCCTCTGTGCTGGCAGACATATCTACAAGAAAGGCAACTGCAATATTCCTGTCAGATTTATAGTGGCGCACAAACAAGTTTTCTTTTGGTGTAGTGCCTGCTATCAAGTCTGTATAAGCCTCAACAGCTGCTTCGATATCTATATCATCCCCCTCTTTTTGCCTTTTCAATATTTTGTTGTCCTGCCTTAGGGCCTCAAACTGCCGTTTCAACATAAGGATCTGGCCTCTGTACTGTGCCAAAGTATTCTCTATAAAGTCACCAGATGCAGGGGTAGAAAGCTGTTCTTTAAGGGAGCACCAACTCTTTCTATAGGCCTGACGCCGGAAATCCCATTCATCATAAACAAAACTTCCTTTAACAGGAGCACCTGGTTCCTCAGGCCTGGTCTCCAGAGGAGAGTAACTTCCAGAGGCAAGATCCGCAGCCCCTGAAACATATGAAGCTGGCAGTTCACCCATGTCTGCCTCGATCTCTCTTAAAAGTGTTTTACATTCTTCCTGAAGCTCCATTCCTTGGCCTTTAAGTTTTGTTGACTCTGTCTGCTCTATGCCAGACTTCTCCGCTGTTTTGGCCTTAGGAGCAATCAGCATAGCTATGGCTTCTTGTACATCTGGAGTGGAACATGTCAGACAATTAGATTCTTCCAAGGCCTCCTTTTGTTCGTGAGTCAAGGAATCTATTTTATGATCTATCA
>Ga0256835_1000598_pt1 | contig 25633 bp, 23 predicted proteins | sample PIR30metaG_FD_185972 | JGI IMG/M metagenome (GOLD analysis project Ga0256835, IMG submission 185972) | Hydrothermal vent microbial communities from East Pacific Rise, Pacific Ocean - PIR-30 | ecosystem: Environmental > Aquatic > Marine > Hydrothermal vents | place: Pacific Ocean: East Pacific...
CGTGTTTGTTTACGATGCCGATGTCGTGCGTCACGATCACGATGGTGAGCCCCCGCCGGTTGAACTCCCCCAGGAGATCGTAAAACCTCTCCTGCGTGGCCACGTCCACCCCGGTGGTGGGCTCATCAAGAAGGAGGACCTGGGGCTCGGAGACAATGGCCCGGGCGATGAAGACCCGCTGCTGTTGCCCGCCGGAGAGCTCGCAGAGGCGCCGCTTGAGAAAACCCTGCATCTCCACCCGCAGGAGGGCCTTCCTGATGGCCTCCCGGTCTCTGGCGTTCATGAAACGGGGAAAACGCTTCTTAGCCAGGAGACCAAAGCCCACCACTTCTTCTACGGTTACCGGAAAGACGGGGTCCACCCTGGCGGTGGCCCGCTGGGGCACGTAGCCCAGCCGCCACCACTCCCTGAATTCGTCGATCGGCCGCCCGAAGAGAAAGATCTCACCGCGGTCCGGCCGCAGGAGCCCCAGGATGAGCTTCAAAAGGGTGGATTTCCCCGAACCGTTGGGGCCCAGGATGGCCAGAAAATCTCCGGCGTTGATCTCAAGGTTTATGTCTTCAAGGACGAGCTGGTCGCCGTAGGAAAAATAGAGGTTTTTGACCGCGATGAGAGGAGGCATGCCCTCTTTTAAACACACCGTGCAGACTTTGGAAAGGCTAGGTGCGCGGGCAGAAGAGATAAGAGAGAAACTTGTAGACCAGCTTGGCCGCCACAAAGGCCGATCTTTCATCCCTGGGCAGTAGTTCCACCACGTCGAAACCCACCACCTGGAAGCCCGCGAGCCGACGCAGAAGGGCAAGGGTCTCGTACCAGGAAAGACCTCCCGGCTCCGGCGTCCCCACTCCGGGGATCTCTGCCGGGTCGAGGCCGTCGAGGTCGATGGTGACGTAAACCGGGGCGTCTTTGAGCTCTCTTTCCAGAAAGGAAAGGATTTCCGGGAGACCTTCCTTTACCTTACGGGCCCAGAGGAGAGGGATCTGGCTCTCTCTGGCAAAGAGATGCTCCTCCTTGGAGATGGCCCGCACCCCGAGGGAGATCACACGCGCGCCGGCCTCAAAGGCCCTCCGCATGACACAGGCGTGCGAGAAGGGGCTCCCCTGGTAGGTGGAACGCAAGTCGGCGTGGGCGTCTATCTGGACGACGAAAAGCCCGGGATACTTCTCAAGCAGAAGCTCGATGGCCGCCAGAGAAACGGTGTGCTCCCCGCCCAAGACCACCGGAAAACGCCTCTTTTCGAGATGGGGTTTCAGCTGCTCTTTGAGACGGACCAGGGCCTTTTCCGGAGCAAGGGGAAGCTCTTCCTCCGGAAGGGTCAAAAAGGGTGGGAGGTCTTCAGCCTCGCAGGCGAGCTCTTCGTCGTAAAATTCGAGATAAACGCTGGCCTCAAGGAGCCTGCGGGGGCCAAAGCGGGCTCCCGGAAGATAAGAGGCCGTGGCGTCGTAAGGGGCGGGAAGAATCACCACCCGGGCCTTTTCAGGGTCTTCGGGGCGTCCGAGAAAGGTCATTCGCACATAAAAAGGGCCGGAAAGCCCGTCGAGACAGACCTTCCGGCCCTGCTCTCTTTACACCGTGAGTTGATTTCTTTCCGCCCGGATGAAACGTTCCACCGTCCTTATGGAACGGGGAAACTCGTGGCCTCGATCAAGGAGTTTGACCTCGCTCTTCTTTATCTCGAACATCCGGGTGATGTCCCGGATGGCCTTGTCCACGTCAAAAGGCTTGCAGGAGAAGAGATCGAGGCTCAAATAGAGTTTCTCCGGGAAAGTATGGATGCTGATATGGCTCTCCGCGATGATCACGAACCCGGAGATGCCCCAATCTTCCGGCACGGGTGCGTGATACTTGAACACGTACGGCGGCATGATCTTCGTCATATTGATCTCAGCAGGGTAATTGCTGAGGAAGTCGTAGATGAAATCGATATCCATGAGCTTTTCACGGTTGCACCCGTAGCCGTCGAGAATGAGATGTTGCCCGAAACCGTATTTGATCTTTTCCATGGCCGTCCCCCCTTTTGAATTTAAAAGGTGGGTGAAAAGCCACCCACAGGCTTTTGGGCCATGGAGCGCCCCACGTTCTACGATACGGCGCTAAGCGGCCCGAAAACTAAACCTTCCTTATGCCTCCGAACTCTCGCCGGCTGCGCCGGCCCAAACAATCTTTGAACAAGCCTCGCCCTCGTGGGGCGCGCAGGTTCGGGCCTTCCGGCCTCCTAAACCAATAAACCTGAACCGTCCCTTGACAAGAGGACGGTCCAGGCCCTGGTTTTAACTAATTTCTATGACGGGTTAAGTTTAAACAAAAATTTACGGCGCGGGAGTGATATTAAAGCTTTAACGCGATTTGTCAAGCCCTAATGAGGCTGGAAATGGGGTGTAAGACCCAGGTCTTTTTCGCTAAAGACCTCCGCCGTAAAAAGATAGATCTCGGTCTCCGGATCGCGCCAGCACCCCGGGGGAAGCCCCGCCTTCAGACAGGTATGATCGAGAAAGGTCTCGCGATCCCAGCCGTACTCCACCGCCACCTGCGGCAAAAGAACTCCGCGGTTGATTCCCCGAATGATGTAGATCCCGTGTTTGCCGACTTCTATCTCGTCGATGCTCCTGGCCCGCCACATGGGTGAAAGGACCGAGATCTCGATTTCGATCTCCGGGAACTCTTCTGGAGAAAGGGGAGGAAAACGCGGGTCGTTGAAGGCGGCAGAACGGGCCATTTCAAAGACGACCTTGTAAAGGGGCTGATCGGCGTGAAAGGTGCCGATACAGCCCCTGAGCTGCCCGTGCTTGTGTAAGGTCACGAAAGCCCCGTAAGGTTCCAGAAGCTTGGGCGGTATCTCTTTGGGGAGACGCGGAGGTCTCCCCTCAAGAGCGCTGGCGATGCTTTCCCGTGCGATGTAAAGAAGCAACGCCTTTTCGGCCTCGTTAAGCCCGATCACCTTTTCCATACTATTTCACCATCCGTAAAAGTTGTTCGGCGCTCAGCACGCCGGAAATCACCCTTCCGTCAGGAAAAATATAAGTCGGCGTGGCGCGGATGCCCAGCTTTGGAAGGGTGGCAATCGTCTTTTCCACCTTCTTGAGCCCGGCCTCACACTGTTTGCCCTGATAGCCCTCGATCAGGGCTTCAAGACCCTTGCCATCACAAATGATGGCCACGGCCTTCTCTTTGGCTTTGGGATGTAAGGCTTCGAGCGGAAAGAGAATCACCTTCACCTTGATCTTTCCTTCTTTGGCCAGCGGGAGCAAGATCTTCTCCGCCCGCTTACAGTGCGGACAATCGGGGTCGGTCACGAAAAAGATCTCCGGCCCCTTGCCCACGGAGAAGGCCACCAGTTCTTCGAGTTCTTTCAACTTGGCGGGAGAGAGGCGGTTGAGATCGGTGACGCGCTCCTGCGTAAGATCCTTGCGGGCCTTGATGTCGATGATGCGCCCCACCACCAGATAACGCCCGTTTTTGTCCACGTATGTCAATTTCTTCCCACCCTGGGCCTCGAGGATGACCTCACAGAGCCCCTCTACCGGCGCAGGCCCCACACTTGCCACTTTGAAATCCTGCTTGGCAAAGAGGGTTTTGAGTGTCTCTTTGAGCTCGGCGGGATCAGGGCAACTCTTGTTGGCCAAAACCGCCTGAGCTCCCAGAAATAAAACCGCCAGAAACAAAAATAAAATGCCAAATCTTTTCATGGGCTCCTCCTTGAAAATTCGAATTCTATTTCTGCCTTCGGCCAATTCCTCTTGAAGATTTAACACTTCTGGGGCAATATCTCACTAGATTTTTTTTGCAAAAGGAGGATCTTTTAAAAAATGGACCTTTTGGACAAGAAGTTTCTCTTAGCACCAGGGCCTGTTCCCGTCCCTCCCCGGGCCCTGCTCGCCATGGCCAAACCCGTCATGCACCATCGCCTTCCGGAGTTTTCCGCCGTCCTACGCAAGATAAGGGACGATCTCAAATATCTCTTCCAGACCAAAGAAGACGTCCTCTTTTTCGCCTCTTCGGGCACGGGGGCCATGGAAGCCTGTGTCGCCAACCTCTTCTCTCCCGGTGAAAAGGTCCTCGTGGTACGCGGAGGGAAATTTGGAGAACGCTGGGGAGAGCTGGCCGAGACCTACGGCCTCAACCCCATCTATATCGACGTGCCCTGGGGAGAAGCCGTCAAGGTAGAGGAGGTGGAAACTGCCCTCAAGGAGCATCCCGACGCCGCGGGGCTCTTGATCCAGGCCCACGAGACCTCCACCGGAGTAAAACATCCGGTAGATCAAATTGCCCCCCTCACCAGAGAAAGGGAGACCCTTCTGGTGGTGGACGCCATCTCTGCTCTCGGGGTCTATCCTCTTCCCTTTGACGAACTGGGGGTTGACGCCATGGTAGCGGGCTCCCAGAAGAGCCTGGCCCTGCCCCCGGGGCTCTCCTTCGTGGCCCTTTCGGCCCGGGCCAGGGAGAAGGCCGAAAAGACCACCGGTCCGCGCTATTATTTCGATTTTCGGAGAGAGCTCAAGGCCCTCGCAAAGGAGACCACGGCTTTTACCCCTGCGGTTTCTCTCCTCTACGGGCTCTCAGAGGTCCTTGCGCGCATACGGGAAGTGGGGCTCGAAAGACTCTTTGCTCATTACAGGCGCCTTTCAGGGGCTTGCCGGGCCGGAGTCTCGGCCCTGGGTCTTGAACTCTTCGCCAAGGTCCCCTGCGAGGCCCTGACCATCGTCAAAGTCCCCGCCGAGGTAGACGGAGCAAAGCTCATGAAGCTCATGCGGGAGAAGTACAAGGTCACCATGGCAGGGGGCCAGGCCCAGCTCAAAGGGAAAGTGGTCCGCATCGCCCATCTGGGGTACCAGAACGAACTCGATGTCGTTCTCGCTCTGGCCACCCTTGAGATGGCCCTCAACGAACTCGGATTCAAAGCGAAGCTCGGAGCCGGAGTTTCTGCCGCCCAAGAATATTTTTTGGCTAACAAGGAGGCTTAAAGATGAAGGTTTTAGTGTCTGACCCCATCGCTGAGGATGGTATCAAGATTCTCCAGGACGCAGGGCTAGAGGTAATAGTAAAAACGGGGCTTTCCAAGGAAGAGCTGATCGCCGAGCTCCAGAAAGACATAGAGGCCATCATCATCCGCAGTGCCACCAAGATGACCGCCGACGTCATCGAAGCCGCTCCCAAACTCAAGCTCATTGCCCGGGCGGGCACCGGCCTTGACAACGTGGACATCGAAGCCGCCAACCGCCGGGGCATCGTGGTGATGAATTGCCCCGGAGGGAACACCGTTTCGGCGGCGGAGCACACCATCGCCATGATGATGGCCCTTGCCCGTAACATCCCGCAGGCCACCGCCTCCATGAAGGCCGGAAAATGGGAGAAGAAAAAGTTCCTGGGGCGAGAGATCACCGGAAAGACCCTGGGGATCATCGGGCTGGGTAGAATCGGCTCGGTGGTGGCAGACCGGGCCCAGGGGCTCAAGATGCGGGTCATTGCCTACGATCCCTTCGTCAACCCGGAACAGGCCGCCAAGATGGGAATCGAAATCATGGATCTTGACGAGCTTCTTCCACAGGCGGATTTCATCACCGTCCACGTTCCTCTCACCAAAGAGACCCGCGGTTTCATCAACAAAGAGAAGTTTGACAAGATGAAAGACGGGGTAATGTTCATCCACTGTGCTCGTGGGGGCATCGTCAACGAAAACGACCTCTACGAAGCCATGCTCTCCGGAAAGGTGGCCGGGGCGGCCCTTGACGTCTTCGAACAGGAACCTCCCCCGCCAGACTACCCCTTGCTCCAGCTCGACAATTTCATCTGCACCCCCCACCTGGGGGCTTCCACCGTGGAGGCTCAGAAGAACGTGGCCCTCGCCGTGGCCTCCCAGGTGGTGGATTTTCTGATCCACGGGGTGGTGCGAAACGCCGTCAACATGCCCTCGGTCTCTGCCGAGCTCTTACCGATACTCAAACCTTACCTTACGCTGGCGGAAAAACTCGGGGCCCTGCAGGCCCAGCTTGCCGAAGGCCCCATCCAGGAAGTAAACATCGAATACCAGGGAGACGTGGCCAACCTCGATACCAAGCCCCTCACCGTGGCTTTGCTCAAAGGGCTCCTCTCCCCGGCCCTGCGGGAGGACGTAAATTACGTGAACGCCCCTATCCGGGCCAAGGAGCGGGGAATCAGGGTCACCGAAAGCAAGGTCAATACCGCGGAAGACTTTCTCAACCTCATCAAGGTGCGGGTGAAATTTCCCGGAGGCGAAAACGTCGTTGCCGGAACCATCTTCGGGAAACAGGAGCCCAGAATCGTCCAGATCAACAATTTCCGCCTGGATGCCATCCCTGAAGGGCATCTCCTCTATCTCATGAACGAAGACAAACCCGGCGTGATCGGCCAGATCGGCATCACCATCGGAGAAGCGGGGCTCAACATCTCCCGGATGCACGTGGGCCAGGAGCCGGCGAAGAAAGTCAACATCATCCTCCTGTGCGTGGACCAGCCCGTCCCTGAATCCCTCCTCCAGAAGCTTCAAGAGCTCCCTTACATCAAGATGGTGAAAGCGCTGGAACTCTAGACAAAAAGGCCCTCGGCTTCGGGGGCCTTTTTCACTGTAAGCCCCCACACGTTACAGAAATCCAGGTGTTTCCGTCTTAACAGCGGTGTCTTTACCCCATTTTTCGAAAAAACTTAGGCCCTTGGTTTTGAGAGCCGAATTGGTTATAAGAAAACAACCCCTCCGAAGGAGTGTCTTATGGGAAAATGGCGTTTTTTGATCGTCACCCTTTTAATCGTGGTGTTTCTGGGCTGCAGTTCTCCGGAAGAAAAGATCAACAAACACATGCAGCGCGGGATGGCCTTCGCCAAAGAAGGGAAGCTCCGCGAAGCGGCCCTGGAATTCCGAAACGTCATCCAGCTCGATCCCAAACACCCCGAAGCGCACTATCAGCTGGCCGAAATCTACTTGAAATTTGGCGATTTTCGCCGGGCCCTTTCGGAATACCGCAAAACTGTCGACGTGGACCCGGAAAACCTCGAGGCCCGGCTCAAGCTGGCCTCCCTCCTCGTGGCTGCCGGAAAATACGAAGAAGCGGAACAACATCTGAATTACATACTCCAGAAAGACCCCGATAATGTCAAGGCTCTCACCACCCTAGCCTCCTTGAGGCTCAGGCAAAAGAAGTTTGACGAAGCCCAGAAACTCGCCGAAAAGGTCCTTTCTCTCGATCCCAAGAACGTCGAAGCGCTTGTCATCATCTCCCAGGTCCTGAAAGAGCAGGGAAAACCCGAAGAAGCCCTGGCCAAGATTCAAGAAGCCCTCAAACACGCTCCCGACAACATCTTTTTGCACGAGCTCCTTTTGAGGACTTACCTGGAGCAAGGAAAGGCCGCCGAAGCAGAAGCCCTGCTTCAAAGGATGATAGAGAAGTTTCCGAAGGAATTTCGCTTCGTCCAACAGCTCGTCTCTCTCTACCTTGCTCAGGGCAAGGTCAAAGAGGCCGAGGAGTTCCTCCTGGCCTGGAACCAGAAACACCCGGAAGATGTTAAGGGCCGGATCGCCCTCATCGACCTTTACCGCCGCCTAGGACGGCTCGACGAAGCCATCAAGCTGGCCAAGGAAAGCCTCCAAAAGTGGCCAGATTCTTTGGATCTCAAGGCCCAGCTGGCCTATCTGGAGCTTGAGGTCGGGAACCCCTCCGAGGCCGAAAAGCTCGTCAAAGAGGTCCTTCAGAAAGACGAAAATCACGTCATCGCGAGGCTCGTAAGAGGTAAACTTCGCCTCACCAAAGGTCTCCTTGCCGAGGCCCTGGAAGATTTCGAATACGTGGCCAAGAAGCGCCCGAGGCTCGCCGAGGTCCACCATTACATCGGAGTGGTAAAACTCATGCAGGGCAAGCCCCAGGAGGCGCGTAAGGCCTTCGAGAAGGCCATCGAGTTCGACCCCATGGCCATCAAAACGAGGCTCCTCTATGCCAGACTCCTGCTGGCAGATCGCGAAATCGACAAGGCTCGCGAACAGGCCATCACCGTATTGCGCATCTCCCCACGTAACACCCAGGCCGGGCTCATCCTGGCCCTCACCTACATGATGGAGAAGAAGTTTGAGGAGGCCGAAAAACTCTACAGACGCATGGCCGAACTCTTTCCGGACAATCCCACGGTTCACTTTGCTTACGCTACCTGCCTCCAGGCCCAGAAGAAGATCGACCAGGCCATAAAGGAATACGAGAAAACCCTCGAGCTTGCACCCCGGCATCTCCCCGCCCTCACGAGGCTTGTGGGCATTTACCTGGCCCAGAAGAAACCCGACCAGGCCCTGGCCCTCATCGAGGAGTACCTCCCGCAATTCAAGCGCAAAGCCCCGCTCTATTTCCTGATGGCTCAGGTCTATCTTGCCAAGAGAGACCTCAAGACCGCCGAAGAAAAGCTCAAGCTTGCCCTCCAAGAGGACGAGAAGTTCCTGCCCGCCTATTCCACCCTCATCGCCATCTACGGGCGCCAGGGCAAACTTGAAGAAGCCCTGGCTGAGGCCGAAAAGGCCCTTGAGAAGAGCCCCAAAAGCCTCCACCTCCTCATGACCAAGGCCACTCTTCTGGAAGCCCTTGGCAAGAAGAAGGAGGCCGAGGAGGTCTACCGACAGATAATCGAGATCAACCCCGAATTCTTCCCGGCCCTGAACAACCTGGCCTGGATGCTTGCCGAACGGGGAGAAGTGGAGGAGGCCTTCATCTTCGCCCAGAGGGCCAGAGAGCTCGCCCCGGAAAACCCCTTCGTTCTGGATACCTTCGGCTGGGTGTTACACAAACGCGGTTCAAACGAGCTTGCAGTTTCCATCTTCCGTGAGATCCTCGAAAAGAATCCGGACTTTTTGCCCACTCGTTATCACCTGGCCAAGGCCCTGCTGGCTCTGGGGCGCAAGGACGAAGCTATCAAAGAGCTTGAAACCGTTGTAAAATCTCCTCTGAATTTCCCCGAAAAAGAGGAGGCCCGAAAACTCCTTGAAGAACTCCAGAAATCTTAGAGACTACACTCCGGAAGAGCTGGAGGCCCTCTTTGCGGAAAGGGGGCTTCCAGCCTACCGGGGGCGGCAGATCTTCAAGTGGCTCGCAAGACCATTCGTCTACTCTTTCTCCCAGATGACAGATCTTCCCAAAGATCTGCGGGAGAAACTCGCCCAGGAATTTAGCCTGGCCCTCCCCGAGGTTACGAAGGAAGAGATCTCTGCCGACGGCACGAGAAAACTCGCCCTTCTCCTCGAGGACGAAGAGATCATCGAATGTGTCATCATCCCGGAAGAAGACCACTACACGCTTTGTGTCTCCTCCCAGGTGGGCTGCGCTATGGGATGTGCCTTTTGCCTCACGGCAAGGATGGGCTTTCGCCGCAATCTGAAGCCCCATGAGATCACCGGCCAGGTTTTGCGGGCCAAGGAAATCCTCGAAAAAGAGGGGCTTTCCGAAGAAAAACCCCTGCGAAACCTGGTTTTCATGGGGATGGGAGAGCCCCTGGCAAACTACGATAACGTGCTCAAGGCCCTCAAAATCTTGCTGCACCCCGGAGGGTTCAATTTCTCCGGCAGACGGGTCACCGTCTCCACCGTGGGGCTCATCCCCCAGATGGAACGCCTGGGAAGAGACATCAGGGTAAAACTAGCCATCTCCCTCCACGCCGCAGACAACGAGACCCGCTCCCGTCTCATGCCTATCAACAAGCGCTATCCGTTACCGGAACTCATCGCCGCTTGCCGGCGCTATCCGCTACCCAAAGGGTGGCGTATTACCTTCGAATACGTCCTCCTGGCAGGGGTAAACGACAGAGTGGATGACGCCAAAAGACTCGCCGCTTTGTTGCGAGGGATCCCGGCCAAGATAAACCTCATCCCCTTCAACGAGCACCCGCTCCTGCCCTTCAGGTGCCCTTCAGAAGAGCAAATTTTGCGCTTCCAGGAGATCCTCCTGGCGGCGGGGTACGTGACCACGATCCGAAAGAGTCGCGGGCGCGACATCTCGGCAGCTTGCGGTCAATTGGCTAGCAGGTTGGCAGCCTGATGGAAGAATACGTTACCGTCATCGGAGGAGGTCTTGCCGGCTCTGAAGCCACCTGGCAGCTGGCTTCGCGCGGGGTGCCGGTGAGGCTCTATGAGATGCGCCCCAGGAAACTTACCCCCGCCCACAAGACGGGAAAACTCGCCGAGCTCGTCTGCTCCAATTCTTTGCGCTCCAAGGAGATCACCAGCGCCGTGGGTCTCCTCAAGGAAGAGATGCGAAGGCTCCTTTCCCTCATCATGGAAGCAGCTCTTGCGAGCGAAGTGCCGGCAGGCAAGGCCCTGGCCGTAGACCGGGAGCTTTTCGCCGCCTATATCACGGAAAGACTCTCCCATCATCCGCTGGTGACCATCATAAACGAGGAGGTGAAAAAGATCCCCGAAGAGGGGATCGTCATCGTGGCCACCGGGCCCCTCACTTCCGAAGAGTTTGCCGAGGACTTGAGGCGCCTCACCGGAGAGGACTTTTTTCATTTCTACGACGCCATTGCCCCCATCGTCTACGCCGAATCCATAGACTGGTCGAAGGTCTTCCGGGCCGACCGTTACGATACCGAAGGGGAAGGGGCCTACATTAATTGCCCCCTCACCCGCGAAGAGTATGAGCGCTTCGTGGAAGCGCTCCTTGAGGCCGAAAAGGTCCCCTTCAAGGAGTTCGAGAAGCCCAAGTATTTTGAAGGCTGTCTTCCCATCGAGGTGATGGCCGAACGCGGGAAGGATACCCTGCGCTTCGGCCCCATGAAGCCGGTGGGGCTCAGGGACCCGCGCACCGGCAAGGAACCCTATGCCGTGGTACAGCTAAGACCGGAGAACCGGGAGGGGACCCTCTATAATCTCGTGGGCTTCCAGACCAAGCTCAAGTACAAGGAGCAAGAAAGGATCTTTCGCATGATTCCGGGCCTTGAGAAGGCCGAATTCGCGAGGTTCGGCTCCATCCACCGGAATTCCTTTGTCTGCGCCCCGAAAGTGCTCGAAAAGACCTTGCAGCTCAAAAGGGAGCCCAGGGTCTTCCTGGCGGGGCAGATAAGTGGAGTGGAAGGTTACGTGGAATCAAGCGCCATGGGGCTTCTGGCAGGTATCAACGCCTCTCGACTCTTCAAGGAGGAAAAGCTCGTCGTGCCGCCGCGCACCACCGCCCACGGAGCCCTGGTGCACTATATCACGGAGGCAGATCCCAAACACTTCCAGCCCATGAATATCAACTGGGGGCTCTTTCCGCCCCTTGATATGCCACCCCGGAAACGTAAAAAACTGCCCAAAAGGGAAAGATACCGCCTCATGGCAGAACGGGCCTTGCGGGACCTGGAGGCCTGGATCGTCAAGGAGGGAATCCTGAAGGATTTCGCAAAGGAGGGTGTCGTCTGATGGAATGCCCGGCCTGTAAGGGAAACATTCCGGATGGGGCCAAATTTTGCCCCTATTGTGGAAAGGGAGTGATGCACGGCACGCAAACAAAGTGGTGGGCCCTGGCCCTTCTGGCAGGGGCCCTCACGGGAGCTGGTATCTTTTTGGCTTACCAGCTCTTTCAGGAAAAACGCGTCTGGGACGCCCAGGGCGGAGAGGAACTTCCTCCCTCTTCTCTTGAAGAAGATCTGGACTTCTGAGTTCCTTGGGCCTACCTTGCCTCGGCTTTTAAAACTTTGTAGCTTTAGACTGAAATTCTAGAGGAGAGGGAGTGCGCACCATGAAAGTAAACGTGGAAGACATCAGTTCCGTCCAGAAGAAACTCAAGGTGGAACTTCCACCGGAAGACGTCGCCCGTGAGATAGACCGTGCTTGCCAGAAGCTCGGGAAAGAGGTCTCGGTAAAAGGCTTTCGCAAAGGGAAAGTCCCCAAAGCTGTGGTCAAGAGGCTCTTTCGGGAACACATCGAAGAACGGGTAATCGAAAATCTCATTCAGAATAGTCTTCCCAAAGCCATTGAGGAATCAAAACTCGTTCCCATCGTGAGGCCTCTCATCGAATCTCACGATCAGATCAACGAAAAGGAGGCCTTTTCTTATACGGCCGTGGTAGACATCCGGCCCGAGATCGACATCAAGCCGGAAGACTACAAAGAGCTGGAAGTGGAAGGCATGTCAACGGAAGTGACGGAAGAGGAGCTTGAGAATCACCTGCGCGCCATCCAGATGACCTTTGCCGATCTCAAACCCGCCGATAAGGATCACGAAATCCAGCTAAACGATATCGCCATCATTTCCTTCAAGGCTTACATCAACGGCGAACCCGTCCCCGGGCATGAAGCCGAAGCCCTTTACGTGGATGTGGGGACCGGGGAGTTCAACGCCACGGTTGAAGAACAGCTCCTCGGCAAAAAGGCCGGTGATACCATCGAGGTGGACGTCACCTATCCCGAAGATTCCTTAAACGCCCAGCTTGCCGGACAGACGGTCCACTACAAGGTCCATATCCGGGAAGTTTATGTAAGAGATCTCAAGCCCCTTGACGATGAGTTTCTTAAGAAGATGAACCTGGGCTTCGAGTCGGTGGAACACCTTCGAGAAAGGATCAAGAGCCGCCTGGAAGAGGACAAAAAGAAAAAAGCCGAAGAGTTTATTAAAGAGCAGATACTTGCCCAGCTGAAAGAAAAGGTAAAGTTCGAGGTCCCGGAGCGTTACATAGAGTACAAACTGGCGAGACTCATGGAACAAATGCAGCAGAGCCTGGAGGAAAAGGGGCACACCTTTGAATCGGCGGGGATTTCACCCCAGAAACTCCAGGAGCGTTTGCGCCCCCTGGCAGAACAGCAGGCCCGGGAAGATCTCATCCTGGAAAAGATCGCCGAGCTCGAGAACATCACCGTCAGCGGTGAGGAGCTGGAAGAAAAGGCCAAGGCGCTGGCCGAAGCAACCCGGACGAGCCTCGAAGAAGCACGCGCCATCCTGGCGACCTCCATGGTCCCACGCATCATCGCCGACAAGACTTTGCAATTCCTGGTTTCACAGGCTAAAATTAAAGAAACTCAAAAACAAGAAGCAGTTGAAACTAAGACCCCACCCGAAGAGACCTCAGGGGAAGAAAAAGCCGTAGAAAGTGAGGGTTAGTATGTACGTACCCATTGTTATCGAACAGACCGCGCGTGGTGAACGGGCTTACGACATTTACTCGCGGCTCCTCAAGGAGCGCATCGTCTTCATCGGGGCCCCGATAGACGACAACGTGGCCAATCTTGTCATCGCGCAGCTCCTCTTTCTCGAAGCCGAAGATCCGGACCGGGACATCACCCTCTACATCAACTCTCCGGGCGGCATCGTGACGGCGGGGCTCGCCATCTACGACACGATCCAGTACATCAAGCCGGATGTGGCCACCCTTTGTCTGGGGCAGGCGGCGAGCATGGCGGCGGTGTTGCTTGCCGGTGGCACGAAAGGCAAGCGTTACGCGCTTCCTCACTCGCGCATCATGCTCCATCAGCCCATCGGGAGCTTCCAGGGCCAGGCCACCGACGTGGACATCCAGGCCCGGGAGATCTTGCGGCTGCGCGAACTGCTGAACCGCATCCTCTCGAAGCACACGGGGCAGCCTCTGGAGCGCATTCAGCAGGACACCGAGCGGGACTTCTACATGTCCAGTGAGGAGGCGCAAAACTACGGATTAGTTGATAAAATATTAACAGAGCGTCCTTCGAAGAAGGAGGAAAGTAATGCCAAAGAAAAATAGCAAAGGCGGCGACCTTCACTGCTCCTTCTGTGGCAAGAGTCAACACGAGGTCCGGAAGCTTATCGCCGGGCCGGCGGTCTATATCTGCGACGAGTGCATCGAGCTCTGCAACGACATCATTGCCGAAGAATACGAACGCGAAGAGGGAGAGAAACGCCGGGAGGCCATCCCCAAGCCGGCAGAGATAAAAGCCTTTCTGGACCAGTACGTTGTAGGGCAGGAAAGAGCCAAGAAGATCCTCTCCGTCGCGGTGCACAACCACTACAAGCGCATCGAGAGCCGCGTGAACCTCGACGGCGTCGAGCTCCAGAAGAGCAACATCCTTCTCATCGGGCCCACGGGTTGCGGAAAGACGCTTCTGGCCCAGACCCTGGCCAAGTTCCTGAACGTGCCGTTCACCATCGCCGACGCCACCACGCTCACCGAGGCGGGCTACGTGGGTGAGGACGTGGAGAACATCATCCTGAACCTCCTCCAGGCCGCGGACTACGACGTGGAGCTTGCCCAACGCGGAATCGTCTACATCGACGAGATCGACAAGATTGCCCGCAAGAGCGACAGCCCCTCCATCACCCGTGACGTCTCGGGTGAAGGCGTGCAGCAGGCGCTCCTGAAGATCCTCGAGGGCACCGTGGCCAACGTGCCGCCCAAGGGCGGGCGCAAGCACCCGCAGCAGGAGTTCATCAAGGTCGACACCACCAACATCCTTTTCATCTGCGGGGGTGCCTTTGTGGGGCTCGAGCGCATCGTCAAAGAACGCCTCGGGCAGCGTTCTATCGGTTTCGGAGCCAACATCAAGAGCTCCAAGGAGATGTCCATCGGAGAAATCCTGGCCCATGTAGAGCCCGAAGATCTCATCAAATTCGGGATGATCCCCGAGTTCGTCGGACGGGTGCCGATCATTGCCACCCTTGACGAGCTTTCCGAGAAGGAACTGGTGAAGATCCTCACCGAGCCGAAGAACGCGCTCGTCAAGCAATATGAAAAACTATTTGAAATGGACGGCGTAAAACTTAGATTTACAGAAGGAGCCCTCCAGGCCATCGCCAAAGAAGCCATTCGCCGGAAGTGCGGGGCGCGAGGGCTTCGGGCCATCATGGAAGAGGCCATGTTTGAGATCATGTTCGAACTTCCTTCCATGCATGGTGTCAAAGAAGTCGTGGTGACCGAAGAGGTCATCTTGCGGCGCGAAAAGCCCATCATAATCTACGAATCACAGGCCCAGCAGGCCTAGAAAGAGGTGTTATGGATACGAAAGAAAAAGACAAAATTGTTTTACCCTTATTGCCTTTGAGAGATATCGTGCTCTTCCCGCACCGTCTGGTGCCGCTTTTCATCGGGCGGGAGAAGAGCATCATGGCCATCGAGCATGCGATGGCCGGCAACAAAGAGATCTTCCTGGCCGCGCAGAAAGACGCTCAGCTCGATGAGCCTCAGGAGAAAGACATTTACCGGGTGGGCACCATCGGGACCATCATTCAGATCCTCCGCCTCCCGGATGGCACCGTCAAGGCCCTGGTCGAAGGAAAACAGCGGGCCAAGATCCTCCAGTATTTGCCGGGGCACAACTTCTTCATGGTGGAAGTAGAGCCCAAGGCCGAGGTGGTGGAGGCCGGGCCGGAGATCGAGGCCCTGGTGCGCCTCTGTCACCAGGCCTTCGAGGAGTACACCAAGGTCAACAAGAAGATTCCACCGGAGGTGGTTTCTTCCATCCTCAGCCTGCAGGATCCGGCTCGTCTGGCAGACCATATCGCCGCGGTGTTGAACCTGAAGCTTTCCCAGAAGCAGCGTCTTCTGGAGATGACCAACGTCAACAAGCGGCTTGAGCTCGTCTACGGTTATCTCCGCGGTGAGATGGAGGTGGCGCGCCTTGAGCAGCGTATCAAGGAGCGGGTCAAAAAGCAGATGGAAAAAACCCAGCGCGACTACTATCTCAACGAGCAGATGCGCGCCATCCAGAAGGAGATGGGGGAGCGGGAAGACGGCCGTGGCGATCTCGCGGAGCTCGAGAAGCGCATCAAGCGCAAGCGGCTTCCGCGCGAGGTGGCGGCCAAGGTGCGTCAGGAGTTCAAGAAACTCCAGATGATGTCGCCCATGTCCGCCGAAGCCACGGTGGTGCGCAACTACATCGACTGGCTCATCAGCATCCCGTGGTACGAGCGCACGCAGGACAAGATCGACATCGAGGCCGCCGAAGCCATCCTCAATGCCGACCATTACGGGCTTGAAAAGCCCAAGCAGCGCATTCTCGAGCACCTGGCGGTGCAGAAGCTTGTCAAGAAGATCAAGGGGCCCATCCTTTGTCTGGTGGGGCCTCCGGGTGTGGGTAAGACCTCTCTCGCCAAGTCCGTGGCCCGCGCCATGGGGCGCAACTTCGTGCGCATCTCCCTTGGCGGCGTGCGCGACGAGGCTGAGATCCGCGGCCACCGCCGTACCTACATCGGGGCTCTTCCCGGAAAGATCATCCAGGGTATGCGCAAGGCCGGAACGATCAACCCCGTCTTCTGTCTGGACGAGGTAGACAAGATCGGCACCGACTTCCGCGGTGATCCGGCGGCGGCACTCCTCGAGGTGCTCGATCCGGAGCAGAACTTCGCCTTCCAGGATCACTATCTCGAGGTGGGCTACGATCTTTCAAACGTACTTTTCATCACCACGGCCAACGCCCTGCACACCATCCCGGTGCCGCTTCTCGACCGGATGGAGATCATCGAGATCCCGGGCTACACCGAGGAAGAAAAGCTCGAGATCGCCAAGGGCTATCTCATTCCGCGGCAGCTCGAGGCCCACGGCCTCTCTCCGGAGCAGGTCAAGTTCACGGACAAGGCCATTCTCGAGATCATCAGGCGCTACACCCGTGAAGCCGGGGTGCGCAACCTCGAGCGCGAGATTGCCGCTATTTGCCGAAAGATCGCCAAGGAGGTGGCCAAAGATCCCAAGGCCTTCAAGCCCACCAAAGTCTTTGTGAGCAAGATCCACAAATATCTGGGAGTGCCACGGTATCGTTACGGGGTGGCGGAGGCCAAGAACGAAGTGGGTATGGCCACCGGCCTTGCCTGGACGGAAACTGGCGGTGCGCTTCTCCAGATCGAAGCGGTCATCATGCCGGGTAAGGGCAAGCTCTTCATCACCGGAAAGCTCGGGGAGGTGATGCAGGAGTCGGTCCAGGCGGCCATGAGTTACGTGCGCTCCCGTGCGCACCAGCTCGGCCTTCCGCCGGACTTCTATCAGCGCATCGACATCCACGTACACGTGCCCGAGGGGGCCATTCCCAAAGATGGCCCGAGTGCCGGGATCACCATTGCCACGGCCATCGTCTCGGCCCTGCTGAAGATCCCGGTGAAGAGCACCGTGGCCATGACCGGCGAGATCACGCTTCGCGGTCGGGTGCTTCCCATCGGTGGGCTTAAAGAAAAGCTCCTTGCCGCGCGTCGGGGCAACATTGAGACGGTGATCATCCCCAAAGAGAACGAGAAAGACCTCAAGGAGATCCCGGCCAAGGTGGTGAAGGATCTCGACATCGTGCTCGTGGAGCACATGGACGAGGTCCTCAAGCTTGCTCTCGACCTGGAAGATCCGGACAAGCTCTTTCAGGACGTGCCCCCTCATTCTCTTTTCGAAGAGGTCAAGGAAGGGGCAGATGAAATCCGGGCCCACTGATCTTGACAGCAGTGGGGGGCGTGTTAATTTTTACGACGGCTTGGGCGGATAGCTCAGCGGGAGAGCATCGGCCTTACAAGCCGGGGGTCACAGGTTCAAATCCTGTTCCGCCCACCAAGGGAAGTGCGGGGCTGTAGTTCAGCACGGCTAGAACGCCGGCCTGTCACGCCGGAGGTCGCGGGTTCAAGTCCCGTCAGCCCCGCCATTTTTATTTATGGACCTGCCATTTCTCCTTAAAAAAGCGATCTCTCATCTCCTTTATCCTTCTGGCCTGGTCTTTATCTTTCTCTTCTTGGCTTTGCTCAGTTCCTTTTCGCGTTATCGCCGGAGCCAGACCAGGTTTTTCCTGCTCCTTGCGGCTCTGCTCTTTTACTTCTCTGCTACTTTCTTGCCTTCCCTGATCCTGAAGCCCCTGGAGAATCGTTACCCCCGTCCGGAAAAAGAAGCTCTCGCAAAGAGTGAAGCCATTGTGCTTCTCCCCTGTTACATCGCCTCCAATCCCGGGCTTGCGCTGACAGATCGTTTCGGAGGAGAAACGAGCAAGAGATTTTTGGCGGCCCTGCTCTTGAAGAAACAGTTTCCGGAAAAGCCCCTTTTCATCATCGGGGCAGGCTCAAAGGAAGGCCCCGGAGCGAGTTATCTCAAAGAGCTGGCCGAGAAGCTGGGGTTTGAGAAAATCGTGGCCCTTGACAGCGCCAACGATACCGCCTCAAGCGCAAGGATAGCCAAAAAATACCTGGCTGGAAGGCCCTTTGTGCTGGTCACCGCGGCCTATCATCTGCCGCGAGCGGTCTTTCTCTTCCGCAGGGAAGGACTCTCTCCCATCCCCTACCCTGCTTACCGCGTGGTGAAGCCACAGGACGGATTCAGCTTGCGAGACCTCTGGCCCCATCCGCTGAACCTCTTTTACTCCGACCTCGCCACCCATGAGTATTTGGGGCTTGCTTTTTATCACATAATCGAACACATTCCTTTTCTTAGGACTTCTGGAGGTTAGATTTGGACCAGACGCGCGCCCGAAAGATTCTTGAGGCCTCGCTCCAGGCGAAGCGAGAGTTCTGGGAAAAAGAGGGCGAGAAGATCCTTTCCGCCGCGGAGAGGATCGCCGCGGCCTTCCGCGCCGGGCAAAAGCTCCTGGTCTTCGGAAACGGCGGCTCGGCGGCTGACGCCCAGCACCTGGCCGCGGAGTTCGTAAACCGCTTCCGCCTCGAACGAAAGCCCCTTCCGGCTATTGCCCTCACCACCGACACCTCCATCCTCACGGCCATCGCCAACGACTACGACTTCGCCGAGGTCTTCAGCAAGCAGGTGGAGGCTCTGGGGAGCCCCGGAGACGTGGCCCTGGGCATCAGCACCAGCGGGCGCTCGCCAAACGTCATCCGCGCCCTGGCCAAGGCGCGGGAGAAGGGGCTTTTCACCATCGGGCTTGGGGGTGGTGACGGCGGGCGTCTCCCCGAGGTCTCCGACCTTTTGATCCTCGTTCCCTCATCCGAGACGCCGCGCATCCAGGAAGGTCATCTCTTCTTCATTCATCTAGTTTGCGAACTGGTCGAGGAGGCGCTTTTTGAAACGTCCGAAACCGCTTGATTTCAAAGACCTGCGCACCTATTCCCTCTTTTCGCGTCCGAGCAAGGTTTCGGTGGACGATCTCGGTCGGCCTCTGCGTCCGGGGCTCAGTTTCCGGGAGTTTCTGGCCTCCCTTCCCCGCGAGCTTGCGGCAAGGGACCTCCTTGAGATCGCCCGGGCCATGGCCCAGGCCCTCAAGAGCAAGCGTCCGGTCATCTGGGCCTTTGGCGCGCACGTCATCAAGGTGGGGCTCTCTCCCCTCATCATCGACCTCATGGAGCGCGGCCTCATCTCGGCCCTCATGGTGAACGGGGCCTGCATGGTGCACGACGCGGAGCTCGCCATGGCGGGCATCACCTCCGAAGACGTGGCCGAGGCCCTGAAAGACGGAAGCTTCGGCGCGGCGCGGGAGACCGGGGAGCTCTTGAACCGCGCGGCAGAAGAGGGGAGGGACCAAGGGCTTGGCTTTTCCCTGGGCAAGCTCATCGCCGAATCTGACTTCCGCTATCGGCATCTGAGCCTCTTTGCCCGGGCCTACGAGCTCGGCGTGCCGGTCACCGTGCACGTGGCCCTCGGCACGGACATCGTCCACATCCATCCCACGGCAGACGGTGCGGCCATCGGGGCCGCCTCCTTCTACGACTTCCGCCTCTTCTGTCGCCTGGTGAGCGAGCTAGAAGGCGGGGTCTTCTTCCTTGCGGGTTCGGCGGTGATCCTTCCGGAAGTTTTCCTGAAGGCCCTTACCGCCGTGCGAAATCTCGGGTATAAGGTAGAACGCTTCGTTACGGTGAACTTCGATTTCGTCAGACACTATCGTCCGTTGACGAACGTGGTTTCCCGCCCCACCATGACTGGCGGGCGTGGTTATCATATTACCGGGCACCACGAGATCCTCATCCCGTTGCTCGCCGGTGCCCTGCTCGAGGAGTTGGCCGATGAGGCTGAAGCTTGATTTCGGGAAGATCGTCGCCGAGATAGAGCTGGCGGAGACGGCTTGCGCCAAGGCCCTTTACGAAGCCGCTCCCTTTGAGTCCACGGTCCACCTCTGGGGAGAAGAGATCTACTTCGAGACGCCGATTTCGTTCGAGCTCGACGAAACGGCCAAGGAGGTGGTGGAGGCCGGAGACGTGGGCTACTGGCCAAGCGGCAAGGCCCTCTGTCTCTTCTTCGGCCCCACGCCCATAAGCGCACCGGGGGAGATTCGTCCGGCAAGCGCGGTGAACATCGTCGGCAAGGTCGTCTCCCCCCTTGAAGATCTCTATCAAGTCCCGGAAGGGACTTTGGTGCTCGTGGAAAAGGTTTGAGGAGGTGAGAGGATGCCCATCTATGAGTTCACCTGCGACAAGTGCGGTGAAACCTTCGAGGAGCTCGTCCTCGGAGGACGGATAGAAGGGATCAAGTGCCCCAAGTGTGGGAGCACGGAGGTCAAGAAGCTCATGTCCGCCTGCGCCTTCAAGAGCGGCGGCAAGTTCGTGAGCTCCTCCGGCGGTTCGGCCTGTGCCGGTTGCGCCGGCGGGACCTGTAGCACCTGCGGGAGGTAGTCTTGCGCACGAAGATCAAAGTGGGCACCAGGGGAAGCAAGCTGGCCCTTGCCCAGACCAACTGGGTCATCGGAAAGATCCGCGAGAAGCATCCCGGTCTCGAGATAGAGACCGTCATCATCAAGACCAAAGGCGACAAGATCACCGACGTGCCCTTGGCTAAGGTAGGGGGAAAGGGGCTCTTCGTGAAGGAGATCGAAGAGGCCCTCTTGCGTCACGACATAGACCTTGCGGTGCACAGCATGAAGGACGTCCCCACCGAGCTTCCCGAAGGGCTTGAGATCGCCATCATCCCCGAGCGGGAAAGCCCCTACGACGTGCTCATCTCCCGCAACGGGAAGGGCCTTTCCGACCTTCCGAAAGGGGCCAAGGTGGGGACGAGCAGCCTCCGCCGCGCGGCCCAGATCCGGGCCCGGTATCCGGAGCTTACTATCGAGAACCTGCGCGGAAACCTCGATACGCGGCTTCGCAAGCTCGAGGAAGGGCTCTACGACGCCATCATCGTGGCTGAGGCCGGGCTCCTGCGGCTTGGTCTGGGGGACACCCCGCGGGAGAGGCTTTCCCCGGAGGTGATGCTTCCGGCCATTGGCCAGGGGGCGCTGGCCATCGAGGTGCGCCGGGACGACGCCGAACTCAAGGAAGCCCTTTCTTTTCTGCATCACGAAGAGACGGCGGTCTGCGTGGCGGCGGAAAGGGCCTTTTTGGCGGCCCTTGGCGGGGGCTGTCAGGTGCCCCTGGCTGCGCACGCTGTCCTCGAGGACGGAAGGCTTCTCCTTGAGGCGCTCATCGCCGACCCCGAAGGGCGGACCATCCTGCGCGATAGCGCCGCGGGTTCGCCTTCCCAGGCCGAAGAAATGGGCCGTTCTCTTGCGGAAACCCTCCTTTCGCGCGGCGGGAAGAAAATTCTTGACGAAGTTTACGGGAGTCTCTGATGGCGGGAAAGGTCTATCTCATCGGAGCCGGACCAGGAGACCCGGGGCTCATCACGGAGAAGGGCCGCCGGGCCATCGAGCGGGCGGACGTCATCGTCTACGACTATCTGGCCAACAAGCGCCTCCTTTCCTACGCCAGACCGGAGGCGGAAAAGATCTACGTGGGCAAGAAGGGCGGCTGTCACACCCTCTCCCAGGAAGGCATCAACCAGCTCCTGGTGGAAAAGGCCCGCGAGGGCAAAGTGGTGGCCCGGCTGAAAGGCGGAGACCCTTTCCTCTTTGGCCGCGGCGGGGAGGAGGCCGAGGTCCTGGTGGAAGCCGGCATCCCCTTTGAGGTCGTGCCCGGGGTGACTTCGGCCATTGCCGCGCCGGCCTACGCCGGTATCCCGGTGACCCATCGCGAGCACACCTCGACCTTTTCCATGGTCACGGGCCACGAAGACCCCACCAAGGAGACCTCGGCCATTGACTGGGCGGCGCTCGCGAAGATCGGCACCATCGCCTTTCTCATGGGCATGAAGAATCTCCCCCGCATCTGCGAGAACCTGATTGCCGCCGGAAAACCCGCGGAGACTCCGGTGGCCATCATCCAGTGGGGGAGCACGCCGCGCCAGCGCGTGGTGACGGGCACTCTGGCCGACATCGTGGATCGGGTGAAGGAAGCCGGGCTCGGTCCGCCTTCCATCATCCTCGTGGGCGAAGTGGTGAAGCTGCGGGAAAAGCTCAACTGGTTCGAGAAGAGGCCCCTTTTCGGCAAACGCATCCTGGTCACGCGGACGCGCGAGCAGGCCAGCCAGCTCGTCGAAACGCTTGAGGAGCTGGGGGCGGAGTGCCTTGAGATTCCCACCATCAAGATCGTCCCGCCGGAGAGCTTCGAGGAGCTCGACCGGGCCATAGAGCACCTGGAAGATTTCGATTGGATCGTCTTCACCTCGGTCAACGGGGTGAAATACTTTTTCGACCGTCTCTTCGAGAAGGGGCGGGATGCTCGCGCGCTATCCCGGGCCAAGGTAGCGGCCATCGGCACGGCCACGGCGGAGCTCATCAAGGATCATGGGGTCCTGGTGGACCTCCTGCCGAAAGAGTTTCGGGCCGAGGGCTTGATCGAGGCCCTGTCGCAGGAGGATCTCCGCGGAAAGCGCATCCTCATCCCGCGGGCGCTTGAGGCGCGCGAGATCCTTCCGGAAAAGCTCCGCGAGATGGGGGCCGAGGTCGAGGTCGTGCCCACCTACCGCACGGTGCTTCCCGAAGAGGAGGCCGAGGCCGCGCGTTCGGCCCTGCGCGAGGGCGTGGACGTGGTGACCTTTACCAGTTCTTCTACGGCCAAGAACCTCTTGAGGATGCTCGGAGACGACGCGCGCGAGCTCCTTTCCGGGGTGACTCTGGCCTCCATCGGCCCGATCACCAGCGAGACCTTGCGCAAGGCGGGTTTCGAGCCGCAGATCGAGGCGCGGGAATACACCATTCCGGGGCTGGTCAAGGCCATTCTGGAACACTTTGGCGTTTCTTGACATCAACCCCGGACGTGTTACCTTTTCAATGCGGTCGGGCCGCTAGCTCAATTTGGTAGAGCAATGGACTCTTAATCCATAGGTTCCAGGTTCGAGTCCTGGGCGGCCCACCATCAAATCCTCCCCATGATGCCCTCCTATTTTCCGATGAAAACCTTAAACGAGATCAGAAAGATCCTGGAACAACAGAAAAAATTTCTCAAAAAGAAATATAAAGTCCAAAGTATAGGTATTTTTGGTTCTTATGCTAGAGGTGAAGCCGGACAAACTAGTGATATAGACATTTTAGTCGAATTTAAAACTCCTCCTTCCTTGTTAAGATTTATGGAATTAGAGAATTATCTTTCTGATATACTGGGAGTTAGAGTAGATTTGGTAGAGAAGAAGGGACTTAAGCCAAGACTTGCTGAAAATATTTTAGATGAAGTAATGATGATATGACAAGAGTTATCGATGACTATCTCGAAGATATCCTCCAAGAATGCAACTATCTTTTAAAGAGATCTACCAATCTTACATATGAGGAGTTTATTGAAAATGAGGATTTAAAGCGAGCATTTATCCGGAGTCTTGAAGTTATCGGCGAAGCAGCGAAAAAGATCCCACAAGAGATAAGAGACAAATATCCCGATATTCCCTGGAGAGAGATTGCTGGCATGAGAGATAAGCTCGTACACGAATATTTCGGTATTTCTTACGAAATTGTTTGGGAGACGATCAAAGAAGATATACCCTTCCTGAAAAGGAAGATAGAAGAAGTGCTCAGGGAAGAAAGGAGAGCCGGTTTCGCGAGTTAGTATCCACGAGTTAATATCTATATAGGTGTCCCAACCAGTATGTTTTTGTCAAAATTTTGTGACAAGCGTTTGAAGAGAAGTTTATTTGTTATCCTCTTTGAAGGAAACGTTATACTTCAAAGAGGCGCCGCATGGAAACCACGCCAAAATTTCCCGAAAAGGCTGGGTGGTAATTCCTGCCGCCATAAGAAAAAAGTTCGGTCTTGGCTCCGGAAGCCTGGTTAAATTCAAAATAGAAGGGGGAAAGATCATTTTGATACCAGAGCGAAAGCGAAACCCTGTAGAGGAATGTTTTGGGAAGCTTGCCTCTTCCGATGAATCACTAACCAAGCTCCTTCTTTAGGAAAGAAAAAAGAACCGGAGATCCAGAATTTAAGGCCCTGGAAGAAAGTATTTCTATTTTATGGCTTTAATTGTCAGGTCAATATCTTGCATTCCTACTCCCTGCACTATACACCGTGCAGTCCCGGAAGGACTCACTACACGCTGAGGGTCAGGAGGGCCGACGGACCACCTTCTGGGTTGGTGGTCCGTTAGAGGCGCGCTGTGACAACTACCAAGATTTACAACTAATACAAGACGTCTCAGGCTGGGGGATCAGGGGCGGTAGTAGATGGGCAAGTGTTCCTTGATGATCAGGAGCTATTTGTTTCACTAATTGTTTGTTGTTCATTGAGTAGTTTTATGATTTCCATTAATTTTTCTTTGAAATGCTGTAATAGCAAATACGTTATAGGCTTGTTTTCTTTTGCATCTTTTATATGGCTTTCTATTTTTTCACTTATGCTTATCCAAAAGTTTTTTCCTTTAAAAGATTACTTTTGATAGATAAGTAGCCGTATCTTTCTTTAATATTGTTTATAAATTTCCTTTTTTGGCTGTTTTTTAGAGATAAAAATCTTTTAAAGAATTTTTCAGGATTCATATACGCAAATATAGGGACATCCAAAAAATCTTCTTCTGAACCGCTTAAAAAGATTATTTTCTTTAAAAATTTATCAAGATCTTTTGAAAGTAAATCCAAAAGTTCTTCTGTTTGTTGTGGCAAATTTTCATAATATGATTCTTGAATTTTTTCTAGCAAATATTGTCTAATCTCTTTAAATTTTTCTTCGTTACGAGAATAAAAAGCTAAACCTTCCCATTGTTGATCATAAGGAGTTCTAAAAATTTTACTTTTGTAATAAGCCTTTAAGGTTCCTTCTTCTTTTAAAGAATCTATATATTCTCTGGCTTCCTTAATAATTTCTTCTTTAGATTTGGGGTAAAGAGATTCAGTAGATAAATACAAAAAAATGCCCACAAGATGTAATATAATCCCGGGATCTTTGTATTTTCTATTTTTCCATTTGTGTTCAATTTCTTTTAAAAGCCTTTCAAATTCTTCATCTTCTAAATCCCTTAAATGCCATAACTTTACCCAATCTTCTGTATATTCATCTTTAAAAAAACTACTTTTTTTAAGGCTACTTTGAATTTGATCAGAAGGAAGAAAACCTTTGTCAAAAAGTTGATACCAAAGTTCAGCAGGTAATATAATTTGAGACCTTTGAATAATTATATGCTATCCGCCAATTTAATGAATACTTCAAAAAGAAACTTTAGGCGATCATTTCAATATCATGAATATTTCTTCAATTTGCTAATTCCTCTTTCCGAATTTCCTCTATTATCTTCTGTTCCAGAAATAATTTCCATAAATTCGCCTTAGAATGCGCCTGCCTTCCTAAGTCTCCAGTAAAGATTGAGCATGTTGTAAGTAAAACACGTCAAAAACAAATGGATCTCGTTGGCCATAAGCCCTGCATACCTTGCTCTGGCTCGATTAAGATGCAAGCTGAATATCCCAAATACCCTCTCTACCCTGGCTCTCACCCGCGAGAGGATGCGGTTCCGCCTCTTCTGTCTACTACTCAAGCCCCTGTTTCGTCTGGCCTTGACCAAGATCCCGT
>Ga0256835_1000599_pt1 | contig 25593 bp, 31 predicted proteins | sample PIR30metaG_FD_185972 | JGI IMG/M metagenome (GOLD analysis project Ga0256835, IMG submission 185972) | Hydrothermal vent microbial communities from East Pacific Rise, Pacific Ocean - PIR-30 | ecosystem: Environmental > Aquatic > Marine > Hydrothermal vents | place: Pacific Ocean: East Pacific...
AAAAACTGTGTGTTGAGATAGATAATGATGCTTTAGGAAACTGGGCATTTCACTGTCATATTATGTATCACATGCACACAGGTATGTTTAGAGTTTTACAGGTGTGTAAATAGTGGAGGATAAAAATGTTTAAAAGATTATTAATATCAATAGGATTAATCTCTTTTTTATATGGAGTATCTAATGCAGAACCTTCAGAAGATTGCGACTTTTATCCTGTAAAAAAGATGAAGCCTTTGTACTATGGCCAGATATTATTTGACAGGCTTGAGTATGATGATAGTAAGAGATTAAACTATGAGGTTACATCGTGGTATGGCGGGGATTATCAAAGATTCTGGATAGAGGTTGAGGGAGAGAATAATTTTGAAAAAGAGGAAGGAGATTTAGAAAGATTAGATGTACTTTATGGAAAACTTTTTTCCCCTTTCTGGGATATTAGAGCAGGCGTAGGTTATAGAAGCTCTTACGGTGACGGAACAAAGGACAGAAAATCATTTGTTGTAGGGTTAAAAGGTCTTGCTCCTTACTGGTTTGAGGTGGATACAAACATGAGGTTTACAACTGAAGGTGAGCTTTATGGAGATGTTGAGGCGGAGTATGATCTTTTATTCACCCAGAGATTAGTTTTTCAACCACGAATAGATACGACATTCTCTTTTTCTGATATACCTGAGATAGGTGTTTATAATGGGATCAATAATATAAATTTAAGTTTCAGATTGAGATACGAACTGAAAAGGGAGTTTGCCCCTTACATAGGATTTTCTTACAACAGTTTTTTTGGAGACATTAAAGATAGAAATGGTAAAGATCATGATTTAACTGCGTTCTTCGGAGTGAGGGTCTGGTTTTAAGGTTGTTTACTAATTTTACACACAATTGAAAAACTCTCTTTTTGTGATAAAATATTATTTTGCATTTTATCCAGACAGATTAAGGAGGTAAAAGTATGTTTGCGGTTATAAAAACAGGAGGAAAGCAGTACAGGGTTGAGCCTGGCATGCTTTTAAAGGTTGAGAAACTTCCAGCAGATGTTGGAGAAACTGTAGAGATAGAAGCATCCTTAATAAAGGATGATCAGGGGAATATCAAGACTGAAGGAAAGGTTGAGGCTGAAGTTGTAGAACATGGAAAACACAAAAAGGTTCTCGTATTCCATTTTAAGAGAAAGAAAAACTACAAAAAGTTAAATGGACACAGACAGCCTTACACATTAATTAAGATTAAAGATATCAAGGCTTAAAAGGAGGATTAAGATATGGCTTCAAAGAAAAGTGGTGGTTCAGCTAAGAACGGTAGGGATTCATTCAGTAAACGTCTTGGTGTGAAAAGGTATGACGGACAGGTTGTGAAAGCTGGAAATATACTTGTCAGACAGAGGGGAACAAAGATATACCCTGGAAAGAATGTTGGACTTGGTAATGACTACACACTTTTCGCACTTATAGACGGAAAGGTTAAGTTTGAAACATCTAAAGGAAAGAAAGTAGTAAGCGTATATCCACTTGATGCATAAAAAGCAGGCTTTTTGCCTGCTTTAAAAATGTAATCTCTCCCTTTTATGTGTGTATATAACACTCAGTACAGTTCCAACTATCAGAGAAAAAGTAACGACAGAACTTCCCCCGTAACTTAAGAATGGGAGTGTTATCCCAACAACAGGTGCCAGACCTACAGTCATGGCTATATTTATAAAAGCCTGAACAGTTATAAGACCTCCAGCTCCGTAACAGATATACTTACCACCGTAATACTTTATCTTACTTCCAAGGTACAGAATCCTCAGTCCAAGAATAAGGTAGGCTGTAAGAATGGTTATAGATACGACAAATCCCCATTCCTCACCTATCGTTGCAAATATAAAATCTGTATGCTGCTCAGGCAGGAAGAAAAGCTTTGACTGTGTTCCCTGAAGGTATCCTTTCCCGAATATATAACCTGAACCTATCGCTATCTTTGACTGGAGTATATGGTATGCTGTTCCGAAAGGATCGGCTTCAGGATTTAGAAAGGCAAGTATCCTTTTTTTCTGGTAGTCCTTAAGATGTTCCCATATGAAAGGTGCGCTGAGTACCAGAACGGAAAGTGTTGCGATTATATACTTCTTGTTCAGATTCGCAAGGAAAAGTATTATAACAACAGGTATAAGAACGGTTATCGCTGTTCCAAGATCAGGCTGTTTCAGAATGAGAATAAAAGGTATTGTAGATAGAACAAATATCTTCAGTCCTTCAATGAAAGAAACCCTCTTACTGTTTTCAAGTATGTAGGCAACCATCAGTATGATTATAAATTTCATCATCTCTGAAGGCTGGATCATAAAAAAACCAAGTTTTATCCATCTTTTTGCGCCCAGGATCGTTGTTCCAAAGAATATAACAGCTATAAGGAGCAATATTCCGGTGATATAGAGGTAGGGAGCTGCATTGAGTAACTTTCTGTAGTCTAAAGAGGGAAATATTAGAATTATAAATGTACCTATTAAGGCGTAAACAGCCTGTTTTATATAAAGTGATGAGTACTCATGGAATGTGGCACTGTATATGTTTATAACACTCCATGTGAGGAGACCGAGGACTGTAAACAGTATAACAGGATCGTATCTGCTGAAAAATGTCTTAATGTTTTTCATTTATAAGTCCTTCTTTATAAAGTTTCATTATAATGGATTTTGTTATGGGAACCGCTGTTTTACTACCTCCTATACCATGTTCCACAAAAACAGAGAGGGCAAATCTTGGTTTTTTGTATGGAAAAAACGCAACATACCATGCGTGGTTCTGTAAATCCCATCTGTCTATCTTTTTGTTTTTTTCAGGCTTTCTGAAAACCTGTGCTGTTCCCGTTTTTCCTGCATTTTTTACAGGGAGATCTGACAGTTTTCTTGCCGTCCCTTTCTTCCCATAAACAACGAGATACAAACCCTTTTTTATGACTTTGATATAATCCTTCTTTATATCAAGAACCCTGATAAGTTCAGGCTTTGTTTCAACAAGTTCCTGAAGATCCATATCAAAATAACTTTTAAGAAGTTTTGGCTTATAGACCTTCCCGCCGTTGGCTATAGGTGATATGATCTTTATACCGTCAAAGGGTGTGATAGCGAGAAATCCCTGTCCTATACTGTAGTTTACAGTATCCCCAAGAAACCAGGGCTCTCCTATTGCAGACATCTTCCATTCAGGAACGGGAACCCTTGATCTTCTCTTTTCAATCTCAGGATTTAGCTTCTCACCGAGTCCAAAAAGTGAGGCATAGTAGGATATCTTTGTAGCCCCAAGATCAAGACCTATCTGGTAAAAATATGTATCACACGACATCTCAAGAGCCTGTCTGACATCAATACTGCCACACCCTGAAGGATCCCAGTTTCTGTAAACCCAGTTTCCTATCTCAAAGGATCCACCGCTGTATATTTTCTGGTATGGTGACACAACCCCTTCCTGAAGGGCTGCAAGGCCTACAATTATCTTAAATATTGATCCTGGAGGGTATATACCGCTTAAAGCTTTATTGAATAATGGTTTATACTTGTTTTTAATTAGCTTATTCCACTCTTTTTTAGTCAGGCCGTCTGAGAACTTCTGTATGTTGTAAAGGGGATAACTTAGAAGGGCAAGAATCTCATAGTTCTGTGGATTTACAATAATCACAGCTCCAGATTTCTGTCCTGAGTTTTTAAAGGCCTCATAGGCTATCTTCTGTATTCTTGCATCAATTGTAAGATATATATCGTTACCCCTTTTTGGTTGTATCTCCCACAGAACCTTTTTCAGTCTTCCAAGTGCATCAACAACAACAGCTTTTACACCGTACTTACCTCTCAGATACCTGTCGTAGATCTTCTCAACACCCTGTTTTCCTATAAGCATATCAGGTGATAGTGATGGATCTTCCCTCAGATCCTTCTCAGATGGATAACCTACATAACCGAGTAGGTGGGGCATATACTTTGCGTACTCTGTGTAAACCCTTTTAGGCTGAACCTCAATAAAAAGACCATTAAATAGGTATGAGTAGTTAAAGAAAATCTTTATACTTTTTTCAGATAGATCTTTTTTTATTATAACCTTTCTGGCAAAGCCTTTTTTTATTCTCTCTTCGGTCTTTTCGTCTAAATCTATCCCGAGTATCTTCTTCAGATTCTTTTTCAGTTCAGGAAGATTCTTTTTTACTATGTATGGAAAGACATACAGGTTGTAGGAAGGCTCATCATAAGCAAGTAGAATACCGTTCCTGTCGTATATCTTTCCTCGTGGGGGATTTAATGTTATAAGTCTGAGATGGTTCTTTTCAGAAAGCTCCCTGTAGTATGTACCCTTAAGGATCTGCAGGTACACAAGTCTCCCTGCTAAGATCAGGAATACCAGTAAGAAAGCTATCACTAAAAGATTAAATCTGTCTATTCTCATTTATTATCTGCACTATATAGAATATTAAGAAGTTTAAAAAAACATATGCAAAAAATGAGACATTTATATAAAAGATGCCAGTTTTCAGAAATGTCAGTAGTATTTTAACAGTTATATCCATAACGGATAACAGTATTATAAGTATAGATCTTATGAAAATATCACCAAGGAAAAATCTGTTCTTTACGCTAAATGTTGCCAGTGTTAAAAGAAGTTTACTGATAAGGTTAAAAGCTGTAGGAACGGGGTTTAACATATCCTGAAGGATACCAACAAATATGGAAAACTTCAGTGAATCTTTCAGACCGTGGTTAAGTGTATAAAGGATTATGAGGATCACAAGAAAGTCAGGGGTAAAGTTCATAACTGAGAGATTCTTTATAACTATAGAAGACTGAAGTATAAGCAGTACCAAAGCTAAGATGTATATTCTCATCTCTTTTTACTTTTTTCCCTCTTTGTTATAACAACAACATACTCAACAGAAAGGGGATTTATATCAAGTTTTATATCAACATTTTTGAAGAAGTCACCTTCCTCGTAGTTTATACTTTTAATCTTTCCTATAGGGATTCCGGGGGGATAGTTTTTACCTACATCTGTAGTCTCAATAATATCACCTATCCTTATATCCTGTTGAGGTTTGACGTACTTTAATACGCCTGATTTGAGATCTTTACCCTGAAAAAAGACGAGCTCCCTTGTTTTCCTTGTTCTTGCAGGTATCCTGAAATTTTTGTCTGATACTAACAGAACGGAAGAGCTGAAAGGACCTACACTGTACACAATACCGAGAAGGTATCCGTCAGATACAACAAGATCACCTTTTTTTATACCGCTTTTCTTCCCAAGATTTATGATAAGAAAGTTTGACCAGTTATCAGGGGAAAAGCCTATAACTTTCCCTGTCAGTAGCCTGTATTTTTTAAATCTCTTTTTGAAATTTGCTATGGAGGAAAGCCTCTGGTTCTCAATCTCATACTGTTTTAAAAGTGTTATCTCACCTTTTAATCTTTCTATCTCTTTCTTCAGCTCTTTATTTTCTCTGTAAAGTCTGTAGTTATCCTCAACAGATCTTATAACAGAGGAGAATGTTTCATAAACGCCGTCTACAGCTTTCAGAAATGGATGAAAGACTGTGAGGACGGCCCCTTTGGAGTTTGGTATAAGAAAAAGGTAAACAACGCTTATAGATAAAACAATAACAACAAAAAGGGTTACCCTTTTAAATCCTTTTTTTTTAAACATCCTTTTTACTGGAATGATACACGTTTAATAAGTTCAATATCGTTTAAGGCCTCACCAATACCCCTTGCAACAGCTGTTAGAGGGTCATCACAGTAGTAAACAGGAAGGTTTGTTTCTTCTTTAAGTCTTAGATCCATACCGTAAAGTAAAGATCCACCTCCAGCAAGTACAATCCCCCTTTCAACGATATCAGCGGCAAGCTCGGGAGGTGTTCTCTCAAGGGCATTTCTTACAGCATTTATAATACTTGTTATAACATCCTCTATAGCTATTCTTATCTCTTCCCCTGTTATTGTCACACTTCTCGGCATACCTGTCATATCCCTTCCCCTTATCTCCATTGTCTCCTTGTCCCTTTCAGTTGGGTAGGCAGATCCTATCTGAACCTTAACCCTCTCCGCTGTCTGTTCACCTATAAGAATGTGATGAGATCTTTTAAGATGCTGAATTATAGCCTTGTTTACCTCATCCCCTGCTATTCTTATTGATGTTGAAAGAACAAGACCTGAAAGAGATATAACTGCTATCTCTGAAGTTCCTCCACCTATATCAACGATCATATTTCCACCTGGGGCTGATATAGGAAGGCCTGCACCTATAGCTGCTGCCATAGGTTCTGCAATAAGGAAAACATCCCTTGCTCCAGCCTGTCTTGCTGCATCTATAACAGCTCTTTTTTCAACGGTTGTTATCCCGGACGGAACACCAACTATAATTCTTGGTCTCGGTTTTAAGAATTTTGTTAATGGAAGATTCTTATGAACTTTTCTTATAAAGTACTTGAGCATCTCCTGCGTAACATCAAAGTCAGCTATAACACCATCTTTTAGAGGTCTTACAACTTCTATATTTTCAGGTGTTTTACCTATCATTGCCTTAGCTTCTTCACCAACGGCTATTACCTTTCCTGTTGTTTTCTCAATAGAGACTATAGAAGGTTCTGAGAAAACGATACCTTTTCCCTTGACAAAAACAAGGGTGTTTGCCGTCCCAAGATCAATTCCGATATCATTTGAGAAAAATCCAAGAATGGAATTTAGAAACATATTCCCTCCAGTAAAAAAGATAAATTAGAAAATATATTATAAACTATTATTAAAAAGAATTTTCTCAAGATGGAGGTTAGTATGTTTAAAGGCTCAATCGTTGCACTGATAACACCTTTTAAGGATGGTGCTATAGATAGGAAATCTCTTAAAAGACTTATAGATTTCCATGTTGAAAAGGGAACTGATGGGATTGTTATAGCAGGAACTACAGGTGAGTCGGCAACACTGACTTTCAGCGAACATGAAGATCTTATAAAGATGGCCGTTGAGTTTGCAGACAAAAGAATTCCGATAATTGCCGGAACAGGGGCAAATGCAACACATGAGGCTATTGCATTAACAAAATCGGCAGAAAAGGCAGGTGCGGATGGCTCTCTCCAGATAGTTCCCTATTACAACAAACCGACTCAGGAAGGAATTTACCAGCATTTTAAGGCGATAGCAGAAGAAACTTCCATTCCCCTTATACTTTACAACATACCTTCAAGGACAGGTGTTGATATGCTTCCTGAAACATTCGCAAGACTTTACTCAGACTTCCCAAATGTTATAGGTATAAAGGAGGCAACAGGTAATGTTGCAAGAGTTTCTGAGATGATATCGCTCACAAATCCTGATGTTGTTATTCTATCAGGTGATGATGCCCTGACGCTCCCTATGATGGCTGTTGGAGCTAAAGGTGTTATATCAGTTGCAAACAACCTTGTCCCTGAAGATATAGCAACAATGTGCAGACTTGCCCTTGAAGGAAGATTTGAGGAGGCAAGGCAGATACATGATAGATACTGGAAGCTCTTTAAGACATTATTTATTGAGACAAATCCTATACCTGTAAAAACTGCAGCCTACCTTATGGGGCTTATTGATGATATTGAGATGAGACTTCCCCTCTATTACATGAAACCTGAAAATGAGGAAAAGCTTAAATCGGTTCTAAAGGATTACGGTCTTATAAGGTAGATTTGCAAAATTTCAAAAAATTTTTTAAAGAAAAGTTCTGAAACACCGGTACTTAAACCGTTTTCTTTGGTATAATTTTTGCTTTATATTTTCAGACTTAAAAATTTGCTGGAGGATTTTTTTGAGAGTAGGTATTGTTGGAACGGGAAATATGGGATCTAAGTATATTAAAAAATTTGAGATTCTCGGTTACGATGCTGTCCTTATAGATAAAGAACAGTCAAGACTGAAAGATTTTCCTGAGAGATTCAAAAAGTATACAGATATAGATGAGGCATTAAAAAATGAGAATATAGATTTCCTCTTTGTTGCAACAGACCCTGTTTCTCACATACCGATAGCAAAAAAGGCACTTGAAAGGGGGATAAATGTTATGGTGGAAAAGCCCCCTTCAATAAAACCTTCAGAACTTGAGGATGCTATAAATTTTGCATATAAGAACAACGCTGTTTTAGAGGTCTCGGAGATAGAGCTCAGATCAAACAGTATAAGAAATCTTGATATAGGGAGCTCTGTTGATCAGGTTCAGGCATACAGACTAAACCTTGGAAGAGGTTATATAAACCCATTTTACGATCTTGCGTGGCATGATCTTTATATATTCAGCTATCTTTTTGGTGAGTTTAGTATAAAGAGTGTGAAAGATAAAGGAGATATCTTTGATATATATGGTGAGACTGAAGAGAATGAGTTCTTTCTTCAGGTTGCATGGAGTCATGACTATCTAAGAAGAGAATGGATATTAAGATCAAAGGAAGGGGAGATAAAGCTCAACTTTGTTGAGGACAGGATAGAGTACCCTTCTGGAAAGGTAAAAGAGAAGGATAATATTGACAAGCTTGAGCTTATGATAAAACAGTTCGTCCAGAACCCATCTTTTGAAAGCTCTTTCAGAGCTTTAAACATCCTTAAGGAGTTTGACAAATTCAGAGTATAAAGGAGAGAGCATTGATCCCGATAATAAAGCCTGTTTTTGGGAAAGAGGAAGAAGATACAGTTCTTGAGATTATGAAAAGCGGTCAGATAACCCGTGGAAGATGGACATTAAAGTTTAAGGAAAGTTTCAGCGATTATATAGGTTCAACATTCTGTCATCCTGTTTGCAGTGGTACAGCGGCTCTTTATATTGCATTAAAAGCTGTTGGTGTAAGCAGCCCTGAAGATGTTGTTATAGTTCCGGCTATGAGCTTTATGGCAACGATAGATGCTGTTTTACTTGCAGGTGGAAAGCCTGTTGTTGTTGATGTTGGTGATGATTACTGTATGGATCCAGAGCAGCTAGAGGAAGCTGTTGAGAAATACAGACCAAAGGTTGTTATACCTGTTCATCTTTTTGGTCAGACAGCTGATATGGACAGGATAAAGGAGATCTGTAGAGAGAATGATGTGATAGTTCTTGAGGATGCAGCACAGGCACACGGAGCTGAGTATAAAGGGAAAAAAGCTGGAAATCTTGGTGATCTGTCAGCCTTCAGCTTTTATGCCTCAAAGAATGTTGCAATGGGTGAAGGAGGAGCGATTTTAACATCAGATCCAGAGATAGATGAGAAGATATCAAACTGGATAGAGTTTGGAGACCATCCAGCACTGAACCTGAGAATTACAGAGTTTCAGGCCGGTATAGGTTACTGGCAGCTCCAGAAGCTTGATGATACAAATGAGAAAAGAAGAAAGATAGCAAAACTTTATAACAGAGAGTTTAGAGATCTTCCTGCCCTAAAGCTTCCTGAGGAGCTTGATGGAAGAAAACATGTGTTTCATATATACGCCCTCAGACATCCAAAAAGGGATCAGATACTTGAAAGACTGATAGAAAAGGGGATAGGAGCAAGGGTCTATTACGATTACACACTCCACCAGCTTAGGAATGCTGAGCATTTAGATTGTGGTTTCTCTGAAAAGGTTGTTAAAGAGATATTTGCCATTCCCGTTCATGCAGCTTTAAAAGAGGATGAGATAGCATATATTGTAGATACTGTTAAAAAGGTTGTAAAAGATCTGTCCTGAGGTTTAGTATAATACTATCAGAAATCTATTAAGGAGAAATCTGATGACGGAGATAAACGGCAATCTATCGGCTGAAGGACTGAATTTCTGTATTGTTGTTGGAAGATTTAACGATCTTATAACAAACAAGCTTCTTGAAGGGGCGATAGACTGTATAGTCAGACATGGTGGCTCAGAGGATAATATCACTGTTGTCAGGGTTCCTGGATCATTTGAGATACCTCTTATAGCTAAAAAGGTGGCAAAGACAGGGAAGTATGATGCTGTAATATGTCTTGGTGCTGTGATAAGGGGATCAACACCACATTTTGAGTATGTTGCAGCGGAGGTTACAAAAGGTATAGCCCTCGTTTCACTTGAGACAGAGATACCTGTATCTTACGGCATCCTTACAACAGATACTATTGAACAGGCTGTTGAAAGGGCAGGAACAAAGATGGGGAATAAAGGTTTTGATGCTGCACTTTCAGCGATAGAGATGGCCAATCTTATAAAGGAAATCAGGTAATGGGAAAGTACAGAAAGAAAGCAAGGGAGATCGTTTTCAGAACGCTATACACCTATGATATAAAAGGTGGAGATCTTTTTGAGATAATGGAGGATCATATAAAGGATATCAGAGGAAAGCTATCTAAAAAGACTGTTGATTATATTTACTCAATACTTAAAGGTATAGATGAGCATCTCCCTGAGATAGATGATATCTTAAGGGAGAACCTGAAAAACTGGAGGCTTGAGAGGCTCGGTTATCCTGAGAGAGCCCTTTTGAGACTTGGTGTTTATGAACTGCTTTTCTCAGATATAGAGGACAAGGGTAGGGTTTTTATGGACATTCTTGATCTTACAAAATGCTATATAGATAATCCAGACACAGTCAAGTTTATAAATGGTGTTTTAAGTACAGTATACAAAAACAGGCAGAAAGTAAACCAATGAGAACAGCATATATATCTGATATACACGGAAATATCCACGCTGTTGAATCTCTTGAGAGAGATCTTAAAGATCAGGGTGTCGAGAGGATTATCTGTCTTGGAGATATACTGAATTTTGGGGCAAATCCTAAGGAAGTTCTTGAGTGGGTAAGGGAGAACTGTCATACAGTCCTGAGGGGAGAACATGATACATTTGTCTCACAGTGTGAGGATATATTTATAACAAATCCTGAAGCTATAAAGATGGCAGACTGGACCTACGATCAGATAACAGATGAAGACAGGGAGTATATAGCGTCACTTCCAAAGGATGGTGAGGTAGAGGGTTTTATAATTACCCATGATGAACCATCTGTTCCAGGAAGTATGTACTTTATAACATCTTTAAAGGATGCAAAGGATACATTCCCATGTTTTTCTGAGCAGATCTGTTTTTACGGCCATACACACATACCACTTATTTTTGTAAAGGATAAAGATAGTATAAAGCTTATTAGGGATGTTTCAGAGTGTCGTATAGAGGAGGGTAAACAGTATCTGATCAGTGTGGGGAGTGTAGGTCAGCCGAGGGATAGAGATCCAAGACTCTCTTATATAATCCATGATGAAGATAAAAAGAAGGTGTTAGTTAGAAGGGTGGAGTACGATTATGAGAAAGCGGCAAAAGAGATACTGAATAAAGGACTTCCCACTCTGTTCGCTGCGGCAATTACTAAGAAGCTTTAGCTACATCTTCTATTTTGTCATTTTCTGGAGAGTTATCGATCTTTACAAAGTTTTCGCAGACAAGTTTCTCAAATGCGTTCTCAACCCTCCACCTGAGCTCATATCCCCCATCACACTTTCCAAATTCTGTGATGTTTGAGCAGTTTAAACACTGTTTAATGAGAAGCATATCTTCCACCTCACAGTATATTAGTTTTATATATTGTATGGTTATCAATAATTAATAATAAATATTTGTTTTTAATAAGTCAATCCTGATCTAATCTTTTTTCTCTTCTTCCTGGTAGTATGTTGATATTGCTGTTTTGAGAACCTTAATTATTGTTCCTTCTGATATTTTCAGGGAAACTGTTTTTTCATCTATAGATTTTATCTCACCTATTATTCCACCGGATGTTATAACCTTTTCACCTTTTTTAAGATTTTTTAGAAACTCCTCATGCTTCTTTCTCTGCTGTTGCTGTGGTCTGTACAGAAGGAAGTAGAATATTGCTATGAGAAGTACCATCCATATTATTGCACTGATAAGTCCGCCTACAGGATCTCCTTGCATTCTAACCTCCTTATTTTAGTCCTATATATATTAACATATCTTGCATCTTTATTTTTTATGTATTATATTAATAAGTAAGTTTTAACTAACCGGCATCCCTAAAGCTACCTCCCTTCAAAAGGGGGTGCTTCCCCTTCTTTTTTTATATAATAGATAATCAATGGGAAAGATATTAATCATTCTGCTTATTACTGTAGGTTTAAGTTTTGGTCTGACAGAGCAGGAGAAAGACCGTCTTCTTATGCTTATTCAGGGTCTTTATAAGGATAAGGTCTACTCACTGGCAGCTAAAAAAGCCCAGGAATACCTTGATAAAACAGATCCAGATGATCCTTACAGGGAGAAGGTTTTTATATTACAGCTTCAGGCTTATATAAAGGAAGGGAATAAGGAAAAAGTACTGTCTATGATAGACAGGGTAAACAGTTATAACTTCTCTGAGGAAACAAAAAAGAGGGTTTATGCTACAGTTTTAAGCTTTTTTGAGAAAAATCCGGATGAGAAAGCAGAGGTTCTTAAAAGAATTATAAGATACACAGAAGGTTACGAGAGAAAAAAGCTTCTTGAAAAACTGGCTGCTATTTACTACAAGAACAAGAGATGGGCGAAGATCTTAGAACTTCCACCGGAGAAAGAACTTAATCTGTTGAAACTTATCGCCCTTTATAAAATGGGAAGGTATATGGATGTTATAAAAGAGACTGAGAGGATGGAAAAGTATCTTCCTGATCAGAAAGATGATGTTCTTTACTACAGGGCTCTTGCATTTTTCAAACTTGGGAGAGAGGATAAGGCGGCTTCCTACATGGAGGCTATAACATTTAAAACCCCTGAGGTTATAAAATTTCTGTCAGGTTATTACTTTAAAAGGAAAAAGTATCTGATCGCAGAGAAGTATCTCAGGCTTCTCACCCTTGAGAAGGGATATAAGGATTACGCTTTTTATATGTTAGGTGTTATTGAGGATCAGGGAAAGAGATACAAAAAAGCTGCCGAGTATTACAAAAAAGCATCGGAGTTTAAGACAAGATACGGAGATCTTGCGAGAAAGAGGATACTACAGCTTAAGAAAGCAGGTGTTATAGATACAGAAGGTAAAACCTATTACTCTGTAAGGGTTATCCTATTTTACTCTGAGAAAAGGGCTAAGAAATTTATAAAGAGATATGGTCTTGAAGAATGTTTTACAAAGCCTTACAAAAAGTATATAGCCGTTTACTGTGGGATGTATCAGACAAAGAAAGAGGCCGTAAAAGAGAAGAAAAGATTAATGGAGAAAGGTCTGAAGGACGTTATAATTGAGAAGATAAAAATATAACCAAGATCATTTTTTTTCCTAATTTTTCAAAGTATCCTTTTTTAAAATCCAAAAGGAGGTATGTTGTATGTCAGCTGAGTTTAAGCATGTTTTTGTCTGCCTTCAGAGAAAACCACCTGGAATGCCTAACTGTGGTGAGAAAGGTGCAGACATGATATTCCAGAAGTTTCAGGAAGAGCTTATGATGAAAAACCTGTTTGATAAAATGGCCGTTACACCAACTGGATGTATGGGTCCATGTATGATGGGTCCAACTGTTGTTGTGTATCCTGATGCTGTCTGGTACGGAAACGTAAAGCCTGAGGATGTTCCTGAGATTATTGAGAAACATATACTCGGTGGAGAGCCCGTAGAAAGACTCGTAACATCAAAAGGAAAACCACCTGCAACATTTTAGATATAAGGGGGATCTTCCCCCTTACTTTATCAGATCTTTTATTCTCCTGTATATCTCAACAGTGGCCTTTGATTTATTTAATGTATAAAAATGCAGTCCTTTAACACCGTTTTTTAGAAGATCCTCACACTGCTCTGTTGCATAATCTATACCTATCTTTGCTACTTCCTCTGGACTGTTCTCAACCTTCTCAAGTTTTTCAACAAGATCTTTAGGGATTGTTGCACCGCACATCACAGCAAACTTCTCAATCTGTCTGAAGTTAGTTATAGGCATTATTCCCGGTATGACAGGAATGTTTATGCCTTCTTTACTTAACAGGTCCATATACCTGTAGAAATAGCTGTTATCAAAAAACATCTGTGTTATTGCAAACTCAGCTCCGGCCTCAACCTTTTTTTTGAAGTAGTATATATCCTTCTCAAGTGATGGACTTTCAGGGTGACCTTCAGGATATGCAGCAACGCCTATACTGAAATAATCACCGAACTGTTCTCTTATAAATGATACAAGCTCATTTGCGTATCTGCATCCATCAGGTGGGAAGACAAAACTCTCTTCCTGCCCCTGTGGTATATCTCCTCTTAATGCCAGTATGTTCTGTATTCCTATATCTTTGTAACCTTTAAGAATATCGTAGATCTCCTTTTTAGAATGTCCTATGCATGTTAGATGGGCCATAACAGTAAGGTTACACTGCTCATGAATCCTTTTAACTACCCTTATGGTTCTCTCCCTTGTGCTTCCACCTGCACCGTACGTAACGGATACAAATGTTGGATTCAGTTTTTCAAGATCTTTGATCGTTCTAAATAGCTGATCCTCACCTTCAGGTGTTTTTGGAGGAAAGAACTCAAATGATATGCTCGTATTGATATGTTTTAATATCTCTCCTATCTTCATGGAAATAGTATAGAGGTAAAAATCTGATTTTGCAAATTATTTGCAAAAAGGGGAAGAGATCCCCTATTTTGCAACCTCAATAAATCTTGATTCTCTTATTGTTGTTATCTTTATCTGACCCGGGAACTCAACCTCTTTTTCTATTCTCTTTGCTATCTCCTTTGTGAGCATGTAAGCCTCTTCATCTGAGAGCTTTTCGGCGTTAACTATTATTCTTACTTCCCTTCCTGCCTGTATAGCGAATGATTTTTCAACATTCTCAAACGAGTTAACTATAGCCTCAATCTTCTCAAGTCTGTTTATATAAGACTGGAGAGCTTCCCTTCTTGCTCCAGGTCTTGCTGCTGAAAGTGCGTCAGCAGCTGCAACCAGAACAGCCTCAGGATATCTTGCAGGTTCGTCATTGTGGTGATAAAGGATAGCGTTTATAACAACATCAGGCTCACCGTATCTTTTAGCAAGTTCAGCACCTACCTTTGAGTGTGATCCACCAACCTCATGTGAGATTGATTTTCCAACATCATGCATAAGACCACCTCTCTTGGCAGCCTTCTCATCTAAACCAAGCTCAGCAGCCATTATACCTGCAAGGTGTGCAACCTCTTTTGTGTGGAGAAGAACGTTCTGTGTATAGGATGTTCTGTAGTAAAGCTTTCCTATGTAGTAGAAAAGTTCAGGGTGAACATCTGTAAATCCAAGCTCAAGACATGTCTCCTCACCAAGCTTTCTTATGTGTGATTCCATCTCATCCTTTACTTTAGTAACGATCTCCTCAATCCTTCCTGGATGTATTCTTCCGTCCGCTATAAGTCTCTCAAGGGATCTTTTTGCTATCTCCCTTCTTAATGGATCAAATGAGGATATTGTTACTATGTCTGGAGTGTCGTCTATTATAAGATCAACCCCTGTTTCCATCTCAAAGGCTCTTATATTTCTACCTTCCCTTCCTATAATCCTTCCTTTGAGATCGTTACTTGGGAGATCAACTACGGATATTGTGTGAGATGTTGTTATCTCTGGAGCAAGTCTCTGTATAGCTGTAACAAGATTCCATTTAGCCTCCTTCTCTGCCTCTTTTCTTGCCTCTTCTTCAATCTCCTTCATAAGTTTTGCTGCTTCAAGTTTAGCTTCCTCTTCAACCTTTCTTAAAAGCTCCTCTCTTGCCTCTTCCTTTGTCATAGACGCTATTCTCTGGAGCTCTAACATGTACTGTTCTTCTGCAGCTTTTAGTTTTGCCTCTTTCTCCTCAATCTCTTTCTGTATTGATCTTATCTCCTCTTCAAGCTTTTTGATCTCATCCCATTTTTTATCAAGTTCCTCTTCCCTGTGTTCAAGTCTTGCAAGCCTTTTCTCAAGCTGAGCCTCTCTGCTCATCAGTGTTTTTTCAAGGTTCTGCAGCTCTTCCCTCTCAGATTTAAGCTCTTTTTCAAGCTCCTGTTTTCTCTTCAGTATCTCTTTCTCTATTATTATCTCCTGCTGCTGTTTGAGACTTTCAGCCTCCCTCACTATCTCCTCAGCCTTTCTCTTTGCCTCAGCCTCAAACTCCTTTATTATCTCTTCAGCCTTTCTTCTTGCTTCCCTCTCTATCTCCTCCTTATTTTTTATTATCTCTTCAGCTTTTCTTTCCTTCTCTTTGAGTGTTTTTCCAACAGTTGCTTTACACGCAGCAAATCCCGCTGCCGTTCCAACAGCTAAAGCTGATATACCAACAACTATCTCTACCATCTTTCACATTCCTCCTTTCGTATTAATTGTTCTGGTGGGAGTGATAATAAGATCAACAGGTACGTCGTGAGATTCCACAGGGAGCTTTTCAACAACCTGGAAGTCGTAAGCAAGTCCCACCTTGAGACCCTTTATCCTCTTTAAAAGCCTGTCGTAGTAGCCTTTTCCGTAGCCGAGTCTGTGACCTCTAAGGTCATAAGCTACAGCAGGAACAACAACTATATCGATATCTTCTACAGGAAAAGCTTCTCCTTCAGGCTCTAATATGCCTGCATATCCTCTCTTTAAGCCTGATAGGTCTGAGATCTGGATGGGGATTATATCGTGATCCTTAACCTTTGGAAGAAGAACAACCTTTTTTGTTTTTAGAAGTTCTTCTATTATTGGAAGTGTGTTTACCTCATTTTTATGAGGGTAGTACAGAAGGATAGAGTTTGCCCTCTGAACCTCTTCCAGCTGAAGAAACCTATCTTTTATTTTTAAGGCATCCTCTTCAGCCTTCTCATATCTTCTTCTTTTTTGAAGTAACTCTTCTCTAACTCTCTGTTTCAATTTGACCTCCCAGTAACTGGAAGGTCACGCGGTATAAACCCGCAGGGACCGACGGGATACTGAGCCCTTTCTGGACCCAAACAAAAGGTGGGTGCTCTCACCGTGTTCCCACGGGATACACGGGATTTTGAGCTCCCTTTAAGTTAGCTATAGCCCAGAAACTACCGCTGCATCCCTATCGAGCCCCCGCAGGCAACTTATTCTTTTATCTGAAAATATATTTAATACCATCTTTACCGCGTTAAACCTTCCTACTGTCTAAGTTTTAGATCAGGAATCTCTTCCTTCATTTTCTGTATAACAAGCTCAACCTCTTTATTTACCTCTTCGTCAGATAAGCTCCTGTCCTCAGCTCTGAACTCAACAGAAAGAGCAACACTCTTTCTGTCACTGGATATGTAGTAAATATCAAAAAGCTCCACCTTATCAATCAGTTCAGAGCTTCTGTTTAAAACATTTATTAATTTATCTATCTGAAGATTTTCTGCAACCTCAAATGCAAGATCCCTTTTAACTGAGGGGTATTTAGGTAGCTCTCTAAATACTGGTATTTCAGCATTTTTATAAAGTGTGAAGAGGTATCCTTCCTTAAGAGAGCTGTCGTTTATATCCCTTGGAACATATCTAAGTTTTAGTTCAGCTATATATGTTTCCTTTGGTATCTCAAGTCTGTCTGCCTTTTCAGGATGGATCTTTCCTATATAACCTACATACTGATCATTTATGTATATATCAGCAGATTCATAAGGGTTCAGATAAGGAAGATCAGAAGGGATATATCTTACATCTTTTAATCCTATTGATCTTAAGTAGCTGTTAATAAGACCTTTAACTTTAAGGAAGTTCCACTTATCTGTTGTTGAGAATCTCTGATCATCTCTCGTGAAATTAAAGCCTTTTATATACCTTCCTGAGAGAAGTAATCCTACCCTTATTTCTTCGTATTCCTCAAAGAAAGCTGATGAGATCTCAAAGACTGACAGATCCTTTATCTGGTGTCTTAAATTCTCCTGAAAGACACCGATAAGACTTACTGCGAGGTTATCTCTCATCACACTCTGTGTTTTTAAAAGGTAGTTCTCTATTCTTATCACAGGTACAGGAATTCCGAGGATATTGAATATCTCTTCTCCTACAAATGTGTATGTTACTACCTCATCAAGACCATTATCCTTGAGGAAATCCCTTGTTCTCAGCTCAAACAGATACTCGTCACTTTTTCTGAAGCTCTCAACGGATACCCTCGGGTATTTCTCACCGAAAGTATCAAAACCTTTCAGTCTTCCTACCTCTTCAACAAGGTCTATCTCCCTTTTTAGATCAAAAGCCCTGAATGATGGTATCTGGGATACCGTTCCATCCTCCTCTATCTCTGTGGGTATCTCAAGTCTGTTTAAAAGATCTGAACATTCCTCCTTAGGAATGGATACGCCCAGTATTCTCTCAACAGTCTTCTCTCTGAGTTTTATCTTCTCTGGTCTGTAAGGATCTGGATAGATATCCTTTTCTCCTACAGCCTTTCCACCTGCTGTTTTAAGTATGAGCTCAACAGCTTTATCCTGGGCGTTAGGAAGGTTCTGTATATCAACACCCCTTTCAAATCTGTATGAAGAATCTGTTGATACAGCAAGTCTTTTTGCTGTTTTCCTTACAGATATACTGTCAAATACAGCTGCCTCTAAAAGTATGTTCTTTGTGTTGCTGTCAACTTTTGTGTTATCACCACCTATAACACCTGCGATGGCTATAACTTTTTTATCATCAGCTATAACAAGGTCAGTCTCTTTGAGCTGTTTTTCCTCACCATCCAGTGTAACTATTTTTTCACCTTCCCTTGCATTCCTTACATAAACAGCCCCTTCTATCTTGTCAAGATCAAATGCATGTAAAGGCTGACCTTCCTGGAGAAGTATGTAGTTTGTTATATCAACAACGTTGTTTATAGGGTTCATTCCTGATTTTATAAGCTTAAGCTGAATATGGAAAGGAGATGGTCTGATATTGACATCCTTTATTATGATACCTCTGTATCTGGTACATCTTTCTGAGTTTACAAATATCTCAGGAATGATCTCTTCAGCTATTGATATAACAGGGAATACTTCCTTTCTTTTTATACCGAATATAGCGCCTATCTCCCTTGCAAGACCTCTAACACTTAAAGCATCTCCCCTGTTTGGTGTTATCTCAATCTCTATTATCTTCTCATCACCAAGTCCAAGTATCCTGTTTGGGTCTTCGCCGGGCTTGATATCATCTGGGAGTATAAGAACACCTTCCGATTTTTCAGATATTCCAAGCTCCTCAAGTGAGAGGAACATACCTTCAGACTGGATAGAACCGAAATTCCTTTTTGTTATCTTTATTCCTTTTATTACAGAACCTTCTTTAGCAAGGATTACTGTACTGCCCTCTTTTACATTATCAGCACCTGTGACTACCTGGTATACCTTATGACCGTCTGTAGCTTCACATACGAGGAGTTTATCCCTTTCTGGATGTTTCTTTACAGAGAGTATCTTTACAGTTACTATCCCTTCAATATACTCGCCAAAAGTCTCACATACAGCCTCTATACCTGTAGTGTTCAGCCTCTCTACAACTTCCTCAGCAGGAATATCTATATCAATAAACTCCTTTATCCATGAGTAAGGAACTCTCATCTTATCCCCTTAAACTGCTGATTAAATCTCATATCACCTGTAAACAGAAGTCTTATATCTGTGATTCTGTATTTGAGCATTGCTATTCTTTCAATACCAAGACCGAAAGCAAATCCTGTGTACTCTTCAGGGTCTATACCAACAGCTTTAAATACTTCAGGATCAACCATTCCACATCCAAGAATCTCAAGCCATCCTGTCCCCTTACATACTCTACATCCCTTTCCACCACATACGGTACATCCTATATCAACTTCTGCAGAAGGTTCTGTAAATGGGAAGTAGCTCGGTCTGAACCTTATCTTTGTGTCCTTCCCAAAAACGGACTCTAAGAATATCTTAAGAATACCTTTCAGATCTCTGAATGTAACATCCCTGTCAACCAGAAGTCCTTCTATCTGGTGGAACATTGGGGAGTGTGTTGGATCTGCATCCTTCCTGTATACCCTTCCCGGAGCTATCACAGCTATAGGAGGTTTATGTTTAAGCATCGTTCTTATCTGAACAGGGGATGTGTGTGTTCTGAGGATATCCCCATTGTTCAGGAAGAATGTGTCCTGCATATCCCTTGCAGGATGGTCCGGTGGGATGTTCAGCATATCAAAGTTGTACTTTTCTTTTTCAACCTCTGGTCCTTCAGCAACAGAGAATCCCATTGATATGAATATCTGGGATATCTCTATAAGCGTTGATATAACTGGATGAGAGCTTCCAGACTCTATCCATTGTGGAGGAAGAGTTATATCTATCCTGTTTTTTCTTAGCTCTTCCTCTAAAGCCTTTTTCTTCAGTAACTCGGTTTTTTCTTTAAGAGCTTCCTCTAGCTCATCTTTTATCCTGTTTGCAAGCTGTCCTATCTCCTTTCTTTCCTCAGGAGACAGCTTTCCCAGTGTTTTCAGTATAGACTTTATCTTACCTTTCTTTCCAAGGTAGTTTACCCTTATATCATTAAGTTTGCCTATATCTGATGCTTCTTCTATAAGTTTTTTAGCCTCTTCTTCTAAAGCTTTCAGATCCTCTTTAAGCCCCAACTTCCACCTTCCGATCTATGCTGCTGATTTCTGTGATATAGCTTCCTTTGCCTTTTCTGCAAGCTTTGTGAATGTTTCAGGATCAGCTACAGCTATATCAGCAAGCATCTTTCTGTTAAGATCTATACCTGCAAGTTTGAGACCATGCATAAACTGGCTGTAAGAAAGACCGTTAAGTCTTGCAGCAGCATTTATTCTCTGTATCCACAGTCTTCTGAACTCTCTTTTTCTTAATCTTCTGTCTCTGTACTCATACTGTAGAGATCTTAAAACCTGTTCTTTAGCTCTTCTAAAAGATCTGTGTTTTGCTCCGTAGTATCCTTTCGCTAACTTTAATATCTTCTTTTTATGCTTCTTTGATGATGGTCCTTTTACTCTCATCTTTTTCCTCCTTGTTCAAGATTTAAACCTGGTAAGGTATTAACTGTTTGACTCTGTCTGCTATGTTTTCAGGAACATAGTCAGCCTTTCTTCCCTGTCTTTTTCTCTTGCTTGATTTCTTTGTGTTGTAGTGTGAAACACCACCTTTCCAGTATTTTATCTTTCCTTTAGCTGTAACTTTAAATCTTTTAGCAGCTGTTTTGTTTGTTTTCATCTTAACTTTAGCCATAATAATTTAAACCTCCTTTATTTCTAAATTTAGAAAAATGGAAAGATAGACTTAATAGTATAAAAAGTTTTTGAAAAATAATCAAATTGATATCTATCAGCTTTAGATGTAGTTTTAAGAAAAAATAAAGGTAGGAGGTTAGCTATGGGCAGGATTATTTTAATATTTCTCATCTTTGTCGTAACAGCTTCAGCAGGTAACATCAGGCTCAAAGAACCGCCTAAGGAACTTGGAAAGTACTACCCGCCAAACTCTGAAGGATATCCGTTTGTTTCCTTGATGCACACGCTTTCACTTTCTCTGACAGGAACTGTTGTTTCTGTTCAGGAAAAAGACTGGAAAAATGCTGAGAAATGGGCTTTAAAACTTAAGAAAAACTATCTGAAGATAGGTGATAAGGTGAAAAAATGGGATAAACTTCTTAAGAAAGAGGCTGTAAATAATCTTGTCTTATCTGTTAAAAAGAGGGATGTTAAAGGATTTAAGCAGAACTTGCAGATTGTAGGCAAGAGCTGTGTTCAGTGTCACAAAAACTATAAGATATCTGCAAGGATACTTTACAGATTCCCTTCATTTCATACCGTCTCTATAGAGGATCCTGTTTCAGAACTTGATATTGATTTCCATGATTATATGAAAAAGATGACAGACGATATGAAAAAGTTAAAGATATACATTTTTGACGGTAAGAAAAAAAGAGCTTTGAAATCTGGAACCAGATTTATTAAAAGGTTTGAGGCTTTAAAGCAGTCCTGCAGCGACTGCCACTCAGGTAAAGCTTCTGAGAGTCTTTACTTCGGTGGTAAGGTTAAGGAAGGCCTGTCTATGGTAAAAAATGGATTGAGAAAGGGAGAAAGGGAGAAGATATTCAAAGGGCTGAGACTTATAGGCGTCTTTAACTGTACAAAATGCCACAACACCCATATCATACAGGCTGAACTACAGGAGAGATTTAAAAAGAGATGATATGGTTAATACTGGCTGTATCAATCTTTTTTACAGGTTGTGATAGTATAAAGGATCTGTTTATTGAGGAAGATCTTTTAAAAAGGCCTGAAAGTAAAAGATGTGGAGAGTGTCACAGGGTTATATACAGTCAGTGGAAGGAGTCAAGGCACAGTAAAAGCTGGATAAGTGAAGATTATAAAAAGAGAACAGAGAACTACAGGAAGGTAAAATGTTACTCCTGCCATATACCATATCAGGTAGATCCTCTAAAGGAGCCTGATCACAGAAAGAAGAACAGACACGATGGGGTGAACTGTGTTTCCTGTCATTTTAAGGATGAGACAGGATCAATTCACGGCGGGTATGATGTTTTCTCACCGCCTCACCCTTCAAAGAAAGACACGAACTATAAAAGGTCTGAGATCTGTGGTGGATGCCATAAAAGGACATATCAGCAGTGGAAAAGCTCAAAAACGGAAAAAAGCTGTCAGAGCTGCCATATGCCTTCAAAAAAAGGTTACCTGATACAGAAATTTCCGTTCCAGTATCTACATCTGAAGAAAGATATTCACAACCATTCTTTTCCGGTTCCGATCCCGGATAAAGGATCATTTGATCTAAAAGTAAAGTTAGAGGAAGACAGAATAGCGGTTATGCTGAAAAATCTTAAGATTCCCCACTCAGTTCCAACAGCTGATAATGGGAGACCTAAATACTATGTTACAGTTGAGCTTTTTAATAGAGGGAAACCTGTTTACAGAGAGAGATACCTTATAACATCAAAGGATCCATTGAACTACAGAGAGGAAAAGCTTATAGATTTTTATATTTTTGAAGATTTTACCCATCTGAAGATAACAGTTGAGAGAAAGTTATCGTGGAGTAAAAAAAGGGAGAAAGTTCTCGAAAAAACATTCAGGAAAGGAGATATCTTAGCTTCTCCATAAGTTTTCTTACAGCTTTACCCCTGTGTGATATTCTGTTTTTCTCCTCTAAATCAAGCTCTGCCATCGTTTTCTTATAACCTTCAGGTATGAAAACAGGATCGTAACCAAAACCTTTCTCCCCTTCAGGTTTTTCTGCAATCTTTCCATAACAGTACCCTTCCGTCCACAGACCAAAATCCTCAGGAATATAAAAAACAACAACGCTTACAAATCTTGCCTTCCTGTTTTTCTCATCTTTCAGAAGATCAAGTAGTTTCTCAATATTTGTTCTGTCTATGCTCTCTTTAATCTGGTAAACACCACCGAAATCTATACTGTAGAACCTTGCAGAGTAAACCCCCGGATAGTTTTTTAATGCCTCAACCTCAAGGCCTGCATCCTCCGCTATGACAGGTATCTTATAAAAATCTCCGTACTCCTTAGCCTTTTTAACAGCATTTTCAAGGAATGTTTCCCTGTCTTCCTCAACTTTTATTTTTTCAGGCATATCATCAAGTGAGAGTATCTGTATTCCAAGATCACCGAAAAGCTTTTTAAACTCTTTAAGCTTTCCTTTGTTTGTTGTTGCTACAAGTATCTTATCTATCCTCATATCTTCCCCTTAAAGATTTTTTGATAAACAGTGACAGAATCCAACAGCTATAGCGTCAGCCTCATCATTTGTCTCAGGTTTTATATTAAAAAGTTTCTGAACCATAAGATAAACATCCTCTTTCTTTGCCCAGCCGTATCCGGTTATAGCATTTTTCACCTGCTGTGGTGTGTACTCATAAACAGGTATCCTGTAAAATGCAGAAAGAAGAAGTATAACTCCCCTGATCTCTCCAAGTTTTATTATAGTCTGTGGGTTGTTACCGTAAAATGAAGACTCAAGGGCTATCTCATCAGGTGAGAACTCATTTATCGTTCTCTCAAGTGATTCGTATATTATTCTGAAGTTTTCAGGTTTTTTCCTTGATGTTTTTATAGTCCCAGAGCTTACAAGTCTGTGTTTTTTACCTGTTATCTTAAATATGGAAAACCCGGTACTGTAGTTTCCCGGGTCTATACCAAGAACTGTTTTTCCCATTACGATACTTTTTCCATCAGTTGCTGTGACATCTCAAAGTTAGAGTAAACTTTCTGAACGTCATCGTTATCCTCAAGTGCATCAAGAAGTTTCATAAGTTTAGTTGCTGTCTCCTCATCATTAATCTCAACAGTTGTTGTGGGGATTCTTGTGAGTTCTGCCTTTTCTATCTCTATGCCCTCTTTCTCAAGGTTTTCCTTAACAGTGTAAAGCTCTTTTGGTTCTGTTCTTATCTCGTAAAACTCCTCATCATCTGTTATAACATCCTCTGCTCCTGCCTCAATAGCCTTTTCAAAGACAGTTTCCTCATCGTACTTATCTTTTGGAACCAGTATCACACCTTTCTCTTCAAAGAGGAATGATACACAACCTGAAGATCCAAGATTTCCGCCATGTTTTGTGAATATATGTCTTACCTCACCTGTTGTTCTGTTTCTGTTGTCAGTCAGACACTCAACTATGATAGCAACACCTTCTGGCCCGTAGCCTTCATAAACGACCTCTTCGTAGCTCACACCTTCAAGCTCACCTGTTCCTCTTTTAATAGCTCTTTCTATATTTTCAACAGGCATGTTCGCCTTTTTTGCTTTTTCTATAGCTATTCTCAGTCTCGGATTGAACTCAGGGTCGCCACCTCCCTGTCTTGCAGCAACAGTTATCTCCCTTATTATCTTTGTGAACATCTGTCCCCTTTTTGCATCCATCTTCGCTTTTTTGTGTCTTATGTTATGCCATTTGCTATGTCCAGCCATCTTAAGACCTCCTTTCTTTCATTTTCAGAATGAAAATTATACTTAATTGTCATAAAATCAATATATTATAAAATAACATGGAAGAAAGTAAGATTTTAGAGATTTACAGAACGCTGCTGGATTTTTTTGGTTATCAGAACTGGTGGCCTGTTTATTCTGACAATCCTTTTGTGGAGATATCATTTGGGGCTATCCTAACACAGAACACATCATGGAAAAATGTTGAAAAAGCATTGAAAAATCTTATAGATGAAGATCTTGTAGATTTAGAAAAGGTAAGCTGTATTCATGAAGAAAAGCTCCAGGAGATAATAAAACCTGCAGGTTTTTATAAAAGAAAATCCAGAACTTTAATTGAGTTCTCAAGAAGGTTTAAAGATATTGAAAAAGATAAAATAACGAGAGATTTACTCCTTTCTGTAAAAGGAATAGGCAAAGAGACAGCGGACAGCATCTTACTTTATGCCCTTAACAGACCTTACTTTGTTGTTGATGCTTATACAAGAAGAGTATTCTCGAGGATAGGATTTTTTGATAAAAATTTAAGTTATGATGAGATTCAGGAGTTATTTGAGAAAAATCTACCTGAGGATACAGATATTTACAAAGAGTACCACGCCTTGATTGTTGAGCTTGGGAAGAGTTTCTGCAGAAAAAAGCCTTTATGCAAAGACTGCCCGTTATTTGCTAACTGTAAGTTCAGGATATATAATGTATGAAAAATTTTAAGGTATGTTAGTTGGACAGCTACTCTAAAAAAGGTTACAGGCTTTTTTTCAGGATAA
>Ga0256835_1000600_pt1 | contig 25492 bp, 23 predicted proteins | sample PIR30metaG_FD_185972 | JGI IMG/M metagenome (GOLD analysis project Ga0256835, IMG submission 185972) | Hydrothermal vent microbial communities from East Pacific Rise, Pacific Ocean - PIR-30 | ecosystem: Environmental > Aquatic > Marine > Hydrothermal vents | place: Pacific Ocean: East Pacific...
GGGGGAAGGGTAAGTCGCCGAGTACGGCGTATCCGGCGAGCCGTCCCGGGGTGCAGCCCGAGCCGGAGGAGCCGGGGCGCACACGCCCCCACGGCCCCGGGGAGCGCAGCGACCCGGGGGAGCCGCGCACGCGGCGCCCGGCCTGCGACCGCCACTCGCCGTGACGAGGAGGGGCCGCGCGGATCGTGCCCCGGGGCCGTTCCCGCAAGGGCGCGAGGAGGAACTGACCTGGCGGTCGTGACGACGAAGCGACCGCGGCGGGGGCGGTCCCGGGGTGCGAGACTCGCGGCCCCGTTCATCCAAAGTCGATGACTCGAACACCCTCCAACGAAGCCCAGACGGCCGGCAGCGACGCCGCAGGCGGCGCCAGCGCGTCGCACGGGCGGCCCGGGGGGAGCTCGCTCCCACCGGGACGCACGAGCGAGGCGCGCAGCCCGCGCGAAGCGCGGGGGCCGGCCGCCAGTTCGCCCCCGGCCGGGCCTACCCCGACGGACGCGGGCGCCGGCCGTGGCAGCGTCGGGTTCGGTGTCCGTGTCGGCGTGCGCGGGGTCAGTGGCAGGCCGCGGCGAACCCCCGGAGCAGCTCGAGCGCCTCGCGGTCCCAGGAGACCTCGTCCGGCCCCTTCGGCGTCTCGAGCACCATGGGCGTCTCCACGAGGCGCGGGTCGCAGACGATCCGGCGGAACGTCTCCTCGCCGAGCAGGCCGTAGCCGATCCGCTCGTGGCGGTCCTTCCGGGACCCGAGCGGCACGTTGGTGTCGTTGAGGTGGACGGCGTCGGGCCGTTCCCTGCCGGTGGCTGCGGCAAACGCCTCCCAGAGCGCCTCCCACACGTCGGCCCTCGTGATCTCCCACCCGGCGCCCCAGAGATGCGCCGTGTCCCAGCAGGTCCCCGAGCGCTCCCGGGGCAAACGATCGAGGATCGCACCGATCTCGGCGAGGTCGGCCCCCAGGACCGTCCCCTGCCCCGCCGTCACCTCCACGAGCACCGGCGGCGCTCCGGGGGCCCGCTCCAGCGCCTCGGCGATCCCCGCCGCAGCCCGCTCGACCCCGGCCGCTACCCCCGAGCCCGTGTGGGCGCCGGGATGGAGCACGACCCCGGCGAGTTCCAGCTCGCGGGCCCGCTCGAGCTGATCCACGAGCAGGGCGATGCTGCGATTCCTGAGCGCGTCGTCCGGCGAGGCGACGTTGATCAGGTACGGGGCGTGGGCGACCACCCGCCCTCCGAGACCGGCCTCGGAGGCCATGGCGCGAAACCGCTCGGCGTCCTCCGGCGGGATCGGCCGCCCGCTCCACCGTCCCGGCGCCTGGGTGAAGATCTGGAGCGCCGTGCAGTGGAGCTCCACCGCCCGTTCCACCGCGCGCCAGACGGCGCCGGCGATAGACAGGTGGGCACCAAGCGGCGGCGCCGGGCCGAGACGCGAAAGACGGCGGGCCGGCACGGCCCGCCGCCGGGAGTCTCTGTTCCGAGTCCCGTCCATCACTTGAGTTGATCGACCCAGTCGCCGTTCTGGAACCACTTCTGCTCGAGCTTGTCCAGGATCCCCAGCCCGTCGAGCGTCTTGACGGAGTTCTCCACCATGTTGAGCATCAGGGAATCGCCCGCGGGGAGCGCGATCCCGATCGGCTCGATGCTGAGGAGCTCGTCGGAGAGCACAAGGCCCTCGTCCGGGTGCCGCAGCACGGTCAGCGCCAGGATCGGCAGGTCCGCCACCATGAAGTTGGCCGTGCCGTCGAGCACCTTCTTGACGCCGGTCTCGTAGTCGGAAACCGCCACGAGCTTCGCGTTGGGCATGGCGCGCTTTGCGAACGCCTCGCTGGTGGAGCCCTTGAGGGCCACCACGGTCATCCCCGTGATGTCCAGCTCCTTGGCGTCGGAGGCCTTCGCCAGGGTGGCGTCGGTGGTCAGAATCGTCTTGCCGGAGACGACGTAGGGGCCGACGAACGCGGCCTCGAGGTTGCGCTTCGGAGTCATGGTCATCCCCGACATGATGGCGTCGATCTTTCCGGCCTTGAGGGCGGGTAAGAGCTGTCCGAACGGCATGGTGTCGATGACCAGCTCGACGCCCATGGCGTCGGCCAGCATGGTGGCCAGATCCACGTCGTAGCCGATCAGCTTGCCGTCCTTGTTCTTCATGTTGAACGGGGGCTGATCGCCCGACATCCCCACATGGAACTCGCCCTTTTCCACGATCCGGGAGAGCACCGGGGCGTTCTCCGCCGCGGCGGCGGGGAGCGTGAGGCCCGCAAGGGCCAGGGCAACGGTCAGCAGTACGGTCAGCGTTCGTCTCATTCGCAACCTCCTCGTATCCGGTCCTTCAGTCTTGCAGTGGACCCGTCTTTCCCGGGAACATCGCCCGATTGTCTCACATTCCCGGCCTCCCGGGAGGCATCCGTTCGAGACCGGTTCAAGAAGTGGCCGGTGGTGGGAAGGAGGATCAGAGGACCACCACCTCGCCGGTCACGATGTTGACCTTGAACGTCGCCTCGTAGTACCCCATCTCCACCTGCACGACGACCCACGGGCTCCCGTCGAAGAACGCGTGACCCGGCCGGTCTCCGAGACCTCGGTCTCGTAGGGGAAGGTGAACGAGGAAACGCCCTCGGGGATGAAGACGTAGTTCGACAGGCGGCCTTCCCACGTCAGGTCCGACTCCAGGAGGAAGACGTCGGTCCCAGGCCCGTCGATCGAGGGCAGCTCCAGCCGCGAGGCACCCTGCAAGGTAGCGTGGTCCGGCATCCCGCCCGTGTACGCCACGACCAGGGTGTGGTCCCCGGTGTACCGGTAGTCCCAGACCTCGCCCGCCACGAGGTCCGTGTACCGGAGCGCGAAGTCCGACGTCATGCGGGAGGGGTAGCCGTCCACACCGACACAGACGTCCGCCAGGGCATTCCCGTCCAGTTCGAACCCCCAGCCTGCCGCCTCGAACGTGTAGCCGCAGTTGTCCAGATCGACCTGCGTCCGCCAGCACTTGCCGTCAGCGTCCTCGTCAGGGCGCAGGCTGTCACCCTCGTGGTCGGCCTGGATGCAGTCGATCTGGGCCGACTTGTGGCCAATCGTCGCCGGACCGGAGTTGTCCACGGACTCCGAGAGCGCCGTGGTGGTCATGGCCACGGCACGGGCCAGCGTGTCGGTGTCGGGCGTTCCCGTGAAGGCGGGAAGCGCTTCGCCGTACACGGGATCCCCTGAGACGTTATCGATGACCGAGGCGTACGCGGCCAACACGCCGCCCTCCTCCGCCGGGTGGAAGACCACCTCCACCGTGGCCCCGGCCACCGACGCCACACCGAACAGGTCGGCCAGCGAGCGTTGCCGCTGCTCGGCGAGACCGAGCGTCACGGACGCCTCGGCTGTCACCGAGCCCGATGCATCCCGGAGGACGAGGTCGACGGTTCCCGAAGAATCCAGTGCGACCAGGCCGATGTTGGTCCGGAAGGCGCCGTTCCACGTCAATCCAGGGAGCAGGTACGGCTCGCCGTCACGGGCCAGCGACGCCGCCGGGCGGGCCGGAATGAACTGGCCGAAGCTCCCGCCGGGAACGGCGTTGTACGAACGGGAGGTTGCCAGGACGGCCCCGCCGTCCGTCTCGATCTCGAGGGCCCCCACGGCGGTGTCGTGGCCGAACACCGAGAGGACCACGTCATCAAGCGCCAGCTGGGTCCCGGGCTCCAGGGTGACGGTCGCGGTCTCCGGCGAGGGGTTCTCCCGGTCCTTGAGCAGGAGGGCGAGGCGGGCGGTCACGGTCTCGTCGGAGGGGTTGAACAGCCAGAGGTCGGTCCGCCACGCCGTGCCGTTCACGCCGTCCGCGTGGACCACCGCCGGGATCAGCGCCCGGGCCGCCCGGTCAAACGGCGTCAAGGGGGCGACGAAGATCGGATCGTTGCTACCCGCGGCCACGACCGACGCGTACGGGACGAACGGGCCGTCGGCCGTGACCACCGCCCACGCCGCGTCACGGGCCGGGGCGCCGAGGGCCGCGAAGACGTCGTTGATCTGGGCCTGGCCGTACGGCAGCACGGTGAAGGACGCCTCGCCCAGCAGGTCGCCGGCGGCGCCGTGGAGCGCCACGGTCACCGTCAGCGGGTCGGGGCCGGCGTTGACCCAGCCGACGTTCGTCCGGCGGCCGTCCGTACCGGACAGGCCGAGGAGGTAGGCGGGGACCTCCCGGACCACGGAGCCCGAGGCGAACCCCGGGATCATCTGGCCGAAGGTGCCGTCGGACGACTGATTGAACGTGCGCGGACGGACGGCAAGGGTGTCCACGGGCGCATCGATCTCGAGGGCCGCCACGCCGGTGAACCCCCAGAGCGCCTGGAGGGCGTCGGCGATCTCCATGGCGCCCCCAGCGGGCACGGTCACGGTGGTGGCTCTCGAACGGTCGGTATTGTCGGTTCCCTGGGGCAGGAGCGTCACCGTCGCCGTCACCGGCTCGGGGCCGAAGTTGTCGAGGACGACGTCCGTCCGCCACACGCTGCCCGCGGCGCCGTCGGCGTGGGCGGCGGCGAACGGGTGATATCATGACGGGACGACCACCGGTACGGGCGGCGAGCCGTCGGGCGGCTCGCCGGCCGCAGGGATCGAAAGGGGAATGCGGATGGCTCAGGGCACGAGGATCGTCATCGTCGGGGGCGTCGCAGCGGGGATGAGCGCGGCCAGCCAGGCCAGGCGGCGGAAGCCGGACGCCACGGTCACGGTTTTCGAGCGCGGGCCGTACATCTCCTACGGTTCCTGCGGGATGCCGTACAACATCGAGGACCCGGAGCGGTCCATCGACGACCTCGTCGTGCTGACGCCCGAGAAGGCCAGGGAGAGCCGCGGGATCGACCTCCACCTGCGCCACGAGGTGACCGCCATCGACCCGGGGTCACGGACCGTGACGGTCCGCGACCTCGAGGCCGGGTCGGAACGGACCGAGGGCTGGGACGCCTTGGTGATCGCCACCGGCGCCTCCGCCGTCCGCCTCCCCCTCCCCGGATTCGACCTTCCCGGGGTCACGGTGCTCCGCGAGCTGACGGACGGCGCCCTCGTCAAGCGGCTCCTCGCCGAGGGCCGCAAGGCCGCGGCCATCGTCGGCGGCGGCTACATCGGGATGGAGATGGCCCACGTGCTGACCAGCCGGGGGCTCCGGGTGACCGTGCTCGAGAAGCTGCCTGACATCCTCCCGGGGTGGGGCCCGGAGACCGTCGCCCTGGTGCGGAAAGAGCTCGAGCGGAACGGCGTCGACGTGCGGACCGGCGTCTCCGTCACTGGCGCCGAGGCGGGCCCGGACGGCTCCGTGGCCGCCGTGACCACCGATGCCGGCCCCGTCGAGGCCGACCTGGTGCTCCAGGCCGTGGGCGCCCGCCCGAACGTCCGGCTGGCGGCCGAAGCCGGGCTGCGCATCGGCGACACCGGCGCGATCTGGGTCAACCAGTACCAGCAGACCTCGGCCGACGGCATCTGGGCCGCCGGGGACTGTGCCGAGGCGTACCACCGGGTGCTGCGCCGCAACGCCTGGATTCCCCTCGGGACCACGGCGAACAAGCAGGGCCGGATCGCCGGCGCCAACGTCGTCGGGGCGGCCCAGCGGTTCGCCGGGATCGTCGGCACCTCCGGGTTCAAGGTGTTCGACCTCGAGGTCGCGCGCTCCGGACTTGGATTCGACCAGGCGAAGGCCGAGGGGTTCGAGCCCGTGGCCGTCACCATCACCCAGCGCTCCCGGGCCCACGGCTACCCCGGCGGCTCACCGATCCAGGTCACCCTCGTCGCCGACGAGCCCACCGGCGTCCTCCTCGGCGGCGAGCTCGCGGGACGCGACGGGGCCGCACTGCGCGCGAACGTCCTGGGAACAGCGCTGGCGGCGCACATGACCGTCTCGGACCTCCAGGGGCTCGACCTCGTCTACGCCCCGCCGTTCGCCCCCGTGTGGGATCCGGTCCTCGTGGCGGCCAACCAGCTGGCCAAGAAGGTCGGGAGGCGGTGAGGATGGGAACGGTACGGATCAGCTGCCCCCACTGCGCCACCGTCCTCGAGGTGGACGTCGAGGCCGGAATCGTCGTCCACCACGAGCCGCCGCGGGAGACCCGCCGGCAGCTGGACTTCGACGAGCGTCTCCGGGCCGTCGAGGAGGAGAAGCGCCGCGCCGCCGACCGGCTCGAGGAGGCCATGCGCCATGAAAAGGCGAAGGAACGCGTGCTCGAGGAGAAGTTCCGCAAGCTCCTCGAGAACGCCCCCGAGGACGACGGCGCACCCCACATCCGGGACATCGACCTGGACTGAGCACGGCCACGAACCCAGGGACCCGGGCACGGACGCCACACCCCACCCACCCGGCCCACCACCCGGCGCGGCCCGCCGCAGAACCCCTCCCTCCGCCCCGGCGCGACGCGGTCATGGCGAGCACCCGCGAGCCATGACCGCAACCCCCACCCCGTCCGGAGCTCGAACCTCCGCCGGAAACCCCACGGCCGTGCAGGGCGGCGACCCGGCGCAGCCGGGGCCGGGACGGGTGGCCCGCGACGGACGGAAGCTCGCTTCCGGACGGCTCGGGACACTCGCCCCGGGGAGCCCCGCTCCCCGCCGCCCGGAACGCGAAACGGCCGCCCGAAGGCGGCCGGCATCCTCAAAGCTGGTCGGGACGCGGAGATTTGAACTCCGGACCCCCTGAACCCCATTCAGGTGCGCTACCAGGCTGCGCTACGTCCCGACCCTGTCACTCGTTCCGGAGCCCCGCAAGAAGCGATTGAATCTCCCCCCGGGTCTCCCGCAGCACGAGCAGGAGACGTTGTACGCGTTCCTCCGCACCCTTGTCAACCTCGGCAGGGGCATCGGAGGCTCCGGTGTCCGGCTCCGGAGGCCGTTCACGGGCCGCAACCTTTTTCCGTTCCCGGGCCTTCTTGGGAGCCGCAGAGGCCTTCTTCTTCACCTCCCCACCGGCGCCGGAGGCCGCGAGCTTCTTCTTGGCCCCGGCGATGGTCATCTGCTCGTCGAAGAGAAGCCTCCTGATCTCGAGGATCAGCTCCACCTGCTCCCGCGTGTAGTACCGCTGCCCGGTCCCGCTCTTCCCGGCTTCCAGCCCGGAGAACTCGGTCGTCCAGAACCGGAGCATGTACGGCTGGACCTTCGCCAGCTTGCAGACCTCGTTGAGCCGGAAGCTGTCCTGACCTTCGGGGAGCACCGGCGTCTCGCTCATCCCTCCTCCTCCTCGGCCTTCGGCACCAGCGTCAGCCGGAACTGGAGCGTCACCTTCTGACCGCCGATCCAGTCTCCGGGAACGGGCACGACGATGTCGAGCTCACGGACCTGCCCGTACTCAGCCAGGGCGCCAGTACCCTCGAGCTGGAGCCTGAGCTGGTTCTGCCCCTCGCGGCCGGTGACGGCCTGGGCCTCCACCGGGGCCAGCACGGTGGGCACCGCGGCATCCGGCGGCGGCACGAGGTCGCCGAACGGCTCCCCGTCCCAGACCGTGAACGGTTCCGCACCCTGATGGCCCGGTTCCGGTTCGACAGGCCCGGCTTCCACATCCTCTGCCGATGCCTCGTCGTCAGCCGCCGGCGGTTCCGCGGCCGGGATCTGGGCCTCGAACGGCGTTCCGGCCTCCACAGTCTCCGGCCCGGCAGCCACCGCGACATCTTCTCCAGCCGGTTCCGGTTCGGCCATACCGAACGGTTCTCGGCTCTCCCGGACAGCATCCTCGACGAAGCTCTCCCCGGTCTCCTCCGGAACCGCTGGCGGAGCCTCGGCGGAAGCGTCCGAAGAGACTGCTTCCTCCCCGGCCGTTCCAGACGGAGTGACGCCGTCCGCAACCGAGACCTCCGGAACATCCGCCGGGGCGGGCTCGCCTCCGACGTCGTCTGCAGCCGGCCACTCCGGATGCTCCCCCGGAGGTTCCGGAAACTCGACGGTTCCGGCCGCCGGTGCCGCATCCACCCATGCCTCATCCCCCGCCTCTTCCTCCGGCGAACTGGCGCCTTCCACGTCGTAAGGCGGTGCGGCCGGCGCCTCCTGGGGCTCCGGCACCTCTTCCACGGCCGGCTCCGCCACCTCGCCGGATTCCTGGGTCTGTTCCGCCTTCCAGGATTCCTCCGACGGCGTGACGGCCAGCGATTCCGTCTCCCGTTCCTCCGATTCGACACTCAGCACGACATCGCCACCGGCCGGGCCGATGTCCGCCGTTTCGAGGGGACCGGTCTCGAGCTCCACCTCTCCAACCCCATCGCCGGGAGAGGCGGGAAGACCGATCTCCTCCGGAGCGATGACGAGCGTCGGTTCCTTCTCCTCCTCCATTTCCGCTCCGAGCGACATCGCGGCGATCCCAGGGTGCGTCTCCGCATCGGGCTCCCGCGTGGAGTCCGACCGATCCCCGGCCTCCGGCGGGGACGAGAGCGCCGGGGGGGCCGTGGCGGCCTCCGGTGGCTGCGGGGCCGTCGCCGACGGCCCGGCAGGTGCCGGCGCAGCCGGGAACGCGGCCGGAGAAGGGGACGTCTGGAAGCTCGCCACGCCCGCTGACACCGTGGGCGTGGTGGATCCGGCGAACTCGGCCTCGTACCGGTCCCGGAGACTCCGCATGACGAGTTTGACGATCCCCTCCAGCGTCTCCTGGACCCCGATCCCCTGGATCGCCACGGCCTCGAAGATCGGAGCCGAATACTCGTTGAGCTCCGCGTCCAGCTGCTCCACCGGAGCGATGTCGGAGAGGTCACGCTTGTTGAACTGGAGGACGTGCGGGAACGACGCAAGCTCGACGCCCTGGAGCAGCAGGTTCTCCTTGAGGTTCTTCCAGGAGTCGAGGTTCGAGCCCAGCATGGCGCGCTGCGAATCGGCGACGAACACCACGCCGTCCGCCCCCCGGAGCACGAGCTGGCGGGTCGAGTTGTAGTGGACCTGGCCGGGGACGGTGTACAGCTGGAGCGTGACGTCCATCCCGCGGATCGTCCCGATGTCCAGCGGCAGCAGGTCGAAGAAGATCGTCCGGTCGCCCTCGGTGGCCAGGGAGAGCATATTGCCCTTCTTGCCCCCCTCGAAGTGGTCATGGATCCATTCGAGGTTGGTCGTCTTGCCGCAAAGGCCCGGACCGTAGTAGACGATCTTGGCGTTCAGCTTCCGCAACGCGTAGTTGAAGAAAACCATCCGTATCCTCTCAACGTTCTCGCCCTCTGATCATAACCCTGATCGGCACGCCATCCAACCCGAACGCCTCCCGCAGTGTATTCTCCAGGTGTCGGACGTAGGAGAAATGAGGCTGGGCGGTCAGATTCGTGAACAGCACGAACCGCGGCGGGACGGACCCGACCTGCGTCGCGTAGAACAGCTTCGCCTCGCGCCGGCCCTTCGACGGCGGCGGGTGGCGTTCCCACGCCTGACGGAGCACACGGTTGAGCTCGCTCGTCCCGGCGTCCAGGACCATTCCGCGGTGCACGGCACGGATCGCGGGCAGCAGTCGGTGCACGCCCTGCCCCGTCCTCGCCGAGAGGAACACCCGCGGCGCGTGTCCGAGGAACTTCAGCTTTCGTCCCACCTCGTCCTCCATCCGGGCCCGCACGGCCTCGCGGTCCGTGACGAGGTCCCACTTGTTGAAGACGAGGATGACACCGCGGCCGGCCTCCCAGGCGTACCCGGCCACGTGGGCGTCCTGAGAAGTGATCCCCCGCGTGACGTCGATCACCGCCAGGCACAGGTGGGCCCGCTCGAGCTGTCTCCGGGCGATGACGACGGACAGGACCTCGGGACCGCGGTCCGTCCGCCCCTTGCGCCGGATGCCCGCCGTGTCGACGAAACGGACCGGGAACCCCTCCACGTCGAGCACGACGTCCACCGCGTCGCGGGTCGTCCCCGGGACCTCACTGACCAGGGCCCGCTCCTCCCCGGCAAGCCGGTTGAGCAGCGAGGACTTCCCGACGTTCGGCCGGCCCACGATGGAGACCCTGGCCTCGGTGCGGTCGTCCGGATCCCCGGAATCGCCTCCGGCCTCCACCGGCGGAAGGACGGCCTCCAGCGCCTCCCACAGCTCCGAAAGCCCTGTCCCGTGCTCCGCCGAGACCAGGACGGGCTCGCCGAACCCCAGCGCCCAGAACTCGGCCGCCTGGTGCTCCACCTCCCGGCGGTCGGCCTTGTTGACCACGACCACCACGGGAACGCCCCGCGCCCTCAGGAAGTTCGCGAGCTCCGCGTCCTCCGGGATGACCCCGGCCTCGCCGTCCAGGAGGAACAGGATGGCGTCCGCGTTCTCCATCGCCACCTCGGCCTGGGCCCGGATCAGCGGGAGGAACCGGTCCTCGTCCTCCATCAGGAGCCCCCCGGTGTCCACCAGCGTCACCCGCCCGCCGCCGGGGCGCCGGGCCTCACCGGCGATCCGGTCCCGCGTGACGCCGGGGAGGTCGTGGACGAGCGCCCTCCGGCTTCGCGTCAGCCGGTTGAACAGCGTCGACTTCCCCACGTTGGGGCGGCCGACGATGACCACGACCGGGGTCCGGCTCACTCGGCTCCCGCCGGCGCCGTTGGTGCGGCCGTCCCCTCCGCCGGCGCCTCACCGCCGGGAACCGGTGTGGCGACCTTCCACCTGCCGGGCCCGTTGGTCTCCTGGACCCGCCGGGCCGTGACCATCCACTTGCCGTCGATCTTCCGCAGTTGGATGATCGAGTGCTGGATCGTGTTGGGGTTGTGCCCCTTCTCCTTGCCCGTGTAGTAGTCCAGCCGCATGACGTCCCAGACCTCGAGCAGCGTCACCGTCGCGTTGACCACCCGGAACACCTGGACGTCCAGGACGTCCATCCGGAGCAGCGACGCCTCCACGCGGTCGCCGCTGGCGCGGAGCTTGTGGAGCAGCGCCTGGGTGTCCCGAATCTCTCCCTCGGTGGCGTACCCCTCGAGCAGCGTCGCGTCCATCTCCGAGTATGCCTGCGCCAGCCGGTCGAGGTAGATTCTGACGGCCGAGACGACCTCCTTCCGGACCTCGGGCGAGGGCTCGGTGTTCTCGCACCCCGTGATGACGACCGCCGCCCCCGCAAGGAGCAAAAGCGCCGAGAGAGCCGAAAGGTTCCTGCGGACCATGACCACCTCCCTTTCGCCATCGAGGATACCACCGGACGGACGGCGCGTCGCGCCACGGAACACGAGGCCCCCGGCGCGCGGGGCGACGGGGGCGGTTCGTGTGACGGGAACACGAGGCCGGGACGGTTCACTCGGTGGAAGGCTCGTGCTCGCCCTCCTCCACCACGGCCCGGACGGGGGGTGGCGGGGCGGGGAGGGTGCGGCCCATCTCGGCCTTGGCCCGGAGGCGCTTCCACTCCCATTCGATGTTCCGGCGGATCGTCTCGATGTCCTCGTCCTTGAGGTGCCGGAACCGGCCCTGGAGCCGGAGGTACTCCGCCACGTCGGTGAACGCGGGCTCGTGGTTGATGGTGTAGTGGACGCCGTTCTCGACCTCGTAGAGCGGGAAGATCCCGGTCTCCACGGCCAGGCGGGCGATCTTCACCGAGTACCGCTCCTCCGACTTGTGCCCGGCCGGGCAGGAGATCCACAGGTGGATGAACTTGGCGCCGCGGATCGACTGGGCCTTCCTCAGCTTGCGGATGAAGTCCTCGGGGTAGGCGATGGAGGCGGTGGCCGTGTACGGGATCCGGTGTTCCACCATGATCTCCACCATGTTCTTCTTCGGCTCCGCCTTGGGCGCCTCCACCGGCGTGGTGGTGGTCCAGGCGCCGTACGGCGTGGCCGAGGAGCGCTGGATCCCCGTGTTCATGTACGCCTCGTTGTCGTAGCAGACGTAGATGATGTCGTCGTTGCGCTCCACGGCGCCGGACAGCGACTGGAACCCGATGTCGAAGGTGCCGCCGTCTCCGGCCCAGGCGAGCACCGTGGTGTCGTGCTTGCCCTGGGCGTCCAGCGCCGCGCGGACGCCGGCCGCCGAGATCGCCGCGGTCTCGAACGCCACCTGGAGCACGGGCACCTTGAGCGCCTCGTACGGGTACGGCCCGACGATGACCGCCCAGCAGCAGGCGGGGATCACCACCATGGTGTTGTCACCCAGCGCCTTGAGCGCCTGGCGCATCCCCAGCGCCGCCCCACACCCCGGGCAGGCCAGGTGGCCGGAGTGCATGACCTCGAGCTCCGGAAGGTGGAGGTTCCGTGGATCGTACGCCTTGGGATCGACTGCCATCCTCGCCTCCTCAGCTCCGCACCGACGCGGCCCGCACGGGATCCTCCGCGGGCAGCACGTCCCACCACGTGGTGGCCTCCTCGAGCCGGCCCTCCCACGCCCTCGTCAGCATGTCCTCGATGTCCTCCGGCGTGATGTCGCGGCCGCCCAGGCCGGCGATGACGCCCCGGATCTCCGGCTGTTCGGCCGCCGGGAGCTCGAACAGCGCCGACTTGATCTCCTGGTGGAAGATCCCGTGGTGGCCGAAGGAGCAGTTCCGGTCCAGCACGAGCACCTTCCGGCGGCCGCCCAGCACCGCGCGGAACGCGTCGGCCGGGAACGGGCGGAACACCCGGAGCCGGACCAGCCCCACGGGGATCCCGGCGTCGCGCATCCGGTCGACGACCACGCGCGCCGTGGAGGCCGCCGTGGCGGCGCAGACCAGCACGAGCTCGGCGCCGTCGGTGCGGTACTCCTCGAGCAGCCCGTACGGCCGGCCCGTCAGCTCGCCCCACTCGCGCCCCACCTCCTCCCAGACGCCCAGGGCGTGCTGCTGGGCCAGCTCCATCTTGCGCCGGAACTCCATGTACCGGTCGGGGAACACGAGGTTCCCCAGCGCCGCCGGGTGCTCCAGGTCGAGCTTCTGGGGCAGCTCCAGCGGCGGCAGAAACCCATCCACGAGCTCCTGCTCCGGGATCTCCACGTCCTCGTAGGTGTGGGAGAGGAAGAAGGCGTCCAGCACCACGATGGTGGGCAGCAGCACCCGCTCCGACACCTTGAACGCCTGGATCACCGAGTCCACGACCTCCTGGGAGGACTCGCAGTAGACCTGCATCCACCCCGTGTCCCGCTGGGAGAGGGAGTCGTTCTGGTCGGTCCAGATCGACCATCCCGGCGCCATGGCCCGGTTGACGTTGGCCAGCACGATGGGCAGCCGCGCACCGGCGGCCCAGTGGATCAGCTCGTGCATCAGTGCGAGCCCCTGGGCCGAGGTGGCCGTGAACGCCCGCGCGCCGGCCGACGAGGCGGCGATGCACCCCGCCATGGCCGAGTGCTCCGACTCCACCTTGATGAACCGGGCGTCCAGCTCGCCCTCCGCCACCATGCTGGCCAGCTCCTCGATGATCGAGGTCTGGGGGGTGATCGGGTACGCCGAGATGACCTGCGCCCGGGCGAGGCGCACCCCGTGGGCCACGGCCCCGTTGCCCTTGATGACCTTCCTCATCGCTCGACCTCCACCAGCGTCAGTGCGTCGCGGGGGCATTCCTCGACGCAGATCCCGCACCCCTTGCAGTGCTCCTCGTCGATGTCGAACCCGAAGCCGGACCGCTTGTGAATCGCCACGTCGGGGCAGAACCACAGGCAGTTGAGGCACTCGTTACACGTCCCGCACTCCAGGCAGCGCCGCGCCTCCTCGATCGCCCGTTCGGCGGTGAACGACCGGACGACCTCGGAGAAGTCCCGGACGCGGACCGCCGGGTCGAGCTCCTCGATCCCCGGCCGCGGTGCCTCCTTGTGGTAGGCCAGGTTGAGCTGCTCCACGTGGACCACCGTGTCGAGGCGGACCTGCCGGCCCCACAGCACCTGGACCCGGGGGGCCTCCTCGGGCAGCGCCTCGCCGCGGAGGAAGGCATCGATCACCGCCGCCGCGCGCCGTCCCGTCCCCACCGCCGCCGTCACCGTGCCCTCACCCGTGGCCACGTCGCCCGCCGTGAAGACGCCCTCAAGCGGCGTGGCGAACCGCGCGTCGTGGGCCACGCGCCAGCCGTCGCGGAGCGGCTCCGGCAGCATGTCGAGCTCCGCCGTCTCGCCGATGGCCGTCACAATGCCTGAGACCGGCACCACGTGCTCCGACCCCTCCACGGGGACCGGACGCCGCCGGCCCGACTCGTCGGGCTCGCCGAGGCGCATCTTCACGCACTCGAGCCCCGTGATCCGGCCGCCCTCGATCACCACCCGCTTCGGGGCGGTCAGGAACACCATCTCGATCCCCTCGGCCAGTGCCTCGTCCACCTCCGTGGGGATCGCCGGCATCTCCATCCGGGAGCGGCGGTAGACCACCACCGGCTCCACGCCGATCCGGCGCAGCGACCGGGCCACGTCCATCGCCGTGTTGCCGCCGCCCACCACGGCCATCCGCGGCGGCAGCTCCGGCCGCTCGCCCGCCAGGATCCGCTCGAGCAGCCTGACGCCGTTGTACACGTGCTCGTGGTCCTCGCCGGGCACACCCAGCGGCCTGGAGCCGTGGAACCCGATGGCCACGAGCACGGCGTCGAACCGTTCCCGCAGCTCATCGAGGGAGACGTCACGCCCCACGCGGGTGTCCGGGACGAACCGCACCCCGCACCGCTCCACCAGCGCGATCTCGCGGTCGAGCACCTCCCGCGGGAGCCGGTACTGCGGGATGCCGGTCCGCAGGAACCCGCCGGGTTCCGGCTTGTCGTCCAGGACCTCCACCTCGTGCCCCCTGAGCGCCAGGTTGTACGCCGCGGCGATCCCGGCGGGACCGGCGCCCACCACGGCCACCCGTTTGCCCGTGGCCGGCGCCCGCTCGGGCAGGAGCTCCTCCGCCGCGCCCTGGTCGCCGAGGAAACGCTCCATCATGTGGATGGCGATGGCGCCGCCCAGCGGCCCGCGGTTGCACTCGTCCTCGCACGGGTGGGGGCAGACCCGGCCCAGCGTCGCCGGCAGCGGGTTGCCCCGGCGGATCCAGCGTGCCGCCTCGAGCAGATCCCCCTTCGCCGTCAGGTACAGGAACCTCGAGATGTCGTTCCCGGCCGGGCACCGGTGGGAGCACGCCGGCAGCTTGTCCTCGTACACCGGCTGGACGTACTTCCACGTCCCGGTCTTGATCGCCGTGGTGGCGTGATCGGAGTACGAGGTCGCCGGAACGTCGTCCAGGGTGCGCGGGTTGATCTCGACCATGCTCACCTCCCCCCCGCGGCCGGGGCGAGCTCCCGGACCGCCTCGGCCGCCTCCATGGCGGCGGCCACGTTCTCGTCGGGCTTGATCGGAACGTGGGCCCGGATGGCGTCCGCCAGGTTCTCCAGGCCGAACAGGTGCGTGAACGACGCCACCGCCCCGGCGATCGCCGTGTTGACGATGGGCGCCGTGATCGAGCCCAGGTGGTGCTTCACCGCGATGTGCGACGCGTCCACGGTGGCGATCCGGTACTCGCCGAGGTCGGCGAACCGCTCCGGCCCGTGGGACGAGTTGATCAGGATCCAGCCGCCGTCCTTCAGCCCCTGTGTGACGTCCACGAGCTTCTGGCTGATCAGGCTCTCGTCCAGGACGACCAGCCCGTCCGGGTGGTAGATCTCGGTGCGGACGCGGACCGGCTCGTCGTCGATCCGGACGAACGCGGCCACCGGCGCGCCGCGCCGTTCGGACCCGAACGAGGGGAACGCCTGCACGTGCTTCCCTTCCCGGAACGCGGCCTCGGCGAGGATCTGGGACGCGATGACGGCACCCTGCCCACCGCGGCCATGGATGCGGACCTCGATCATGAACCCCTCCCTTCGTCGGACCACGATTTATATGTGAACTTCTTCACGTTTTCAAGACGACACTCGGCACCGAGGCCGGTGCGCTGTCGGCACGTGCCAGGCCGATCAGGGACCGGGAACGGGCCGCGATCGGCCTCACCCCGGGGAGGTGTTGGATCCGTCCGATCCACGAGCGCCGGAAACCGTGCCCGCCAGGATCTCACTCAAGTGAAAGAGAGCAGGAGAAAGAGACACTGTATTTCCCACGACAACGTCGTGGTGGTCGGCCGGTACGCCTACACCGCCGACCTGTACGGACTGACGGGGCTCGATCTCGCCGACCCCTCGGCCCCCTCGGTGGTCGGGCACCGCGGCGGTTTCGGCGGCGTTCGTACCGCGGTCTCCGGGGATCTGGCCCTCGTCTGCGACCTCTACGGGTACCGCGTCGTGGACCTCTCCGATCCGGCGGACCCCACCGTCGTGGCGTTCGAATCCAGCCCCGCGCCGGTGGACGCCGCCCTACAGGGCTCCCTGGGGTACGTGGTCGGAGGCACCGAGCTGACGATCCTCGACCTGGCCAATCCGGCGGACCCGGTGGAGCGCGGGATGCTGAACCTCGGCGGGAACGTGGCCGCGGTGACGGTCTCGGGAAACCTTGCGCTCGTCTCGGGGCTGGTCGCCGGGGTGTGTGCGTGGATGTCGGCGATCCCGACGACCCGCAGCTGCTCGGCTGCCAGCCGACGCCCGGCGCCGGTCGCGACGTCGCCCTGAAGGACAGGGTAGCCGTGGTGGCGGACGGCGACAGCGTGCTCGGCTGCACCGACATGGCCACGGTGCTCCTCGCCGCCACACCCTGAACGCACGGCCGGGCCGCCGGCATCCTGTCATCTTCCCCGGCGAGGTGGTAGGATGAATCGTGTGTCGATGAAGGAGGGGCCGATGCAGGTTCACGAGGAGCTGATCCAGGAGCTCGACACCAAGAGCTACGACGAGCTGGTCGCCCAGCATCAGGCGTTCGAACGCAAGCTGCAGGAGCTGACCGGCAAGACGTGGCTGACGCCCGAGGAGGAGCTCGAGGTCAAGCAGATCAAGAAGCTGAAGCTCCTGGTCAAGGACAGGATCGCGCGGATCGGGTCGCCCCGGTCCTCCTGACGGCGGATCCGTCGCCGCCATGATCGCTCCCGAAGGATGGCCGTTCATCCTCGTTCCCGGACTGCTGGGGACGGGGCTGGTGGTGTTCGGGTTTCCGTGGGCCGGCTGGATTCTGGTCGGTCTCGGCGCGTTCGGGCTGTACTTCTTCCGGAACCCGCCGCGCGCCTGTTCGGCGCCGCCGGAGGTCGTCTGCTCCCCGGCGGACGGGAAGGTCATCCTCGTCGGTGACGCCCCCGAGGAGCTGTGCGAGAGGGGGCTCCCCCGCCAGGTCAGCGTCTTCATGTCGGTCTTCGACGTCCATGTCAACCGCGCCCCGATCGGCGGTGAGCTGGTGGAATACCGGTACAACCCGGGCCGGAAGATCTCGGCGTTCAAGGAGAAGGCGTCGCTGGAGAACGAGCAGAACCTGTGCGTGCTCCGGGGGGAGACCGGGACGGTGGCGTTCAAGCAGATCGCGGGGATCATCGCCCGGCGGATCGTGTTCGACCTCGAGGTCGGCGACACGGTGGCCCGGGGCGACCGGATCGGGCTGATCCGGTACGGCTCGCGGGTCGATCTGTTCCTCCCCGCCGAGTCCGAGATCCTCGTGACCGTGGGCGAACGGGTCCGGGCCGGGGAGTCGCCCATGGCGCGTCTCGGCGCCGTGGAGCCTGCCCAATGAGCCGCCGCCGGGCCAGGCGTCCGGGTTCCGGACGGCAACGGCTCCGCAAGGGGATCTACATCATTCCCTCGCTCTTCACGGTGGGCAACATCTTCTGCGGCTTCTTCTCCCTCGTGGAGACGATGCGGGGCAACCTCGACCGGGCGGCCGTGGCGATCCTCGTCGCCGTGGTCGCCGACGTTCTGGACGGGCGAATCGCCCGCCTGACCGGGACCACCTCGGAGTTCGGCAAGGCGTACGACTCCCTGGCGGACGTGGTGTCGTTCGGCACCGCGCCGGCGCTCCTGGCGGTCCAGTGGGGGCTCTGGCAGAAGCCGATGCTCGGGCTCGCCGTGGCGTTCCTGTTCCTGGTTGCGGGTTCGATCCGGCTCGCGCGGTTCAACATCCAGGTCTCGGATTCCCACGACTTCACCGGCCTTCCGATTCCTGCGGGAGCCTCGGCCATCGCTCTGCTGGTGCTGGTCTCCCCCGGGCCGGTCCGCGATCCGTACTTTCTCTGGATCTTCGCGGGGTTCGTGCTCTGTCTCTCTCTCCTCATGGTGTCGAACCTCCAGTACCGCGCGTTCAAGGACATCGACCTGCGCAAGCGGTGGCCCGTGACGTCGCTCTTTCTCATCGCCTTCGTCTTCTCCATGGTCGTCTTCGCCCGTTCGAAGGTACTCGCGATCCTGCTCGCCATCTATATCCTCTCCGCGCCAACCCGCGTGGTGGCCTCCTGGATCCGCCCATCGCGGGAGATCCGGGAGGAGACCGACGAGAGCGTGAAGACCCCGGTCCCCGAGGGAGGTCCCGATGACCAGGACACTGCCGCCGATCATCCTGCTTGAGCCGCTGTCCCTCCTCGGCCGGGAGCTCCTCCAGGTCATGGAGGAGCGGGACCTCGTCCCGGACCGGGTGCGCTTCTTCCACCTTGGTGAGTCCGAGGAGCACCAGGTCGCCGAGCTCCGGGGGGCTGCGGAGCTCGTCCCGCCGTTCAGCGGCGAGGAGCTCCCATCCGGGGATGCCGTCCTGGTCATTGCGGGTACACCTTCTCCCGGACGCCGGGAGGCGCTCGAACGGGTGCTGGCCGACGACGACTCCATCGCCGTCCTCGACATGGCGGGAACGGGTCTGATCGACGGCCCGGTGCTGGCCGGACCACCCGCGACGAAGCTCTGGCCACCCCGCGTCACCGTGGCCTCGCCCGGTGCGGCGACCGTGTACGGACTGGCCGCGCCGCTTCTCGACGAGGGGCTCGAGGGTGTCTGGGCCGCCGTGGAGGTCCCTGCCTCGGCCCGTGGGCGCGAGGGTGTCGAGGCGATGGCGCGCCGGGCGACGGCACGGCTCCAGGGGATCCCGCCCGCCGGGGAGGACGGTCCCGCCGAGGCGTTCGATCTCGCACCGGCGGAGGATGGCCGGAGCGCCGCGGAGATCGCGGCGCTGCTTCCAGACGTCGCATCGTCCACGGCCGAGGTGCTCGTGGGCGTCTTCCACGGCTGGACGGTCCACGTGGGCCTTCGCTTCTCGAACCCCGTGACGGCCGGCCGGATCCTGGCCCGCTGGGACGCGGCGGGGACCATCACCCGGGACGGCGCGGCACTCCGCCTCTCGGCCGTCGTCGAGAGTGACACGATCCACACCGGTCCTCTCGCCCTCTCTGCCGACGGTCGGCAACTGGCGGTGACGGCCTGCGCCGACGGCCTCCGGGTCGGCGGCGCCACAACGGCCCTGGAAATCCTTCCCGCACTGGTCTAAGCTTTCGTGTCGCGGGCGTCACCCGCGGCCCGAACGAAAGGGAGGTCAGCCATGTCGAGTCCACTTCTCGAGCTGGAGCCCAGGCTCCTGTGGAAACATTTCGATCTGATCCGCCGGATGCCCCGGCCCTCGAAGCACGAGGAGAAAGTGGTCGAGGCGATCCTCGCCTGGGCAAAGGAGCACGGGTACGAGGTCCGCCGCGACTCGGTCGGGAACATCGTCGTCGCCGTGCCGGCCACGCCGGGTCACGAGGACGCACCGGTCGTCGTGCTCCAGGGGCACGTGGACATGGTGTGCGAGAAGAACTCCGACGTCGAGCACGACTTCATGAACGACCCGATCGACGTCGTCGTCGATGGGGACTGGGTCAAGGCGAGGGGCACGACCCTCGGCGCGGACAACGGGATCGGCGTGGCCGCAGCCATGGCCATCGCCGACGATCCGGACGCCGTCCACGGCCCGCTGGAGCTGCTGTTCACCATCGACGAGGAGACCGGTCTGACCGGCGCCATGGGGCTCGATCCCTCCATCGTCAAGGGCGAGATCATGCTCAACCTGGACACCGAGGAGGATGGCGCCGTCTACATCGGCTGCGCCGGCGGCGCGGACTCCACCGCGACGTTCTCCCTCGAGCGGCGGACCGCCGGGGCCGGCACCGAGCCGTTCCGCCTGGCCGTCACGGGGCTGCGCGGCGGCCACTCCGGCGTGGACATCCACGAGAACCGGGCCAACGCCATCAAGCTCGCCGTCCGGACGCTGCTCCGCGCCATCGAGAACGGCGTCGAGCTCGAGCTCGTCTCCCTCGAGGGCGGCTCCAAGCACAACGCCATCCCCCGCGAGGCGTTCGCCGTGTTCCGGATCCCTGGCGAGGCGCGGGAGACGCTGGAGGAGACCGTGGCGAAGGCCACCGGCGACTTCCTCCAGGAGTTCGGTTCCATCGACCCCGACCTCAAGCTGGCCGTCGAGCCGCTGACCGACGAGGCTGCGTACCAGCGCCCCGTCGTGGACACCGACCGCGACCGGCTCCTCCACGCCCTCAACGGGCTGCCCCACGGTGTCATGGCCATGTCCCGGGACGTCCCCGGCCTCGTAGAGACCTCCAACAACGTCGCCGTGATCACCACTGGCGAGGACGAGGCCGTCCTGACCACCTCCCACCGGTCCTCGGTGATGCCGTCGCTCTACGCCGTCCAGTCGCAGGTGCGCTCGGTCTGTCTGCTCGCGGGGGCCGAGGTCGAGGTCCACGACGCCTACCCGGGCTGGAAGCCAAACCCCGACTCCCCCATCGTCAAGAAGACGGTGGAGGTCTACGAGCGGCTGTTCGGGACCACCCCGGAGCTCAAGGCGATCCACGCCGGCCTCGAGTGCGGCCTGCTGATCGAGAAGAAGCCCGGCATGGACGTGGTCTCCATCGGCCCGGAGATCAAGAACGCCCACTCCCCCGACGAGATGGTCCAGATCTCCTCGGTGAAGAAGTTCTACGAGCACCTCAAGGCCGTCCTCGCCGACCTCGCCTGAGAAGCTCGCTCTTGAGAATCCACGGCGGCCCGGTCCCGGGCCGCCGTTTCTTCGGTACGGTGAAGGGCACGAGAACAGCGGTTGCACTGCTCTCAGGCCGTCTTGAGGAAGAACACCCACACTCCAGTCTCGAGCGCACGTTGTTGATAGCGTTGACCCGGGCTGGGAAAGATTCCCTCCAGAGCTCCCTGGCGCTTCCCGCGAGAGGGGAGCGCCTTCGATCTCGTCAGACTGCTCGCACTCTGACGTGGTGCCCGAAACTGTCGCAGCCCCCTTCCGGCGGGAGTGTGCCGTCCCCCGGACGGTGACGATCCCCCATGTTCAGCCCCGTGGCGCATCGGCACGACCCCTGGGGGCGCTGCGGGAATCCGGATGTCCGCCAGCTCGGGTGCCGGGAAGTCCTTGAACCACCGCCTTCGTGTTCTCTTCTGAGCGGAATGTCCAAAACCACAAGGATCAGCACCCTTGCAGGGTTCGATCGAGGCCGTGGCTCCGTCTGTCCCACAACCCCGCAGCGTCGCTCAGCGGTACCAGGGGGCGAGAGCGGTGAGGATGGCGGCGGCGAAGGCGTCGGCGCGGTCGACGAGGTCGTCGGTCAGCACGCCGAAGGTGCCGCGGCCCGAGCGGATGTCGCGGCCGCCGGCCCAGCGGTCGATGGCGTCGCCCAGCTCCTCGCCGCCGAGGACGGCCTCCGCCAGCTCCCGGGGGAGCTCGATACCCGGGCCCGAACCGACGGCGAGCCGGAACCCGTCCCAGGCCGCCGCCCAGTTGCGGAGCAAGACCACGGGCGGGTCGCCGTCCACCCGGACCACCCCCCCCTCGAGCCCCAGCGCGAGGTCCGCGCCCGCGGCCTCCAGGGCGGCGCGGGCCCGGTTGCGCGCCCCGGCGACCCCCTCGGCCTCGTCGAGGGGCATGTCGGAGACGCCGCTCGGGACGGCCACGGGGACGACCTCGACGGCCTCTCCGGGCCAGCCCCGAGGCTCCAGCGCGGCGAGCGCCCGCCGGACCGCCTCCAGCTTGGCCCGGCGCAGCGTCCCGACGGCGATCCGCATCAGACGCCGACCTTGAGGCAGAGCGGCTCCAGGCCGCACCCGGCGCACCGCGGCTTGCGGGCCGTGCAGACGTACCGTCCGTGGAGCACCATGCGCATGGAGAACGCCGGCCACTCCTCCCGCGGCACCGCGGCCTCGAGGTCGGCCTCGATCCGCTTCGGGTCGTCGGACTCCGTCAGGACCAGCCGCCGGGCGAGCCGGCGGACGTGGGTGTCCACGGCGATCCCCGCGGCGATCCCGAACGCCTCGCCGAGCACGACGTTGGCCGTCTTGCGGCCCACGCCGGGCAGCTTCACCATGGCGTCGACGTCCCGAGGCACCTCGCCGCCGTGCTCCTCGAGGATCGCCATGGCCAGCCCCTTGAGCGCCTTCGCCTTGTTGCGGAAGAACCCCGTGGGGCGGACGACGGCCTCGATCTCCCCGATCGGCGCCGCGGCCAGCTCGGCCGGTCCGGGCCAGCGCCGGAACAGCTCGGGCGTCACCTGGTTGACCCGGGCGTCGGTGCACTGGGCCGACAGGATCGTCGCCACCAGCAGCTCCCACGGCGACCGGAAATCCAGCTCGCACCGGGGCTCGGGGTAGAGATCGGCCAGGGCTCGTGCCACGGCCCGGGTCCGTTCGATGCGGTCCATCGGCCCTCCTCAGTACTCGAAGGCGCTGCCGCCGATGAACTCCCGGAGGATCGAGGTCTGGGGCACCTCGTCCGGGAACACCGGCACGAACAGCGACAGGAACTTGAGCAGCCGGTACGCCTCGGTGTAGGCGCGGCTCTGGCGGGGAACCTGGAGCAGGAACCGCTCGGCGTACGTCTTGAGCACGGCCTGCTCGTAGACGAGGGCCGAGTTGAACATGACGTCCGCCTGCTCCTGGAACGGGAAGATCCACCGCCCCTCGCCCCGGCGGACGCGCTCCCACAGCTCGAGAGTCCGCTCGGCGGTGAAGCCGCGGAACAGCCGGTCCCGGACGATCCGCCGGATCAGCCGCGCGTCGGCTGTGAAGATCCGGTTGTGGTCGTCGATGGCCAGCTGGGTCAGGGCGGAGATGAAGATCCGGAACTTGCGGCTGTCGTCCACCGACTCGGTCAGGCGCGGGTTGAGGCCGTGGATCCCCTCGATCAGCAGGACCTGGTTGTCCTCGAGGCGCATCGGGATCCACTGCTCCTCGGGCCGCCGGGTCCCCGAGACGAAGTCGTAGCGCGGCGTCCGGATCTCCTCCCCGGCCAGCAGGCGCGCCAGCTGGTCGTGGAACAGCGGAAGGTCGAGCGCCTCGATCGATTCGAAGTCCGGGTGGCCGTCCTCGTCCAGCGGCGTCCTCTCCCGGTCGATGTAGTAGTTGTCCAGCGACAGCCCGACGGGCTCGATCCCGTTGACCTTGAGCTGGATCCCGAGCCGCTTGATGAACGTCGTCTTGCCCGACGAGGACGGCCCCGCCACGAGGATCACGCGGACCTCGTCCCGCCGCGCCGCGATGGCGTCGGCCAGCTGGGCCAGCTTCTTCTCGTGGAGCCCCTCGGCGACCCGGATAATCTCGCCGACCTCGCCCGCGAGACCGATCCGGTTGAGCTCGCCGACGTGGCGGACGCCGAGCAGCTCCTGCCAGTGGAGCGTCTCGATGTACGTCTCGTACAGCTTCTTTCGCGGCGCCAGGGCGGGCAGCCGGTCCCGGTTGGCCCGCCGTGGGAACCGGAGCAGGAGCCCGTCCCCGTACGGGACGACGCCGAACGTCTTCAGGCACCCGGTCCGGGGCGCGTACGGCCCGTGGGCGATGTCGACGAAGGAGCCGCACGTGACGGTGTGCACCGTGGAGGAGCGCCGGGTCTCGAGAAGGGAGAGCTTGTCCTCGCAGCCCCGCTTCCGGAAGAAGTCCTCCACCTCCTCGATAGTCACCGTCCTCCGGACGAACCGCCGGTCCTCGTCACGGATCGCCCGCATCGCCGCCTCGAGGGCCGGCGCCATCTCCTCGTACGGAGGATGCTCCCCCCGGACCTGGAAGTGGTAGCTGTTGCCCAGCGACTGCCCGATGACGAGCCGGACCTTCGGGTAGAGGTCCAGGCACGCCTCGTACAGCATCAGGCTGACCGACCGCTTGTAGACGTGCTCGGCCTGCCGGGTCCCGTAGTGGACCGGCTCCACCTCGACCTTCCCTCGCAGGGGGAAGTCCAGCATCACCTGGCGCCGGTTGACCAGCGCCGCCAGCACCGTCTCCGGGATCTCCCCGTCCGCCAGGAGGAGGAACTCCTCCACCGTAGTTCCAACCGGGACGACGTGGACCGCCCCCCGGTACTCCACCTCGACAGTGTGGTCGTTCATCCTCACCTCACGCCCGGACCAGGTCCGGGATCAGCGCGTCCAGTTCCAGGGAGGCCCAGGACGCCCGGGCCAGGTCGTGGCCCGTCTCCCGCCACCCCGCATGGATGACGCGGACCCCGCGGCGGCGAAGCAGCTCCACGGCCGGGATCAGCTCCGTGTCCGACGTGACGAGCACCGGCAGGTCGCACCGGTTCTCCAGCGCCAGGGAGAGCAGGTCGCAGACCATCGCGGTGGTCAGCCCCTTGGAGGTCCCCACGGTGAACGGCTCGCCGCACTCAGGGCAGCTCTCGAGCTCCAGGCCGCACCGGGTGCACCGGAGGCCCTTTTGCCGCCGGACCATCCGCGCGATCCGCACCTCGAACCCCGGCTGCCGGTCGAGGAACGTCTCGAGCCAGTTGAGCAGGTTCTCGTTGCCGGGGTCCACCGAGGCGTAGATCTGGATCCCGTGATACAGCGCGTCCTCGAGGTCCGGCAACTTCCGGACGGCCCTCATCAGTGCGTCCGGGAGCGCAAGCCAGTCGCACCGCGCCTCGCCCGCACGCTCGTTCCAGTTGAGCTGGAAGTTCCAGTAGTCGACGAAGATTCTGACGATCCCTTCCATATCGATCCTCCCATGCGCCGCACGCGGCACTCAACGATACCCCCGGCATCCCCCGGAGGCAAGACCGGGCGCGTACCGGCAAGCCCCCCGCACCGCGCCCCATCCCTCGCCCGCCCAGGGACGAGCGAAGCGATGTTCCGGCTGGCGCTCCAGAGAACCAGGCCCGTCACGATCGGGAGTGTCCCCAACCCAACCGACTCATCAGCCGAACCAAGACCACTCCACCTGGTGCCCCATCCATCCACCCGCCCAGGGACGAGCGAAGCAACGTCCCGGCTGGCGCCTCAGAGAACCAGGCCCTCCACGATCGGGAATGTCCCCAACCCAACCGACCCGCCGGCCGAAACGAAACACTCCCGCCTGGTGCCCCACTCACCCGCCCTCCCAGGGACGAGCGGAGCGATGTTCCGGCTGGCGCTCCGAAGAACCCTGGCCTTCACGATCGGAACCATCCCCAACCCAACCGACCCGTTGACCGAAACGAGACCGCCCCACCTGGTACCCCACTCCCCCATCCACCCAGGGACGAGCGGAGCGATGTTCCGGTTGGCGCTCCAGAGAACCAAGACCATCACGATTGGGACTGCCCCCACAACGGAGCCCTCGGCCATCCAGCGATCGAGCGCCCCACGAGGAACGGGCCGGCGTGGGGGCGGGGGCGGTCCGGGGACGGAGGCGAGGGCAAGCCCCGGGACGGCCGTCGGGACGCCGAACGCAGGCGGCTTGGCCCGGCGGGGCGGGCGGGTCGGGGGAAGGGTAAGTCGCCGAGTACGGCGTATCCGGCGAGCCGTCCCGGGGTGCAGCCCGAGCCGGAGGAGCCGGGGCGCACACGCCCCCACGGCCCCGGGGAGCGCAGCGACCCGGGG
>Ga0256835_1000601_pt1 | contig 25491 bp, 46 predicted proteins | sample PIR30metaG_FD_185972 | JGI IMG/M metagenome (GOLD analysis project Ga0256835, IMG submission 185972) | Hydrothermal vent microbial communities from East Pacific Rise, Pacific Ocean - PIR-30 | ecosystem: Environmental > Aquatic > Marine > Hydrothermal vents | place: Pacific Ocean: East Pacific...
AAAATGTTTTTAGTTTAGAGTTTTATAAAAGAGATTTTAGAGAAAAAGTTTGTGTTTTTTAGACAGAATTTAGTAGTAGTTTAGTTAATAGTTTAATTTGTAGGTTTTAGTGTGATTTTGAAAAAGAGTTTTAGACTGAAAATTTTTAAGATTTTTTTTATAATTTTGATTTTATAAAATTGAGTTATTTAAACATTTTGCCAAAATGTGCTGACAAAAAAAGGTTGTATGCTTTGCGGATTTTGGTCAATTTTATAGTTGGAAATTATAAAAGTGATAGTATAAAGCGTTCTTATTTATGGATTTTGCCAAAATGTGCTTACAATTTCTATAGGTATATGTTGGGAAATTTGGTCGATTTTACAGTTGAATTTTATAAAAATGATAATATAAAAATAGGTTATATGTGGATTTTGCCAAAGTGTGCGTTCAAAAAAAAGAGGTATAAAATGGGAAATTCGTATTTAAAGTTTTCGGTGGTTTGTAATGATTAATAGTGATAAATGTTTATAGTTTAAAAGGTTAACGGTTATAGAGTATAAGGTTTTAACTGAGTAGATTTAAAGCTATAGGTGTTTTTAGACACGTGTTAACATATATCATATATATATATATTATATAGGTGTAATGTGTAGAGGTTTATTTTTATGTTTAAGGTTTTATAATAATTAATAAGGGAAAATGTTATATACCAATTTGTCAATTTGCAAAACATGAACGGGGAAAAGTCTGAAGACTGGAGAGGTATAATGGTAGAGGAAATATGTAAAGTCTGTAGCTTGGAAGGTGAAGAGGAAATAGAGTTTGTGAAAGACTATATAAAGCGAAAGTATGATAAGCTATTTCCGCATCATAGTGTAAACTGGGAAGACGAGTATTTCAAGAATTACTTGGAGACTATGGTTGAAGAGTATGAGAAGAATGTAAATGATGCTATAAGAAAGGGTTTCAGTAGAAAGGCTAGTAAGATAATAGGTTTGCTTACAGTGGATAAAGCACTTGAAATAGCTAAAGATAAAATGGAAGTAGTTATGAGAAATGGAACTAAGTTTTATTATTTCTAAGTTTTTTGTAATTTTTTTTATAGTTTTTAGTTTATAGGTTAGTTTGTAGATTGTAGTATAGGTTATGGTTATAGGTGTAAAGGTTTAGGAGGTGGAGACTTATGAGTTTGAGAGTTGACGGTTATAAGGTTAATATTAGATGTAAAGGAGATACTAATATGGGTTTAGCTACAGCTGAATTGTATATGAAGTATGCGGATGATTTTATATCTATGTATAAGTATATTAGTAATTTAGTTTATTCATTTAGGTTGAACTATTTAATTATGTATGTTAATTATGGTAAGACTGTAGTTGAAAAGTATAAAGAGTTATTTAGTAGAGCTATTAGTTTGATAAGGGAAACTTGTGATAGTTTTGTAGGTAAAGGTAAATTGAAGGTAGGAGTTACTACAGTAAGTATAGATGAAGTGATAAAGAATTTAGAGTATAAGATAGAGGATGTTAAGTATTTTGTGCTAAAGATGGATTTGTGTATGTATTATATTAGAGTTAATGAATGGTTTAAGATGATAGATATTAGTAATAATGTGGTTAAGTTTATGGTTAAATTTTTGAAGTATTTAGAGTTTGTATCTAAGTGGTTTTTGAATGTTAATACTGTAATACGTAATAGTTTGTTTAGTATGATAGATGTGTTGTATAGTGTTATAGGTAAGGTTTTACGTATGTATGCTGAAGGGAAAATAAGTGAAAAGGGAATGAGCGAAACTGTAGGAATGTTAGATGAAAAGATTAATGAGATTAGTGAATTGATTAATGAGTTTGGTAGAGTTTATCATTTAGCAAAGTTAAATATGGTAGGTATGATGATGTTTGTAAGAAGTGCTAAAGAGTATATGAAGGATATAGTTAAAAAGATTTTAGAGAAAGAAGCTGAAGCTAAAGTGAAAAAAAGAGTTAAGGAAGAAGTTATGAAAGAAGTAGAAAAATTATTGAAAGAGTATTTTGGAGAGTAGATAATGGGAAAGGTTTATATATATCTTCGGTAAATGTTTATACTAAGGAAGTTTGGGGGGTGGTTGTAGATGGCTGGGAAGAAAAAGCAGTGGAATGTAGGAACGAAGCTTAGGTATCACGGGAAAGCACTGCGTGTTCAGATAGGAATTATTCCAGACCCAGACTTGGCAAGGCAGATTGCACAGGCACAGACTGAAGCGTGGTATGATGGAGCGTCTTTGTATCATAGAATTAGAGATATAGCAGGCAGAGTGATGAGTTCAGAGGATACATTCGTGCCTGCACCATTCAGGGCACCTTATTATGCGTGCGTTGAGGAATACTATAACATGGTTGTAGAGAGAAAGATGGATCCTGACAGTGTGTTCACATTTCTGACGGAGACTAAATATCCGAACATAGACGCAGATATAGTTACTAAGATACTTGAAGCATTAGCTACAAATCTGCCAAGATTCGGGCCTCTACCAAAGAAGAGGGGTGGTAGCGGACAGGGTTAACAGAATAACTTAATATTATTTTTTTTGGAAATCTTTAGGTTTTCTCGCCTATTTATGTCTGCATTTATGTTCGCATTTATGTTCGTATATTTATTAAAGTGAAAGTATATTAAAGTGAAAAGGTTAAAAGGTAAAGGTTTAAATAGTTAAAGGTTAAAGTATATATAAGTATAAGTTTGTAGCTGTAGAGGTGATAGGTTATGGCCAAGAGTAAGCAGGAGATTATGGCTTTAAGGAGAGTAAAAGCTGATAAAGTGAAAGGAGCATTGAAGAATAGCTTAATAGAGTTGCATAAGATAGGATTGACAAGTGCAGAGGCTTATGCTGACGATAAGACAGGAGATGGATATCTGATTTTTAAGTTAGGAGATTTAATTAAGCTGTTTGAGAGGAGAACGAGGAAGGCTGTTCAGAAAGTAGCTAAGAATATGGTAGTGAAATGTCATATAGAGTTAGAGGTTAAGAAGGATGAAAATGGTAATATAGTAACTACTGGAGATGGAAGACCTGTAATAGATTTAGAGAATAGTGTGTTCGTATTGTATTTGAAAAAGTAGATTAGTATTTTATTTATTTAGTATTATTTATTTTATTATTTAGTATGCTATTTAGTAGGAGGTGATGTAGTATGGATATAGGTGAAAAGCTTAGAAGTGGAAATAGTTTTCCGTTGCCAAGTGGAGTAGGTAGTGGTGGTAGTGGTTTAAGTGGTAGTGGTAAGGTTAATTTAGATGATAGTAAAAAGAGTTATACTCTTAAGGATTTAGCTTGGGCTATAGGTGTAATAGAAAAGTTTAGAACTTCGAGAGAGTTATTAGTAGAGGTTATAAAGCTATTAGCTAAAAGTGATATTGATACAAGTAAAATAAATTGGAATGATCCGTTTAGTATAGCTACTATGTTTATGGAGTTAAAGGGTTTGGAGAATGAAATAGATGCTACAGAGATTGCTGAAGAGATTAGTAAGTTAGGTGATACTACTTTTGGAGATATAGTTAAAGCTATAGATATTATAGAGACTTACATGGCTATAAGTTCAAAGATAGATAAGATAGCTAAGGTTGTAAGTAAGAAGAAGACTAAGTCTGAAATGGATATGTTTATGAGCTTATTAAGTGGAATTAGTGGAGTTAATAGTGGAGTTAAAACAGGTAGTGTTGGCAAAGATATAGATTATAGTGATTATGATGAAGAGTATAGTGAAGAGTTTAGTGAAGATGAATTAAGTAAGATTAAGGAAATAGTAAGAAAGTATAGAGAAAAGCGGTAAAGTTTATATATTTGTTTGTATAATTGTCTTTTGGAGGTGATCCGCTATGACTTATACGGTGACTGATGTTCTGAATACGATTATAGGAGCGTTCACGGACTTGCTTGGTTACATAGCGTCTGCTATTTCGGCGAACGCTGAGAACCTTGCCAACATACTGGTTATGGGGCTTGTGTTCGGTGTTAGTGCAGGAATACTCATGAAGTTTGGCAGGAGCATCTGGACAGCGATTACTGGATTTGCCAGAGCTTTCAGAATCTAACACTTTTTACATTAATACATTAGTAGTTCATAGAGTAGTTTGGTAAACAGTAAACAGTGTAAAGTAAGGGGATGAGGGTTGGGCTATATGTATAATAGTGTAAAGTGTAAAGTGTTCAGTGGACAGTGAACATATTAGATATGAGGTGTAAAGCCCAGCCCGACCCTACAGTGAGTTTCTTATAGCTTTTAATTTGTAATTGTTTTTATTTTAGTTTTTATTTTAGTATTAGTTTTAGAGTTTGTTTTAGTTTTAGTTTTTATTTTTGAAAGTGTATAGCTGTAGCAAAGTATATATTCACGTTATATATAATATATATTGGAGGTGATAAAGATGGAAAGTGTAGAGATAAACCTTGATAGGCTGTTTAGTTTAGCTGACAATAGCAATATGTGTAGAGTTATAGTAAGGTATAAGAATGGATATAAAGAGTATAGGATTTGTGATGGTAATGGAGAAGTAATATTGAATGGAGACTTAGAGGAAGACATATTTCTACTGTTTAGATATCCAGAGATATACGTTGATAAAATTGACAAGTATTTGTTCAATAATAAACAGCTAATGAATAGATATTTTGATAACCCTAATATAGTAAGACATGAGCTAAGGATAAAGTTCAAAGATTTGCTGTATGAAATAGCTAAGAGAAAGATAGCTAAGAAGCTTGGAATTAGTGTTGAAGAGTTAGAGAGTAAAGAGAAAAGTGGTAAAGAAGAAAGTGTTAGTATTGAAGAGACTACAGAAAGTAAGCCTAAGGTTGTAGTGGTTAAGCATATAGAAAGTAAGCCTATACATAAGAGTAAAACAGTGGTAGTAAACAGTGGTCTTATTGCTACAGGATTAGGTTTAATAGCTAATGGAATATGGCATAGAGATATACATAGTATAGAAAAGGGGTTTACTATACTAATACCTGCAGTGATAAACTTTATACTGAGATTGGTTACTAAAGTTCCTATAAGGCTATAGAGAATAATATGAAGCTAAAGTTAAGCTGTAGTTATATCTGTAGTTATGAAGGCTCTTAAATTTTTAATTATTTTAGCTAATATTTTTAATGTTTTAGATATTGTTACTACACTTTATGCTATTAACTATAGTGGTTGTGTTGAAGGTAATATTTTAGTTAGAAAATTGTTATATAGTAATGTTTATGGCTATATAGCTTTTAAGATTTCAGTGTTATTATCTCTTAGTATTATAGCTTTGAAGACTGCTTACGTAGTTAATAGATGGAGTTATAGTATGTATGTATTAGCATTTATAATAGTTTGTATGATATTGGGTTTAGCTGTAGTTAATAATATAATATGTATAATTTTGTATTAGATTGTATGGTTTTAGATATAGGTTTAGCTATAGGTTTTTATGTATTAGGTTTAAGTGATAAATTGTATAGTTGGTTATGTAGAGATTGTTAAGTAGAAAGGTTTATATTTATAATGGATTACTTATATATGGTGATATGTATGGTCGGTGAAAAAGTAGTGAAAAGTAGTGAAGGTGGAACTATAGAGATTGAAGTGAGAGACAAGGATGGTAAAGTGATAGTCAAGAGAACTGAAAAGATGAATAGCTATTTGTATAATTACTATTTGCTTGTTAGAGCTGGATTGATAAGAGGTATAACAGGGTTAGCAGTAAAAGATACTGATGGTAATACTCTTAGTGTTGATGGTGTAGATTTCAATGGAGGAGGAGCAATGGCTGGTGAAGGTGATGACAGTTATGGTATAGTAGTTGGAAGTGGTAGCACTCAAGTAGATGTTCAGAATGACTATAGCTTAGCTAATAAGATTAGTAATGGAACAGGGAGTGGACAGCTTAGTTATGGCTCTATGTCATTTACAGAGGATTTGACGAATTTACCTAAGATTACATTGAGTTTAAAGAGATCATTTGTTAATAATAGTGGTGATAGTATTACAGTGAGTGAAATAGGGTTAGTTATCAAACTTGTAGAACCTAATGGTAGTAGCTACAATGTGATGATTTGTAGAGATGTAATAACAGCCACTACAGTGCCTAATGGTGGAACGCTTTCAGTAACTATGAACTTAAACATTAACTAAAATCTTAGCTAAATTTATTTATTTTATTATAGACTGTAATAGATCAAGTATAGATTTAAGTATTGATAGATGTAATGCTAAGAGGTGATAGCTATGAGCTTTATAGCTGGCTTAGGTGCTGGGTTTAGTAATATAATTGGAGCAATAACTGATAAGGTTGAAGGTATAGTCAGTGCTATCATTAACTTCTTTAGAAATTTCGCTAATAACGTTTATGTGTTCTTTATGAAGCTATGGGATAAGTTTCAGAATGATCCTTTAGGGTTTGCAAGATTCTTAGTTAGTGTTTACGTATTAATGTGGTAGTGTTTATAGTTATAAATATAGTTATGGTTATAAGTTTATAGGAGGTGATAGTAGTATGAATGGAACTCCGCTACCTAATGCGGATGTAAAGCTGAATGGAAATAATATAGTTATAACTATAAACAATAATCAGATTTTGGAGGCTTTATCTCAGAAAGTAAGCAGTATGGGTAAAGTAGTTAATACTAATGTAGATAATGATGGAAACTTTATACTTACTGTAGATCTTAGTGATATAGAAGATAAGTATAATAATGATTTTAGTAAAAGATTTAACTTGAATGGTAAGTTCTTAGAGATAGAAAATAAGACTATTAATGTAAAGATTTATAGAGAATCAGTAAGGGCTTTGTTGGAGAAATTGTTTAAGGGTATGACAGTGTTAGACTATAAGGACAGATTTGAGATACATGGGGTTATAGACTTTGGAAATATGCCTGTAGGTATGCCGTTTAAGATGTAGAGTGTAGCTATAAATATAGAGGTGATAGCTAATGACTACATGGGATGATATTCAGTCTGCTATAGATAATTTTTGGAATTGGTTAACAGGAACTGTAGGATCTGTTACTGCAGGATTTACTGATACGTTAGGTGAATTAGGATCGTGGATATTTGGGGGTCTTAAGTGGTTAGCTGATCAGTTTTATAATGCTGTTAGCTGGTTAGCTGATAAAGTGCATGATGCTTGGACGTGGTTCGCTGATAAACTTCATGATGCTTATAATTATTTAGCTCAGTGGATAGGCGGAGGTTTACAGTGGATAAGTAGCGGTCTAAGTTGGATAGGTCAACATTTATATAGCTTAGGACAGTGGTTATGGAATGGAATACTTTGGATAGCTCATAGTATTATTAATATAGTTGAAAGTATAGCTAATTGGATATGGAATCAGCTAATGGGTATATGGAATTATATAGTTGGAATGATAGTAGATTGGATTAAAGGTATTAACGACTATCTAAATGATTGGTTTAAGAGTTTAAGGCAAAAGCTAATGAATCTTATAGTTGTAAACTTTACGTTTAGTGGATTTGAGAAAGCATTAAATCTATTTAGTAGAGGTAAGTTCAAGCATGGGATAGGTATGCTTATAGCTTCACCTATAGTAGGTGCAATAGTTGGATACTTAGTTGATTCTATAGTTCCTGTTCCACAATCTGAAAGAGTTGTATTCTTCCCAGAGTTTGAGATGAGTGAAATTACACCTGAGCCAGTTAATATTCAGAGACCACCTATACCTACAGAGCCTGAAGAATCTCCTATAAATCAAATACCTACTAAGCCTACAGCTGTAGGGTATATACCTGAAGTTGGTAGTGATGAAAATGAAACTGAGGATATAAGAGTAGAGGTATTATATAGCAAGATACCTGTATTAGATCAAAATGAAACTGAAGAAGTAATAGTTGAAACAGGAGAGCTTAAGACTATAGAGATTGATGAAAGTGAAACTGAAGAAGGTAAGATAACGAGTGGTGCATATATTACAGTTAATATTAGTGAAGGTGAAACTGAAGAGCTTACAGCTAATGCATTTCAGCCTGTATTAGTTAATATTAGTGAAAGTGAAACTGAGGAAATTACAGCTAATACAGGTATGAGTGTAAGTTTATCAGCTGAAGAGAATGAAAGTGAAATTGTATCTACTCAAGTATCAGCACCGCCAACACCAACAGTTACAGCTACAGTATCTGAAAGTGAAACTGAAGAGGTTAAATCAATTAGTGTTCCATATCCTATAGAAATAACTAAGGAAGTAATATATGACTTTGAAGTAGATAAAGAGTTGCCAGAATTAGTATATCAGAAAAAGTATGTGTTTGAGGTTACATCAAATATAGAAAAAGCTTTTAACCTTGTTGCGAAATATGATTTTGAAAGCGGTCAAATCCTATAACTATTTACGGAGGTGATAGTATGAGTGATTGGCAGGTATCAGGCCCTGTTTCAGTAATTAGTCCAGGCTATAATAGTAACTATGCTGTTAGAGTTGGAAAAAACTCTCCAGGCTATTTTACAGCTACCTTTAAGAATGTAGCTTATTCATCAGACGCTTTTATGCTAATACTATATATGAGAGGTAGTATATATTGTGCTAATTCGCATTTAGCAGTTGGACATACTGGATATGGTAAAATGAATTTAGTGTGGTGGACTGGTGATATTAATAACCCAATAGCTAACCCAATAGAATTATCAAAAACTGAATGGGCTAAGTATAGAATAGTATTTTACTTTAATTATGAACTTGGAGTAGCTATAGGGGTTGTAGAAAAATGGGATGAAACTAATAACCAATGGGTTGCAAAGAGAACAGCTACTTTTAGAAATGTAACTAACCCAGTGTCTGGTAATATATACTTTGAGGCTTACTTAAGTAATGGTTCATCTGGTTGTCATAGTTTTTTAGATATAGATGAAATGGAGTTCTATACTGGAAAGAGCTTAGATATTACATTAGCACAACAGGAAACTGAAACAGTATCACAATCTACATCATAACTGTTTTATATTTTCAGTATTAGCATTTTATTATTTTTTAGTATTATTAATTAGTAAAGCTTAAATATTTATAAGTCTTTATATTTACTATGAACGTGATAAATCTTGTTGGGGTTAAATGGTTTATAGAAGACTATGTTAAAAATAGAATGGTAGAATGCTACAGAAATCCTAAGAGATGTAAAGAGCTTGAAGAGTTGAAAAGGGATCTAAAGGATATAATAGCATTATGTAGATCGTTGATAGATGAAGTTGAGATTATACTAAAAGCTGAAAAGGGAGTATCAGCATTAACATCGACAGAATATATGACTATAGCTTTAGCTCAGAGACCTAATGCTCCATTAAGTGTAAAACGAAAGGCTCAGGAAATAATATATAGATACAAGCTTACACCTGAACAAGTAAAGGCTATATATGAAAGTGTCTACGGTAAATATTAGAATTTATATAAACTAAAGGTGATAGTATGCCTGAAAATCCAACTACAGATATTATATATTTACTATACTTAGCATGTGCAAGTGAAAGAATGAAATCTATTAAATCTGAAAAAGCTAAGAGTTTTTACGTTAATCAAACTGAAAAGGAAATAGTAATTACACAAGTAATACCAGCACCTACAATAACTGTAAATAATATAGAGTTTTCAAGAGTTGGAATATATACGTTTGAATGTGGTAGTCTTGATTGCTAAGAGGTGATATTATGAAAACTAATGATTGGAATATAGGTTTAAGTAGAGCTAAAGTTGAAGTAGCTAATATAGGTTATAATAGTAAACATAGCATGCTAATAAGAAGTAAAAATCTAAACAATATGTATCAAACTATGCAGGCTAATGTATCTAATATTAAATATAAGAATTCAGAATTTGCTGTAGTTATGTATATAAGATCTGCTATATCAGGTTATGATGCTTGGAGAGATGCATGGTTTATACATACAGGCTATAACTTACAGGTTAAAGTAAGCAGTCTTATATGGGTAACCTGTATTGGTAGATGGGTTAAGATAATGTTTGTAGTTTACTATGATAGTGATAACAAGATAGCTCATGGTGAAGTTTATAGATATGTAAATGGTGAATGGAGGTTAGTTAAAAAGAATAATAAGAAGGCTAATAAGCCTAAGAATGGTAGTTTCAAGTTTAGAGTTAAAGTATTTACGCTAATGGGTAGGAATTATAATAATGAAAAGGTTTGGCTTGATAACATAGAATTTTACTTTAGAAAGTCATAGAGGTGATAGATATGAAGGTTAATATAATAATAGATGAAGGATCTTGGTTTAGTTTTAGATACGTATCTAAGATATTTGCTAAGTGGCTAAGAGAGTTTTATGATATACAAGCTACAATATCATATAGCTATAACTCTAAAGCTCATAATATACTTATAGAGGATACATGGAATAGTATAATAAAGGGTAAAGTAGCTGATATTTATTGGAGTGATACGGCTAATCCTATAAGTAGATTGCAGTCATTCTATAGAGATAAAATAGATATGTATAAAGATACAGTATTTGAAAGGAATTATGCTGTTAGTAATAGTAATAAAGAATTGATGGAAAAGTTTGGTATTAGAGTAGATGATATTATACCCAGACTAATAAATAATCTATTTTATAAGTTAGGCTTAAATACTAATACTAATTTAAATGATAAGGAGTATGATGTTATATTTATAGGTAATCTCGATCATTGTGATAGAAAAAACATAAAACTTGCATTAGATATAGCTATAAAGCTCAAACTTAAAGCAGTATTTCTTATACCTAAGCTACCAACATGGTATAGACATATACCTGATAGTATTAAAATACTAAAGTATGGAGATCTTAGTGATGAAGATAAGGCTAAACTTATAGCTAAATCTAAGTATTTACTATGGTTATCATGGTATGAAGGATTTGGTATGCCAGTATTAGAAGCTATGGCTTTAAGCGTTCCAGTGATATACAGTAACTGTCCAGCACATAACGAATTTGCTATAGGATTTAGTATAGAACCTGAAAGAAAATATACTACATACTGTTATGGTTCATGGGTAGATAAGTATGCTATAAATATTAATACAGTTATGGATATAGTAAATAAAGCATTAAGCATAGATAATGATGAGTATAAAGATCTATGTCATCAAGCTTATGAAAGAGCTACAGATATGTATAATGAATTTGTAGATAAAGTTGATATGTTATTAGAAGTATAGCTGAAAGTATAGCATAAAGAATAAGGGGGTGATAACTATGGCTAATAGTAGTAGCGTTAATACATTTAACATAAATAGAGATGAACTGATAAGAATTATAGAAGAAAATAGTAATGAAAGTTCAAAGATATTAGCTACACACATTATTATACTCAGAGAAGAGATACAAAACATAAAGGATACTGTAGATAGCATAAAGACTATGATACAAATAGGATTAACTGTAATAGGTATATTGTTATCAATAATAGCTATATTGGGTTACATAAAGCTTAGATAATAGATATTCTAATAGATATATGGGGTGATGTATATGGATAATGTAGATCCTATATATAAGGTAGTAGCTATATGCAAACATGGTATATTAGTGCTAAATATATTCAGTAATAAAGAAGATGCATTAAGATATGCTGAAAAGATGCAAAAGAAAATGATGTGTAAAATTAGAGTAATAGGTAAAGACGAAGATGAGCTTATAGCTATATAGCTTAATATATAATCAACTTTATAGCTATATGTAAGAGGTGATATTATGAGAAAGGAAGTATTAGAGGAGTTCATGGAATATATTAAAGAGATGATACCGTCTTACTCAAAACTAAAGAAACAAATACTAAGAGATGAACTTAATACTACAGTAGCTGAACTTGAATTAGCTAAAAAGATTGTAGAGTCATATAGAAAAGATGTATTTTTAATATCTAAAAATGCTATAGAAGAGCTAAGAGACTTACAAACTGAAGCTATAATGAATGATATAGAAATTGGAGGTATATGTAAGTGGTTAGTATGTAAAACATTAGTTGGTAGAAGTATATTCATGATATCTATATTAGATACTATATGTCAAAGTGATAACTATGCTGTTAATCCATATAGAAGTTATAATCCAAGCACTAATGACTTAGCACATGCTATGAATGAAGTAATATCAGGAAAGTATCAAGGATTTAGCATATTACATAGCCATCCAACTGATACATTTGTAAGCTGTCAAGATTTAGATACTAAAATATTTGCAGATTTGTATGACTCTTTAGAGCTTATGAGTATATTTAGAAACATACTATGGATGACAGCAAGCAAATACGAAGTAGAGTATATGTATAAAATGTATTCATACTTATTAGATATAATGATCATGGGAGGAGTTAGCCATGAAGCTGTATTATTTAGTAATTGTTACGAAACATGTGGTAGTATAGTAGTAATATATAATAACCCAGAGTATATCTATAAAGGAATATTGAGAAACCTTCATGACTATTTATATGACTATGTTCATGGTGTAAAGCTACCACAAGATACAGGTAGCTGGGAAACGTATAAGAGATTATTAGATTACTACAGTGAAAAATGCTTTAATCCATGTAAGTTTACAGCATTTACAGTTATAGAGCAATTTAGAAGAAAAATAAATGAAGAAGAAATAATAGGTTATAGATTTACGAGATTGTGAAGGTAAGTTATAAATATTTAAGGTTATATAAAAAATAATGGAGGTGATCTACATGCTGTATATAGATGAAGATAGCGTTAAGCAAGATGTTACAGAGTTTATAAATGAATGTGTAGAAGCATACACATCTACACGTAATAAAGAATATCTCTATAAGCTCTTAGACTTTCTATATTGGCTTAATGAAATACAAAAGTCTATAGTTGAAATACTACAGAGTTACAATATACCAATAGAGGTTAAGGGTTCTAAGAGAATAGAAGAAATCTATGCACCTACATACTTACACGGTAGAAGACTTCCAACGCCAGAACTTAAAGCTGAACCCATAGTAATAGAAATACCTAAGATAGAGCTTAAGCTACCTGAAGAAGTGGAAACAGTAACAGCTAAAACTTCAAAGTATTCAAGTGAACTAACTTCAGAAGAAACAGAGGAAGAATACTCTGAAGAAGAAGAAACAGAGTTAACTGAATAAAAATATGAATGAAAATAAGCTAAAGAGTTATAATAGTTTAGCATTATAAATCATTAATTTTTAAGGCATCATATACCTACTTTTTTTGAATGATGATTTTGCCAAAGTGTATAAATAAGCAAATTTTATTTTAACCTTTTATAATTTCAAGCTATAGATTCGACCAAATTTCGCAACATATACCTACTTTTTTTGAATGACCGTTTAGCCAAAATATTTATATTGCTTAATTTTATAATACTTACTTATTTAAACATTTTGCCAAAAACCACATTCAAAAAAAAGAGGTATAAAATGGGGAAAGGAGTATAAATACTTTACGGTAATTTATAATGATAAATAATGATAAAATATACCCATACTAACGTCTAAGGCTATCACTTTTTATTCATAAACTCTTTAGCTTTACCTCCAAATTTAGCTAAAACGTAATGCCCTTTTAGTATTCTATGTTTACCCTTTTGATCTTTGGCATACTTGAATATATAGCTACTACCACATTTATTACATATAGCTACTCTTGGCGGAAATCCATAGAACTTATTACCACAAACTACACATACTAACCTTTTCCTTATCATACGCTATCACCTACCATAGCAATATTTATAATTATAAGTATGAAAACTATTATAGTTAAAACTATTATAGCTATGTCTATTGGCATAATTTCTTTTAGCATTAGGATTATAGTGGTTATGTAGATAATAAATAAAATAATAATAATAAATAGTATAAATGCTATATCTATCACCTCCTTGATCTCTTTACCTTTACATACTTAACTTCTATTTCCTTTTCAGCATCACTTAACTTACCTATTTTCTTTAATATAGCCTTTACTGTTTCAGTGTCTAATATTTTCTTCTTGAACTTTCCGACTATTAGTGTATATCCCTTTAGATGATACCTTCCCTCTGGTATGTTTTCCTTTATCAGTCTGTTTAATCTATCTCTTATATACATTAACTCTTTTAACTGATTGTCAACGTATATGTATAAGTCCAATAGTTTATACTGGGCTATTATATCTTTATACGGTTCTCCCTTTTCTCCTATTAAACATCTATGATTTGTTGGATATATGTTTGGGGCTTTGACAGTATATGTTTCCAGTTTCTTAGTGCATATAGCTATATTATCTATTATCACTGCATACTTACAGTTCATGCATTCTATAGGTTGCATTTCTACTTTTTGTATCTTAGATATCTTTTTCTTTTTAAATCTAATTTCTATTTCACTCATTACTCATCACCTCTTTTATTAATCTATCTACAGTTCTAAATATACCATACTTTATAACGTATCTACATCCTGTTAAGTAATCACATACTTCATCTACATTGTCTGTAGCAAATGCAAAGTGTATAGCCTCCTGTAGCACATATATACTATGATGTAGCAGAAAAGCGTTGATGTATGTGTTTATTTTACCGAATATATGTATTAGTGTTCTTAGTAGTATTCTATCGATAATGTCTCTGTCTTTTATTTCAGGATAGTATTCTTCTATATAACCTACGACATGCCACTCTATGATTTTATGTATTATGTTGCACATCTTATTTCCTATTACATCTATCTTTTCTTTATACTCTTCGTTTCCACAAAACACCTTTAACATAGCTTTACTCATTTCATTTATTAGATATACCAAATCCATACTACCACCTCCTTTTCTCTTTTTAGATTTTAAACTATATATCTATTCAAACTTCAAACTAAACTACAAATTATTAAAAAATATAAACCTTAAAACTTACCAACTATCAAGTCTTTTCTGTTTAGCTTTACCCATTGTCGTTAATAGCTCTTTAATTGTATTATGTCTTTCAGTTCTAAAGTCTCCTATTATAGCCTTTAGCTCTTCAATTATTTCCTTTACTAAATCAGCATCTCCTTGATCTAATGCTTTGAATAGCTTTTCCTTTAAGCTTTTAACTCTTTCACTGTCTTCATCTGTAGATATTATAGTTACTTTTGGATCTACTTTAGGATATAACGCTTTTATTACTGACATTATTAACAATGCTCCTATATACATTCTTAGTATTATACCTGCTCCTTTCTTAGTTAGTATATCGTCTATGCTTTTAAGTATATCATCTATGTATTCATAGCTATATACTTCTCTTATTACATCATGAACTTCTTGAGCTAATTGCTTTAACTCTTCATAGTAATACTTTGCTTCGTTTATATCTTGTAACCAACTTATATTAGTATTCATCTTTTTCTCTATAAACTTTTCTGCTCTTTCCTTAGCAGTCTTAAGTAACTCTTTTTCTTTTTCAATAAGCTCTTCAAGATTTCTGCTTCCGCTGATTTTATATCCCTTTTCCTTTAAATACTTTTTAGTCTCTTCAGTTATAACTATTTCCTTTACTTTCTTCTTAGCCATAGATATCACCTCTATTACTATTACTATTACTACTTAAGCTATTACTCTACAGGCTTTATGAAATACTTAACCTTGTCATCTACTTTAACTATTCCATTTATCCAATCTATGACTATAAATTTAGCTTTTGGATTTAGTGTTTTTACGAACTCTTCAACCTTTCGCTTACTCAATGTCCACATTGTAGATGCTTCATATAGCTCTACATACTTACCCTTTGAATCTCTTACCTCTGCAGTATCAACGTATTTAAAGTATAGTATAGGCTTTCCGTTCTTATATACTGTTTTACTATTGAAATCTATAGACACTCCTACTAAACCTCCAACTATTTCAGATATTGCATCTATAAGATCGTCTTCACCTACTGTTATGCTTTGACTCCACCTTCCCCTATACTCTATAGGTATTCCATCGACTCTCCATAGCTCATATGCTCTAATACATACTACATTTTCACTCATTATTCAACACCTCCTCTAAAGAGTTTCTTTCCTTAAGCTTAACCACTCTAAGGCTTGCAAAGTCTACTTCATCTATGTGTTCATATATCCAGTTTATTAGTTTTCTCTTGCTGTCAAACTTTCTATACCAAACACTATTTTCCACATCCACTTTAAACCCTACTATTACATACTTTCTACCTCCCAAACTACATCACCTCCTTATAGTTTTTACTAAAGTTTTTACTAAATCTATTAAAAAATATAAACCTTAAACTATTCAAAGCCGAATTCTAATAACGTTCCTTCAGTTCCTATTATTTCCATTATTTTATTATAGTATTCTGGGAAATACTTACTCATCCACTCTCTCCATCCATTGTATGCTGTGCACGGAATACATCCACTCCTTCCATATTTTTCATATACAGGACTAATGGGAACATCGTTCTCTCTTAAATATCTAAATACTTCTTCTTTTGTAAAGTAAGCTATAGGATAACATTTCCAGTGTTTATGTGTAGAGTGGTAGAATAACATTCCCTTTCTAATCACTGTCCACTTCCGTGTAAAGCTATCGTCCCAGTGTAAACCGAAGAATATACACCTAATACCTTTTTTCCTGTAGAACTCTAAACATGGCTCATCCTTAAGTATTTTAGCACATGGCGGTCTGCTTTCACTTCTTGCTACTCCTTTTTCCACTAACTCCTTTTTATCTTTAGTCATTAATCGTGGAGTAGGTAAACCGTATCTCTTTACTATTGTCCAAAAGTCTATTGGAGATTTTACTATGAATAGATTTAAGTCATACTTTTTCTTCATCATCTTTATGTATTCATAGTGTTCTGGCATCTCTACACCTGTATCAGCAAATACTATCGGTATATCTGGCTTATGCTGTATTACTATATGCATTACTGCCACACTATCTTTCCCAAAGCTACATGCTACAGCACATCTTTCGAATCTCTTTAATGCTCTCTTTGTTATCCAATGAGCTAACTCTACTTTATCTTCATAATCTAACATCTTCAAGTTATCAAATACATCTAAATCCCAGTCTGTATATGTCTTTCCGCTCATCGCTGATCACCTTAGTATCTATAAAAATTTAAAGTATATAACTGTTACGATTTTAGTTATTTCCGTTCTTAGCATTTTCCTTAGCTTTTTCTATTCTTACTCTCTCTGCCTTTTCCATTAAAACCTCTATATGATATCCCTTTTCTATTAACTTTTTAGTGTTTATAGTATTACCACATACTTCGCACTTATACTCTACTCCATCAGGCTCTAAATCCAAACCGAATTCGCCTATGTCTGTCTTAGCTACCAACTTATAGCTGTCAATCTTCACCACTCTGTTTATTCCCTTTATTGTATCTATTATTACCTCTTTACAGTTTGCACACCTCAATACTACCACTATATCACCTCCTTCTACTTTTTGCAATACCTATATACATATCTACTAAAGTCTGTATTTCATAATATAGCTCTTTTATATCCATACTGTCAACTGTAAATCCATATTCGTCTTCATACTCCTTTTCTATTTTACCTACAAACTTACTTATAGCTATCAATATTTCAGGATATTTTATGTTTTCCTCTACCACTATATCACCTCCTTTCTATTTTTAAGACTATAAACTAACATAACTCCATCACTATGTATTTCAAATCTAAACGTATCAACTAAGAACCTCATATCTTCATCTGTAAATCCTACAGTATCTATTTCAACATACCAACCTATAGCATCACTTTTTCTTACTATTATAGGCTCTATTTCCTTCTCCATTAGTATCTTTACTATTTCTAATATCTCATTAACTTCACTCATATCATTATCACCTCTATTACATTAAAAACCTAAATAAGTCGTTCCAATCATACTTTTTATCCTTTTCAGCTAAGAACTCTTTAGTTTTCATTTCTCTTATTTCTTTACAATGACCTATTAGCTTATCTAAGTAATACTGCATTATGAGTTTCTGTAGCTTTTTAGTATTTTCATTTTCAACCTCTTTACTCTCATACTTAACGTTACCCTCTACATCTCTTGTAGTCTTTCTCTTAAATAGTATATTCCAATTTTCTGTTATCACTTTATCCTTTACTCTCCTATAGTTAAATAGCTCTCTCTTATAATCACTTCCCAAAGCCAGCTGAATTACTACGATATCTACAGGATTAAGCTGATTAGGTGCTATAGCTTCTAAGTATATATGCAATCCCTTGTTAGTTTCTCTTACTTTGCACTTAGTAAATGTAGTTTCAAATACGAAGTCTATGAAGCTCATTTTATTAGCTAACTCCTTTGCAAACTTTTCTAAGTCTTTCGGCTTAAAGTCAAAGTCCAGTAGTATATCTACCTTTTTATACTCTATTTTCTTAGCCATAACACCTCACCTCTCTTAACTTTTAAACTCCAACTATGCTTAGCTATGAACTTTAATATAGCATTACTAATTTTACTACTTTCATCTACTTTACTTTCAGTTTTACTAATTATAACTTCAACTTTATAGCTAACACTTTCACTATTATCTACATTGACTTTTATAGTATTAATACTGCACGGATAATGTATGTGATACCAAATATATCTATACATAGTTATCACCTTAGTTACTATACTAAATTATACCCATCTTACTCCACATAGAGCCTCTATCCACGTTACTATTTCATCTATATAGCTATCCACAAATACTTCCCAATCACTACTTAAATCATCCCTCCATTCAGGACTATATGCACAATTTCTACCTATGTATATACTTGCATCTATTAAGTCATACGTTAACTCTGTTCCTATTTTAGTCAAGAAGGTTTCTATACAATCATGCTCAACTATACCACTATCATAGTCTGAATATATTAATACGTAATGACTATCAAGGAATAAGCATAATGCATTGAATAGCTTATTATCTATATAGCTTTCGATCTCTCCCTTTCTATCTTCAAAACACTCTTTAGGTATAGTATATTCAAATACTACTACAGCTTCAATTACTAAATGATGAGCACTCTTTTCACAATACTCTAATCTTGCATGCCATTGACATCTAACCTTACAATACTCTACCTCCTTTTCTTCTATCTCTCTTAGACTCTCCTTTACATACTTATCTACTTCAGTAACTTCCTTTGGTAGCTCTTCTTCCTCTATTTCCCAAACATCATACTGTCCAGACTCTATAAAATATAGTATTCTTAATGCTGTAAACCTTATCTTACTTCTTGGAACTCCAGCCATTAACAGTATTTCTCTTGCTTGCTTATAGAATTTATTCCAACCTATCTCTTTTTTCAAATATTTTAGGAAAGGTATAATCTCATACATATCTAAGTAGATCCTTCTCTGTAGCTCTGGTATGTAAAACCCAAACACTATCATATCTTTTCACCTCTTAAACTTTAACAATTCAAACTAACTTAAGCTTAGGCATATATATAGCATTCTTACTAACATATATCACATCCACTAACCCCTTTCTAAGTAACTCAGCTAAAGCCTTTTCAACTGTAGATCTTGACATTCCTGTTAACTCTACTATTTCCTTAGGACTTATACCTTCTTCATGCATACTGATAATACTGTAAACCTCCATCTCTTTAAACGTTAAATCTCCTCTGGCATATCCTAATATCTGTATAGGAGCATACTTTATAGCTGTATATATATCGTCTTCATCTATTTCAGTTCTACCCTTTGTTAATGCTATAACCCCAGCTATTCTTACTAAATCCCATAATGCTCTGGTTATAAACCCTGATTCCATTTTTACGTCTTTAATTAGCTCCTTGAATAAATCCTTTAATAGTTCTCTTTGTTCATGATATATAACTACTTGATCTACTTTCATTTTCTCGTAATGCTTTAGCAATCTATCGTTTAATACTAATCTTGCTCTCCCTGTAAACAGTTCAAGTGCTTCATCTTCTTGCATAGTAGTTACTATAGGTATTCCTCTACTTAATAACGCCAAGTCATCTATAGTCTTTCTCTTGAAATACATACATCCACATATATAGCTACACTTGATCCATATAGCATAGAAATTACCTTTAGCCATTATTCTAAAATACTCTTCAGTTATATCTAATTCTTCTTTAACCTCGAACCCTAATGGTTTTCTGTAATACTGATCTTCCATTAAAGATAATAGAGCATCCTTCTGAGGTTTTCCGAATTTCTGAAACTCATCTATGCATATAGTTTTACCTGCACAATATACTGTAAACGGTAAAGTTAACTTTCCTGAAGGTCTTAGAGTTCCAAGTATTCCAGCTGAAGTATAATCAGTCAACCTTGCACCCAAACCCCTTTCCTCTATTTCTCTGAACAGTTGACCCTTTCCGCTACCAAATGATGATACTAGTATAACGTTTAATTGAGCTCTCGTTCTAAACTCCCTTCCATACAAGTCATAAGCTACCAACTCCTTAATAGGAGCAGACATCACTGAATACGTTAGTATATCACTGATCAAGTTCTTAGGCTTTTTTATTATAAACTCCATAGCTATCCCTCCTGATAATACATCAATATGATATTCATAGCTTACACCTTTCTAATCACTATTTCATTATCTCTTATACCTACAATCACAAAGTCATTAGGATTTATACCTAAATCACTTAACTCAGCTGAAATAGTTAAACTCGGATAGTTTCCTTTCTTACTAACTCTACTTACCTTCCTAATTACCCAATTTCCTTTTCCAAATTCCTTGTCTAACTCATCCTTCAACTCATTCAGCTTAACCCCTAACTTACTACCACTCAACACTATCACCTCCTTGTAATAATAACTGTAGCAATAACTATAGCAATACACCCATAGGTTTGAATACTATATACCTTAGCTTACCATCTACAAACACAAAAGCCTCTATAGGATTCGCTGGCAAATTAAGTTCACTATACTTTACTACTCTTATTTTTTTACCATAATTAGTTAACTCTGCAAATCCCTTAACCTGATACTTACCTACTAAGTTAAAGTCGCATACTGAACCTATTACACATCTATCCTTAAGTATTCTTTGCATAGCCCTTGCATCCGCTATGTTCATAGCCTTAACTCTTACACCTTTATAGTTATAATAGATTCCCATATTACTAAAATCAACATTCAAGTTATTCTTACCTAAAACTAACTTAGCTACAGACTTAGGATCTTCAGTCATAACCTCTATAGCAAAATTATTTCCTATTATAAACGGACTAAAATCTTCAAAGTAAACGCTATACATTTATCACCACCTCCGCTTAAACATATATAAATAAAAATAGATATAAATACTTAAGCTTCTAACTCTATTTCTTCACCTTCCTCCTCTTCCTCCTCTAAGTCTTCCTCTTCATGCTTTATCTTTTTCTTAGTTTCAGCGGAACTCTTCTTCTTCTTAGCCTTCTTAACATCTATCACTCTACTTACCGTCCCAAACCTTGTTTCTCTGTCTTCCACTATTACCAAGCACTCTTTTCCTATCAAGTCTTCAACCTTTATCTTCTCTCCAACTTCAAGCTGTCTTCCTAATATAGCACATATCCATCTGTATGCCTTAGACGGATTAATTCCTGTAGAAACCTTTGCATTAGTTAATCCCTGAACCTCTACAGTCTCTTCCTTTGTATCTACTTCAAATGTCCACTGAAACACCTTTCTCTTTTCACCGTCTCTCGTTGTAATCTCTCTTACTTCCAAGTTCTTAAGTCTTGCAGGATACACTCCTTCCTCTATTCTTACCAATCTCGCTTGTGGCTGGACTATTATTTCCAAAACTATCACCTCCTTCAGCCCTTTATTCAACCTTTCACCAATTTGCAAATTGGCAAAACGACATATATATTTTACGCTTTAAGCATATTATAAAAATAAATAAATAATACTATTAAACAAAAAAAATATAAAACTTAAAACTTTAAACTTTACCTCCCTTTTCTATTTCTACTTTCTATCATTCTCTTTACTGTTTCCACTGTTACGTCAAACAGAAAGTCCATGAATACTATCATCTTTTCACTGTATAGTCCAATATAGTTCAATGCATGAAATACTATACTGTTTATAAATTCATCTACACTTACACCCTTCTCAATCTCTACTGTCTTCCATTCACTCTCTATCTTTACATTGTCATACACTACACATAGCTTACATGTTATTGTATTGTCATCGACCTTCCCTGTCTTAACAGTCACTGTATATCTATCAACTCTATCCAAGTTCAATACTACAGCCTTTCCCCCTTCAATTTTCCCTACTATACACACCATTCACACCACCTCCTATACATCTACTTTCTCCAACTTCCAAGCTAAAAAATTAACTAAAAAATCAACTAAAAAATTAATTAAAAATAACCTAATATCTCTTTAGCATATCGTTTATGACTTCATCAGCTATCTCTGGATATTCACTCATTACTTTCTCTAATACTTCAAACGTGAAAGCCTTCATTGTAGTTTCATCATCAGCAGACTCCTTTAAAGCCTTAGACATAATACCAACCATTGCATTAGCTAATGCTACTGTAGCTTCTATCGGCTGTAGCTTATACTTCTTCTGTATAACATCCATTAGCTTTATTAAGACACCTGTCAATACTTTACCTATATCTTCACTTGCCTCTACTATTTCTTCACTTCTCGGCTTAGGTATCCTTTCTAACGCTTGTTTTACGGCTAAAGCCATTGTATTATTAGCAGTTATTAAGCTATCTAAGATATTATGTAACTTGTAAATAGTGTAAACTATAGCTATTCTGTCCTCCTTGTTATTCTCTATACTTTTCTTAAACACTTCTAACAATATCTTGTTCACTTTAGGCTCATACACACTTCTCTCAAACCAACTACCCATAGCCATCACCTCTTTTACTATACTCTATACACCTATTTACACTTCTACATCCAACTGAACTATTACTGTTCCATCCTCTACATACATTCTCTTGATCTTCTCAAACGCTATACCTCCCTCTGTCAAAGCTACCAAGCATATATGATTTCCGTTCTTATCCTGTAGCTCTATATGTGCTTCACTCCATCCATAGCTCTTAAAGTAATCCATGTGCACCACTGTAGCATCTATAAGTTTATTAGCTCCACTATGCCATCCTCCATATACCACTCTACCTCTCCTTACAGCTATATACATACTCTACTTCACCTCCTTAACGATTTTAAAGCTACAGTCAGAGGGGTCAATCCTTCATCATCTACAGATATCAAACCTCAGTGATCCCCTCTCATCATCCTGTAGCTTTCCACATACTCTATTCTACAATCTAATACTTACCTACTACCGACCTACCGCCCGCCACCCTTTAACGGATGACGGGTCTCGGCGGTCGGCTATCACATATCAAAAATTAAAAAATTAAACTAAAACTTCATCAATACACAATTTCTACTCCTTTTTAAGTTTTTTACATGCTCTTCTACATCATCCATATCCACATACAAACTAACATATCCTTTACCCATTCCTATTAAAAACTTTCCTGCATTAAGTATAAACTCTTTAACATTGTTCTCATCTAAATCCTTTATAAACCCTACCATCTCCATACATTCATCATCGAACTCTTTCAAAAACTCTTTCTTAAACCTATCTGTATAAATAATCGAAACAAACTCATCATCACTCATAACTCTATCACCCCCTTATCAAACTATAAAAAAAATAAATCTAAACCTTTACTCTTTACCATCTAAAACGTTAATACCTCTTTCATCCAACTTTGACGCTAACTTAAGTAATGCACAATATCCCGTTTGCCTACTATGTTCACCATGCTTAAGCAACGTTACTAACCTTACTATAAGCTCAATCACTATTATATCCTTAACTATATCGTCTTCCACTGTTATGTTATGAACTATTCTGTCAAACAAATCCTTGACCTTCTTTTCAATCTCTTCCTTATACTCGTCCATCAAACTACCTTCAAGCTTATCCACTATACCACTGATGCTATATACTACGCTCTTAAGTATTTTGTCAACAATTCCTAACTGAATACTGTCTACTGAATGTATAACGCCTTCCATGTTACTCTTTCCAAAGCTATCATACAATTTAAGCAAATCACTAACTCTTACATCACTAAACAAATCCTCAACCTCATGCCAAACACCCATAACTCCATCACCTCCCTAATTTTGCAAATTTGCCAAACTAAAAAATGCAAAAAAAAATATAAAAAAACTACTCAATTATAATCGTATCGCCTTCAACCTTAAGCTTATAACCATTCTCCTCTGCCCATCTCTTCAATCCTTCCATTCCGCCTTCTATTCCCATCTTTCTGGCAAAATACGATGCTATGTTATACGTCTTACCCTGAAATATGACCTTCTTTCCGCTCAAACCCTCTCCCTTCTTTGCTCTCTGTCCGCTCGTCTTCTTCTCTGCCCTATGAACTCTTGAAAACGTTAAATCGTATGCCTTCTCTATTATCTCTAAATCTCCGTTTATCCCTAACTTCCTTATTCCCCTAACAAAATCGATATCTACCGTCTCCAAATTCACCGTCAAAAGGCTTATGTGCTCTGCTCTCTTCTTCTTCAACTCTTCCATCTTCTTCTGAAGCTCTTCGATCTCCTTGTCCAACTTCTCGATCTCCTTCATGCTCTTCTTAACTTGTTCTATGTTTACTGCCTTAAAGATCTCCTTTAACTTCGTTTCAACTCTCGAAACTACCGCCTTTATCTCCTTTTCCTCTTTGCTCTCAACCTTTCCGTTTCCAACCTTCCCATTCGCCATATCGATCACCAATTGGCAAATTTGCAAATTGACAAATAAACTTTTCGGTTTTAAACATATAAACATTAAACCTTTAACATAAAACCTTTAACATATAAACATATATATAATAAAAATAAATAAAATAAAAAAATAAAAAACTTAAAATATAACCACTTTAATACTTAAACCTTTAACATAATACATAATAATAATAATAATAATGATGACATACATACCTTTGAAAGCTTTAAATATTTTCACTTTTATAAAATTCAACCTTAAAAAGCTTATCAAACATGGTATTAATATAATGATATTTTAATGTGTAAAATTTAAACCGAAAAAGGCCGTTAAACCGTTACCTTTAAATATCCCAAAAACTTTCATCTTACACATCAACTTGAAAACCCTTTAAACCTTAACGCCAAACCTTGTAAAATCTTCAACGTTTAACGCAAAATTTTGAAGAATCTTCAACCTTCCGCATTATATACACCTTTTTTTTGTCGGATCACTTTGGCAAAATGTATAAATAAGCACAAATTATAAAATTGAAAGCATAAAAGCTTAAAATACAACGTCAAACATAAAACTTAAAACATAAAACCTTTCACATTTAAATCTTTTTATAAATCAAATTTAAAATAAAAAACTTAATCTTTTACATAAAAAACTTTTTTATCAAAAACATAAAAATTTTAAACATCAAACTTAAAATCTTCATAAAAATCAAAATTTTAACAAAAAACACAAACTTTTTCTCTAAAAT
>Ga0256835_1000602_pt1 | contig 25434 bp, 19 predicted proteins | sample PIR30metaG_FD_185972 | JGI IMG/M metagenome (GOLD analysis project Ga0256835, IMG submission 185972) | Hydrothermal vent microbial communities from East Pacific Rise, Pacific Ocean - PIR-30 | ecosystem: Environmental > Aquatic > Marine > Hydrothermal vents | place: Pacific Ocean: East Pacific...
ATCTAAATTAATTTTAGCACCATAGGTTTTTTGAATAGAAATATCACCTCCAATACCAGTCATTCCAAGTCTACAAGCTTCTATTAAGATTCCAGCCATCCCACAGAAAGGATCATAAATTATTTCTCCATATTCTGCTCCCGTCAAATTAACCATGACCCTAGCAACAACAGGATCTAAAACACCAACTCCAAAATATGGTCTGTTTTTTGGCCCTTTCTCGACATATTCATGGATCGAAGAAACATTGATACCCCAGCCAGCAATTAATATATCTCGAGAAAATTCTAAGAAATATGTAATACTTTGATTTCTTAGTTTTACTTTGTATCCATACTTCTGAACTATTAATCCTCCTACTTCTCTTTCAAAAAAAGTAGTAATACTTTTAGATACATTATGGCCATGTCTGAATAGTTTAGTTCTAAAATTTTCGGGTTTTACATGGTGTGGAAGAGGCATCAACTGCTTTTTGATGTAATTCAAGATCTCTTTCTTTGTCTCTTCTTTTTCTAAGTTTCCGGATATAGGGATAAATATAGGGTTAAAAATTAGCCTTTGAGTTAAAATTAGTCTTTTAATATCTTTAATCTTCTTTTTAGGGATTTTAGCAAATACCCCTAACCATTCTGCTTCGGGAGGCGTTGGTAATATTTCTCCGTTGCAAATTTCTTCTATGAATACCTTGGCCTCCATTTTTCCTAAATCATCATATCTCGAAGAGATCTTGAAAAATATAGGTGTCTTATTATTATTGGACTGCACGAATAGCATCACTCAAAGAAGTTGTTATATCGATAGTAGAAATTGGAGAGGGAATACTTGTAGTTCCTGCAATTATTCCATTAACAGCAGTTCTAAGTCTTTGATATGCAGACTGACCTACTACGTGGGAGACTACTACGTGAACTTTTTCAACACCATTCACTCTTAACAGTTTTGCTGCTTCTACTAAAGAACCACCTGTAGAAACTATATCATCAACTAAAACGGCCTCTTTGTACTCTCCATCTAATTTATTTATTCTTGTAGTTGTCTTTCCAGTATAAGGATCTCTATGTTTTAACATGTTTGTAGAGGGAATTCCAAACTCATGTGCAAGTAATTCTGCTCTTTTCTTAGCTCCTTTGTCTGGAGCAACAATTATGTCTGGTTTCGCTCCGTTGTCGTACAAATATCTAGCAAAATCCTTGGATGGGAACACATTATGACTTTTAATTGATGAAAAATCGAAGATCGCTTCATTATGGACATCAATAACAAATAAGTGTTTAATATCAACGGACTGTAACAATTTTAATACCGTCTTTGCAGAAACCGCTTCTCCTTTAAGAACAGCTCTGTCAGCTCTTGAATAGCATAGATACGGAACTACTGCCCACACTTCCTCTGCACCCAGATCATAAAGAGTTGACACCATGTTTAAAAGAGTAAACAAATTTCTTTCCTGGGGTGCATATAAGGATTGAACTACAATTATTTTTTCATTTTTGACTCTTTCAAAGTCTTCAACTCTGATATATACTTCTCCATCAGGAAAAGTGCCTATGTTAGTAGACAATATACCCGCATGCAACGAACGAGCCAGAGTCCTACTAAGGTCTCTTGAATTTGAACCCGGACAAACAAGCATTGGTCTTCACTTGAACCTTGATCTCCTATAAGAAAATCTTTACGAAAAACTAAAACCCTTTTTTATTTCTAACGAGGACTTTTTAAGGGTCTAACTGATAATTTAAAATAGAAAATTTACAATAATTAACCCTTTAAAAATAAAAATTGGTGTTAATAAAAAACCAGTGGATGGTTAGCTAATGGAAAGCAAAAATAATCTTTTCTTTGTTTACGACTTATCAATTGGAAAATTTGTTTCTCAGTCTTTAATTAAAGCATTAAAGGAGGGAACAATAAAGCCAGCAAAAGAATTTATTCGGGCGCTACCAAATAAAAATATTGGTGCAATAATTTATTCTTCTCCTGAAAAAAACGTTGACGAATGGTATATGTTCATTGTTAACAATATCTCTCCTTCTGAACAGCAAGAAATAGAAGAAAAAGCGATTAAGCTAAAAACACAAATTAACCCTAATGTAGTGTTAAAAAAAGTGAACTTAAATGAGTTCGTCTCTTTTTTAGAACATGTCTACACAAAAATAAAATTGTCTGAAAAGAACGCAACTGTTAAGGTGCCAAAAATGAACGAAGAAGAACAAAAAGACAATACCGAAGTTAGGCAAAAAACAGCAATACAAGGCAACAATATGAAGGAAGAACCTCTTCTGGATATCGATTTTAATACTACTGCTGAATTAACGATTCCTCCTAAACTTGTAGATCAAGTGATTGGCCAGGATCAAGCCGTAAATATAATTAGAAAAGCGGCTCTTCAAAGAAGAAATGTGCTACTTATTGGTGAACCTGGTACTGGGAAATCAATGCTTGGCCATGCATTATCAGAATTATTGCCAAAAGAACGACTGGAGGATATTTTATGTATTGCAAATCTTAAGAATCCTCATAACCCAAAAATTGTCACCGTCCCTGCTGGAGAAGGAAAAGTTCACGTAGAACAAGCAATGGAAAAAGCCAGAAAAGCAGAAAGTTTCAAACACATGATGGCTTTATTAATTCCATTATCAATTATTCTCATAACAGTCATTTACTCAAGGAGTATAGACACGATTTTATTCTCTATTCTTGTTGCATTATTTGCTTTCATGATTATTTCCCAGCTGAGATTAAGAAGCGAAATATTGGTTCCAAAATTATTAGTCGATAATTCTAACTCAGATACCGCACCGTTTATTGATGCGACTGGTGCTCACGCAGGAGCTCTCTTGGGTGATGTTCGTCATGATCCATTTCAAAGTGGAGGTTTAGGTACTCCTGCCCATGAAAGGGTGGAAGTTGGGTTAATACACAAAGCTCATAAAGGAGTATTATACATCGATGAAATTGGTACGTTACACATAAAAACTCAGCAACAACTCCTAACTGCTATCCAAGAGAAGAAATTCCCGATAACAGGGCAAAGCGAGTTGTCATCTGGTGCTATGGTCAGAACAGACCCTGTTCCTTGTGATTTTGTTTTAGTTGCAGCAGGAAACATGGAAACAGTAAGAAACATGCATCCCGCCCTTAGAAGCAGAATTAGAGGACAAGGATACGAAATATATATGGAGACTACAATGCCAGATACACTTAATAACAGAAGAAAACTAGCGCGTTTTGTAGCTCAAGAAGTAGTAAAAGATAAACATATTCCTCATTTCACTAAAAAGGCAGTAGAAGAGATAATTGTTGAAGCACGAAGAAGAGCAAATCGTAAGAAGCATTTGACGTTATTATTAAGGGACTTAGGTGGTCTTATACGTGCAGCAGGTGATTTGGCTATTGAACGGAAGAAACCATTTGTAACCGAAGAGGAAGTAAGAGATGCTAAATATTTAGCTAGAACATTGGAACATCAATTAACAGAACAATATGTTAAGAAGAGAAAAGAATACAGACTAATAATTACAGAAGGTGCCAAAGTAGGCCGTGTTAATGGTCTAGCTGTTTTAGGGTCTGATTCCGGTATTGTACTACCAATAGAGGCTGAAATTGCACCTGCGAGTAGTAGCCGAGAAGGAAGAATAATTGCCACAGGGCAATTAAGAATAATTGCACGTGAAGCAGTCCAAAATGTTTCTGCATTAATTAAGAAATTCCTAGGTCATGATATAACCAACTATGATATTCATGTTCAATTTATAGGAACATATGGAGTCGAAGGGGACAGTGCTTCAATAGCGATCGCTACTGCAGTAATTTCTGCTATCGAAAATGCGCCAATTAGGCAAGACACTGCAATGACTGGCAGTTTAAGTGTCAGAGGTGAAGTACTTCCAATAGGGGGGATTACTGCAAAAGTAGAAGGCGCAATTGATGCCGGAATCAAAAGAGTTATTCTACCCAAGCAAAATCTAGACGATTTGATCCTATCTGACGATAAAAAAGGAAAAATCGAGATAATTCCTGTAGAAACAATTTCTGAAGTACTGAGAGAAGTCTTAATACCTACATATGTTTCTCTCGCAGACCGTTTCATCGATCTAAACATGGAACCCATTACAAAGGAGAAATCAATTATTAATTCTACAAATCCAACTACACCAACAACTACCACTAAATTTCATAATCCTACAAAAGGGCTTTAAAAAATAGCTTTTATTTCTCTATTCTTTTTACTCATTACCAAAGATTTTTCATTTCAATATAAAACACAACAATAGTGATTGCCGGTTATTATAAAGTACAAATGGTTCTAAGAGGCTACGTCCGGAATGATTTTGAAAAAGCTTCTTATGAGGATGTAGATGTCCTAATTTGGAGTGCTGAAGAACAAATATCTAAAATCAATCCTTTAAGAAAACCACGTCTTGAGCTTTCTTTCTTTGAGGAGTTAAATGGTTATCTTGAGATTATTTTTATATTTAAGATCTCCTGGCAAGACAGAAAGGCAGATATTGATGAGTATATTGAAAAAGTAATTAAAGAATTAGAAAATGTTACCAACATTATAATCGAAGAGTATGACATAGAGTCTGTGATTCCAGATAGCAAAGATGCCACAAGATAAATTCTATTAATTTAATTAACGACTCCCTTTATTTTTTAAGATCCCATATTTATTAGTATTTGCCTGCCTTAGAATTTCTTTCTGGTAAGTAAAGAATGATCCAAGTAGTTATTAGGACTTTTTCTCCACAGACGCATTTGTCTTAGTTCTGTCTCTAAAATGTTCTTAGAAGCATTAGTGAAAGGCTTTAATTATTGCCCTATTAGCGCCGTCTCTCTTGTAGAACATAATGTTCACAAACTAGCTCCAAAAAGCCCTAAGAATGTGTCCTTGCAAGGCCTTTTTGTTATTTGTTTTTCTCCAATTTTTATTTTTATTGCATGATAGTATATGAGCTATATATTATAGCTATATATTATCGTCATGTGTCTATATCAACTATCTTGATCTTTCATTCCTCGCCCTTCTTTTCTAGAAGGAAGGAGCTTTTCCGTCATAGAGTTAAAAAAACATTGGCATAAGGATAATATTAAAAGTTTGAATGTCATAGAATCAATTGACCTCTAATTTGTATTAGGGGTTTGGTTATGCAAATAAACGAGTCGCAAGGGAGTTGTTCTCCTTGGTCTCAGAGAATTTTTCTCGGAGCCTATATTTGCGGCACGTTAATAAGATAACCTTTACTGCCTTGTTACAATTATACAAGGTATCCTGAATAAGAAAAATATCATGTAAAAATAAGGATTGTATTAATATAAATTTCAAAAATTCAGAGATACAAAAAACAGGCAAAATACAGTAGACAAAGAACAAGAAACGACAACACAGAAACATGACATCAGGTGACAACAATGGGCGTAAAAATAGACGAACACACCATCAAGTATAAAATTATCGCTCGCTTCGAAGTGGATGGTGTTGTAGAACGCCCAGACATTATCGGTGCAGTATTTGGGCAAACAGATGGCCTTTTACCGCCAGACCTAAATCTTAGAGATCTGCAAAAAACCGGTAAGCTGGGCCGAATAGAAGTAAGACTTACTAGTCAAGGTGGTAAGACAACCGGTATTATCGAATTACCAACTAATTTAGACAAGGTTCGGACGGCAATAATTGCTGCTACTGTAGAAACAGTTGACCGTGTTGGGCCTTGTCATGCTAAAGTAACACTTGAAAAAATTGAAGATGTTAGAGACGCCAAAAGAAGAGAAATTATTGAAAGAGCAGCAGAAATAGTTAAGGGATGGGAAGAAAGGGAAGAAGAATTTCCGGAAGTAACAAGTTTATTAGAAGAAAAGTTCAAAGAAAAGACATCAATAACTAAACAAGACAAACATACTAAAGAATTAACAAAAGAAATAATCAAATTCGGCAAAGACAAACTATATGCAGGTCCTGATCTTCCTAATAGTAAAGAGATAATTATTGTAGAGGGTCGCGCTGACATTATTAACTTATTACGAGCAGGCATCAGAAATACTATTGAAGTTGGAGGAACAAATGTTCCACAGACTGTTATTGATCTTATCAGACAAAGAACTGCCACGGCCTTTTTAGATGGAGATCGTGGAGGAGATTTTATTCTCAAGGAACTCCTACAAGTTGCTCCGCCAGATTATGTAGCAAGAGCACCATTAGGAAAAGAAGTAGAAGAATTAACTCCAGAAGAAATCAGAACGGCACTTAAAAACAAAAAACCAATAAACGAAGCTACCTTCATAACAGAAGAAAAAACCTCTAAGAAAAAGTCTGATAAAAGAAAACAACACGAAACAAGAAAAGACAAAGGAAAGATTCGTAGATCATCGGCTCAAAAAGCCACTCATCGAGTAAGACAATCATCCAGAAGAAGTGGGAGTAGAACTGCGCAAAGGGGGACACAAAGAAGTTCTCGTAGAAGAGAACAAAAAGAGATTCATGCTTATACGAGAGCTGCACATCATGAATATCCGCGTTATCCACCACTAGAGCCAGCATTAAAAGCAGTCATTAATGCATTTGAGAAAAAGCTACGAGGATCATTTCAGTCATATCTATTAGATAAAGACTATGTACCAATCGAACAAGTCCCCACAGAAAAACTCTATGAACGCTTAAAAGAGATAAATAACGGAGTCCATGCAGTTCTTTATGATGGCGTCTTAACAAAAAGGATCTCCGAACTTGCTGCAGAAAAAAACATTTCAGTAGTTGCAGCAACGGTTAAAGGAGATGTAAAAGGGGCTCCCCCTCAAGTAAGGCTTGTTACTTTTGATCAAGCCAAATAAAACTATAACGCTAAAATCCGCCATCCACGTGAAGCGAGCCTTCCCCTCCTAAAATTTTTTCCTTTTTTAATGAAAAATAAGGCTTAGCTCATACTATTAAATAAGAAAACATTTAATGAAACAAATCCAAATTCTCGTAGTTATGAACCTCGAACAACGTTATGAACTCATTACCAAAAATACTGAAGAAGTAATCCAGCCTGAAGAAGTGAAAAAACTACTTCAAGAAAAAGAGAAAATCCGGGCATACGCAGGTTTTGAAATCAGTGGCTACTTACATTTAGGCACTGGTTTCGTTATCGGCAAAAAGTTAAAGGATTTTGCAGAAGCAGGAATTCATACTATTATTTTCTTGGCAGATTGGCATTCTTACATAAACGACAAGCTAGGAGGAGACATGGAAGCAATTCAAGCTGCTGGTGAATACTTTGAGCATGCAATGAGATCTGTAGGTCTTGACCTACCAAATGTGGAGTACATTTATTCTCATGAAATCGCCGATACTTCTGAATACTGGGAAAAAGTAATTAGAATCGCTAAACATGCGACTTTAACAAGGATTATCCGTTGCTTACCAATCATGGGAAGAAAAGAAACAGAAGAAATGAATAGCTCGTGGCTTTTTTATCCTCCAATGCAAGCTGCAGACATAAAACAAATGGAAATTGATATTGCCCTTGGAGGTACAGACCAAAGAAAAATCCATGTTCTGACAAGAGAAGTATTTCCGAAACTAAAATGGAAGAAACCAGTAATAATTCATACGCCCCTATTGATGGGATTAACTGGTTCAAGTGGTAGAATGGACTTAACTCCTGAAGAACTCCAAGAATTAAAAATGAGTAAGTCTAAACCGATGTCCGCGATATTTATTCATGATTCACCTAAAACGGTTCAGAAAAAAATAAGAAAAGCAATTTGTCCTCCAAAAGAAATAAAGAACAATCCTGTTGCGGAAATAGTACGTCTCGTTGTTTTCCCAAACCTTGAAAAATTTGAAGTTTCTAGACCTGAAAAATATGGTGGGGATGTTACTTACAACTCATGGGAAGAATTAGTAAAAGATTATACTGAAGGCAGTTTATCACCTGTAGACCTTAAAAATGGAGTTACTGACGCAATAAATAGACTATTAGAACCGGTCCATAAATACTTCGAGAAAAGAAAAGATCTCTTAGAATTAATGTCTAAATTAACTGGAGTTCCCGTAGCTTAATTTTTATTCATCTCTCTACTAATTTTTCTACTAATTTTCTTGGTTTAATTAATAAATAAGAAACCGATACGGCATAATTTTTACTTTTTTATGGTATCACGACAATAATGATAACTAAACCAAAATTATTTTTTTTAGCATCATTGAAAAAGAGTATTTCGGAAACGCTTTTTATGTTAAGTTAAAAAGCTCTTATTTCGAAAAACCCTTGAACTGTTAATATAAAATAGATGTAGCGATTATGAAGCTACCCAAAAATTACGTAACTGTATTGACAGATTGGGACGATAAAAACTTGTCCTTTACAGTGTTAGCTTATGCTATAAAAAATAAAGAAATTTCTAAGAAACCGTTCTTAAAGGGAAAAGTATTTTTTAATGAGGACCCACAGGGGCTAAGGCCATATAAATTTGCTCAGACGGGTAGTAAAAATTTCAAGTTTTTTAAAGCAGAACAGTTTACTCAGTTGCTTCAGAAAACAAGTTATATTTTGATTCCTAAAACACAAAAGCCTTGGAGAGTAAAGGAGTTTAAAGCTTACCTTAAAGCATACAAAATTTCTAATTATAGGATTGCATATCTTTGTGATTCTTGCTTAGAAAAGTATTCTAAATTTACTTTGCTAACTAAAAAAGAGGTATTCTATGGTTTTGGTAAAATTCTCTGTTATAATTGTGCTATTGAAGAAATAAAGTCACATATAAAGCACATAGGGTTTAAGCAATCAAAGTCTCTCTTAGATTTAGCAAAAAACAAGTTGCTTCAGACTCATAATGTCATGGATGCGTTGGAAGCGATTGAACCTTATCATTCAGATGATGATCTCTCTAAAAACGAAGAATTAACTCTTTTTGATGTCATAAAAGCGACTCCTATAGAACCAACTCCCATTGATAAAACAATTCTTCCTCTAGACATTAAGAATCTCCTGAAAAGAAAAGGAATCAAATACCTGCTTCCAATACAAGTACAAGCCTTAAAGCAAGGGTTATTAGATGGAGAAGACATGATGATAATCGCGGGAACTTCCTCTGGTAAAACATTGATTGGAGAAATCGCTGGAATAAACAATTTATTAAACGGAAAAGGAAAAATGCTGTTTTTAACTCCTCTTGTTGCTCTTACAAATCAAAAATATGACTATTTCTTAAGAAAATATGCTTCGTCTGGTTTTAAAATAGGAATTCGTGTGGGTATGACACGCCTTGATATCGGCGAAGAAGACAAAATCGTTATTGACACAAAAATAAAAGATCGAAATATTGTTGTAGGGACTGTTGAAGCTATTGATTATTTATTAAGATCCGGCAGACATGAAGAATTTGGTGATGTAGGGACTGTAGTGATTGATGAATTTCAATTATTGGGTGATGCTGAAAGAGGTCCTGAATTAGATGGCGTCATAGTAAGGTTAAAGCATCTATTTCCAAACATACAGTTCGTTGTTCTTTCTGCAACCATTGGTAATGCAGAAGAAGTTGCTAGTCACTACGGTTTCAAACTTCTCGAACAAAAAGAAAGACCTGTTACTCTTGAGAGACATGTCATACTCGTGCCTCCAGAACAGTCAAAAATACCAATTATCGCAAAACTCATCCGTAAAGATCTAAAAGAAGGGGAAAAAGACAAAAAACTACATCAGACAATTGTTTTTTCCCCTACAAGAAGAGGCTGTGAACTTTTGGCTGGAAAACTTAATAGTATGGGAATAAAAACAGCATATTATCATTCAGGACTTCCATATATAGAAAGAAGAAGAATCGAACATTCTTTTGAAAAAGGGGACTTTCAAGCAATAGTCACTACAGCTGCTTTAGGAGCAGGAGTTGATTTTTCGGCCAGTCAAGTAATTTTTGAATCTCCCGCAATGGGTGCTAGATGGCTTACAGTAGCAGAATTCCATCAAATGATGGGGAGGGCAGGACGTTTTGGAAAACATGATAAAGGTAAAGTTTACTTGTTATTAGAACCAGGGGCAAAAATTCATTCTAAACAAGAAGAAACAGAAGAACAAGTAGGAATTAAATTATTAACATCAAAAGTAGAACCATTAGAAGCAGACATTACTTTTGAATCTGAACAAAATCAAGTATTAGCAATAATCTCTGCTTTAAATGAAGTACCTGCAACTATTCTAAAAAAACTCCATCAATCTATGTATTACTATACAAACCCATCTAAAAAATTAGTCGAACAGTTATTAAAATATCGTTTTGTTTATGCTGAAAAAAAAGAATTCAAAATTTCAGAATTAGGGAAAGCTACATCCATGAGCTTTATTCATCCTTCAATTATCGCAAGAATAATTGAGAGACTTCCTAATAATGATCTGTTAGAATTGATGGCTGAACTTGATCCTTTTGATGGGATTCATCTTTCAAGTCGTATACAAAGTAGAGTAGAACGTATGTTAAAAACTCGTGGGAGCTCAAAATTCTTTTCTAGTAGAGTACTGGACTTAATGAGTGGAGACTATCCAATAACTAAAGAAGAAATGGATCCTTACGTATTAGACCGTTTAAAAATATGGAGTCAGTTATTCTATTCATGTTATCACCCTGAAAAGCCTTATTGTGAATGCGGACAAAAACAAGCAGCAATACTGATTATGAAGTTAAGAATTAAAGGATTTAGCCCAAGTAAAATCATTCAGGAATTAGAGAAAAACTATGACTTGACAGCATATACTGGAGACATAATTTCTTTTTTGGACACTGCTGTTAGAAGAGCGGAATCAATTGAAAGAATAGCGAGGGTAGTAGGTTTAAAAGAAGTTGCTAAAAAAGCGCAGCAAATAAAGATTCAGCTACAGTCCCCAAGAAAAGCTAAGAAGAAAAAAATATCAACCAGAAAAAATTCCAATTCGAAAGGAAAACACACTAAAAAGTAATTAGTTCTTCGTTTTTAGAGAGATATCAAAAAAACAGAAAAATATAAGGTCCGGCCAGACTACTAATTTTTTTGAGGAAAAGTCCGTTTCTTCGCTAAAAAATGAACTAAAATACGGAGAGATAAAACAACAAGACATTACACAGACGCATCTTGGACGCTTTTTGGGAAGAGTTTGAAAAGATGTCTGTATTATATATAAGGCGAGAGACGCTGGTATGACGGTGATAAAAGTCTCTCCCCGCTACACATCACAGACATGTGCTAGTTGCGGTTGTAGTTGGAGAGTAAGAACAATATAAAATTGTGAACTACCCCTTTCTTTTGCGAGGAGCTTCCTGCTTCACAGAGGAGACTCTCTCCACAGGCGCTACGGGCCGTCCCAGCCCTGCAAGAAAAATATATACAAAAAAACATATGATGTTTTCGGATTTCATCCCCCACCTTGCGGAAGGGAGAGGATTTCCCGCAGAGAAAGTTAAAAAATAGGGTATTAAGATGCTTGTTTTATGGCTAGCTGGGACGATCCGTAGCAACTATTGTGGAGAGAATCCTAAAAAATACTCCGAACCATTTTCTTACAATAAATAAAGGAAGTTGTCTTAGGGTAAATTTCCTCGGTGAAACAAGAAGCTCCTCGCAAAAGCAAGGAGGAGTTCATAATTGTATTGTTTCATGTCAAAAAAACAACTTAATTAAAAAAACAATTCAAAAAAAGATTCTTTAGGGGGATAATTTTTTATTTATACCCCATAACTGGCGTGTGACAATGACTGTTTTGATTCTTGATTTCGGTTCTCAATATTCTCATCTAATAAAGAGGAGAATACAAGAACTGGGGGTTCTAGCCGAGCTAAAATCAATTGAAGACTGTACAATGGAAGCTATTGATCATTATAAAGCGATTATTTTATCTGGAGGCCCAATGTCTGTTTACGATCCACAAGCAGTTTTGCCCCCTTTAGATCTTTTAACAATGGGAATTCCTATTCTTGGGATATGTTATGGCCATCAAGTCATAGTTCACTTACTCGGAGGAAAAGTAGAGCCCAGTAAGTCAAGAGAATACGGCCTTACAATGGTAAGAATAGTCAATAAACACCCATTATTTGAAGGCCTTGAAAAGGAAGAACAAGTATGGATGAGCCATGGGGATATAGTAAAAAGACTACCAAATGATTTCTTTTCAATCGCAAATACACCTACAGACGCTTTTTCAGCAATAGCAAATGACGAGAAAAAAATTTTTTCAGTACAATTTCATCCTGAAGTTTCGCATACCATTCACGGTATTGAAATACTTAGAAATTTCCTTAAAATTGCGGGACTTAATCCCTCCAAAACAAAAACACCGATCCTTGAGAGAGTTCATGTCCCTAAGGTTAAAGGAAATATATTATTAGGTCTTTCAGGAGGTGTAGACAGTGCAGTAACCGCTTCCATCTTAGCAAGGAAAAATAATGATAATCTTTTCTGTGTTTTTGTGGATACTGGTCTTTTAAGATCATATGACGAAGAACATGTTAAATTAGTTGTAGAAAAGACAGGTATCAAGCACTATTTTAAAGTTGATGCTTCGCAGCGCTTTTTAAAAGCTCTAAAAGGAATAAAGGATCCTGAACAAAAAAGAAAAATTATTGGAAAGCTCTTCATTGAAGTTTTTGAAGAGAAAGCCTTAGAATTAGAAAAAAAGTATGGGAAATTTACGTATTTGGCTCAAGGAACTATTTATCCTGATAGGATAGAAAGTGCCCAAGCAAGCAAACAAGCTCATGTAATAAAATCACATCATAATGTAGGGGGACTACCTGACCGTCTTAAATTGGAGCTTTTAGAACCATTAAAAGAATTATATAAAGATGAAGTTCGGTCTTTAGGTCTCGAATTAGGTTTACCACCAGAAGTCGTTTTTAGACATCCTTTCCCAGGTCCGGGTCTAGCTATAAGGATCATAGGTGAGGTCACCGAAGAAAAGCTAAACATGGTAAGAAAAGCCGATAAAATTCTTATTGATGAACTACATAAAGCTAAAATATACTATAATATCTGGCAAGCATACGCAGCTTATCTTCCAGTAAAAACCGTAGGTGTAATGGGAGACCAACGTACTTATAATGACATGATCTTGATCCGTTTAATTAATTCAACAGACGGGATGACTGCAGACGTGTTTCCTCTCCCCAAAGAAGTAGCTGTTCGAATATCGACACGGATCGTAAACGAGATCCCAGGGATAAACCGCGTTGTTTATGATATAACACAAAAGCCGCCTGCAACAATTGAATTAGAGTGATAAAAATGGAAGTCACATTTTATGGACACATAACTATTGATGAAATAGATGGTGAAACCATGATCGGAGGCCCTCCAAACTATGGAGGAGTAGTAATTGCAGATTATTTTGGTATTCGCCCACTGGTAATTACGTCATGTGCAGCAACAGACGTCACCAGATTCGTAAAAGAAACAAAAGACAAGCTCCAATATATCGTAGAATTATCAAAAGAAACAACTGTTTTTAGGTTCCCAAAATTAGGTCATGAAAACAAAATGGAACTACTCTCAAAAGCTTCTAACCTTAGAGTGATTATACCTACAGACCTCGCTATACTGAACCCGGTCTGCAGAGAAGTATCAAATAACTTTATTAACGAGGTTAGAAGTATTTCTAAATATTTAGCAATTGATATTCAAGGTCTTGTACGCACAGGAGAACTTGGAGAGATTAAAAGAACCAATTTTCTAAAAGAATATCATTATATTAAAAGTGCAAATCTAATTAAAGTATCAAATTACGAACTTCCCTTTTTGATAGAGGGAGAAAACTTAGAAGAACTGCAAAAAATGCTATCCAGTATGGAAGTTCTTGTTAGTAAGGGGCACGAAGGTGCAGTTCTGATTTATAATGAAACAAAATATGAAGTTTCTTCTCCTTCTGTTACTTTAGTTAATTCTACTGGTGCAGGAGATGTCTTAATCTCAATGTACGCCTATTTAAGGGCTAAAAATGAAAGTATTGAAACGTCCTTAGCTTATGCAGTTGCAGCTGCTTCAAGCTCAATCAGTCATGATGGAGTACCACATTCAATGCCAAAAGACCAAATTGATAATATTGCTCATAACCTGCTTTCAAGGATAAATAAATCTACTATTAGAAATATTATTGAAGACCTCAAAAATTATTATCCTAAGAATTGGGAAACATTTTTTGAACAAAAAAACAGTGATGTAAATCAAAAAACGATGTCAACAAATAATGAAAAAACTAATGAACAAACACAAACAACACAAGACATCAGTAATGAATTAAATGACTTAGATCCTTCTAATAAAGAAAAAGAAGGAATATCTCCTGATTAAAATTGCATTCCTCTAGATAATATAGTTTTTCAAAATTATCATGTTTCTATACGTCTTCTTGCTTCTTCTTTTTAAAAAAATCTTGTTTTTTGATTTATTTTGATATCTCTTGAGAGATAAGGTTTTTACTGTGTTTTCCTATTGAAAGTTGCATGGATTCAAAGTTAATCGATTCCCTTAAGTTCATAGGCTTTAGTGAATATGAAGCAAAGGTCTATGTCGCATTAGTCCAGTTAGGGGGGGGCACAGCTACAGAAATATCCAAAGTAAGTCAAGTCCCTACCAACCGTGTTTACCAAACATTAGACAGGCTACAAGACAAAGGCTATGTTAAGGGACAGATTGGAGACGGTATAGCTAATTTTTACATGCCAGAAGATCCTGAACATGTTATTAACAACATTGAGAGCCAATATAAAAAGCACTTAGAAAACGCTAAAATGCGTTTATCCGCAATATGGGAACGGGCAAAAAGAATAGAATTTCCTACTATGTGGACTCTAAGGGGTAACCGCTCTGTTTATGGTGCAATAAAAGAATACCTCGAGAATTCTGAAGAATTTTTCTATCTAACTACAGACACATTATTTGACTTAAAAGAATATGAATTACTTAATCCAGTAATAGAAAAGAAAAATAATGGTGTTGATGTGAGAATTATTACTTCTTCCACTGGTGTTGATGACCCTGGAGAAATAGAGATTCTCAATGAACTAACAGAAGTACCTGTTAAAATAGTCCAAAACCTAAATGCTATTTGGTGTATAAATGAAAAAAACCAAGTACTTTTTGGTGGTTTCGGGATCGTCAATGAAAGAGGAGAAAAAGACTTTGTTTGTCTCCAATCCGATAATGAAGGTTTTGCAAACTCCGTGCGACAACTATTTATTGCTACATGGCAATACGCAGAAACGGTGAAAAAAGAATAATGAGTTATTCAAAAGAAAATCCCTGGAAAAGCGTTATTCAGAGAGCAATTAAAGCAGCATCTGAAGATGGAGCAATAACTATTGACGAGTTTATTCTTTTAGAAGCCATAAATAATACTATCCAGGACTTCGAACAATTTGGCATAGAACGAGAATACTCTCCAGAGGTGATCGAACGCCAGAAGAAAGAAATAGTCGAAAACTTGGTTTTGCTAGTAAGTGGAGACCAAAATATTACTGAAAAGGAAGAAAAAATAATTTATGCTGTAATAGAAGAAATATTCAATATTTTACAATCTCGTAATTCTTAGGTCAAGACATAATTATTTACAGTTTTTTTAGCAATAATAATGTTAACTAATTATATGTTGGTGTTCCAACCTATTTGTGAAGGGATGAAAATTTGAGCTTAAAAACGTATCAAGGCCTTACTGCAGAAAGTCTGAGGACTATAAAAGAGAATATTGGTAAGGCAATGATCACAATTTATGGAATTTGCAGTGCTAAATTTGAAGGAAGTGCTGCTTCCCTGATAGGAAATGGCTCAAGAGCATTGATTATTAAGAAAGATAAAGTTGTACTTTTACATGGATTAGAAGGAATGAAGCCAATCAACTGGCAGGGAAAAGGGTCATTTATAACTATCAAAGCCTTAAATGAAAAACTTATTATTAGAGCAGAATCCCGTTCAAAAAGAGGTGCTTTTATCGAAATAACTTTTCAAAAAGTTGAGAATATAACAATTTATAGCGGTGAGAAAGGAGAAAAGATTAACTTAATAGGTTCCGAAGAACACTTAGTTAATTTCCTAATAAGCCACCCTGACCTTATTGAACCAGGATTTAAAGTATTAACTCGTGAGAGAGAAACTGAGTTTGGATATATTGATATTATTGGTCTAGACCACAAAGGCCATCTAACAATAATCGAAGTTAAGCGTAGAACCGCTGGGACAAAAGACATTCAACAACTTAGGAGATATGTTGAAGCACTAAGTGAGAAAAAAAAGATGAATGTAAGAGGAATTATTGTTGCTCCAGCAATTGGATCCAAAGCACAAAAATTCTTGAATTCATTTAATTTTGAGTTTAAAAAAATTAATCTAGACAAGATAATCTATCAATTAAAGAATAAAAAACCAACAATGTCCCTTGATAATTATTTTGAGGACTGAAGAATATGCCATTAAGCTGGTTTGGTATTATAGAGCCAATGTATTCTCGCCATGATTTCCAAAGTATCTTCGACAAGTATGAAATTTCAGCACGCTTATTCGTAGATTTAAGATACGAACAAAACACTATTGTTAAGTATTCATTTATTAAAAAGCAAGGTGCTTCTATAACTAAAATAAATGAGTTCATAAGTCAAAAAAATGGGATTAGTTCACGGGTTATAACTCCTACAACAAGAGTCTTTTCTTCGACACCTTATACGTTAGATATTAATGCATTTATTTCTACTTTAATTAAAAGAGCCAAGGCAACAAACCAACTTTTTGGTGTTAAACAGCCTTTACAACTATCTAAAGAAAAAACAATCACTGGGGACTTTGACTTTTTTGGGTATAGACCGGAACCAGAACATGCTAAAATTATTGGCAATAATATTTTAATGATTATTAATGAAAATCTTCCTTCTACGTCGAGGTTAATATTGGACGTAGAATTTAATGAAAAATACATGATCTATACTAATACCGAAGGAACTCTTTTTTCTAAAAGAGAACCTGTTTGGATGGTTTCTGTAAAAGCTAATATTAACGGAAAATTGGTTCAATATCGTTTTGGTTGGGTAGGAAAGCCAATTAATTTTCCTAAAGATGCATTTATGACATGGATAGAACGAACAAGACCTACTTTTGAACTTCCTGTAATGAAGATGTCTTCTGTTCCCAAACCAGAAGAAGCTGTGCTTACTCCTGAAGCAGCATGGTCTATTGTTCACGAAGGTATTGGACATGCCGTAGAAGCCGACCTTGTTTTACATGGAAAATCATATCTGGCAGGGAAATTGGGGCATAAAATAATTAGTTCTAACATAACAATTATTGACGACCCAGGAGTAGAAACTGCTTCTAACTACCAATTAGACGATGAAGGAGTTAAAGCAAGAGGATCCCTTCTTATTGATGAAGGCATACTTGCTCAATATCTTTCAAACCGCGAAACTGCAAGTGAATTAGGAATGATTTCTACTGGAAACGCAAGAACCCCTTCATATGAACACGATTATTATGTCCGGCAATCAAATCTCTATATTGAACCACAAGATGCTTCAGAAGAAGAATTACTAGAAAATTTCACTGGCCTTTTATTTTCTAACTCAATGAAGGCTTCAACGGACACTAACACGGGGGAAATAACAATAATGTTTTCACATGCGATTCAATTTATTAATGGAAAAATGGTAAGTTGGATTCCTCGTCCTATTTTAAAAGGAACGATTAATCAAATACTTGGAGATGTATTGTTAATTGGAAAGTGGGTAGAACCTTCTGCAGGTTATTGTATGAAAAACGGTAGTGTTGTTCCAGTTGGCAGTATTTCACCTATGATCCGTTCAAAAATAACAGATGTAAAAATAATGGAGGGGATATTGTGAATAAACATTCTTTTGCTCCTAATATAGATAATTCAATAACGTTGTGGGAAGAACTAAGCACAAAGATTCCAGACCTTTTATTAGTAGGAATATTTACTATGGAATGTAATTATGAGATTGATGGATTAGGAAGATTGTATTCTCAACAAGCAAAAAGAGGAGCTTATAATATCAGTTCTTTCATAAACGAAAAGAAAATGATTCGCTCTAAAAGGGTTTTTTCACCTCTAATGGCTAAACATATGAATCTACTACCCACAATCACGACAAAAATTTCCTACAATAAGCATAATCATGAAGAGAGTTTAAAAAAAGAAACAAACAAAAGTATAAATCATGAAAAAATATTAAATAATCTAAGAAGCTCTTGGGAATTTCTGATGGATAATTTTGACACAATACTACCAAGAATAAAAATTACAACTTACTGTGTAGAACGCCATTTAATTTCAAAAAAAATTTCTTATTCTTCTATGGGTTGCAAAACAACTGTTAAATTTTCTACAAGAATACAACCAATCTCTAATCATTTACCTCCTTTTTATGTTGAAAAAGAATATTCATTCCCAAAAACGGATTATCAATTAATTATCCCTGAAGAATTTAATGTCAATACTATGATCACAAATTTTGACTCAGATCTCAAAATTGTTCTATCCCCACAAGCTACTTTGGAACTTATTTACAGTCTTTATTTGAATTCTTATTCATTATTAAAAAGTACTAATAATAATGAATTCATTGTCAATCCAGAAAGTAAAAATAACATTGTTAAAATGGATCTCGATGATACTGCAGAAAAAAGAGTTATTAGAGAATTATCTGATAAAATAAATCATCCTGTTGTTCATGCTAGAGTAATGTCTATCCCACTTCATGATGCAGGATATATTCCTAAAAAATTTCCAGTCCATATTGACTGGGATGGTGAAAAAACAGCTCCTCTTGAGAACATGATATTAATTGAGAGATTAGGAATGAACGCAGATATATTCCATCAGAAAAACCAAATAATAATCACTGGATACAATTCATATCTGATTAGAGAAGGAGAGATTGTTGCTTTTATTCCACAACTAACTTTTTCCATTCCTAAACTAGACAAATTATTTAGTAACTTTTTAGCAATTAGTGAAAAGATATGGATCTCACCAATGAATTCCCCAATATCTGCAGAATTACCATATTTTTCTATCAAAAATTTTAGAATTAAAAATTAATTAAGATAGGGAGATAGGGAGAATTTAATAAACCAATAACAAATCATCCTATGTTAATTATTTTTAAGTTTCTGGTGTAGGTAGAAGTAATTTTTCACCTTTATCAAGAAGCATAAAAAATCTATATTCATCGGAAAATGAATTAACTAAGACAGAATCCGCTTTTTCAGAAAATTCATTCTTTAATGATAATATTTCCTTTTCATCGATTTCTTCAGGAGGTACATCTGTTCCTCCCATCCATTCTAATAAATAGTCTTTTCCTGATAATCGAATAACCAAGTCTACTCTTTCATCAAAATCTTCAGAAGAAAGCATGTCTCCATTTATTACTTCCAACACATTAATTATCTTGAAAAATTCTACTGGAATTTTTTTACCTTCTAATAACTCTTTAGCATAATTAGCCACCATCTCCATCCATTCTTTTTCACTTATACCTTTTTCTTTTATAAAATGGACATGATATATTGGTGGGATATGGATTGTTATTTCACACCAATCTTCTTCGATCTCGAAAATTAATACATTGTTTTTTTCTTCTAAATAAATAATAGGATTATAAAATTCTTCGTCATCATCAATAATTTCGCTAAGTTTTTCTTTCCATTCGGGATACTCAATTAACAAGAAATCCCTAAACTTATTTTGTAGGTCTTCTAAGCAGTCCATTAAAATAATAATAACATGGGATAGTTATAACTTTTCTTAACATAGGTAGAAACAATTTTTCATGAGTAAATTATAATTATTCTAAAGAAAAGACAATACTATAAAGAAGAATGACAAGTAATAGTCATAAGACTTTTAACTCGTTGAAATGAGTTTTCACAACGAAGAAGAATAAAATAGCACTTAACGGTGATTCTATTGAAACTGGCCAGAAACATAATTTCAGTATTTATAATTACATTGCTACTTCTCTCAATCTCTCCTAATAATGTAGTCAGTATGACTAACCGAGAAGTAGTGAGTATTAACAATATTTATCTAACAGAAGATTTCACAGGGCTTAGCCGACCAATCTTTGTAAATATCTCAAGCACAGGCCCCATTGTATTATATCAGCTACACAACGAAAGTGAAGGCTTAGGGGCATTTTATAAAGTATCCACTAACGCGACAATCACAATTCTTTACAAAGTCGTTAATGGTGTTAATGGAACAATTGTTGAATTATATGGTCGGGATGGAAATAACTTTTTGAACGATTCAACTGCTGAAAAAGGCTTGCAATTAGATTATGTAACGACTGTAACTGAAAATGTAACCTTAGATTACTATACACCAGTAAAAACACTGGTAGATGTTTCTGTGAGTTATTATTCTGTTGAGATTACTATGAATTCAGACTATTTCATGTTCTGGGCTTATGTTAGAGATACTCTAAGCCCAGGTTCTGAAAGCGAAAAAGGTATTTCAAATCTTTTAACTACATATGGCAAGTTCTACAGTGTTGCAGCTGAAAGCTATTTCATCCAATCTGAAAATGTTACAATTACAGCGATAGGTGAAAGCATTTCTGGAAATGCAACTTATTATTTAGAATGGCGTGAAAATGATACTGTCACTTTTAACCGTATTCAGATTAATACTGGACTTACACCCACAGAAACCGGCAATTTTGAAGTAAACGTTACTCTAAGTAGATTTGACGTTGGAACTGGTATTGAGTTTAGAATAAGAATTCTTCATAATGACTCTGTAACTGGGCTTGAATATGAAATTTATGAGCCGGCATTACATGAGATTGGTATATTTGATGGAAGCCCACACATATTACTAGATACCACAACGATATATACTAAGGAAACCCAATACAACTTGTCTATAAGTACCAGTGTTCCTAAAGGTCAAATCACTAATCTCTTGTTGAACATCACAGGACCAAATAGTAAGTTAGAAACTCTCCCTGGGAACATAACTTTCTACATAGTAGACCTCGCTCAAGAAGGTATTTACAATTTAACTTTCACTGCAATAACTGACAAAAATCTAAATGCCACTAAATCAATAGAGATTGTAGCAGATCGTTCTTTACCATATATGAAACTTACCCTTGCAGGAAGCAATGAAGAGGTATTTGGAAAAACAATTAAAATTACAAGTCAAGATCGAGTTTTAGAATTTAATATTACTGCTTTTGACCAAGGAGATGCTGGTGTCGCACTAATTGTCATTAATTTTGGGGATAATATTACTAAGATCTATTCTCAAAATGGTGTATATACTTACAAGTACAATGAAGACGGTGTCTACAATGTTACCGTAACAGTTATTGATCATGCTGGGAATGCAGTTTCTAATTTCTTTGTTGTCCAGGTTAGTACCTATATTGTGAATACCGACATGGTTGGCATGGATCCCTTAACTGCCTTTATAATTTCCGTAAGTAGCTTGTTCATCGCATTTATTTTAAACCGTAGAAAACAACAATAAAAACTTCATTTTTATTCTACGGCCAGTTTCTCCTTAAATTTTTTAATTTAATATGTGAGAAATAATAAAAAGTTATTCTTCCAATAGGCATAAATGTTTTGAAAACATTTTATCAATTGTCTCAAGAATAATAGGTGTTAAGCATGCCACAAAAGAAGGGAAGCAAAAAAGGTTCAAAAGGCAAAGTTAAAATGATAACTTGTAAAAAATGCGGTTTTTCATTCAAACCTACTGATGTTACACCCACAAAAACATGGGTCAATGTAAGCCCAATGCCCGACAAAGATGGTAGGGTAACAATTACAACAATGGCGGTATGGAAATGCCCAAAATGTGGTAGTACTGTTAGGGGTGCTATGGGTAAAACTAAAGGAGAATTTGAAGGAAAATCAAAGAAAGAACAACTCTTAGATTTCCTTCAATCTGGCCAGAAAATTAGTGTTGAAGAGATCGCTATTAAATTTGGCTATGATGCTAAAAATGTTGAAAAAATCATCGAAATTATGATTAAGAAGGGACAAGTAAAGGGTAAAATCGATAAAGGAATTTTTGTGCCTGAATGATAGGGGAGCAATTCTCGGTGAGATCATGTCTTCAGCTACTTCTTCATCTACAAAGAAGAATAAAAAACGCACAAGTGTTCAAAAAAAGAAAGGGGGTACAGTCACAGCGTTGGCTGTAGAATTATCTTATCAATTAGGTTTAGTAACTGAAGAAATCTTAGACTTGATTCATAAATATATCTCGCCAGAACTTTCTGAAGATTATTGGGATGAAGAACGATTACAATACGCCCATCAAATATGGAAAGAAGAATGGTTAGAAGCCATAAAAAAATTCAAAGGCGCTTCGTTAAAAAAAATCTGGGTTCTATGCAACTGGAAAAGTATTGCTAATACTTGGTCTCGACCTGTAGTAATTAACGAATTAAAAAAAGACACAATAGCTAACTTTTTGGAAGAATGGGCCCAAAATAATTCTAAAAGTATTTATGAAATGACTAGTGGAGTTATCGCCCCCTCCTTTTCTTCGTGGCTTTTTGATGATTATCCAACAAAAACATTAAGTGATAAAATTCTTTTTCCTCCCGCAGGAAGAATAAAAGTAGGTTTATGGTCTGTATCTAATGATCATAAACATATCTTGACTATGTGTTCTCCTGATGAATACAAACTTAATTCTTTTCTTTCAGATTTAAGAAATGAATTTCCTGATAATATCCAACAAGTTCGTTTTGTGGCTAAACACGTCAGTACTTATGTAACTTCTTCTTATCAAAGGAGACATCCCATTAATTACATTGAGATCATAATTAGACAAGAAACTACGGGAATTAGAGGTTTATCAGGTATAAGTTTTATCGGAGCAGATGTAAGAAGAGGACTTGCAGCTATTAGATCTAGACAAGAAGTAAAATACGAATTAGATGAGGTTGGAACAAGAATAATCTTTGAAGATAAAGACTTTGGAATGAAAGTACCTTACTGGGTTAAAATAAAGACTTTAGTTGGTGCAAAAAAATTTCTTGAAATAATCAAATAAAATAAAGTAGAATTCCAATGTTTCTTCTCCAAGTTTTTTTATTATTCTTATAGCTCATCAAGTTTTATTTTCATTATTTAAAATATTTCCTATTTTGATTTTAGCCTGATACAAGTCCGTACCAATTAGATGCTAATCCTGCTGAGATGATGTTTAATAATGCATGTCCTATCATTAATCCCCATATGTTTTTGTAATGTAGAGCAACCATGTCTCCTAAGAATCCTAGTCCTACTGTAAGTGCCACTGCTCCCCAGAAAGAAATATATGGGGAAATCCAAACAACTTCATAAAAATGAAGAAGAAACCAAAAAATATTTTGTGTTAATATTGCTAAAAACCATCCATATTCTTTCTCTAAAGTTAGAAGAACAAAACCACGCGTCCAAAAATCTGTTATTGCTGCCATTAAACATATTAATGGCATTGTAGTGTACAATGTTTTTATTGTTGAATATTGTAGACTATCATAAAAGATTCTATATTTCCAGAATACAAGTGTTACTAGTCCATATACTCCTAATCCCAATAAAAAACCAGTGACATTTTTAGGAAAACCAATTCCCCATTGTTTTATATCTATTTTTTTAATTTTTGCATAGATTACGGGGAAACCTACATAAATAATAGTCATTCGAACAGCTCGGAATAAAGTATTAGCAAAAGGACTCCAATGAGAGAGATATGTGATCCTGTACCAAAAAGAGATTCCTGCGATTATTGCAGTTATTGTTAGAAGTCCCAAAAATTCTAAGTAGTTAAAATCAGTTTTGTCCTTTTTTTTTAAAAGATAAGAAAAGGGGGAGGTATGGTTTCTGCCCAAAAGAAAACCTCCGTCTTAGATAAAGAAATCATACTTGAATAAGAATAACTGAATAAAGAGTCCAACTATCAAAGAAGTAACAATCATCCCAATAATAACATAAATGGTTTTTTTGATAAATCTTCCAAGGTTTCCAAAGAATTCACCTATTGATGAACTTTTAAATACATCTCTTAGCGTCACATTGCCGGTCTGAGTAGGACGGAACCATGCTTCATAATAAAGGATAAACCATGTAACAGCAATAATGGACAGAATTGCGGATAACCAGAAGAGGAAGTTCAACCAGAAACCAGAAAGGATTGGTTCAAATGATGCCATATGTCTTCAATCTCTAAATAATATAAACCGTTAAAATAGATTTCTTTTTCAGTCGGAATAATTAGAAATAAAAAAAGAGGTATTAAAGAAAATTTCGTCAAAAACTAAGAAGCTTTAAGAAGTTCTTTTTAGTCTTCGGGAAGGCATCCAGTATTTGTCTACAATTGTTGAAGCATATTGCTCAAGGTATTCCATTAGCCTTATTTGGAAATCAAAACTATCCTCAGAATCTCTTTTAATAATCCCTATTCCATAAACAAACGCTTCTAACTCTTCTTTTCTTACTTTTTCATCTATATTGTCTGGTGCCAACAATAGTACGTGAAAAATATTCTTAGCATATTCTTCAGGATCTACTTTTTTTCGCAACCCTTCAATTCTTGATTTAATATTTTTCATTATTTCTTCTTGCCATTCTCGAGGTGGTAGATCTAAATTGTAGAGCCCTTTAAATTCTAGTAACAAAGAATCACCGATTCCAGTTGTTTGTTTTACTTGTTGCTCAATTTCTTCTGAAGAAATCTTTCCTTGAATTAAAGAGAACAATGCTTGTAGCCTTGGTCTTGGGATTGCGGCAATTACTATTTGAGAAACGATTTCAAGATTTTCTGGATTTTCTTTTAAAAGTTCTTTCCACTGACTTACTTGTTTAATACCTCTTTCAACCCAGGAACTTTTTTGATGTGGTTCAAATATTTCTTCAAACAAATTTACTGTTCTTTCGAATAATGCGAGGCCTTTTTTATAAATATCAATAGCTTCCTCTATTTTCTTCTGATGTAATGCCGCTAATAAGACATATGCTGCGTCTACATATGTTGACGACTGGTGTGTGTCTTTCCAATAAGCTAGTATCGGTGCGATATAATTTTTCTCCATTACTAATTGTTCTACTACATGAACTGCAGCAGAGTCTGTAGAATGTTGGTGAGAGATCAGCAAGTCTTCTTCAACATTATTTAGCTTCTTCCTTTTTTCAATCAAAAACTCTCTTAATTCGTTTCTTAATAGTTTTATCCATGACCCCTCATTTATGCCGAATTGTAAATGAAAAGTAGGAACATCAGGTATCATTGATCCTACAGAATTTAGCCTTTTTTGTTCCCAATCAAAGTCAGAAAGAGTTAATTCTAAAGGAAGTTCAAAATATATTTGTAATGAGAGTCCTACTCTTAATAACGCCTCATTAAAGTTAGGATATTCTTTTTTGTATTGGTTTACTAAACTGTCTTCAATTCTATCAAAAAGAGGTGCTAAATCTTC